>ERZ773145.2-NODE-2-length-360262-cov-14.107752_pt1 | contig 360262 bp, 355 predicted proteins | sample MGYA00580848_ERZ773145 | MGnify/ENA primary metagenome ERZ773145 (study PRJEB29015, sample SAMEA2737858) | human gut metagenome | biome: human gut; feature: human-associated habitat; material: faeces | place: China | collected 2012 ... | reverse complement strand
CCCGAATAGCCGTATAGATAAGGTTCGGCATATGTTCCACAAGTTAGCTTAACAGTGAGTAGGGTGCAATTTTTTGCACCGAAATAATCAAACCATCTGTCCAAAGAAATCAAATCATGTGTCTTTTTACAATAGGTTATTTAAAAAGAAATGAAAATAATAAATCTATATCGAAAAATTTATCAATCACATCAATTAAGCAATAAATATAAAAAAGTAGATGATTACTTACTAAGAGGACCCCATCCTGGAATTTCTGATTTAATAGAACTCAAAAATGCAGGAGTTACACAAATATATGATTTTAGGCACAAAAGTGTAAGAGGGTTTAAATTTATTGAAAAATTTGCTTGTAAAGAGCTTGGAATTAATTATATTAGATATCCATTTAGTTATCTTAATGGAGAATATCCTACAGTAAGTGAGTTTGAAAGAATTGCTCAAGATGTTAAGTTAACTGGTCAAAATGGAGGCAAAACTTTATTTCATTGCAATTCTGGAAGCCATAGAACTGCTCATATGGCGGCATACTATGACTTAACAAAAGGTGAAAATATCAATGTTGTATTTAATAAACTAGGTGTTATTAAATATTCTGAAAAAATAGAAGAAGTAGTGGATAATCATTTCTACAAACAAAACTTTTTTAATAGAAAAGCAACAAATGAAAAAACTCTAAACCCTTTAAAATATTTAAGGAATAGGTTTAATAACAGAGTAAAACAAGCTACAGAAAATGCACATGCTTCTTTTATTGCTATAGTAACAAGATATAAAAATTGGTAAGTAAATTTGGTTATGTCTAAAAATTAAAATGGGAGGGGTTAGGAACTCGTCAAATAATGTGTGTGTTTCATAAAAAAGGACTTTAATAAATCTTTACATATTTATAAAAAACAGCAAGATTTTATTTATCCTGCTTTACTATATATGTAATAAAGTTTTGGTGAAAGAATTATGAAAACTCAATTTTATGCATATCAATCCTACAATCCAAATTTTGGTAGTAAAAAAATTCAAATTGGAAAAATTCAAGAACTGTTAAAAACAGATAAATCTATGGATGAGATTGCTCAAATGTGTGACATGAGTATATCAAATTTGCACACTATTATAAGAAAATTTAACATTGAAGGAAAAAGAAAATTAAAACAAAAACAACTGGATAGTATTTTGCCTGCGTATATAAATAATGATGTGTCCAGGTTGCAAACATCTAAAGAAACAGGCATTGGTTTATCTGCAATTCATACTTGGATAAAATCTCATTTAAATGAAACTCCGAGAGAATACAAAAAGAGAAAAATGAATGAACTTATTCATACAACACTTCCAAATAAAGAAATTGCTGAGCAGCTGGGCATAAGTATTAATACCGTAAAAGCTGCAAGAGTAAGAGCAAATGCTGGTAATAGACAGCGAAAAAAAGAAGAACATTGGAATATGATACGGGAAAAACTCCAAGAAGGATTAAGTTTAGCTCAAATTGCAAAAGAAGTTAATCTATCCAAGTCAACTATTTCAAAATATATAAAATTTTTTGTAAATAATGATATTAATAAAGCATAAAATTATAAAAAATTGATTTTTATGTTTTGTAATTAAGTGTGATTTTAGTTATAAGTAATGAAAATACAAAATAATCCTATTAATAAAAATGTTTACCAAAATCTTTCTAAAATTGATTTTCAAGGTCGAAATCAATTTTTGTTTGATCCTTTTTTTGATGAATTTTCAAGTTTTTATAATATTAGTGATAAAGATATTTTAAAACTTTTCCCTGGTAAATTGAATCTTGTAAGAGATTTTCTGAAACTCGAGGATTATAATCTTGATGTTTTAAGGTGTTTAAAAGAAAAAGGAAAAACGGAAGTTAAGTATTTATTAGACATTGCTTCTAAAAAAGATGCTGCTGGTTATATAAGAATTCCAGCTGAAAATCTTTCAGATTTTGCATCAATTTCTCATGAAAAGTTAAAATTTATTGAACCAATTATATTATCAAAAAGGGATATCGGAATTTGGAATTATAGTCCAGAATATATATTAAATATTGCAAAACTCGATGATAAAAGATTAGATACATTTGTTGAATTAGCTAAATGTAATGTTATTCCAAATAGCACAAAAGGAATATTAGAAAATACTAATGTTAATTGGGACAGAACAATTGAAAAGGCAAAATCCTTAAAAAAATTATATGGAAAAGATTTGAGAGAAATTGAATTTTATAGTAATTCTCGTGGAGATAATTTCTTTTTGGTTGATGTCCAGTTGCCTCATAGAGAGGATAAATCTGATTGGCAAAATTTCAAAAGGATAACAGTAAGACTTGATAATAACGTGACTCCTATTTCTAAAAAGAAATTAGATACGAATATATCTTCTTATGTTGATAATATCTATAATAGAGTTTGTAATAAATTACAGCTTTTTACTAAGGATGACTTAAATCTCCTTATAAAAAATATAAGTGATATTTGTACAGATGCAAATGAAGAGGAGATTCTCCTTGCCGTAAAAAAACTTACGCAGTTTTCGAGTTATAAATCAATTCCATTAGTTGGACAAAAATTAAAAGAGTCTGGCGTTACGGAATTTGCAAATCTTGGGGAATTTTATAAATATTTTGAGTATTTTCATAAGTATAAAAAATTATTTACCTTAAGTGATTCTTTGGATAAAAAATTTGCAATTATATTTTCGAAAAATGATTTAAAAAATGTCGAATTAATGAAAAGGTTAAAAGATAGTAAAAATAATCCATCGTTTAAAGATGTTGTATTTATTAATTTAGAGGGTTTTACTGATGGTGTTAATATATTTAATGATAATAAAGAACTATTAGAAAAAACTGTAAAAATTTTAAAAGAAGCTAAAAGTATAAAAAATAAAAATTTAACGTTTGAGGAATGTGTTAGTACTGTATTGAATGGTAGTATAGAAAATTCTTTAAAAAAATTAGGATTTAATGTTATTACAATTAAACTAGATGCCCCAGTATCTAAAAATAACATAATTGAACAAATTAATCCAATTATGCCTACTAAGGATTTAATTCATTCTACAATTGAAACAATAGCAGATAAATATTCTCCGGATAGGTATACATATAATAAGTACAGCAAATTGATTGCAAAATATTATGAAGAGAACGTTAATATATTTTCTAAACAATCAATTATAGAAGATCTCAAGAAAATTAATTGTAAAATAAATGAATATATTGTGTCAAATAACTTATCAAGAGATAAGCTTTATGTTATTGAAAATGTTTTAGATTGCCCTAAAAGTTACAATATTATAAATAAAATGTATGGGAATTTATTTAATCTACCTGAAAATCATTTGATACAATTAAAAAATATTTCTGAGATAAATAAATTACCGGAAAATTCTATATTTTTAATATTAGATGATGTTGTTGGTACTGGCAAATCTTTTATAGAAATTGGTAATTACTATAAAGATGCAAAATGTGTTTCGAAAAATCAACATATTTTATTTGTCCCAATAATGGCAACAAATAAAGGGGTAAAAAATGTTCGAGAACATATAAATTCATCTTCGAGAGAAAATAGTGACAGTATTATATATCTAAAAGAAAATTTAATAAATGATGCAAGTAATATGAATATATTTGGAAATTTTTTTATAAGAATGCTTCCTTCTAAATTTTACCAAATATCAGATAAAGGTTTTGGAAAACAGGCAACATGTATAGCTTTCCCTTATATGTCTCCGGATAATAATTCTTATGTTTCAGCTAATCTGGTAAATTTATTTCTTCCAAGTAAAGAATGTATAAAAAGTATTCCTGATACGTTTAAGGAAATAGAAGAAAATTCAATATATTATAGTGTGTTTGGACAGAAAAAAGATAATCTACAATTAAATTCTTTTAATGATCAAGTAGCTTCTTGGTTTGAAAAACTAAAGGATTTTTTATTTAAAAATTAATCATTTTTATAAATTTATAAAGTATTGTTTTTAATCCAATCTATGTAGTTCTTATTTCCATCTTTTATATCTATGCTTATTATTTCCGGAACTTCATAAGGATGAAGAAGGGTAATTTTTTCTTTTACTTGATTAAATAAAGATTGTTTGGTTTTTATAAGCATTAAAACTTCTTCTTCTTTTTCTATTTTATTTTGCCAAGTGTATATTGATTTGATTTTTGGAACAATATTTACGCAGGCTGCCAATTTTTCTTTTACTAAAAAGTTAGCAATTGTTTCTGCGCTATCCATGCTGTTTGTATTGCTTAAAATTATTATGTAGCTCATATAAACCTTCTTTGTTTATTTTAATAAATATTCTACTTTTTGTAAACTATATTTATGTTATAAATATTATATTGAAGATATGAAGAGGGTTATTAATGTCACAACCATTATTATCAATATGTATTCCAACATATAACAGAGCTTGTTATTTATGGAGAACATTGAACAGTATTACTACTCAAAAAGGGTTTCTTTTTACTGATTTAGTTGAAATTGTAATATCAGATAATTGTTCAACTGATGGTACAGAAGAAGTTTGTATGGAATTTGTAAAAAAATACCCTGATAAAATCCGTTACATAAAACGTGATGTTCCTATTAGCGGAGATGAAAATTTCGTTTTTGTCATAAATCAGGCTAGTGGTAAGTTTGTCAAATTACATAATGATACATGTTATGTTTTAGAAGATTCTATGTCTAATATAATTAATGATGTTCAAAATGCTGATGAATCGGGCGCGGATGCTTGTTTTTTTGCTAATTCGTCAATGTCTAAAGAAGGGCTTATAAAATCCTTTGATGATTTGATCTCTAATGTATCTTATTTTATTACTTGGATAGCTTCCCATTGTTATAGGAAGTCTTTTTTAGATAGTCTTGATAATATTAATCGTTATTCAAATTTGAATTTTGCTCAAGTTGATCTTTTAGGAAGATTATTTGAAAATGGTTCAAGTTTGTACCTTTCGAATAAAAACTATTTTTCTACTATATATGTTAAAGGAAAAGGTGGATATAATATTGCAAAAGTTTTTGGATATAATTATTTTTATATTTTAGAATTATATAAAAATAAGGGGTTGATATCTAAAAAAGTTTTTAATCAAAATAAATTTAAAACTTTATTTGAACATATTATTCCTTATTATTTTGATTTAAAAAAAGAATACAATTTTTCTAAGGGTAATTATTTTAAGAATATGAAGTATTATTGGTTTGAACCTTATTTTTACTTCTCATTTATTAAAGTATTGCGAGATTTTTTAGGATGTTTTAAATATAAAAATCTAAAAAGATTAAGAAGAAATCGCAAACCTGAATATGTATGGAAAAGGCAAAATTTTGATAATCATACAAGTTTGATTATAAATGGTTCTTTATTTGATAATATTGCAATTGGGAAAGGCTCTTATGGAGATGTAAATGCAATATTTTCTAATAAATCGGCTGTTTCTTTAATAATTGGGAATTATGTTTCTATTGCCCCAGATGTTTTATTTATTCCGGAATCTGAACATAATTATAAAAATTTGTCGACTTATCCTTTTAAAGTAATGATGTTGGGTGAAAACTATGAAGCCTTATCAAAAGGATCTATTATAGTTGAAGATGATGTCTGGATTGGAGCAAGGACAGTTATTTTATCCGGAGTAAGAATAGGTCAAGGTGCGATTATTGCTGCAGGTAGTGTTGTTACAAAAGATGTCGAGCCGTATTCTATTGTCGCAGGTAATCCAGCAAAATTAATTAAATATCGATTTGAGGATAATATCAGAGCGGAATTAAGAGCATTTAATATTGGAATGTTGACTAAAAATATTGTCAAAGATAATATTGATAAAGTATATGAATCTTTGACAGAAGATAATGTAAAAAATGTACTAAATATTATAAAAGGTGTATGATGAAAGTTGTAATTTTAGCAGGTGGTTTAGGTACTAGGTTATCAGAAGAAACAGAATTGAAGCCAAAACCAATGGTCGAAATTGGCGGAAAACCAATATTGTGGCATATAATGAAGATATATTCACATTATGGCTTTAATGATTTTGTTATTTTAACTGGTTATAAATCTCATATAATAAAAGATTATTTTATAAATTATTATACAAGATATTCTGATATTACTGTTGATATGGCTAATAATACGGTTGAAGTTCATAAAAACAGGCATGAGCCTTGGAAAGTTACTATGCTTTATACTGGTCAAGATACTATGACTGGTGGACGTATAAAAAAAGCTCAAGATTATATAGGAAATGAGCCTTTTTTATTAACATATGGGGATGGTGTTGCTGATGTTAATATTAATGAGTTAATAAATTGCCATAAAAAGTCAGGAAAATTAGTTACAATGACAGCTGTTCAATTAAGAGGCCGTTTTGGAGCATTAGTAATAAAAGATGATAATATGATTACTTCATTTATGGAAAAGCCTAAAGGTGAAGAAAGTTGGATAAATGGCGGATTTTTTGTATGTGAACCAAAAGTATTTGATTATATAAAAGATGGTGATAGTACAATTTTTGAAAGAGCTCCTTTAGAAAATCTTGCAAAAGATAATCAATTAAATGCATACAAACATAATGGTTTTTGGCGACCGATGGATACATTGAGAGATAAAAATGATTTAACAGAAATGTGGCTAAATGATTCAGCTCCTTGGGCTATCTGGAATAAGGAGAATGTCGGTGTTTAATAATATTTATTCAAATAAAAAAGTTTTTTTGACTGGGCATACTGGGTTTAAAGGATGTTGGCTATCTTTATGGCTTACTCTATTAGGAGCTAAGGTTTGTGGTTATTCTCTTCCTCCTAATACTAATCCTTCTATGTTTGAAGTCTTAAATGCAGAAAAGAAAATTGAAAAAAGTATAATTGGAGATATTTTAAATAATTTTTCATTAGAAAAAGCAATGCTTGATTTTGAACCTGATATTGTTTTTCATCTTGCAGCTCAACCATTAGTTAGGTTATCTTATTCTGAACCAGTACTTACTTATCAAACAAATGTTATTGGAACTTTAAATGTTTTAGAAGCAGCTAGAAAATGTAAATCCGTAAAGGCATTTGTTAATGTTACTACAGATAAATGTTATGAAAATAAAGAAATTAATCGAGGATATCGAGAAGATGAGCCTATGGGTGGATATGATATGTATTCATCTTCCAAAGGATGTGTTGAAATTATGTCTTCTTCATATCGCCGTTCTTTTCTCCAAGATGAAAATTCTTATGCAATGGCAACTGCCCGAGCAGGAAACGTGATTGGCGGTGGAGATTGGGCTTTGGATAGATTAATCCCCGATTGTATAAGGGCTATTAATAATAATGAAAAAATTGAAATTAGAAATCCTATTGCAGTAAGACCGTGGCAACATGTTTTAGAACCATTATCAGGTTATTTATTATTAGGTGAGAAATTGTTAGAAAGCGGTAAAAAATATGCAGAAGGATTTAATTTTGGACCAAATGAAGATAGTGTTTTAAAAGTTTCTGATGTTGTGCAAAAAGTTATAGAATTTTATGGAAAAGGTGAAGTATTTGTTCATAAAAAGGATAATTTGCATGAGGCAGGGCTATTAATGTTAAATATTGATAAAGCAAGAAAAGTTCTTAATTGGAAGCCAACATATACTCCTGAAGAAGCTATTGAAAAGACTGTTGACTGGTATAAGCATTTTTATTCTAACGATAGAAATTTATTAAATTATACATTATCTCAAATAGCTGATTATGTTAGTCTAATTAATTGGTCTTAAAGTAATATTTTTACATGTTGATGTTATAATTAATAAAAGAGTATATGAGAGGGATATTTACATGGAAGATGTATTGCGCAATAGTGTAAAAGTTGCTTTAAAGGAATATTATGATAAAGTTTATTCAAAGCCTAGAGAATTTAATTATATTCCTGCATCAGGCAAATTATTAGGTTATGAAGAATTAGAAGCAATGGTAGATGCCTCTCTTGATATGTGGCTTACTGCCGGAAGATTTAATGATGAATTTGAAAAAGAATTTGCAAAATATTTAGGAGTAAAATATGCTCTATCTACAAATTCAGGCTCAAGTGCAAATTTATTAGCATTATCAGCATTAACTTCTCATAAACTTGGAGATAAACGCCTTAAAAAAGGAGATGAGGTAATATCTGTTGCTGCTGGTTTCCCGACAACTATAAATCCAATTATTCAGCATGGTCTTATTCCAGTTTTTGTTGATTGCGAAATTGGAACATATAATATTGATGCTGATAAAATAGAAGAAGCTATATCTAATAAGACTAAGGCAATATTTCTTGCTCATACACTAGGTAACAGTTATGATTTGGATAAAATTACAGCAATTTGTGAAAAATATAATTTGTGGCTAATAGAAGATAGCTGTGATGCTTTAGGTGGCGAATTTAAGGGCAAAAAATTAGGAACAATCGGTCATATTGGTACTTATAGTTTTTATCCTGCTCATCACATGACTATGGGTGAAGGTGGTGCTGTGGTTACTAATGATCCTCAATTATATAGAATAATAATGTCTTTTAGAGATTGGGGGCGTGATTGCTGGTGTAAGCCTGGTAAAGATGATACTTGCAAAAAACGTTTTAAAATGCAGTTAGGAAATCTTCCATTTGGTTATGATCATAAATATACATATTCTCATATAGGGTTTAATTTAAAAATAACTGATTGGCAGGCCGCTTTAGGTTGTTCTCAGTTGAAAAAACTGCCTCAATTTATTGAAAAAAGGACTCAAAATGCAGAATATTTAATGAATAAATTATCTGATTTAAAAGAATATTTAATATTACCGGAAATAAGAGATGGGGTAAAACCTTCTTGGTTTGGTTTTTTAATTTCTACAAAGCCTCCTATTTCAAAACAAAAATTGGTTGAATATTTGGAAAGTCATGGTGTCGGTACTAGACAATTATTTGCAGGTAATATTTTACGTCAACCTATGATTGTTGATAATGATATCCAATTAAGGATAGGGAATTCACGTTTACTAAATTCTAAAGATTTGACAGAGGAGCATTATAAATTGTTACCGAATACTGATTTTATTATGAATAATACATTCTGGGTTGGTGTATTTCCTGCTTTGTCAGAAAAAGAATTGGATAAAACATCTGATTTAATCCATAAGTTTATAGAGGAAAATAAATAGTGAATATTTTATTAACAGGTTCTGGCGGTTTTATTGGAAGTAATTTAAAGGAGTATTTAAAAGATAAATATACTCTATTATGTCCTCGCAGTTATGAGCTTGATTTGACAAAATCAGATGATGTAAGTGATTATTTTAAATCTCATGAAATTGATTTGATAATTCATTGTGGAACAATAGGTGGAGCTAGAGGTGTTCAGGATAAAGAATCTACAATAGATGAAAATTTAGCTATGGTGAATAATCTTATTTCATCTAAAAGAAATGGTGTAAGAATTATTCTTTTTGGTTCAGGTGCAATGTATGATAAATCAAGAAATTTGCATAAAGTAAAAGAGAGTGAAATCGGAAAATTTTTACCTTTTGATCTTTATGGTCAGTCTAAAATGAAAATCGCTGAAATTGTTCAAAGCCGTTCTGATATTTTATGTCTAAATATATTTGCTTGTTACGGTTATAATGAAAAATCTTCACGTTTCCCAAGTTATGCTATAAATCAAGTTTTAAAAGGGCAAGATATTATAATCAATCAAAATGTCGTATTTGATTATCTATTTGTAGAAGATATGCAAAGAATCGTTGAGTATTTTATCAATAATATACCTCAACATAAGATTATAAATATTACACCTACTCAAAGTATAAGTTTATTAGAAATTGCAAAACTCGTTAAAGAAATTTCTTGCTCTAATTGCAAAATAGAAATAAAAAATCCTGTTATGAATAATGAGTATACAGGAGATAATTCAATTTTGTTACAAGAAATTCCTAATTTTAAATTCTCTCCAATTTATGATGGACTTTCAAAGTTATACAGTTATATAAAACAATCAAGTTTGGAGGCTGTATAATGAAAAAATATATAATGTTTGATTTAGACGGTACTTTAATTGATTCTTCTAAGGACGTTACAAGACTATTGATTAAATCATTATCTGATTGCGGTTATAATGTTCCTGAAAATACGTATATAAAGATTGGACCTCCTTTAAATAAAATGATAGATGCTACTTGTTCTAATATTTCAATTGAGGATAATAAAAAAGTTGTAGACTATTTCAGAAATTTATATAAGGACAACGGAACTTTCTATACAGAGCCTTATGAAGGTGTAATTGATTTATTGAAAAAGCTTAAATCTGAAGGGTGTAAGATTTTTATTGTGACATATAAACCTCGACCTATGTGTGGCGGTTTATTATCTAAATTTTTTAATGATTTATATGATGATTTAGTAACTCCTAGTGATATTGAAGATTTTGATAATGGCAAATCTAAAATAGATATGTTTAATTTATTATTTGAAAAATGGAACATATCATCAAAAGATTGTGTTATGATAGGAGATGCTAAAAGCGATGTTGAATGTGCTAATAAGGTAGGTATATTATCTGTTGGTGCACTATATGGATATGGTGATAATGATGATTTGCAAAATGCAAAATTCAAGGTATCAAATCCGAGTGAAATATATGAATGTATAAAGAAAATTAAGGAGTAATGATGAAGAATAATATTTTTGAAGATTTATTTGTATTAGAACTTGCCAATAACCATTGGGGAGATATTGAAAGAGGTAAAAAGATTATTACTGACTTTTCAAGAGTGGTAAGATTTAATAACATAAAAGCAGCAATAAAACTTCAATTTAGAGATGTTGATCATTTTATTCATAAAGATTTTAAAGATCGTCAAGATATTAGATATATAAAAAAAACTATGGCTACTAAAATGTCAGATGATGATTATGCAGTATTAGTTGATGCAATAAGAAAAGCAGGTTGTATTACTATGTCTACTCCTTTTGATGAAAGATCTGTTGATTTATGCGTTAATTTAGGAGTTCAAATTATAAAAATTGCTTCTTCTGATATCAATGATTGGGTATTAATTGAAAAAATTGCTAAAACTAGAAAACCTGTAATTGTATCTACTGGAGGTTCATCATTAAAAGATGTCGATGATTTGGTTACATTCTTTGAAAACAGAAATATTCCTTTAGCAATTAACCATTGTATTTCGAAATATCCTTCTCAAAAAGGAGAGTTAGAATTAAATCAAATTGATTTCCTAAAATCAAGATACCCTGATCATGTAATTGGTTTTTCGACGCATGAAGGAAATGAAGATATCGAAATTCCTATGTATATTGCTTATGCAAAAGGGGCAAGGACATTTGAACGTCATATAGATATTGATTATAGTAATGTTCCAGTCTCTCCATATTGTTCTTTGCCTGAGGATTTAGACAGATGGATTAAGGCTTATCACAAAGCAAAAGAAATTTGCGGTGCTCCTGCTGGTTATAAAAGAATAGCTGATAAAAAAGAAACAGATTATTTGGATGCTCTAGTTCGTGGTGTATATGCAAAAAGAGATTTTAAAGCCGGTGATGTTTTGCATGATGAAGATGTATATTTAGCAATTCCTTTACAGAAGGGCCAAATTTCTTGTCGAGAATTGATGCGTGGTGAAGTACTTTTAAAAGACATTAAAAAAGATGAACCTATTAAAATTGATGATATTGATTCTCCCTATGCATATAATCAATCTTTAAAGGAAAAAATATATAACAGAGGATTAGAGGTTTAAACAATGGCAAAAATAAAACTTTCTGATTATATCGCGAAACGGTTAAAAGAAGTATATGGAGTAACTAATTTATTCATGGTGTCAGGAGGAGGTGCTATGCATCTTAATGACAGTTTTGGAAAATATATTCCATACATTTGTAATCATAATGAACAGGCATGTGCTATAGCTGCCGAAGGCTATGCAAGAGTAAATCAAGAACTTGCGGTTGTAAATGTAACCACAGGACCAGGTGGTTTGAATTGCCTTAATGGTGTATTTGGCGAATGGACGGATTCTGTACCTGTTTTGTATATTTCAGGACAAGTAAAATTTTCGACTACAATTGCATCGTGCCCGGATAATCCTTTAAGACAGCTTGGCGATCAGGAAGTTGATATTATTAGTGTTGTAAGTCCTCTGGCTAAATATGCTAAAATGGTTACAAATCCTAATGAAATTAAATATCATCTTGATAGAGCTATATATGAAGCAACAACAGGAAGAAAAGGCCCAGTATGGCTTGATGTACCTATAAATGTTCAAGCTTCTATAATTGAAGAAGATGATTTAAAAGAGTTTGTACCACCTAAAAAATCAACGTATGATTTAAAAATTAGTGCTGTAATTGAAAAATTAAAAAAGTCAAAAAGACCTTTATTAATTGCAGGTCATGGTATAAGACTTGCAGGCATGATAAATGTGTTTAAAAATATTATAGATAATTATGATATTCCTTTTGTAACCACTTTTAACGGATTTGATATGATACCTTCTAATCATAAAAATTTTGTTGGAAGAATAGGTACAATAGGACAAAGATGTGGAAATTTTGCTCTTCAAAATGCAGATTTGGTAATTTGTCTAGGAACAAGAAATAATATAAGACAAGCGAGTTACAATTTTGAAAATTTTGCTAAAAATGCGTATAAAATATTAGTTGATATTGATGAAGCTGAACTTGATAAACCTACAGTAAGACCTGATTTAAAGATAAATGCTGATTTAGCAGAATTTTTACCTGAATTTGATAAAACTTTAAATCCAGATATTTTAAAAAATATGTCTTCTGACTGGTTAGAGTTTAGTAAAAAACTTCAAGCTAAATACTCTTTTGAAAATACAAAAGAGTATAGACAATTAGGTGATAGGATTAACGTATATAATTTTGTAAGACGAGTAACAGAATTAATGAAAGAAAAAGATGTTTGTGTAATGGCAAATGCGACAGCTACTATTTGCACATTTCAGACAGCTGAAATAAAAGAAAATCAACGTTTCTTTTCTAATTCTGGTGATGCTTCAATGGGTTATGATTTGCCTGCAGCTATTGGAGCTTGTGTTGCAAATAACCGCAAAAATACTGTGTGTTTTGCCGGGGATGGTTCGATTATGATGAATTTGCAAGAATTACAAACTATAAAGCATCATAATTTGCCGATTAAAATATTCCTATTAAATAATGATGGGTATATTTCAATAAAACAAACTCAAAATAATTTCTTTGAGGGTAGAAATACTGGAGCAGGAACAAATAGCGGAGTTACTACTCCTGATTTTGTTAAAGTTGGAAATGCCTTTGGAATAGAATCTTTTAGGATTACTAATCCTCAAGATGTTGATATTTCTATAGAAAAAATGTTAAATTCGGAAAATCCTATGATTTGTGAAGTTATGGTAAATCCTGATTATATTTTTACTCCAAAGTTATCTTCAAGAAAATTGGAGGATGGAACAATGATTTCTCCTTCATTAGAAGATATGTATCCATTTTTAGATCGTGATGAATTTAATAAAAATTTAATAATATAATTTTTTAATTACTATATTAGACTTAAATGTAGATATTAAAGCCTAATATAGTAATTTTTTTATTTTTATTCTTTTTATCACTATTGTGTATTGAAAATATTGTTTTAAAAAGTGTTTTAAAAAATTTATATATATTTTCTTTATAATTTGGAATTGTTTTAATTTTATAACCTGATTCTATTGCTGCAATTGTTAAAATTCTTTCATAAGTATGAGCAATAGTCCCTGTAGATTTTGTTTTTATTGATGGGGCGAATTTTTCTATATTAATGTTATCTTGTTGTAAAAATTTATATATATTGGCTTTTGCAAAAAACATTGTTCCTGCACAATATTTTTTGTATTCACTTTTAAATTTAAGAAATTTTAGTTCTTCTTCTAGGAGGTAAGTATCTTCCGGCCAGTAATTTCCTACATCCCAGAGCATGAGCTCGCTACAAATTAGACCTATATCTGGATTATTTGTAAATATTGCTAAATTTTCTTTAAATCTTTTTTTGTTTTTTAATAATGCATTGATTAATTCATTTCTCCACCAATATCCTGATTTTTTTAACCCATTAAGTTTTAATTTCTTTTGGTAGTTTTTTGTGTGGATTTTTAGAATATAATCGTATTTATCTAAATTAACTGATTTTATTATTTCTATAAATGGGTATATATCGTAGCCGTAATTTTCAACTTTTTTAAATATAGTATCAGGTTTAAATAATTTTATCTTATCTATTGATTTTTTATCTTCTTCTACATATGTTACAAATAAATCCCAATTGCAATTATTGATATTGGCTAATTTCTTTATAAAGTAATCTGTTTGTTCATAATAAAATAGATGTAAATGAACTAAAACGTGTTTTTGCTTCATATTTTATTCCTTGTAACCTAAACAGTGTAGATCAATTTTTATACCTAGGATACATAAGTATGCTTCTTGGCGTTTTTTATGAATATGGATATCAATAAAGAATTTTCGAAGAGATTTATATTTAATTTTTAAATTCATTAATATTTTTGCAAGTTTTGTCGAACGTTCTTTAGAGATAAAATAAAGAGCTGTATCTTTATTATTTTTTATGTTTGATAAAAGAAATGTCATTAAATTATAGGCAGGAGCGCATTCTTTATTAAGCTTTTCATTGCCGATATCAGAATATGGAATACTACCTAAAATATCTGCAGTTTCTTTATCAATATTATTCATTATATAGTTGTAATATTGATAATAAAAATCAGTATTGTTTATATGAATATCAAGTTGTTTTTCTATTGCAAGAATTGTCTTTGTAAAATCTATAATGCCTTTTATATATTCATTGTATCCCCAATTAATTAGTTTTTGAGGATTTACATTTTCTGTGATTGGTATAATTTGACCATTTTCTTCTTTATATCCGAGGGTTTGCCCATCTGTGTTTCTGCATAATAATTCAAGCCAAAAATGTTTATACTTTGGAGTGCACATGAAGATTTTTTTCATGGAATCTTTGTATTCTGATAGTTTTGTATCAGTGCAAAAATAAAATGTTTTAATTGGGCAATTACTAAATAACAAAATTGTACTTTTTAGAATATCTTGAGTTCTTCCTGTGCCATTAATATCTACGAAAGCAAAATTTCTTTTTGAAAAATCTATTTCTTGTTGTAAATATTTAATTATTAAATTTGTTTTATTTTCATTTTTCTCAATTATTAAGTCTTTGAATTCTTGGTTATTAATTAATTTATTAAATAGTTCTTTTCTATGTTTACTTTTTAAAACTTTGTTATTATCCAAAAGATTTGTATATTTATAAAGTTCTTCTGTTGTAATATCAAATCTTTCTTTTAAAAATTTCCCAGAGAATTTATAAAAATATTCATTGAATATTGATGTAATAAATTTATCTATAGTTATTTTATTTGGAATTCTCCAAGCTTTTCTTGATCCGTATATATAGTGATTTTTTATATTTAAGTTTTTTTCTTTAACGATAACATCGGCAATTAGTTTTGGAATAAAACCGTCTCTAGCAATAAAATATAGATTTTCTATCTTTTCTTTTTGGCAATTTTCTATTATCCAACTTACATAAGAATATAATATTGGTCCTGCAAAAGATGCTCCGAAATTATACCTATTATTTTTAGTTGTATTGAATAAACGTATGTTTTTAGCTGTTCCAACTATGTATTCAGTAGATATATTATCTTTATTTAAAGCTATTTTTTCATATTTTTTTAGTTTTTCATAAGGGTATAGAGTTGCATCTATTTTATTTTTTCTTGCTGTTCCATAATCTGCTAATTGGCTATCCCCAATGTGTTCCCATTTTTCTGGAGTGTATTTGTTTTGTATCAGTTTATACAAATCCCCTTGTCGTTTTGTCTTTTTGTATTCAGATGATACAAATATTGGAATGTTTGTAAATATTGGATCAATTTGTGTTAAAATTTTTCTTAACGTTTTTTCAGAATGATACATGTCTGAAATAAGAATTATATTATTATCATTATTTAATAAATTTTTTATATTTTTTATATTTTCATTTATTGGTATTAGATTTTGACATTCACATTCTATTTCAAAATTTTTTAAAAATTCTGTTTCATCATCTGTTAAAGAGTAATTTATTTGTATTCGGTTATAAATATCTTCAAGAGTTATATCTTGAAAATTTTTAGACAATGTTAGTTGTTCTCTAACAAATGCTTCTGTTTCTATTCTAATTTTTTTGAAATTACTTTTTAAAAATTCAGGATAATTTGGGTTATTTTTTAATAATTCTTGCATTACTAAAAATATACCTGATGGGGTAGCAGTTTTTCTTGTAACAAGAGTATCAAAAATATCAAAAGAATATAATGTTTTAACTTTTTTATCTTCTTTTAAAAGCTGCATTTATATAACCTCTTTGCCAAATAGGGTAAGATTTAATTTACCATTTCTAAAGTGGATTGATAAAATATTTTTTCTAAATTGATTAAATTTACGTCTTTTTTCTATTGATTTTAGAACTTTAATATATTTTTCTGGATTATTTATTAATGTCATAAATTCATTTTTGTTGATTTTCTTGAAAAATTCGTTTCCAAGTAATCCTGTATTATATTCTTCTTTGAAATGATCTGAAAATACTTTTACAAATTCTGGTTTAACAGAATCATCAATTCTTAAAACAGAACTTACATATCCATTGTAGCGGTTGATTTCTTCTTGAACTTTGAATTCAAATTTTAAATCAGGATATTGTTCTAAAAATCTATCAATTTCTTCATATTCGTCGCAAACACAATATACTTTTGTTTTACTTTTTACAGAAGAATTCATATTATCCTGTCTGTAGTATAAATATGCTTTATCTGTTAGAATAACTCTTTCAGCTAATGCAAAAATTTTGAATGAAAAAGCAAGATCTTGATAACTGGCACCAGGTGTTTCTAAAAATCTAATATTATATTTATTAAGAAATTCTTTTTTATAAATAGCACTCCAAACTGATGGATTTATTCGTAACAGACTTTTATCTTGTTTTGAATTTGTTAATTTTAGGGCTTTTGCAGATGAAATTCTGTTATTTTTTCTTGCAAATTTATTTTTTGACCAATAATTGTACCAGTCTCCTTTAACGATATCAGCATCGTATTCTTTTGCTAATTTGTAGAGATCTTCAAACATATTTTTATCAGCGAAGTCATCAGATTCAATTATCCCTACATACTCTCCAGTTGCAGCATTGAGACCCATATTCATGGTATGTCCATAGCCGGAATTTGATTTATTAATGACAATTATTCTTGAATCTTTTTTTGCATAATCATTTAATATTTCAAGTGATGAATCTGTTGAACCGTCATTAACACAAATGATTTCAATATCTTCTAAGGTTTGATTTATAATACTGTCGATACATTCTTTTAAGTATTTTTCAACGTTGTATACAGGAACTACTACACTGATTTTTGCCATTATAATTTTATCTCCTCAAATAAATTTATAGCTCTTTCTATTGCTTTGTCCATGTCATAGTATTTATAATCACCTAATCTGCCAAGAAAATATACATTATTAGGAATATCTTTGCGATATTTTTCATATATTGCCATATTTTCATTGTTTACAATTGGGTAATATCTTTCATTTTGCCCATTTTTAAAAGGCTCTGAATATTCTTTTGCGATAACTGTTTTTTCTGACTTGTCATTAAGATAATATTTATATTCATGAATCCTTGTAAAGTCGTAATTGCAAGGATAATTGACTACTGCGTTTGATTGGTAGTATGAACAATTATGGGGTTCAAATTTGAATTTAACACTTCTATAAGGTAATTCTCCATATTTGTAGTCAAAAAATTCATCAATAGATCCGGTACAAAATATTCGTTTATAACCTGTAAATGATTTATTGTATTCGGTATTTAATTTTACTGTTATATTTTGATGATTTAGAATATTTTCGACCATTTTAGTATAGCCATTAAGAGGTATACCTTGGTATTTATCTTGAAAATATCTTGAGTCTTTACTTATATAAACGGGTACTCTTGCAGTAACAGCACTGTCTATTTCATTTGGTTTTTTACCCCATTGTTTTGCTGTGTAATGAAGAAATACTTTTTCATATACATAGTTAGATAGAAATTTTAAATCTTCATCTTTTTGTTCTTGAAACTTTAAAATCGGAACTTTTGTATTATATTGAAACTCCTTTAAAAGTTTAGTTTCTAGTCTTTCAGCAAGACTTTTAGGAAAAACATCATATAAAGTATTCATATTAAATGGTATTGTTGTTTCAATTCCATCAATGATAGCAATTACTTTATGCATATATGTATTGAAATCTGTAAATCTTTTTACAAATTCCCACACTTTTTCGTTGTTTGTGTGGAAAATATGTGAACCATATTTATGTATACAAATACCATTTTCATCTATATAGTCATAAATATTTCCAGCTATATGTTTTTTCTTATCAATGATAAGAACTTTTTCTCCGTTTTCAGCTAATAAACGTCCAATTGTTGAACCTGATAGTCCGCAGCCTATTATTAAATTTGTATTTTCAATCATCATATACTCTCTTTTATTAATTTTAGTATAAAAAACTATAAGAATGAATTTATCATAAAGAATTATTAAGCTTTAAAGCTATTTGTAGTCTTTTGGGTAATAAAAAACATACAAGAAATATCTTGTATGTTTTTTTAGATATTAAATTAGATATTAATAATTCATTTTCCAGTTATTTTCTGTAACCAAAAGGTCATAACATCCGTCCCCGAAAGGATCACGGCTACATTCATTTTCATTACCTGTACCATAAATCTCTCCATTAGGGAGGATTGTAAAAGTGAATATATCTCTACCTCCAATATTAGGACCTTCTTGACCATTAGTATCTACAACAACTACAGGATTTCCATTATATAATCCAACTTTTTTGTACATACAAATTGCAGCAGAATTTGCTAATACATATGAATTCCCTTCACAAGTGAATGCACTTCCTGCATCTCCGTTTATTGTGTTATAATTTTCATTTGCAAAACATTCATTTGTTTTATCTTTTGTACAAGTTTTTATTGTTTTTAATCTGTTTGTTATAAAACCATCTAAATTATTGTAGTATGAAGTTGCAGAAAATTTAGTTTTCCCTTCTTCTGTGATAAGCATATCTACAGCATTTTCTATATCACTAACAGTTTTTCTTAGTTGCAAAGCTTGCGCTTTCCTTTGATAACTATTTACCAATGTTGGAACAGTCAATGCTGATATTACACCTATTATACTCATTGTTACAAGAACTTCTGATAAAGTAAATGCAAATTTTTTATTCATTATTATCCCTTTCTAGTATTAATAGTTCATTTTCCAATTGTCATTTAATATTTTTCCAAAACAACCTTCTCCTATTGTCGAAGAAAGACAAGATGCTGTAAATAAATCATTTCTAGCAGTTTCGGCTGTGTCATTTTTTATTTTATCTGGGGTTATATCTTTGTCATCAATTGAGTAGTCGTCATATATATAAAACGTAAACATATCTCTACCACCAATATTGGGATTATCTTGACCATTAACATCAATATGAACTTTAGCAGGTTGTCCACCATCTGCTGGTATTATGCACATTGCAGTTCCACTTTTTAAAATAACATTATATCCATTATTGCAAGAAAATGCTTGAGTAGTGTTTCCGGTAATATTAGAATAAGATGCCGCAAAACACGGTTGTGCTGTTGTCTCACAGTCTTTTATAATATTATAGTATGGATCATTGTTTGTATCACCAATAAAGAATTTTCCTGCAGTGTTAGCAACAGAACGACCTTGTAAACTTAATAATGATTGGTAAAAAGTTTTATTGTAATTCTCAGTTTGCAAAATTAATAAATTATCTTTTAGTTCTCGGTAATTTTTTTGTAGCATAGTTAAAAATGTTTGTTTTTGGTAACTGGTTATTACATTAGGTACAGTAATCGCTGCAATAATACTAATAATAGCTATTGCAATTAATGCTTCCGACAGTGAAAATCCTAAAAATTTATAATTTTTCATATAACCAATCCGCTTTCCCTATGTATATAATTATAACCCTTTTTCTCTAGGAAGTCAATTGTTGAGCCCTTTAAACTTCAATAAACAATCTTTGTCCTACAATATTTTGTTTGCCATTATAATAACCAGCAAAGTAGCCTCCTCTTACAGGATTGTTTTTTGCATAATTGTTTAAATTATTCCCGTTATAGTTTACGAATGGATTGTTACTATATGGATTTGATGATTTTACCGGAACTGCAACTTGAGTCGTTTGTGGTACAAACATTTGTGATAATAAATTTACAATACCTGCCATACTTACCAATACCTCACTTCTTTTATAAGATTAATTATTATTTTCTGTTTGTCATTATTATAGCATGATTTTCTATAATTTCTTAATATTTTTTAATAATATCCTGTATATGGTTTAGAATTTTTTGTAATATAATACGAGTATGGAAAAGAGAAAAAAAATATTAATTGTTGGAAATTCTGCAAAAGAATTTGCGATGGTAAAAAAGTTCAAAAATTATGATTGTGATATCTTTGTTGCTCCTGGGAATTCTGCAATAAAAGAGATTGCAGAATGTGTTGATATTAGAGAAGACAACGTGCAAGAGTTATTGGAGTTTGTATTAGAAAATGCAATAGATTTAACTATTGCAACATCTGAAACAGCTATTAAAAATGATATTTCTGGACTTTTTCAAGCAAATTCTCAATTAATATTTGCTCCTACTGCTCAGAGTTCAACTTTTGCAATAAGTCGTTCTGTTGGTAAGAAATTCCTATATAAATTGAGAATTCCAACACCTCGATTTGCGATTTTTGATAAGTTACAAATGGCTGTGGATTATCTAAAAAATGTTCCTATGCCCCAAGTTATTAGAACAGATGAAACAACTATGTCTGCTGACCGTTTAGTATGTACAACTTTTATTAATTCAAAGACATTTGTTGAGGATTTATTTTGTCGAGATGAAAAAAAAGTTGTATTAGAAGATTATGTATATGGCCATGAGTTTACTTTTTATATTGTAACTGATGGTTACAGTGCACTCCCTATTGCAACTGTTGCTAATTACAAATTTATGGAAAATGGAGATGCTGGAATTTTAACATCTGGAATTGGTGCTTATACTCCTGATTATAAAGTGTCTAAAGATGTTGAAATGAATTTAATGCAAAATGTTGTAGCTAGAGTATTAGATTCTTTACAAAAAAAAGAAACTCCTTATCTTGGAATTTTAGGGATTGATTGTGTATTGACTGATGATAATCAATATGTTGTATTAGATTTTAAACCATTCTTATCTGATCATGATGCTGAGGCTGTTTTAAATCTTATTGATGAAAATTTATTAACTCTGTTTGAAGCTTGTGCGGTTGGCTCATTTGCAGATGATTATGAAAAAATAGAAGTATCTGATAATTCATCTGTGTCTTGTGTGATTTCTGCAAGAAGTGAAGGTAAAATAATTAATGGGTTAGATTTAGTTGAGTCAGATATTTCTCATTTTGGAAATGTAAAAAATAAATATTTGGAATATGAAACTGTTAAAGGTAAATCTTTAGTTGTTACAAAAACTGCTAAAACTTTATCAAGAGCTCGTAAATTCTTATATGAAGACGTTGCATTAATAAATTTTGACGGTAAAAAATACCGAACTGATATTTGTGAGCAGGTTGAAAAATTTTAAAACTTCATTATATATGAAGATATGAAGAACTATTATTCAATTCTTGGAGTTACACCAGACAGTTCTGATGCAGAAATTAAATCTGCATACAGACGTTTGGCAAGGAAATTTCATCCTGATGTAAATCCATACGGTACAGCTCAATTTAAAGATATAACAGAAGCATATGAGGTTTTGTCAGATGCTAAAAAAAGATTGCAATATGATACAATAAACGGATTTTTTAAATCAGCTCCAAAACAAGAAAAACAACATACATCTTCAGAAAAAGCTCAAAGTGAGTATAAGAAAAATAATTTTTCACAAAATCATACAGAGCCTAAAATGTCTAAAGATGAATTTTCTAAAAAAATAAATGATATATTTGAAGAGTTTTCTAAACCTAAACCAAAAAAGGAAAGAGTATATCCAAAGCGTGGAGAAGATTTATTTGAAGATGTTTCAATAACGATTAAAGAGGCTGTAAATGGTGCTGAACGTATAATTAATGTTATGCATTCTTCAGAATGTCCAAATTGTAAAGGCAGAAAGTTTATTAATGGTGCTTTATGCCATGTTTGTAAAGGTACCGGTGAAAAAGTTGAGCATAAAAAAATTACCGTAAAAATACCTAAAAATGTGAAAAACGGTACAAAATTAAGAATTCCTCAAGAAGGTAAAAGTGGACAAAATGGAGGGAGAAACGGGGATTTATATTTAAAAATTAAAATCGAACCGAATAATCGAATAGCATTTGACGGTAATAATGTTATTTATAATGTTCCTATTACTCCTTTTGAGGCTGTTTTAGGCGGGAATATATCAATTCCTGTCTTTGAAGGTTCTGTTAATTTAAAAATTCCTCCTAAAACACATTCTGGCCAAAAATTTCGCCTATCAGGTCAGGGGCTTAATCAAAATGGAAAAGTAGGCGATATGATAGTTGTTGTGCATATTGAAATTTCTTGTTCTTTGTCAGATGATGAAATTAGGCTTTATGAAAAGCTTAAAAAATTGTCATCACAAAATATACGAGAGAATTTATTAAATGAATAATGTCAGAATAAAAGAAATTTTTGAATCAATTCAAGGTGAAGGACCTTATGTTGGTTATAAGCAGTTATTTGTACGTTTTTGTAATTGCAATTTAAAGTGTAATTATTGTGATACAGAGTTTTCTTCTAAAAGTGATTATAAAGAATATAATCATTGTGAGTTAGCTGAGGTTGTCAACTCATATAAATCGGTTCATTCTGTTTCATTAACTGGTGGGGAACCTCTTTTGGCTGCAGACTTCTTGAAGGATTTTTTGCCTTTAGTAAATAAGAAAATTTATTTAGAGACAAATGCTACTTTGGCTGATAAGTTGTTAATCGTAAAGCCTTTTATAGATATTGTATCTGCAGATATTAAGTTAGAGAGTGCTACCGGGATTAAAGATTCTTATCGATTTCATGACAAATTTTTTGAAAACTGTAAAGGAATTGAAACTTTTGCTAAGATTGTTTTTAATAAAATGATTACAGATGACGAAATTCAAAATAGTTGTAATTTAGCAAAAAAATATGGTATAGAACTTATTTTACAGCCAGAAATGGTTCAAGATAAAATGTCTGTATCATCTGAGTTTGCGGCTTTAATTCTTGATAAATTCTTAGATAGATATGAAAACGTGAGATTAATACCACAGGTTCATAAATTCTTAGATGTCAGATAGGCTTTTTTATAGTATAGTATTATTAAGAAGAAGTATTAGTAAAGAGGTTTAGTATGTCTGTAAAAAGAGTTTTGCAATATGGAGAAAAAAGTTTAAGAGAACCTTCAAAGGAAGTTCATAAGGTATCTAAAAAAATTCAAGATCTTGTTCAGGATTTGCTAGATACTATGTATGCTAAAAATGGCGTAGGTATGGCTGCACCTCAAATTGGTGTTAATTATAGGGTGTTTGTTGTTGATGTTTCAAAAAATGATGAACCTTTAAATCCGATTGTATTTATTAATCCGAAAATTATTAAAAAATCTGGAGCAGTTGTTGCTCAAGAAGGTTGTATAAGTTTTCCGGAAGCATATACAGATGTAAAGCGTTATGCTAACGTAATGGTAAAAGCTCTTGATAGACATGGTCGTCCTTTTGTTATGGAAGCAAAAGATGGTTGCTTACTTGCTCGTGCTATACAGCATGAAAATGATCATTTGGATGGAGTTTTATTTATTGATCATTGCGTAAATCGCTTTGAAACTGATAATATTTTAGCAAAACATAATTTGCCTCCGGTTGATGCAGATAAATTGATTAGTGAACCTGAAATTGATAAGGAATTGGAAAATAAGAAAAATGATTAATATAGTTTTTTTCGGTACGCCTGCTATCGCGTTAAAATCTCTAGAATATCTTTATAATTCAGATAAAATTAATGTTTTAGCTGTTGTGACTCAACCTGATAAACCTGCAGGTAGAGGTCACAAATTGTCTATGTCCCCAATAAAGCAATTTGCTCTAGAAAAAAACTTACCAGTATTTCAGCCTAAATCAATTAGAAAAGATCCTGACATTCAAGATGAATTAAAAAAGTTAAATCCTGATTTCTTTGTAACATTTGCATTTGGGCAGATTTTATCTCAAGATGTTTTGGATATCCCTAAATACGAAACAATAAATCTTCATGCATCTTTGCTTCCAAAATATAGAGGGGCAAATCCGATTCAAAGGGCAATAATTAATGGTGATAAAGAAACAGGTATTTGTACAATGATTACTGAATTAGGACTTGATTGTGGAGATGTCTGTTTAAGAGAAGTTATTCAAATTCCTGATAATATGACTTGTGTTGATTTATTTGAGCAAATAAGTGATAAATCTCCTGAACTTATTGAAAAAACATTAATTGGTTTAGTAGATAATTCAATTACTCCTCAAAAGCAATCAGAAGAAGGTCTTTGTATGGCTAATAAATTGACAAAAGAAGAAACTCTTATTGATTGGACTAAGCCAGCTCAAGAAATTCATAATTTAGTTAGAGGTATTTATAAGTTTCCGTCCGCATATTTTATCCATAATGATAAAATTATAAAGGTCCTTGAAACTCAAGTTGTAAAAGAATCTGGAACTTGCGGCGAATTTGTTAAAATATCAAAAGATGGTATTTTAGTAGGTTGTGGGAAAGATTGTCTTTTGCTTGTAAAAGTTAAACCTGAAGGTAAAGGTGAGATGTTTGCAAGAGATTGGGCTAACGGGTTAAAAAAATGATTACAAAAGGAATAAGAGGCGCAATTACAGTTGATGAAAATTCTGAAGATGCAATAAAATTTGCGACATTGGAACTTTTGAATGCAATGATATTTGCAAATAGTATTCAAGAATCAATGATTTCTCATGTAATTTTTACTTTAACAAATGATTTAAACGCAGCATTTCCTGCAAAATTTGCAAGACTCGATTTGAATTGGTCAAATACAGCAATGATGTGTTTTCATGAATTAGATGTCCCAAGTTCTTTGCCAAAGTGCTTAAGAGTTCTAATCGTTTTGAACTGTGAAGAAGATTTTGTTCCCCAATTTGTTTATCTTAAAGGTGCAAAAATTTTAAGATAGTTTTAGGTATATTTTAGTCTAGTTTTATAATTTCGCTCATTGCTGGGTCAAGAAGTCTTCTGCCAATGTTTGGAAATTCAATTGAACATAGCATTTTGTTGCCATATTTTATCATTTTTTCTACTATGCCTTCTCCATATTTGGGAGTTGATACTCTATCTCCAGGTTCTAATTTTTGATTTTCTTTTGGTTCCAGGTCTTCTGTTTCATATATTGGCACAACTGGTGTTTGTTCTATATTTTCAGATTCTTGAAAACTATTATCTAATTGCATATTGGTATCATCAATAGCTAAATCGTCAATAAGATTAAGATCATCTTCAGTTAATTCATCTGTTTCAATATTATCGTTATCCGGTAATTCGTAATTTTCATCTGGAAGTTTTTCGTAGAATGCTTTATCAACATCTTTAGCTACTTGTTCAATTAAGTCATCATTATTTTCAATTATTTGTGGTTCTCCGAAATTTTCTTCAATATCTATATCTTCTACAGAATAATCAATTTCTGGCTCTTGAAGTTCTATTTGAGGTTCAATTTCATCTTCTTCAATTTCTTCTATATTATTTTCTGAATTATAGATTTCTAAATTTTCATTTTGTGTATTGGGTTCTTCTGTAGTTATTTCTATTGGGGAATCTTCAATAATTATATTTTCTGGATTATTTGTTGAACTATTATTTTCAATAATAGTTGGTTCGGTTGGAAGTTCTTCTTCTATTGATAGTATATTGTCAACAGGAGCTATTTCATTGTTGAGTTGAATATCTTCATTAACAGAAATAATTTCAGTTTCTTCTGTTTGGTTATTATTTTGTTCAATTGGTATTTCATCTATTGTTATATCTGGATATTCAACTTCAGGCATTTCCAATGAATTTTCATTAGTTTCAGAGTTGATTTCTTCTTCTTCAATAGTATTTTCTTCAATTATTTCATCTTCTTCTTTTTCTTTTTCTTCTTTTGAAGAAGGTTTTATTTCTGGCATTGGTACAATATTATCTGTTTGTGTATCTTGCTTTTTTAAATCATCTTCAGTATTTTCATCTATTTCTATATCATCAAGCTCAACAATTAATGGAATATTTTGTGTATGAGCCCCGTATATAATAAATTCATCTGAGTTAAGTTTATTTAAAAAAGTATTATAACTTGCAAAGTCGTGTTGTAATGTTAATGGCGCAAATAATATTAAATTTTGTGCAGCTTCTTTTATTTCTGGTAAATATTTATATTCGTGAGAGCATATTATTGTTGTATAAACATTACTTCTTACTAAGAATTTTTTTAATAATTTTTTATCAGTATTTGAATTATCTATTTTTACAAAGGAATAAATATCTGATTTTATAGAATTCATAATGTTGTATGTGTATGACATTATTTCTTTTTGCAATGTATGCGGCATATCAGAAATATCTATAACTGTAATATCAGATTTTTCAATAGCAATACTTAAATTTAAAACATCTTTTAATGTTTCAGCAAAAACATTTAGATCTCTATATTTTAATAGTTTATTTTTTAATAAAACTAATTCTGTTATTTGTGTTTCTTTATATTGCTGATCTACAACATTTAAAAATGTTTCAAACGGAAGATATCCTTCTGGAAGAGTTTTTGTGTATTCTTGGACTTCAATAAATATGTCTTGTATGATAGCTTTACTTGTTGCATCTACATCTTCAAGTTCTGTATCATATATAAAATTAATTGTGTCGTAATTTAGAGGTAATTTAAATTCTTTTCCAAAATATAATTTATTTTCCCAGTCAAATTGCCCATCGGTATCAAAAATTACGACTTTATTTTTTAATTGTTTAAGGATGTTATTAAGTAGTGTTGAAGTATTTTCTAAGTTGTTAGAACAAATAAGTAAATTATTATCAAATATTGTTTTGTCTACCTTTAATTCAACATTTTGTTGAGCAAGTTGCCCCATTCTTATAGGATCTTCAATTGGAATAATATCAAGTAATTCATTTGAAGGTAAAATTGATATATTTGCTTTCGTAGAAGGAATTGTTCCGTTGTAGTTTTTTAGTATTCCTTCTTCATTAAAAGTAAACAATAATTTTACAATTGCGAAATTTGTTGTGGAATCAGCTTTGATATTTACAACTTGAGCAACATAAGGTGTATTTGTATCCTCAATAATTACAAAATTAGAAAGAGCAAGATTGTCTTTTACATCATATGCTATTTTTACTAAGTTGTTCTTAATTTCCAATACTTTCATTTAAACTTCCTCACCTTGAAAAATAGTTTACCATGAACATGCTAATTTTGTACTAAATCTTGAAGTTTGTTGTAGATGTCAATTGTTAAAAGACATATTTTTAAATCTCTTTTTACAAGACTTTTGATTGTTTCTTTATAGCATTTTAATAGAGCTTTATTTATCCCATTAGGTTCATTCAGTAAGGCTTTTATTTTATCAGAGTATTCTTTATCTCTTGTATTTGGCTCAATTTTATCAGCTAAAAACACTATTTTTTCAAAATCTGTCATATCAAGTTTTCCTAAAGTATGCCATCTTATGGCTGATAAAATTTCTTTGTCGTCTATTTGAAATTCTTTTTCTGCAATATAAGCACTTACGGGAGCGTGTAATGTTTTATAATTGAGCATTTCGCATTCTTCAACATTCAAATGTTGATGTATAATATCTAATAATTTTTCATTTGAAAAACATTTTGCACAATCGTGTAAAAGACCAGCCATATATGCTTTTTCGCTGTTTAAGTTGAATTTATTGGCAAGCTCTTTTGCACATTCGGCAGTTCCTAATGTGTGAATGTATCTTTCTTCATTTAGATTGTTTTTTAACCAATTAAGTATTTCTGTATAATCCATTCTTATTTATATAATCCTCTACTTCTTCTGTAACTAAATCTTTAATGGGTAATCCGTTTGAAATTCTATTTCTTAATTCAGTTGATGAAATATTTAAAAAAGGCATCTTGGCAATTTTATAATTGTAGCCCTTATTTTTAAGATGAGTTAAATCAACTTCTTCATTTTCTCTTATAAATACAATAAAATCAACAAGTTTTTTGAATTTGTCTGTTTCATACCAGCTTTCAATTTTTTTAAAAGCATCAGTTCCTATAATAAAGTTAATTTTTCCATCAATTTTATATTGTTTGTTTAATTCAAGTGCTGTGAGATATGAATATGATTTCCCTTCATTTTTATATTCAATATCAGAAATTTCGAAATGTGGGTTAGCTTTAATTGCTAGTTTTACCATGTTGTAGCGGTGCTGACACATTTCTGGTGCATAGTCTTTATGTGGAGGTTTGTATGCTGGGATAAAAATAATTTTGTCAAAACCAAAATTTTCTAATACATATTCCGCCATTTTTATATGAGCTTTATGAATAGGGTTAAAAGTCCCTGAAAAAATGCATAATTTCATAATTAAATTATATTATAAATATTAAAAAACATTATACTAAGATAAAAAAAACCTGATTTCAGTTGAAACCAGGTACAAAATTTGTAGGGGAAAAATTAATTGGAGTTAAATTGTGTTAAATTAAGTGTAAAGCTTGTTTGTTTGCCATTGCGATGAAATTCATCTGAGCAAATAATAAATCTGATCTATCTTCAAATGGTTGGTTATTGTTAACAGTAACTTGATTTTCATAGATGTTTTTTAATTTGTCATCAATTTTTTTCAAATTTGCAACTGCCATTTTATGCCTCTCATTCTTCTTATTTATCGCTTGTGTATATATAAAGTATATACAAATATCAAAATTTCAGAAAAGGGAAAACTTGTTACATTTCGTAATATTTTATTTTAAATAGCAATAATTGCTAAAAATCTGTTTTTATATTTATATAGGGAAAATAGGGAAAATTATGCTCGATAATAATGTTAATAACAAACAGCAGTTACTCCAGTTTAGGGCTCTTTCACCGCAGCAAGCAGCTCAGCAACAAGTGGCTATGCAGGCTGTAAATCCTGAATTATTAAAGGAAAATGTTCAGGATAGTTATGTTGCAAACAGAATTGGAGAAACAACTGAAGATCCTAAGGGAATGATGTATACTGCGGCATTAACTATCCCTACTTGGTTTGCAATTGCTAAGGGAATGGATGTTTATGCTAACAAATCAAGAGGTGATTTTGAAAGTACCGTACATCATAAAGTCGGGCAATTTGGTGATGATGTAACTAATTATGTTAAAAATAGCTCATTTGGAAAATCAAGTTTTGCAACTTCTATAAATAATGGTTTTAAAAGTTTTAAAGGATTTTTAAAGAAAAATTTTGTAGATAGATTTAGAATTACAAGGGCAATGGCATATACCCCTTCTCGTCCTGAATTGGATATGGTAAAAGGTCAGGCTAATGGGATGTGGGGGATGCAATTATTCGATTATCCTCAACATGGTGAACAATTTGTAAAACCGCTTCAAAGTGTTGAAGATTTGGATTGTTATGGTGCATCTAAAAAAGATATTGCAAAATGGAAAGGCTTATTAGATAAAGCATCAACACCTCAGGCAAAAGCTGAAATAATGCAGCGTGCTGAGTTGGAAACAATTTTGCAAAATTCAAGATTAAAAAGAACTCCAGCTCAAATAGCTAAAGAAATCTCTGATTTTAAAGCTTTAACTCCAGAGGCTAAAATTTTGAAATTAAAGGATTTAAAAGCTTTTGAATGGGGTTATAAAGATTTTGCAGAAATGGAAGCTGTGGCAAAAAATATTCAAGAAAAAATGCCAAGAGTTCTTGAAGCTTGTCATGATGCTAATAAAAAAATGTTTGCAAGAATTTGGGGCTCAAATCATAGTGCTTGGGGCCGTTTTAAAACTTGGTTAATAGGTCGTGAGGTCTATGCATCAGAAACTGCGAATAAAATAGCAGGATCATTAGGAAATGTAAATTTAGCTGAAAATAAAGAATTAGATAATGTTTTGAAAAAAACAGGTTTAGATAAGAAAATTCCAAAATCAATACTAGGAAAATTTTTGGCTAAATATAATAACTTGGTATTAGAAGGTGCAACAAACAGAGTTGCAGGTGGAAAATTTGTTGCATTAATGCAAGCTGCTTATTTAGCTGATGTTTTGTATAAAACTGCTAAAGTTGATGGTGCAAGTGAAAAAGTTAAAACTTTTGCTGAACGTTTTACTGAAATGATTTCATTCTTCGTTGCAATGCCACTTGCAATTCAGTTAATGCATAGAGTCGGCGGTTTGCAATATGCAGGAATGACTAAAGATCAAGTTGAAAAATATAGACAGCATTTAAAAATTCATAATGATAAAGCTATGGCTGGCGGATTTGCTGATAAATCAGCATGGAAAGCAAGCAAAGATGCTTTAAAAACAGAATTGAATGCAGGAGTAAAAAATCCTATTACAAAATTATTCAAACGTATCGGACGTATTGTTACAGTAGGTCTTGAACAAATCAGACCTTATGATAATAAGGCAGTTACTAGAAATGGTATCGTTGATAAGATAAAAGATTTATTCAGGCATCCTAAGTTTGGTATAAAACAAATGGCAGGTTATCCAATGAGAATTATATTAGGTATGATGGTAATTTTACCATTCTTAAGTAAAATTGCTGTCAAAGGATCTCATTTGTTATTTGGAAAACCGCAAAATTCTGTTTTGGATGAAGGTAAAGAAGACAAAAAGCAAGCTCAAGCGATTAATCAACAATTACAATTGCCACCACAATTGCAACAGCCTTTAAATCAACCTCAACAAACTACTGCTCAAACAACAACAACTACTACTACAAGAACAAATCAGAATTCAAATATAAGTCCTTCAAATTTGTTGAATCCTTATAAAAATGGTTCTACAACTACGACAACTACAACGACAAAGTCTTCTTCAAGTTTGGAAAATAAACCACAAGAACCTGTAAGAACATATATTCCGTCTCCTGTTGGTGTTCAAATTCAGAATAAGGAAGACTTAACCGCTGCTGATGCAGCTATGCGTAGAGCTGATTTAGCTGAACAACAAGCGTTGCAGACATTGAAAATGAATTAATTTAATTTGTTGCCCAATCGAAAATAGCATGTTATAATTATTTCGGAGGGTTTTATGGTTGCAACATTTGATTATAAAGGTTTTGCGAAAGATTTAACAAAAGAAGCTGAAAAAAGTATTCCAGAAGATATTGCTTTGAAGCATAAAAAAGAATTTTTGGATAAAATTTATAATTTTACTTTTATTGCAGGAGAAGCATTTTCTAATGACGATACAATTGAAAGTTCCGATACTGCAAAAACTTTAACTCAATTGATTTCTGAATGGACTTTCCATAAATATATTGATTTGTTGCGTTCAGATATTCCTGAAATGTATCATGAAAGTATTTTACAAAAACTTGCTTATGTCGCATTTGAAATGGGAAAAGAGTCTTTGTTTAGCAATTTGACTCAGGAACAAATGCTCACATTGGTAGAAGTTCAAGTTAAAAAAGCTTTTACAAAAGCGTGTAAGCAGCTTTTGGATAGTGGAAAAATTTCTCAAGAAGCTTACGAAAAAGTTTGTAATTTGTCAAATATTGATGAATATTCAAGTAGGCTTTGTCATAATGTAAAGATTGCTCCAAGACATAAAAGTACTCTAAAATATACTGTTGGAATTTTAATAATAGGATTAGTTGCATTAGTTGTAAGCTCAATATTTCCAGAATCTCCATACTTAGCAATAATTAGTCCTGTTATTTTAGTCTTATTGTCTATGTATATTGGTTTTTATATAGGTGCTAATCATTTTTCCAAATAGACTAGTTTGATATGTTGTAATCGTTTTGCAAGTATGTTATAATAAGATTAGCTCTGTACAGGTGCTCATTTTGTTCCTACATTTATTTTAAAAGGGAGAATTTGACTCTGTCAGGATGTGAAGTATACCCGCCGATTTATAATCGCCAGCGGGAAACGGATAATCCGAGGCGTTCACCCACCTGCGAGACCACGCAGGCAACAAAATCACATCTGTATAGGGCTTTTAAAGAAGTATGAAAGGAGCAATTTATGTTTAAATCGTCAAAATCAAATTGTCGGGGGGGGGGCATCTTTTAGCTTCTTTTCTCCATTTTGAAAGTTTATTAAAAACTATCGTATCAGGTCAATCGGCACGCTTGGGCTTTACTCTTGCAGAGGTATTAGTCACATTAGGGATTATTGGTGTTGTTTCTGCGATGACCGTACCTACTTTAATGCAAAATTATCAAAAAAAATCTTATGTTACTCAATTGCATAAATTTTATAATGAACTCTCTCAGGCTTTAACCCAATATCAGACAGATAAAAATGCAGTAAATTTAAAAGAGGCTGGGCTAATAAATCTTAGTAGTTTAAGTAATTTTGTTAAATCATATTTTAAAATTGTTTCAGATTGTGGTCAAGATGAAAAAGCTTGTTTTGCAACTTCTTATCGTAAAATTAATGGTTTAGAATTAAGAGTGGGGACACTTCTTAAAGAAGGTAATAGTTTTATTCTTGCAAGTGGTCAATCTGTAAATGTGCGTTATAATTCTTCACAAGTTTATACGCCTATTGCATTTATTTTAGTGGATGTAAATGGGGTTAAAGGTCCAAATATTCAAGGTCGAGATTTATTTGAAATAATAGTATATAATACCAGTAATGGCTGGTTTATTGATGACTTAAATCCTGATGCAACATCTGCTACTGTTTTATCTGAAGATGATCGAAATACCCAATATACAACTTATTGTATTGCTGGAGGTTCTGGTAATACTCATGGTTGTTTTGGAAAAATTTTAAATGATAATTGGGAAATGAATTATTAGTATTAATATTATAAGTTCAATAAGCAGTAATAAAATTATTGCTTATTGAACCTTAATATGTTACAATTCTTATATGAAACAAGCTATTCAAACAATTGTAATTACTGAGCAGGTGCATACTGCAGAACTTTTGAAACGTTATATTGAAGATTGCGAAAATTTTACTTTTTTAGCAGAAACTTCTGATTTCTCAAAAGCATATAGTGCAGTGAAAGAGCTTACAAAAGTACTTGTGATTGTTGATGTTTCTGAATATCAGGAACAAGCATTGAATTTTGTATCTAAAATTACTTCAGAATTTAATAATTGCAGAGTAATTGCGCTGTCTGATAGACCTGTTGTTGATTTGGTTATTAGAGCAATGAGAATTGGTGCGTCTGATTTTCTTTCATTGCCTTTGATAAAAGATGAGTTTTTTGAAGTTTTGGATAAAACTTATCAGGATTTAACAGGTGATAAACCTAAAAAATCAAAGTGCAGAGTAATTACTGTTTATTCAAATAAGGGTGGTGTTGGAAAAACTTCAATCGCATCTAACTTAGCTTTAGAACTTGCAAAGATAACCAAGGAAAATGTTGCACTTATTGATTTGAATTTTCAACTGGGTGATGTTACAACTTTTCTTGATTTGAAGCCTTCTTTTAATATATCTTATATGCTTCAAAATTTAGATAAGATTAATGAGGATTTTTTATTATCTACGTTAGAAAAGTATAAAGATTCTTCTTTATATGTTTTAGCAGATCCGCCTTATTTTAAGCAGGTTGATGATGTATCTTCTAAAGATATTACAAAATTATTTAATATTTTACGTGATACTTTTTCATATGTTGTTGTTGATACTTCTGGTGGTTTTGATAATAAAGCTATGACTGCTTTAGAAAATTCTGATTTAATATTTCTTGTGACAATTGTTAATTTACCAGCTATAAGAAATTGTCAAAGATGTCTTGAATTATTTGAAAAATTAGGATTTGATGAAGATAAAGTGCAAGTATTAATAAATCGTTATATGGAAAATGATGAAATTAAAGCTGAAGATGTTGAAGAAGTCCTAGGTAAAAGCTTATATTGGAAAATACCTAATAATTATTTCACAATGATGTCTGCAATTAATAAAGGTGTTCCTGTGTCTGATATAAATCCTGATTCTAATGTAGCATTAAGTTATAAAAATTTAGCTTTGATGGTGTCAGACAGTGTTTATCGTCAAAAATTAAATAAAAAGCTCGGAAGGATTTAAAAGTGTTACAAAGTAGTAAGTTAAGTAATAGATTTAAAAGTACTGAAAATGACGATATTATTAAAGATAAGCCCAAAAAATTTGTATTTTCAAAAAATCAGATAAATCCGCAAAATTTGAGTAATGATCTTGATAATGAAAAAACAATTATTGAGGAGCAAATTTCTGAAAGGGTTTTAGATATTGATTTTGAAGCTGAACTAAAGAAAGCATTATTAGAAAAAATTGATTCTATTCCTGTGTGGTTTGAATATACTGCTGACAAGCAAAAAGAGCTTATTAAGAGTTTTGTAGAAAATAAATTGATTTTAGAATCTATAAAGTTAGCTGATAATGAAAAAGATGATTTAATAGAGAAATTATTTACTTCTATTATGGGGTTTGGCCCTCTTGATTATTTGATTGTTCAAGAAAATGTTGATGCTATTTATGTCAATGGTATAAATAGTGTGCATATTGAAATTAACGGGAAAATATTAAATACTGAAATGAAATTGAATGAGAAACAAATCAATTTTATTTTAAGTAATATTTCTTCTATGTCTGGAGTTAAGTTTGATGATTCTAAAAATATTTGGAATTGCAAGGTTAATAATTTAGTTATTACGATTATTATGCCTAATATTTCTCAATCGGGTTATAACATTACAATTAGAAAGTCTTGCGATTTTGATATGGACAAGCTTGTTCAAAATAATATGATGTCAAAAGAAATTCTTGATTTTATTGTTTTGATGATTAATTCAAAGAAGAATATCGTAATTTCCGGTGATATAAATTCGGGAAAAACAACTCTTTTAGATGTATTAGTAAAATCAACCTTAGAGGATAAAAGAGCAATCTTATTAGAGAATTTCCCTTCTATTACTGCTGATTTTAATACATTGATGAAATTTTCTATTGATAAACATTTAGATGATTATTATTTGTTGTTATCAAATATTTTAAAAATGTCACCTGAATATATTTTGTCAGATTTGAATTTTGTAATTCCTGAATTATCAGATATAAAAGGTAATATATCAACTTTAAGAGCTTCTTCTATTGACAATGCTTTGTCAAAGCTTATTTCTTCAGTTATTTCAGCTGATAATATTTCTGAGAAATATGCAAAGGCTAAAGTTCTTACAAATATTGATTATATTGTTCAAATTAATAGAATGAGTGATGGTGTAAGACGTATAACATCTGTTGTTGAGCTTACTCCTGCAAGAACCGCAGCTTTGTCCGTAAAAGTTATTGCAAAATATGAAGATGGAGGGTATGTTACTGAGATACCTCAACCTTTGACTTCAATAAGGGCTGAGTCTTTACTTTCTGAAGCAGGTTCGATGTCTTCTCGTTTTTATCATTCTGATTTGTAATTCGATCTTTCATGTCGTTAAAGATTGATTTCATTCGAGATTCATTTACAAAACTATGTGATATTTGATCAATACCTGGTCCAATATATTTTTTCATTAATTGTTTATCAACAAATGTATTAATTGGTGTTGCAAGTAAAAATAATGTTCCAAGACCACCTATTGTTTTTAGTAATTTGTTTTTGAATATTAATGAATTTTGATATTCTTTTAGAGCATTTCTTGTCGCTTGATAAGCATAATCGCCTTCTTTATACATTTCTTTCATTGCTGGGAGAATATCATTATATTTGTTATAAACTTTGTTTGGAATTTTGCTTTTGTCACCGTGTTTAAGTGCATTTTTTATATTAAATGTTGCAAGAGCATTTTCTTTTGCAAATTTAATAATTTTATCTTTATCAGAGCTAAGTAAATCATATCTATCTGTAAAATATTTGTTATAAAAGCGTTTGAATGGATTAATTGTTTTTTTCTCATTGTTTCTAACTTTTATTTTATTTTCTAATGTTTCAGTGATAATACGATTAAAACTTTCGTAATTATCAAGAGCACTGCCATGTGCTTGGTCTATTACATTTTTAATATGTTTATATACAGCATCTTTTGCATTCCCGCTAATGCCGGCTTTTCCTAGTTTTCCAAGTGGTGATGCGATAAATTGACCGGCAATAATTACAGCTGGAAGAGCTACAATTGAAGTTAATCCTTGATAAATAGCTCTTTTAAGGGCTCTTTTTGCACTTGGGTTATAGCTTGTTTTATCGTTTTTGTATTTATCGTATATGTCTGCTCCAAGATACATAAAAGTAGGTGCCCAAAGTGCAGTTCCAAGTTTTGGCGCAATTTCAGAAATGGCTGTACCAACTTCACTAGAATAGGACATCATTACCGGTAATTTCTTACTTAACGGGTCTCTGTACTTTTCTTGTGTATTCTTTTTTCCATCAGCATTTAATATTGGATTAATCAATTTTTTGGGAGCCCTTAATTTTTAGAATATTCCTATTTTACTATAAACTAGTAAAAATTTTTTTTTGCTAGTTTTTTTTATTTTAGTATAATTTTAATATGGAAAGAAAATTTAAAATTTCATCTAAATATAAGCCTGCAGGTGATCAGCCAAAAGCTATTGAACAATTGGTCGAGGGAATTAAAAATGGAGATGATGCTCAGACTTTGTTAGGGATTACAGGTTCAGGAAAAACATTTACTATTGCAAATGTTATTGAAAAAGTTCAAAGGCCGACGCTTATTATTGCACACAATAAAACTCTTGCAGCTCAGTTATATAATGAGTTTAAGGAGTTATTTCCAGATAATGCTGTTGAATATTTTATAAGTTATTATGACTATTATCAACCTGAAGCTTATATTCCAAGAACTGATACATTTATTGAAAAATCTGCTTCTATTAATGAAGAAATCGATAGATTAAGACATAATGCTACAAGATGCCTGTATGAAAGAAATGATGTAATTATTGTCGCATCTGTCAGTTGTATTTATGGCTTGGGACTTCCTGAAAATTATTTTAAAGGTTCTGTTGAATTAAATGTTGGGGACGAGATTAATCGAGATGATTTGTTAAAACATCTTGTTAGTGTTCAGTATACAAGGAATGATCTTGTGTTAGAACGTTCTACATTTAGAGCAAGAGGCGATATTGTTGAAATTATGCCAGCTTATGAAAAAATTATTACAAGAGTTTACTTCTTTGGAGATGAAATTGAAAAAATTGTCAGAATTGATAATGTTACAGGAGAAATAATTGAAACCCCTCAAAAAGTTGTAATTTATCCTGCTGTTCATTATCTTTCATATGATGAAAATGTTGAAGAAACAATAAAATTGATAAAAGAAGAGCTTCAACATCGTCTAGTTGAGCTCCAAAATGAAAACAAACTAGTTGAAGCTCAAAGATTAGAACAAAGGGTAAAATATGATATTGAAATGATTAAGGAAATGGGCTATTGTTCAGGGATTGAAAATTATTCAAGAATAATAGAACGTCGCCCGAAAGGTTCTGCTCCTGCAACTTTATTAGATTATTTTAGGGGCGATTTTTTAACCGTAATTGATGAATCGCATGTTACTCTTCCACAGTTAAAGGGTATGTATCATGGTGATTCCTCTAGAAAAAATACTCTTATTGAATATGGTTTTAGGTTGCCTTGTGCAAGAGATAACAGACCTTTAAAGAATGAAGAATTCTTTAAAAAAGTTCATCAAAAAATTTATATTTCAGCAACTCCTGGTGATTTTGAAAGACAGACTTCTGCACAATTAGTTGAACAAATTATCAGACCTACAGGTCTAGTAGATCCTAAAATCTCAGTTCGACCTATTGAATCTCAAATAAATGATTTAAAAGAAGAAATTAAAAAGCGTACTGAAAAAGATGAAAGAGTTTTGATTACAACTCTTACTAAACGTATGGCAGAAGATTTAACAGATTTCTTTATACAAGAAGGTATTAAGGTTAGATATTTGCATAGTGAAATACAATCATTAGAACGTGTTGAAATCTTAAGAGATTTAAGATTAGGTGAATTTGATGTTCTTATTGGGGTAAATCTTTTGAGGGAAGGACTTGATATTCCAGAAGTTTCTCTTGTTGCTATTATGGATGCTGATAAAGAAGGATTTTTAAGATCTGAAACTAGTTTAATTCAGACAATTGGTCGTGCAGCTCGTAACGCTTGTGGTGAAGTTATTATGTATGCTGATAGAATGACGGAATCTATGGAAAAGGCAATATCTGAAACAGAACGCAGAAGAAAAATTCAGCTTGAATATAATAAAAAGTATGGTATTATTCCTCAAACTATTAAAAAGCCGATTGAGAATAATCTATTATCACTTGTTGCAAGCTATCGTGATTTAGAAGATATAGTTGCTGAAGAAATGGTTGATATGGGGATTGATAAAAAAGAATTGCCAAAACTTATAGATAAACTTGAAAAAGATATGCATAAGGCTGCTAAAATTCTCGATTTTGAACGAGCAGCTGAGATTAGAGACAAGTTGAAAAAGTTAAGAGAAATGTTAGATTAAAAAAAGCCTCTTGATTAAGAGGCTTTTTTTTAAATGATTTTATCACTATTTTCTTTAGCTTGTATTGATTCATAATCAACTTGTGCTAAATAGTGTCCGCACATTGCAAGGTTAAATATAAGTACCATACTCCAGTAAAAAATTGCTACCGGGTGTGGAATTCCTAAAAATACCCAAATTACATATGTTACTGGCGCAATTAACAATGCATTAGCTAATAAAACTTGTGGTATCATAAATAATACCGCTACAAGTATATCACAGCATGATTCTGATATAACTTTAAAATTGTATGCATCTGATATTTTGAAGCTCTTAGCATAACATAAATATCCTGTTAATATAATTGAACCAAATAGGCCCCATATTATAACTTGAAATATTATTAAGGTATTTGGCTCTGGAATATAATTAGCAACTAAACCATTTAATAATGATGCTAACCAGCAGTTAATAGCAATAGATGGACCTAATGCAATAGTTCCTTTTATTCCTGCCCAGAAAAGAGCAAAAATATTAAATGATGGGAGTACATGGTCTTTACCGTTTCTTACATTGGTTGTACATTTGATTAAAAATCCAAAAAGTAGAAGATAAGTTACTCCAAACATCCACCAAAAACCTGTTAAATCTCCTTTGGTAGCGTTAGAATATAAATGAACACAATAATAAACAGGAATTGCAAATAAAATATATTTTATAATTGCATGATTATCCTGAAAAGATTCTTCAAAAGCGTCTTTTATAGATGCCATATTCCCAAACTCCTCTATTCTTTCAATATATTTTAATTATAACATATGTTTATATAAAAAACAAGCCTATAAATTACTGTGGTAAGGATATAACAAATTTAGAACCTTGATTAAGTTCACTATTTAGTGATATTTTTCCTTTGTGTAATTTTATAAGTTCTTTTGTTATTGATAAACCTAATCCAGTAGAGTTTTCTTGTATTTCACCTACTTGTTCAAATTTTTTAAATATTTTTTTATGATTATTTGAAGCAATACCTATTCCGTTGTCTTCAATTTCAATGATTGCGGAATTATCATTTTTGTATGCATTAATTTTTATTGTTCCATTTTCAGGGGTATATTTAATTGCATTACTGAGCAGATTAAATAGTATTTGTTGAATTTTTTGATAGTCTGCTTTTATTTTAAAGTTTTCTATATATGTTTCAAGAGTTTGATTTTTTTTGATCAGAAGAGGATTTATTATATTTATAACTTCATTTATTGCTTGTTTAATTTCAAATTCTCGTAAGGTAAGTTTTATAGCTCCTGCTTCAATTTTAGACATATCAAGTATTTCATTAATCATTCCTAATAAATGAAGTCCAGAGATTTTTATGTCGTTAATGTATTCTTTTTGTTTTTCATTAAGTTTACCTATATATTCATTTCCAAGCAAATCAGAAAATCCTAAAATAGAATTGAGTGGAGTGCGTAATTCATGTGATATGTGTGATATAAATTTAGTTTTTATTTTTTCAGATTCAAGTATTTTCTTATTACTTTTTTGAACCTTTTCATAACCTTCTTGTAAGGCTTGTATTTGCATTTTTATGATTTTAGAAATTTCTTTATCTTTTGTTATATTGGCAATGATTGATGCACAAGTTCTAAATACTTTTTTATCATTATCAGAAAAATAGTTTCCGGTGATAATAATTTTTCCAAAAATTGTATTTTTAATTTTTAAATTTTCTAAAAGGTAATTCCCTTGTATATTATTAATGTCATTTGTTTTTGGATTGTATGAATATTCTAATCTTGTAGGGTTTGTGTAAAATATGTATCCTGAATCAAAATTGATAATTTTTTGTAGTGTCTGAAAAATTTCATTAGAAAAGTTTTCAGACTGTCCAATGGTAAAAAATTCATTTATTAATTCAATAGATTTTTCATATTCTGCCAATTTTTACTCCAAATCTGATTTATCAACATATCCAATATATCTTAAGTTTCTATAATAACCATCATAATCAAGTCCATAGCCGATTAAAAATTTATCATCGACTTCAAAGCCGTAATAATCAGCATCAACATCTGCAACTCGTGTTATTTTTTTATCTAAAAGTGAGCAGAATTTTGTAGATTTAGTATGGAAGTTGCAGTTTAGAAAATCAAGTAAAAATTTTGCAGTTAATCCTGTATCTACAATATCTTCAATAATTAAAACATTTTTTCCATTGAGATCAGGTAATGATATATCTACAGCATTTACTTTGCCTGAGGTACTTGTGCCGCCATTATAGCTTGATAATCTAATAAATTCGATTTTTAAAGGCATATTAAGGTGTTTTACCAAATCCACAGCAAACATTACTGCACCTTTTAATACACATATTGCGTAAACTTCTTCGTTTCCATAAAATTTATTCATTTCATCTGCAAGTTCTTTTATTCTTGATTGAATTTGTTCTTCAGTGAAAAGAATTTTTAATTTATTTATATCCATAACCTACCTCTTTTCTAATTTTAGCATATGTGTTGGCTTTTGGGCAACTTTAATTTTTTCACTTATCCCAATTCCAGCTGCCCATAAGATTTCATTATCCTTACATAAAAAGATTAGTTTATCTTTTTCATGTTGAGGAATTTTCTTTTCATTTAAGTATTTTTTTAATTTTTGAGAGCCTTTAGACCCGAGAGGTTGTATTTTATCGCCGTCTTTTCTGTGTCTTAGGGTAAAATTGATTTCATCAGCAGATATATAGGCTTTGTATTCTGTGTCATGTGGAAATTCAGTTATTTCTTCATTATATTTTTCAATTGAAAAGATATAATCTTCAAATTTGTATTTCCCGCATTTAGATATATTTATTTCTACTGTGTTTTTTTCTGTTTTAGTTATGATTTCTGCTTTTTGGTTATTGACATACAGCCATAGATTATCTGCTAAAGATATTTTTTTTCCTGATTTTGAATTTTTATTTTCTTGTATAAATTTTTGAATATTTTCAATCTTTTCTCGATCATAATCTAGGTTATATTCGTTGAGTATTTTATATATTAATCTTTTTTGTTCAATTTCAGAAGCCTGAATAAGATTTGTAGGCAGATAAGTATTAATTAGATTATTATCTTCATATGCAATTTCAGAAAGCGAATTTAGAGCTTCTGTGACGTTTGGGTTAATTTCTTTAAGTAATGGAATAATTTTGTGTCTAATAAAGTTTCTTTTGTATTTTGTATTTGAATTTGAGCTGTCATTATTGGGATTAAGATTGTTATCTTTGCAATATTTTTCGATTTCAGCTCTTGTTGTTTTTAAAAGAGGTCTGTAAAAGATATCTCTTTTTTCGGCAATACCTTGAAGTCCTATTGTACCTGTACCTCTTATAATTCTATAAAGGACAGTTTCTGCATTATCGTCAAAATTATGTGCGGTGAATACAATTTTTGAATTAAATTTTTTTGCACATCTTCTAAAAAAATCATATCTAGCTTCGCGTGCTACTGTTTCTGTTTTTTCAATGCTATCTGGTAGAATTTCAGAATAGTATTGTATACCTCTGGATTTTGCAAAATTTTTACAGTTTTCAGCTTCCTTTAGGCTTTCTTCTCCTCGCCAATTGTGATTTAGGTGAGCAGCAATAATTTTTTCTCCAAGTTTATTAAGAATATCTAAAAGACACATAGAATCATAACCCCCAGAAAATGCCACAATAATTGTCCCTGACAGATTATGTTTCTTTATAAAATTTTTGATATTATCCTTAATCAATTAAGCCTCTTGAAGTTTTTTTACACCTTCTTTAATTTCAACAGCATCAACTCCTAAGATTTCTAGCGCTTTCATCGCTAAAGAATCCGGTTCTGTTGTAAGTGCAAGTAACATGTGAGCTGACTCAATTTTTTGTTTGTGATCTTTTTTGGCTAATTCCCAAGCTGTTTCAAGAACTCGTTTTGCTCGTTCGGTAAATATTATTTCTTTGTCGTAGTATTCATTACCAAAACCGATTAAATTTTCAACGACAGTTCTAGCATCTTTAATGTTTATTTCTAATTCAGAAAGGACTTGACCGCCAATTCCTGTAGCTTCTCCAATTATACCGAGAAGAAACATTTCAGTTCCTACAATATTTCTTCCTAATCTTCTTGCTTCTTCTTTTGCAAGACGTAATATTGTAAGAGTTTCAGGCATTTGTTTTTCAATTGGTTTTATTATGCTGTGGGCCAAGTCATTTTCTGGAATTTTTAATTCTTTTAATATGTCATAAGCAATTCCGCGTTTTGTTTTAAGCAATCCTAAGATTATGTGTTCTGGTAAGACAACTGAAGATCCTAATTCTTTTGCTGTTTCTAATGCCATATTCATTGTTTTGAACGCATTTGGTGTAAAGATTATTTGTCTTCCTTCATATTCTGATTGTCTGGATTGAATTTTTTGAAGTTTTTCTTCAAAGTTTTCGCTTGTAACTCCATACTGTGCAAGAATTTTTGTTAGTTCAGATTCTTTATCTTCTAAAATAGATGATAGAATTTGTTCAGTACCTAGGATTTCGTAGTTTGATGTTGATAATTTAGATACTGCACGTTCAAATACTTTTGCTGATTCTTCGCAATCAAATATATTGTCTGTTTCTTCTGCTTTATTTTCTTTTGCTTCCTTATTTTCGTCTATTTCAGGGTGATATAGACGTTTTATTTTCTTTTGGACAAGTTTTTCTAGTAAACTTTTTGATTTGTATATATCAAATCCTAAATCTTCTAGAATTTTAATATTGTTTGATTTTTTGTCGGAAATTGCGGAAAGGAATAAATGTTCATATAATATTGTAGGATTTCCTGATTTGTTTGCTAAATCAAGAGATTTTTTTAATATTTCTTTGTATTCATCATCAAAAGGTAGAGGTTGAATTGATGTTGATGGCTGTGTAGAAACTTCTACATATTTATTTAATTCATCAACTAATTTTTCTCTTGTAATATCATAAGATTTGAAAATCTTTAGAGATATTCCTTTTGCTTCGTCAAAAAGAGCCAGTAAAAGAAGTTCAGGACTTACTTTTTTTAAGCCTAATTTTTTAGCTGATTCTTGTGATGAGCTTACTACATTTATTGCCTTTTCCGTAAATTTCTCAAACAAAACTTATTCCTCGTCTTCGTCTTCCATGCTTTCTACATAAGCTGCTACTTTTTCAAATTCTTCATCATCGTCTATTGTTTCGAATAAGTATTCTTCGCCTTCTTTAGATAATCTCATTAATACAACTTCTGTAGATTCTTCTTCTTCGTCTACTGGTAATAGTAATGCATATTCTTGTTCATCAACTTCAACGATGTCGAATAATTCAAACTTAATCACGTTACCGTTTTCGTCAATTGTTTCTATGATTTGATCTTCATCTGCCATAATTTTATTTTCCTTTCTTAATTATTCTATTTAACTTGTTTTTGTATTTTAACATCTTGATAGATACTGTTCAAGTATAATACAAGCACTTTCTATATCAACCAGTCCTTTGTCTTTTCTAAAGTCTATTTTTTTTGCTCTTAAATTTTCTTCTGCAGTGTCAGATGTGAGTCTTTCATCTTCATAGAATATCTCATAACCGGTAATTTTAGATGCAAAATCTTTGCAATCTTGTGCTTGAGAACCTTGAGTGCCGTCCATATTGTATGGAACACCTACTACTATTTTTTTTACATTATTGTCTTTTGCAATTTTTAAAATATCAGCAATCGCTTTGTCTTCAGGTTGTCTTTGAATGTATGAATGGCCGTTTGCAAGCATTAAAAGATAATCGCTTAGTGCGATTCCTATTCTTTTTGTGCCGATATCAAGTGCCATTACTTTATACATTATTTTACCCACATTTTTTCGATTGCTTTTACTTTTTCTTTGTCTTGTTTTGCAAAGTAGTATTCATAGATACTTTTTCTTATTATATTTTTGAATAGTTCTCGTTTGAGTTCTTTATCATTATACAAAGAATATAAATTTTGAGCAGTTTTTTCATCGTTTGCAAGTTTTTTTAGTAATGCTGTATTTAATATTCTTTGAGACCAAACTTGATATTCTTCTTTGTAGAATATTTTTTCGAGGTTTTCATCAATAATTGTCTCATAATTTTCAGGTTGTGTATCATTGAGTATTTTTATGAAATCCTCAAATTCATCACTGTATGTGCTGTTAAGAAACCAGTAATCAGTGAAATCACTTTGTAAAATATTCTCAAATTCTTTATTTGTCAGTTTTTTTATTTTGTAATCAAGTTTTAAAGCAATTGGCTCAATGTCAGCTAATAGATTTTTCCAACAAACATATTCATACGGTATTTTATGGTTAGATAATTTTTCAGCTTTTATAAGTATTGATTTTAAAATTCCAGGTTCTACTTCAAGAGCTCTTTGACCTCTGTAAAATCTTTCTATAATTGTATTGCATTCGAATTTTGAAATTTCATTAAATCCAAAGCAATCGCGAACACCTTTGTAATCATCAATTACAATTGCGACAAATTGAACTTTCCCTTGCTTGTTAATTCTAGAAACTATAACAGCTTGATTGCCATGACCGTCTGGGTAAGTTATGCAGAATTTGTAAGGTTTTGAATTTTCCAAGAGTTTTTTATAGAATTCAATGGATTTGTCTTCTCTTATTCCTGCAATTTTTAATATTGATAAATTCTTCATAATTGCAGGTTTTAAATCTTCATCAATCGTGTCAAGTACAGAATTGAGAGCATGATATGCCAATTGAGATTGGGAATTTCCTAAAATTTCAAGGGCTGTTTTCCCCACCTCACTATATGGCATTGATAAAAATACTGGGATAAGCATATTTGCAAGCTCATCTTTAGAATAATCTTCGCCTAATGATTTAAGAAGAATAATTTTGTCATTATCAGGCAGAGAATTTAAAAAGTCTAAAAAATCAATTTGGACTTCAGGATTAATAATTGCATTATCGAGAATTTTCCTAGTGTCAGCATCTACAAGTTCATTTGGGTTATCGATGTATTTATCACATTCATCATAAGTCCAGTTTGTATCAATATCTCTAAGCAAATCTAATGCAAATATTTTAGCTTGGTTTGATGTTAAATTATTTTTAATTATATTCCAGAGTTTTTCTATAAGTTCATCTTTGGGGCAATATCTAAGTAAGAGGAATTTTATTAAATCTTGGTTTGAAGCTGGATTATTAATTTCTTTAAATAAAAGCTTTGTAATAATACTCTTATCTGGTTGTTGATCAAGAGTTTTGTAGTGGATTTCATAATTTTCAAAATCTTTTATCCCTTTTAATTTTTCTAAAATTTTTATAATTTCAGCTTTTAATTCAAAAGGATTAAGTTCAAATTTATCAATCATTAACGAGCTTTCCCCCAAAAAGCGTCAAGTATTTGTTGAGCTTCTGCAGATGGCATTCTGTCATTTAAAATTAGGTATTGAACCGCAATCATTGCACATTCTGAACAGATATTAACACCTGGTCCCTGTACCATTTTCAAAACCTGTGTATTAGGTCTTCCGCAAAAACTGCAATATACCAAATCATCTTCTTTATGTTCTTTTTCAGATGATTTTTCTCGTTTTGCCCCTAATTTTATTACTTTATCTTCTGACATATAAAATCCTCTCATTTTCAATTTGTAACTTTTATGTATAAAATTTGCATTAAATGTATAATTTATTTTATAATAAAAATTACAATTAATTTTATGAGGTTGATTATAGCATGAAAAAAGCTTTTTTACTAGCTACAATTTTGTTTATTTCTGTAATATCTACGGCATGTATAAATAATTTTGCGGTACAAGAGTTAAATAATAAAGCTCAAGATTTTATGGAAAAAGGCGATTATGCTTCAGCTATTGAAAGATTAAAGTCAAGTGTTGATTTAGACGGTAGTATATTTGAAACACAATATAACCTTGCGGTTGCTTACACAAAGGCTGAAGATTATGCAAACGCGATTAAGACGTATAATGATGCTATAAAATTAAACCCAGATTTCCCTGATTCTTATTATTCTTTAGCTGTTTGTGAAGAAAATTTAGCTAAGGATATTATTGCAGGAAATGTTAAAGTTAATGACGATGATTCAATTGAGAAAGTTGAAAAATCTGAAGATGATACAGATATTAAAGAAATTAAGTTATCAGAAAATGCTTCTAAAATGTTGACAACTCTTTTAAATAATTCAATTTCTGATTATCAGATATATTTAGATAAAGATAGCTCAGTTGATGATAAAAAATATGTTGAGGATAAAATAAAGGAACTTCAAATGCTCCTTGCTAAAAATACAGTGAAGTAGTCTAATGTTTCAATCACCGGCAGAAGTTGCATTTAATATTTTTGGATTTCCTGTTTATTATTATGGAATAATACTTGCCTTAGCTATTTTTATAGGTGTTTATGCATCTTATTTTTTATATAAAAAGTTTTACGGATTAGATAAAGCTTCTTGTATAATGGATTTTGCTCCGTATTTAATAATTATTGGCATAATTGGTGCAAGGTTATATTATTGTCTTGTTAATTATTCTTATTATATTGAAAATCCTTTGGAAATTTTTTATATAAGACAAGGTGGTTTATCTATTCATGGTGTTATAATTATTGGAATTTTGACTTTATTTGCTTTTTCTAAAATTTATAAGATGTCTTTTTTGAAACTTATTGATGTCTTTTTATGTGGAACGGCATTAGGACAATGTATTGGAAGATGGGGAAATTTCTTTAATTCTGAGGCTTTTGGAACTCCTACTAATCTTCCTTGGAAATTGTTTATCCCGCTTTCTCAAAGACCTGCTCAATATGTTAAATTTGAATATTTTCATCCAACTTTCTTATATGAAAGTATATTGGATTTAATAATATTTTTGATACTTTTAGCAATTTTTAAAAGATGTTCCAAACATCCTGGTATTATTGCTTGTACATATTTAATTTTATATTCTTTTGTAAGAATTTTTGTTGAGCATTTTAGAATTGACAGTGTTCTAAATATTTATGGTTATCCTGTGGCACAATTAGTTTCGCTTTTAATAATTTTATTTGCTTCAGTATTTATGGTTTTTCTAATATATAAAGATAACGCAAAGTAAGATTGATTTTTTTTATTATTTGTCATTAAATTAAGGTATGGAAAACAATTTACCCCAAAATAAAAAAGCTCTTTTTTGGTTAAGTGGAGCACATTTTATAAACGATATTTATACAGGTGTATTAAATCCTATTATGCCTTTCATCGCTGCAAAAATAGGAATTTCAATGGCTATTGCAACAATAATATTGACAATATCCCATATATTTTCATCGCTTTTGCAGCCGTTATTCGGATTTTTTGCTGATAATATAGTAAAACGTTCTTTTATATTTTGGGGATTGATTTTATCATCAATATTTATTCCATTATCGGCTTTGGCTCATAATCCGTTTATTTTAGTATTATTTATTATATTCGGTAGTATTGGGTCAAGTCTTTTCCACCCTCAAGCTCTTGGTTTTGCTTCAAAGTTTGCCCAAAAGGATTCAGCAGGGAAATCAATGGCTGTTTTTGTTGCAATGGGGACTTTAGGATATTCTATGGGACCAGTTGTCTCATCTGCCATTACACAGTTTTTAGGAATGCCTAAAATGCCTTTGATGACTTTTTTAGGTATTGTTTGGGCATTGATCATGTTTTCTTTTGTCCCAAAACTTTCTTTATCTGAAAAAGTTGTTAATAAGATTAATTTTAAAACAGCTTTTAAACGCATTTTAACTAATCGAAAGCTAAATATTCTAAATGTTATTGCAATGCTTAAGACAATGATAATGTCAGCTTGCTTTATTTTGTTGCCATTTTTATGGAAAAATATGGGTTATAAACCATTTTATATAGGTATGGCTTTGTTTATGTTTATTTTTGCTGGTGGAATTGGTTCTTTAATCAGCGGTCATATTGAAAAGAATATTGGAGCTGCAAATGTATTTTATATTTCAATGATTTCAACATTTCCATTAATGATATTATTCATTCTAACTTGTTCTTCTCATCCAACATTGTCACTTGGAATATTTGTGATTATGGGCTTTATTACAATGATGGCAACTCCTGTAACTATGGTTATGGCACAAAATGTTATTCCTGAATATAAAAGTATAATTTCAGGTTTTATAAATGGTTTTTCTTGGGGAATTGTTGCAATAGCAATGTCTTTATTAGGTTTTATTGCAGAAAAATTTGGTATTACAAATGTACTGATATTTGTATCAATTATACCAGCGGTATGTTCAATATTGGTAAAAGAATTGTTTAAAGAAAATAATTAAGCTAAAACATTTAAAGATTTTTTTATTTGATTACTTTGATGTTTAGAGGCCATTTTTTCTTGAAGGTATGCAACATTGTATAACAATTTATTTGTTAATAAGTCAAGACTGTTTTTTTTATCCATTTTATTTAGCATGCTCAAATCATGCTCACCGCCAAATGTATGTGTATTATTAAGACCATTAATCATAGAATTTGAAGCCTGCATTGTGGCAAAAGATGCATTATTCATTGTATTAATTGCATTGAATCTAGCGATGGAAGAAACTAACATTCCTAACTCCTATATCCTATATGTCTCCTACAAATATAAGTATAAAATATATATAAGATAAAATCAAGTATTAATTTTTGTAACAAATTGGGTAATCTCTGAAATTAGATATTAATTATATACTTTATATATATGACACGATGATATTAAGAGAGATCGTTTAAATAAAGAGAGACTATAAATTCCTATTCCTACCTTCCTAAAAGAAAATTTTACCTCCTTATATTTAAGGAGGCTTTTTTTTGAAAAAAATAACAGTCATAAATTATTATGACTGTTATTTATATTAAATGCTTAAATATTATATTTTTTATTTTTGAGCATTTTCTTGTCTTTTTAATTTTCCGATTTCGTGGATTTTAATGAAGTTAGTACCACCTACTAGAAGTTCAGGAACAGAACCTGTAACTAATACTAAGTCACCATCTTCTAATTTCATTGATTTCATTAAGAATTCATCCATTTGTTTTAATGATTCTTTGTCAATTGAAGCGTCGAAATCAACAATATATGGGAAAACTCCTCTATATAGTTTGATATCGCGGCATATATTTTTACTTGGGCAGCATGCAAAAATAGGAATATTAAGTTTTCCTTCTGCAAGCATTGATGCTGTAAAACCGCTACCTGTAAGAGCAATAACTGCTTTTACATTCATTTTTCTTGCCATGTCAGCGATAGACATACCGATAGCCATAGCTTGAGAGTCTTTTTCTTCTTCAATCATTTTGCGAGGAAATTTGTTTTTTCTCATGAATGGAGATTCTTCAACGTTATCAGCAATCTTTTTCATCATTGCTACTGCTTCTACTGGATAAGCTCCTGCAGCAGTTTCACCTGATAGCATAATAGCATCAGTACCGTCTAAAATAGCGTTTGCAACGTCAGAAGTTTCTGCACGAGTAGGAATTGGGTTTTCAATCATGCTATCTAACATTTGAGTTGCAACGATTACAACTTTTCTTTTTGTATTTGCTTTTCTGATAATAGTTTTTTGAACGATAGGTACTTTTTCGTTAGAAATTTCAATACCTAAGTCCCCTCTTGCAACCATGATACCGTCTGATACTTCAATAATTGCATCAATATTATTAACAGCTTGAGGTTTTTCAATTTTAGAAATAATTCTAGCGGTTGTATTGCCATGGCTGTGTAACAATTCTCTTAATTTAACAACGTCAGAAGCTTCTCTAACAAATGATAAACCAAGGTAATCAATATCATTGTGAGCAGCGAATTCAACAAATTTAATATCTCTTTCTGTTAAAACATCAAGACTTCCTTGAGAACCAGGAATGTTGATACCTTTTCTTTGTTTTAAAAGTCCGTCAGTTAAAACTTCCGCAAAAATTACTTTGTCTTCAACTTTTTTTACTTCAAGTTGAATTTTACCGTCATCAATCATAATTTTTTCGCCAGGAGTAACATCATCAGCCATTCCTTTGTAGTCAACAGGTAAAATGTCTCCTGTGATTTCTGGTTGGTGACGGAATTTTAGAATTTGTCCTTTTTTAATTTCAATTGATTCTGGTAAGTTTCCAATTCTAATTTTTGGCCCTTGTAAGTCAAGTAAAACTGGAATTAATGTCTTTTCTTCTTTTTCAATTTCTCTAATGTAAGATAAATTAGTTTTGTGCATTTCAACATCGCCATGAGAAGAATTTAATCTAAACATGGTTACGCCATTTTTAAAAAGCTCTCTAATTTTTTCTTTTGTTGATGTTGCAGGTCCAAGTGTTGCAACAATTTTCGTCATAGTGTAATTATCCATAGTTTTCCTTTCTATATTGGGTAAATTTATAAAATAATAACTAGCATGTTTACAAATATATAAATGTACGATATAATTTTACACAAAAAAGGTTTACTAGTAAACATGAGGAAGTAAGAAAATGAAAAAATTTGTTTCTGGGGTAATGGCGTTATGTTTATTAGCATTTAATGCTATACCTGTTTTAGCTGCATCAATTGCAGATGTTAGCCAAAATTATTGGGCTAGCAAAGAAATTAATATTGTTGTAGATAACAATATTATGACTTTGTCAGGAAATCGTTTTAATCCTGAAGGTAATATGACACGTGTTGAATTTGTTAATGCTTTATTAAAAGTTTTATCAGATGAAAATTTGAATGTAACAATTTCTAACAAATTTAAAGATGTTCAATCTTCAAATCCAAATTACGAAAACATATTACGTTCACAACAATTAGGTCTTGTATATGGTTATCCAGATGGAACTTTCAAACCAAATAACACAGTTTTAAGATCTGAAGCTCAATCTGTAATTAGTCACATTACAAAAGATATGGATGCTGATACATCAGTTCTAAATCAATTCAAAGATGCAGCAGCAATCCCTGCTTGGGCTAAAAAAGTTTATGCTAAAACAATTAATTACGGTATTTATGTAAATTATCCTGATTCAAGAGAATTAAGACCTAATGATAATTTATCTAGAGCAGAAGCTGCTGTATTATTAGCTAGATTGAAAGAAAAATTGGATTTAGTAAAACAAGAATATATTGGAACAACAAGAATTGAGCACCTTGATGTTACAAGAAAAGCTCCTAATAATGAGGTTGCAATCAATAATATTCAAAGTACAATTAATCAAGGTAATGTATTAGTAGTTGCTTTTGAAGATAAATTCAAATCAGAAGAACACAAAGCTGGTGATGTTGTTACATTTGTTGCAGACAAAGATATTTGTACAGAAGAAGGAACTCTTATAATTCCTGCAGGAACAAAATTTGTTGCTCAGATTAATGAAATTCAACCTCCAAAGAAATTCAATAAGAATGCAAGAGTTTATCCTCAATTAACAAAAATTATTTTACCTAATGGTAAAGAATTAGCATTTAATGCTAAACCATTCTCTAAAGATTATTCTTTAAAAGAAGGCCCTTGGATGACAACAGGAAAATTATTATTGTGCACAGCAGCAGGTGCAGCAGTTGGTACTGGTGCAGGAGTTGGTTTTGCATTCATTCCAAGCCCTGCTAATATTGGTACTGGTGTTGCAATTGGTACTCCAGTGGGTGCTGCTGTTGGTTTAGTTACAGGATTAATTACTCCTGGTCTTCAATATCACGCAAAAGCAGGTGAAAATATTTATGTAATTTTACTTGACGATGCTGTTATTTCAAAATAATTAGTATTAGTAAACTTTAAAAGAAAATAAGGGTTGAGTTAATTCTCAATCCTTATTTTTTTAATAATTTTTATTAGTCCTATTTACTTAGATTAGTTATCAAGCTGGGTATAGGAAATTTTTTCATAAAGTTTAAAATAAATATGTAAATTAATTTTTACGGATATTAGAATTATATGGGAGTATTTTATGAAAAATTTATGTATTTCTTTAGTGCTTATTGGTGCTTTGACATTATCTTCACAAGGAGTGTTTGCAGCTTGTAATTGTATGCAGAATTTGAATCCAATGCCTTATATTGGATATTTAAATCCAGTGACTTATGTAAATGAAGCCGAAAACAACTATTCATTTAGTTTGAATCCATTTAAGGGGTTTAAAAACTGTAATAAGTGCAAAATGAAAAAAGTAAAAAAATGTGATGAGTGTGCACCTGTTCAAATGAATAAATGCCCAACTTGTAAAAAAGCATTTGCAGAACCTACTTGCAAAACTTGTGATGAAATTTATATTGCCCCTGTTCAGCCAAGATGTACATCTTGCGGTCATTAAATAATTACTAAAAAGCCCTTATAAAAAGGGCTTTTTAATTAATCACAACTTGGATGTGACCAAGTAAATTTTTTAAAATCTTTACATTTTGTGTAGTTCATGTTCTCATTTTGGAGTACCCACCCCGTAAAACAAGATGCTTCTCCACTGTGCATACCTACTCCCCAAGTATCATCTTCTGGATATACTTGAGCCCCACATGGTACAATACCTCTTTCAGTTGTTAAATAAAATGTAAAATAGTCTTTCCCTGCAACATTAGGTCCTTTAGCTCCATTTAAATCAACATGAACAGTTCCTACTGGCCAATATCCATTTAATGTTGATGGAAATCTTAGCCAATTTATATAACCAGATATAGCAATTCCATCAGGTAAGAGTATTTTATTAAAATCATTCCAATCTAATGCGTTATAAATGTTTTCTCCTTTAAGATTGTAATATTTGTCAGAAAAACATTTAGAGCCTCGCGAGCTGCAATCTTTTTTATTTGTTATATATTGAGATAAAATATTCCAAGCTGCGATGTTATTTTCTTTTGTTTCATCAGTTGTTTCTGTCCAATATCTTGGTTTATCATATTCTGCTTCAGCAGCTGTATAAGCAGTTTGTAAAATTGAATATACTTTCTTGAGTTTGCTTATTGTGACTTTTTCTTGATATTTAGATATTAATGTCGGAATAGTCATTGCAACAATTACCCCAACAATACCTAATGTAATTAAGACTTCTGATAGTGTGAATGCTTTTTTAATATTGCAAATTTTAAGTCTAGAAATCTTAGCTATATAAGAGTTTCTCGGGGGGGGGGCAATCTCAAAGCTTCTTGTTTATACATTTTAACCTCCTTTTAATATTCAACAATATTTTTAAGTGTATTAAATATCTTATCAGTAATTTCTTGAATGTATTCTTGAGATACCATACCATTTATGACTGCATCAGAGATTTGATAAGCAGGTCTTATGTATTTTTGAGCAGTTCTATTTACATCTTGGAATTGTAAATCAGCTGCAGCTCCTGTTTTACCTCTTAAAGCAGCTCTTTTATACCATCTTTCTTTGATTACTTCTAATGGTGTAAATACATAGACTTTTACATCCATAATATCTCTTACACCTTCATTTAATACGTATAGACCTTCGGTTAACACAACTTTAGCTGGTTTTTTAATATCTCCGTTAGGATCTGATACGCAAGTTACAAAATCATATTTTGGAGATGTAATTTGTACTCCTGATTTAAGTTTCATTAGATGTTTTTTCATTAACTCTAAATCAATTACATCAGGGGTGTCAAAACTAAATCCTGTCTTAAATAAAGCTTCATAACTTCCAGCTTCTTTTAGTTCTTTAGAGGTATCTTTATAATAATCATCACAGCGAATAACTGTATATATACCTTCTTTTTTTTCTTTTACGCAAGCTTTAATAGTGTTATCAACAAAAACAGTCTTTCCTGATGCACTTTCTCCTGTAATCCCAATTAAAAAAGTTTTCTTTTTTTCTTGTACAACTTTTCTTGCGATATTAAGAATAAGATTTTCAGACGTTTTTAAAAATAACGGTTGCGGTTGTAATTTATCTTCTTCTAGAATCTTTTTTAAAGATTCTACGATGTTTGATATAACTTCCATATCACGTCTGCTTGAATAATAATCATAACTTGTTAGAAAATCAGTAGCCATTCTATTCCCTCTATGTATTTTAATATTTTACCCTAAAGTAAATTTATTTTGTAAGAATAATAAATTTTGTAACAATATTATAAAATTTATTAAAGAATGTTCCAAAAAGTTCCGATATGGGAATATGTGAAGTAGCCTTTGCGGTAATCAAGCAAATTACTTGTTGAAGTCTACAAAGGTATTAATGAAAATAGGAGATGTGTCATGTATCACGATGAAATTTTTGAAAATGCCCTTAAAGATATAAGGGAGGAGAGTTACAAAGCATTGAAAGAAGAAATTTCTTCAATGGAAACAACTATTGAACGTTTTATTAAAAATATTTTAGAATGTACGTCAAGCAGATCAGAACGTGATTTTAACGTACAATCTCTTTAATTAAAAAAAGACCGTTTCAAAAGCGGTCTTTTTTTATGCAATCATTCCAAATCCATTCATGTTATATGGATTATAAGTGTTGAACATATTCCAGCCAAACATATTTGGCATTGAGAATTGAGAATATGAATTGTTGTATATTGTATTTGTAAATATATTGTTGTTGCAATTGCCTGATGCTAGTATATTTAATTTGTTGATAATGTCTTCATAATCATTTTCTTTTATTTTGCTTGAATTGTTTGATTTTCTTTTTGTTGAATGGGTATTATTTTCTGCTATCATTTCTTCTTTATCATTTGTTAATTTTTCATATGCTGCAATTACTTCTTCATCAGTGCAACCACCTTCTTCTTGTGATTTTTCTTCAACTTTAGAAAGTAATTTCTCTTTGCCTTCTTCAGATTTAATTGCATCTTTTGCAAGTTTTCTTGCTTGTTGTTCATTGTGTTTTTCAAGCTCTGATTTCCCAACCATTGCTTTAACTCCTTTACCTGCTGCCCAGCTGCATAGTATGCCTGTTCCAACACCAATTAAAGCTCCAACAGCACCGCCTATAGCTGTTCCTACAGGACCACCAATACAAGTCCCGATTGTAGCTCCGACTTTTGCACCTGCAATTGCTCCGACTTTTGCTCCGACTGCGTAGCCTACACCTTCAGCAGCAACAACTGCTGTTGTTTTAGCTAGTTGTTTAGTTCCTTTTCCTGCTCCACATTTTTTATATGTTTCGATTATTTCAGGTGTTTCAATTGCAAGTCCGATTGCTGCTGTTGCAAGTCCGCCGCCTTTAGCACCTTTTGCAAGGTTTCTAACAACTTTATTTGAGCTTGTTGCTCCTTTTTTTAATGCTCCATTTACGGCATCATATCCTGTATATTTTTTTACACCAGCCCAAGCTTTTCCTCTTAAAGTTGCAGGTTTGATTTCCCCTGAGGTAACAGCTTTATGTACTGCTAAATCAGCTTTTGCGATTGCTTCATCGACTTTTTTTAGATGTGCTTTTAATTCTTTACCTGTTAATTTTTTTGTTTTTGCTTCTTCTATTAATTGGCGAGCTTCATCATAATATCTTGCTTTTCTTCCTTGATTAATGAATTTTTTTCTTGCTGATTCAGTTTTTAGTGTTGACCAAGTTCTATAATCAGGAGCTGTTTTTAAATTCTTTTCAAGTTCCAATAACGAATTGTAATTGCTTCTGTTATTTATAGTTTCTATAATAGTATTGCCTTTTAGATAATTTATTGCATCTTTTGAGGCTTTATTTTTTGCCATTAATTCTTGCCAAGCAGATGTATAGTTACCAAAGTTCTTGTATGCCCATTGTGGTGCTGTCCATAAGGCTGCTTTACCAGCTTTAAAAGCAATTGGAATGGCCATTGTGCCACCTGCAAAAAGCAATTGAGATTGCAACTCTTGTACTCCAAATGGGTTATGATTGATTTGAGCACCTGTTGCATAGCTTGCTAGTCTATAATAATCTTTATTTACCGGACCTGTCATAAATCCGTTTGTCTCCTATAAATTAATCCCCGTATTATATATAAAAATTTTATTATTTAAAAATTGCTTTTTTTATTAAGAATTATTAAAGCGATGATTTATTAATCATCGCTTTTTATCCTAAATAATTTAATCTGTTTATTCCTGATGTCATTGCCATAAAATCTTGATCCATAGGATTTGCCATACTGTTATTGTATAACATTTGTTTCATAGCCATAAGTTGTTCTGGTGTCATTGTTGGTTTTGGAATATTAAATTGTGGTTGTACTGTTGTTGGATTTGTATTAGTTCCGAATGGATTTGTATTGTATTGTTGCATCATTGCTTGTTGTTGTGCGATTTGTTGTTGTTGAGCTTCTTCTAATTCTGCTTTCTTTTCAGAATGGCTTTTGCCTGTAAATTTGCTCATTAACCAATCACCAGCCATATAACCTACGATTCCGCCTAAAATTGGAATAGGAATTAATGCTTGGCCGATTGCTGCCCCAGTCATACCAGCTCCTAATCTAAGAGCAGTCTTCCCTGTTTCTGCAACACCTCCGACTAATCCTTTATCTTTAAATGCTGAAAATAGGTTTGGAAGTTCTGGTAATACAACCATTAATGAGAATATTAACGGCATTCTTTTCCCTATGCCAGTTAGAGAACCTTTAAATTGTGACCAGAATTTTGATAATCCTGTTTTGCCTGCACGATCAGCAAGTTTACCTCCAACCCTCCAGCCTTGAGCAATTTTTTTAGGAGTTGTTTTTATAGCGTGCCATGTACTTTTCCAAAAACCACCATGTCTTTGATTTGCTATTTTGTTATGTTCTTCTGCTTTTATAGCACCGTTTTTAATACCAGACCATACTGATTGCATATATGATTGACCATTTGCAGCTCTATTTTTAATGGTGCTTCTCATTGCGTTTGTAAAAGCTTCATTCCCAGTTCCCATTACGAAATCAGGATAAATTCTGCCTGCACGTTGAATATAATTCCATCCTTTTGATGCAATAGATCCGATGTTCATTTTAACCTACTTAACTTTTTATAACCTACCTTAATTACATAAAAAATTTTTATGATGTAATATTGCTTTTTTTTTATGTATTGTTAAGTTATGTTAACATTTGATAATATTTTCATTAGTTGTATAATTTTTCTATAAGTTTTTACAGAGGGGGTATAATGAGAAGAATTACTTTGATTAACGGAGATGGTATAGGTCCTGAAATTTCAGATGCTGTTGTAAAGATTATCGAAGCGTCAGGATTAAAAATTGATTGGGATATACAAACTGCTGGTGCTGATGTGATAGAAAAAGAAGGAACCCCATTGCCAGAGAGGGTTTTAAATTCTATAAAAGAGAATAAAATTGCATTAAAAGCGCCTGTTACTACTCCTATTGGAAAAGGATTCAGATCTGTTAATGTTCAATTGCGCAAAGCATTGGATTTATATGCAAATTTAAGACCTTGCAAAAATTTACCTAATGTAAAAACAAAATTTGATAATGTTGATATTGTAGTCGTAAGAGAAAATACTGAAGACTTATATGCTGGAATTGAAAGACAGGTTGATACAGATACTGCAGAAAGTATAAAAGTTATAACAAGAAAAGCTTCTGAACGAATTTGTAAATTTGCTTTTGATTATGCAATAAAAAACAACCGAAAAGAAGTTTGTGTCGTAACAAAAGCAAATATTATGAAACTTTCAGATGGATTATTTTTAGAATCATATAGAAAGATTGCAGAAAATTATCCCGAAATAAAAAAACGAGAAATTTTAGTTGATAATTTGTGTATGCAATTAGTTCAAAATCCTTCTCAATTTGATGTTTTAGTATTGCCAAATTTATATGGAGATATTGTATCTGACTTATGTGCCGGATTGATTGGCGGGTTAGGAGTTGCTCAAGGTGCAAATATTGGTTTGGATTATGCAGTATTTGAGCCTGTTCATGGTTCTGCTCCTGATATTAAAGGTCAAAATAAAGCAAATCCAACAGCTTTACTACTTTCAGCAATAGAAATGCTCAAATATATTGGAGAGTATTCTTGTGCTGAAAGAATTGAAAAAGCTTTATTTAAAACATTAGAAAATGGAATATTTACTGCAGATCTAGGTGGTAATGCCTCAACTAAAGACTTTACTGATGCTATTATTCAGGAATTATAACTTTTTTCTTCTTTTTTAGACTGATTAAAGTTAGTATTGAAATAATTATAAGTAGAACTGCTATTTCTGGCCTGAACAAAAGCCAAGCTAAAGATATTAATAATGTTCCGAGTGAAATTGTAATAATTATTGTAGATATAAGAGCTGCCATTTGAGTAAGTTCACCTAAAACAGGTATACTGTTACCTAGATTTACAAGAGGTTGTATTAATAGATTTAGACCTAAGAACATAAACAGTAAGCTTATACCTCTTATTAACCAAGTGCTGTTTGATAGATCTTTTTTATAATCATAAATCATTGTTTTTAGATCTTTTGTGCCATTCATTACAATTGAAAAATCTCCGTATTTACTGTTCATTTTTTCAAGATGATTTCCTGATTGCTTTGCAATAATAGAAAGTGTTATTCCTGATGGAATATATGAATATATGAGTTTTTGATCTCCTATTTGTGGATTATCATAGTCACTACCTGTAAAGTAAAAACCATTATATATTTTAAAATTGTTATTGTATGGTAATTGAATTATTTTAGTTATAGAATTTATATTTTTAACTATATCTTCTGACAAATAAAATTTTCCTAAACCAATATTATGTGCATATATATTTTTAGGTGCATATTTCATTTTTTTAGGATTTTTGTATACTGAACTTTCAAAATTATCTGAATTTATAAGATTTTTACCCCAAGTTTTTCTGTATGTGTATGAGATTTTATTATTATCATGATGTTTTCTAACTTCTTCCCATTGGTATATTTCAGTATCTCTAAAAAGAGCTATTGCATTTGGGATGTTAAGTATAGAATCCGTTAAAGTTTGATTTGAATAAGCTTTTCCGGTAATGTGAACGAGTTTATTTTCATTTTGTGGATTAAAATTATTTGCATCTGCAATAATTGTGTTTTTCTCAGCAAAATTAACTATTTTTATAGCGTTTACATAATTATGTTCATTAATAAATAATGCGAATATTGATGCAATTAGAATGATAATTCCTAATGCAGCTGTTCCTAATATGTTTTTTAACATCATACTTCCCTAGTTAGATTATAATTTAGTCAATCAGTCCTAAATCTTTTAAAAATCTTGTATTATCTGATAATTCTAGTAATTTTTCATCTTCAGATGGATCAATTACGCCTTTTGCAAATAATTCATCCATAATTTTGTTATGGGAATCGTTCTTTGGATCTGAAAGGGCTAATTTAGTGAAGTTTTTAATATCACATTTCCTTTCGTACATATTAACTGCAGTTCGAGTTAATTTATCGAGGAATACGCTTTTTCTTCCTTCAAAATCAACATCTAGCGGGTTTATTGCTGCGCTTGAATGCTTTTTTTTCTCTAAATTAAGTTTTTGAGCTAATTTTTTAAACATCATATTTACACAATCCCCTTAATTTCATTATACATTACTTGTCAAGAAAAGCTACAATTCTTTACAATTTAATAAGGATAATTTTTTTCTTGATTATAACTTATATTTAAACTAAAATATTTACAAAAGAAGAGGTGTATTCTTCATTTTGTATGTAAAATTAATACGGAAGTCTATAAAGGTGGTAAAAAATGCTTGATATTAAATTAATTAGAGAATGCCCGGAAAAAATTAACGAACTTTTAAAACGAAGAAATCCAGAATTATCAATTGATGAAGTTTTAAAAATTGATGAAGAAAGAAGAAAAATTCAAACACAAGCTGATGAATTGCGTGCAAAAAGAAAAAATGATTCGCAAAAAATCGGTATGATGAAAAAAAATGGTGAAAATACTGATGCAATTCAAGAAGAAGTTCGTAAATTGGGAGATGATATAAAAGCATTAGAGGAAAAACAAACTGAATTAGATAATAAACAAAGAGATATTTTGCTTCATACTCCAAATATTCCTGATGAAACTACTCCTATTGGTTTATCAGAAGATGATAACGTTGAAGTTTATAAATGGGGTGAGCCAAGAAAATTCGATTTTGAATTCAAAGCACATTGGGATTTATGCGAAGAAAAAGGCCTTGTTGATTTTGAGCGTGGAGTAAAAATTTCTCAAAGCAGATTTATTTTGTATAGAGGAAAAGGTGCAAAATTAGAACGTGCAATTATTAACTTTTTCTTAGATTATCATACACAAGAACAAGGTTATGAAGAAATTCTCCCTCCATTTATGGCTAATGCAGCTACTATGACAGGAACTGGTCAATTACCAAAGTTTAAAGAAGATATGTATAAATGCGTAGATGAAGATTTATACTTGATTCCAACCGCAGAAGTTCCTGTTACAAATATATATTCAGGAGAAATTTTATCAGAAGATGATTTGCCAAAATATATGACAGCATACACTCCATGTTTCAGAAGAGAATCAGGTTCAGCAGGTAAAGATACAAGAGGTTTGATTAGAGTTCACCAATTCAATAAAGTTGAATTAGTAAAATTATGTACTCCTCAAACAAGTAAAGAAGAACATGAAAAGTTAACTGAAGATGCAGAAAAAATGCTTCAATTATTAGAACTTCCATACAGACGCGAGGCTCTATCTACAGGAGATATTGGTTTCTCAGCAAATAAATGTTGGGATTTAGAAGTATGGATGCCATCTTATGGTGCGTATAAAGAAATTTCAAGTTGTTCTAACTTCGGAGATTACCAAGCTAGACGTGCAAATATCAGATATCGTGATAAAGCTACAGGAAAAACTCAATTTGTACATACTATTAACGGATCTGGTCTTGCTGTTGGTAGAACTTTTGCTGCAATTGTTGAAAATTACCAACAAGAAGATGGAACAATTTTAATTCCGGAAGTTTTAAGAAAATATACTGGATTTGATAAAATTTAAAATCAAAAATTTTAATAAAAAAACACTCTTATCCCTTGAGAGTGTTTTTTTGCTATTTTCTTCTTTTTGGTTTATATTATTTGTATGGGTGATTTTAATTCCAGCAAATGTTATATTGAAAAAGCTGATAATAGGGATGCAGTTTCTGAACTTACTTGTATAAATTATTATATTCAAATAATTTCTGCTTTTGTTTATTTAATTCTTATAGTTTATGTATTTTTTTTCGTCAAAGATTTTTTTTAGTCAGACTGTTGGTGGTAATGGGTTAAGATTATTTTTGCTTTACTTTTTAGGACTTCCAAATTTAAAAATATTTTTGAATTCATTATTTGCCAAAAGTATAAAATTAGATTTTGTAAATGGAATGTTGTATATTAACAATAAGCCACTTTCTATAGAAAGAGCAATAAGTATTAATATTACTGAAATATGCCCTTATCATTATTCTTGGCGTTGGGGTGAGACTCCTGCTTTTAATTTTTCTTTTTATCATAAATCTGTTATTACAATAACAACTGATTTTGGGGATATTAAATTTTATATTTGTTCAAAAAACACACTTGATTTACTTGTTAAATTTTTTAAAAAGTTTGGAAGAGATTATTCTACTTCTTATGATGAAAAACGCTTGTGGTTTACTTTGTATTAAATTTCTTAAAAAATTTTTAAAAATCTGTAATTTGTGGAATAATATAAGTAACATAGATATAGGAGTATGAATGTACGAATTTCCATTTGAGCTTGATGATTTTCAAAAAGAGGCTTGTAACTATATTGACGAGGGGGAAAGTGTTGTTGTATGTGCCCCAACCGGTGCTGGTAAAACTGTTATTGCACAACACGCAATTCACAGAGCATTAGAAAATGGAAATAGAATTTTTTATACAACTCCTTTAAAAGCTCTTTCTAATCAGAAATATTACGATTTTGGCGAAAAATACGGGTCAGAAAAAGTAGGACTTTTAACTGGTGATACTTCAATTAATCGTAATGCTCAAATTGTTGTAATGACTACTGAAGTTTTTCGAAATATGTTGTATGGAACAAATTTTGGTTCTGTTACTGATAATATGAAAGATGTAAAATATGTTGTACTCGATGAAGTCCATTATATGAATGATGAACAACGTGGTACTGTTTGGGAAGAAAGTATTATTTATTGTCCTACAAATGTTCAAATTATAGCACTTTCTGCAACTGTAGCTAATGCTCAAGAACTAACAGATTGGATTAATACTGTACATTCTAAAACTGAATTAGTTGATACTGATTTTAGACCTGTTCCTTTAAAATTTTATTATTTTGACAGTTCTCAACCTACAAAATTGCTGCCGCTATTAACTCCAAGCGGGCAATTAAATAAAAAAATAAAGCCGGAAAAAAGAGTATATGGGCGAAAACTTCAAAATAAAAAATCTTATGTAAAAGAAGTAATAAGAAATTTGCAAAATAATGATATGCTGCCTGCAATTTATTTTACATTTTCTCGTAGAAAATGTGATGAACAAATGGAAAAATGTGCTTCGTTAGACTTGATTTCAAAAGCTGAAAAAGCAGAAATAAGACAAATAGTTGATGATTATATTGCAGAAAATCCACATTTATATAACAACAAGCATATTGAATATTTATTATGTGGTGTAGCGTCTCATCATGCAGGGTTGTTGCCTGCTTGGAAAAATTTGGTTGAGAAGTTATTCCAAAAAGGGCTAATAAAAGTAGTATTTGCGACAGAAACTCTTGCTGCAGGGATAAATATGCCAGCTCGTTCAACAGTAATTAGTTCCACAAGCAAAAGAACTGATTCCGGTCATCGTATGTTGACAGCAAGTGAATTTTTGCAAATGTCAGGTCGTGCAGGTCGTCGAGGTATGGACGAAGTCGGTTATGTTACAATTGTTGGTACTCAATTCCAATCTCCCGAAGAAGTTGCAGAACTTGTCTTAAGTGATGCTAACCCATTGGAAAGCCGTTTTTCTCCAAGTTATTCAATGGTGTTAAATCTTTTGCAAAGATTTTCTTTAGATGAAGCTAAAGAATTAATCTTAAAAAGTTTTGGGTATTTCTCATCAGGCTCAAGACTTCAACCACTATTAAAAGTTCAAGAACAGATTAAAAATGAAGTTAAAGCTAGAGAATTTGTTTGTCCTTATAAATTGTGCGATGAAAAATTGCACGAGTACGATAAATTAAGACATATTTATGTTCAAAATCGTCAAACTTATAAGAAAATTTGTAAGCAAGAGCGTTCTAAAAATAGACCTCTTTCTCCTGAAGCGGTTAAGTTTGGTAAAGAAACTAAAGCTATGCTTGAAAAAATGCATAATTTCAAATGTGATACCTGTAAATTGTATAAGAAACATTCGAAAAATGTTGAAGTGTTAGAGCGTTTTGCTATTAGACTTGGAAAATTAGATAAAGAAATTGAAAAGCAAAGAGATATTTTCTGGAATAAGTTTTTAGCTCATCGTAGTGTATTGATAGATATGGATTATTTGCGTGATGATTATCCGACTCCAAGAGGTATGACAACTTCTCAAATCCGTTCAGAAAATGAATTATTTATTGCAGAAATAATTTTTTCAAATGTTTTAGAAAATTTAACACCATCACAGCTTGCTGCTGTTGTATGCGCAATTACAACAGAAGATTTGCGAATTGATATTCCATATTTACCTTTGTCTGAACCAGTTCGAAAAACATTAAATTTGATAAGAAATATTAGGAGAAAACTTGAAAAGGTTCAAAGTAGATATTCTGTTGAAGCTCCAATGTATATAAATCCTTATTTTAGTTCTTTAATTGAATTGTGGGTTGAAGGTGCAGAATGGGAAACTATTACAGAGCAAATTGATATTGGAGAAGGAGATATTGTAAGATCATTTAAAAGAGTTGTTGATGTTTTAAGACAATTTACGACCATAGAAAATGTTCCTGAAGCTCTAGTATTTACTGCAAGAGAGGCAATTGAAAAAATTCAACGAGAACCAGTTGATGTTGACTAATTATTGTTTGACATCTATCTTATTTTAATGTTTAATAAGTGTGTAATATACATTTAATATAAAGGAAGAAAAAATGATTTCAAAAATTATGTCTACCCCAGTATCTTATGCTGCAAATTATTATGCAAATAATTGCACTCCTAAAAAAAACAGTACATTAAATTTTAATTCAGGATTACAAGCTGATACAGTATCTTTTACATCTAAAGTAAATTCTATTGACGAAATTGTTCATAAAGCTTTTAATAAATTAGCTCAAAATAGAAAAAATAATGGTTTAGGGATGTATTTAACAACTTCTAATAGAGTAAATATATTTTTACAAGAAACTAAATTAGGTAAAGAAGCCAAACTTACATTAACAGATGGAATATTTGGCGATAAATCATATGCTAACTTTAATATATCAAGATCAATTGGAAAACATGCTAAAATAACTCCTGCTGATGAAGATATGCCTATTAAAGAAGCAAAATCAATGGTAAAAACTTATCTTCAAGATTTAAAATAGTTGAATGATTCTTTAAAAGCCTTGATAATAATCAAGGCTTTATAAATATAAAATAGTGTAAAAAATACTATATTTAGAAATGTTAAACCCTTGCTATAAAAGGGATTGAAGTATTTGTTAAAATATGTTACAATAGTAGTAGGAAGATCCTGAAAATGGTTTCTTAAAAGATAAAAATCAGGTTTCCGATGAGTGTTATTCCCCACCCCACTCTTAAATCAAAAAGGTATCCGGTTACTTAACTTAAGAGGTGACACTATGGATACATTGATTTACCGTGCAGAAAATTATGAGCTGAGAAAATTAGCAGAAGTAGCTGTTAATATATCTGTTATTGGGGTTTTAGTTTTGTGTCAGGTGCTGTTACCTATTCATGCCAGTAGTAATAAAATTGCACAGGTTACAGCTCCTGACTTTGATACTGGACAAATTAAACATAAGATATTAAATGAAATTTCTCCTGAGGCTCGGCAAAGAAATTTTGATACTTCTATTCGGCAAAAATATCCAAAAGCAATCATTGCTGATATAACCAGTGGGGTAAAGCATATTAAACTTACAAAATACTATAGCGGGCGGCCAGTCAGGATAAATGTTGTAGAAGTTGATATGAAACTTGCAAAGGATTTAGAATTAACACCCGCCCTTTCATCAGACTCAACATTGAAAAGTAGAAGGACTATTACTACAATTGCTAAAAATAACAATGCTATAGTTGCATTAAACGGTACATATTTTAAACCTCAAACAGGTGTTCCTCTTGGAACTTTGATGATTAATCAAAAAATGTACACAGGCCCTATTTATGATAGGGTAGCTATGGGAATTTTTGATGATAGTTTTGATATTGCAAGAATTCAACTTGATGCAACAGTTAAAGGAAGTGGTAAGACTATTAAGGTTAATAACATAAATCAACCTCGTATGCTTTCTACTCATGTTCTTGTATACACACCAGAATGGGGAAAATATTCTCCAGCAGCTCCTAAATATGGTGTTGGTTTGCAAGTAATTGATAATAAAATTACTAAAGCATCTGCTAATGCTATTGAAATACCGGAAAACGGTTATGTAATTTCTGGCCCTAAAAGTATTTTATATAATCTGTTAGATAAAAAAGATGTTGATTTATCAATTAAAACTAATCCAGATTGGGATGGTGTTAAACATATAATAAGTGGAGGACCATATTTAGTAAAAAATGGTGAAGTTTTCGTTGATATGACTGCTCAAAAGCTTCAAGCAATAGGTGGACGTAATCCTAGAAGTGCTATTGGATACACTAAAGACAATAATTTTATTTTTGTAGCTGTTGATGGGCGTGAAGGAAGTTCTATCGGAATGACATTAATGGAATTAGCTAATTTTATGCAGTCTATTGGTTGTGTAGGTGCAATCAACTTAGATGGCGGAGGTTCAACAGTTATGTATGTGAATGGAAGAGTCGTAAATAAACCACAACAAACTGGAGGAATACCTTTATCAAATGCAATAATTTTATCAAAAACTAATCAATCATAAATCATAATCTTTTCATACTGACCACATCTATGCGCTTAATGCGCATTTTTTTTAGTGATTAATATTTTGATCAATAATATCTGATACCCAAGGTATATAACTATACTTCCCTATAAATGCAGTAACAGCTAAATATATTATGAAAATGTAAATAACGAATTGTAATAATGAGTAATCAAATATTAATGGCATATTTAATAAGAATGTTATTTGCGCAACTATCCTATTAATTATTGGGATAAAACTTAAAAGATTAGAAATCCAGCTAATTAATGTTGATAGTACTGCAAATGCTAAAGATATAAAAATAGATTGAAATATATGGTATTGTAAAAATGGTTTTAACCTTGCTTTGGTGAATAGTCCTACTATTAACCATATAAAACCAACCATTCCCATAGTTAGATATGTAAGTGCTGCTATAATTTTTTCAATCATGTATGGGGTATCTTTTTGCATTTATACAGCTTCTCCATTTCTTTTTTTGTCGATATATTCATCCAGAACTTGAGTGTATACAAGTCTGAATTCATCATTTTCTGGTTCAATACTTATTGAAGCTCTATATGATGCGATTGATTCTTCCATATCGCCTTTTAAATAATGTGCATTACCTAAAAGCATATATGTTTTTGCACTGTTTGGTTTTAATCTGATGGCTTCTTTATATAAATCCATTGCTAAATCGAGATGATTAAAGTTTGTATAAAGATTTGCTAATAAAATTTGAGCTTCAATTTCTTTTGGTTGAATATTTTGTGCTCTTTTGTACATTTCTACAGCCATATCATATTCACCAAATTCAGAAAGAGCAATAGCATAACAAATATAAGTTTTGTAGTTATCACCTTCCATTGTTAATGCTTTTTCAAAATAATTATAAGCTTTTTCTCTTTCTTTCATCAAAGTAAGGGTATTACCAATACAGATAGCTACTATTTTATTATCAGGATTTAATACAAAAACTTTTTTGTATAATTCTAATGCTGTTTCATAATCAAATAGCTTAAAACAAACATTACCCATATCAATTAAAGCTGTTATATTTTCAGGATCAAGAGATAGTGCTTTTTCATAATAAGCTTTTGATTCTATATAATCTTCGTTATCTTGGTATAAAAGAGCGATAGCATTATAAATTTCAGGGTTTGTTGAATTTAAGTCAATAGCTCTATTGTAATAAAATAAAGCTTTTGGGAAATTTTTCCATTCTGCAAAAACGTTACCCATGTTATAGTAAATTAAGTAATTTTTTGGATTAACTGTTAATGCTCTATTATAGTAAGATAATGATTTCCTAAAATCTTTTTCATAAAACCACATAGTGCCCATTCCTACTAGAGCTTGAACATCATCAGGCTTTATTGCTAAAAGACTGTCTAGTACAGACATTACTTTATCATAATCTTCAACTTGTAAATAAAGTTCTGATAATCTGTGGTAATTTTCAATATTGTTTGGGTCTTTAGCCATGGCTAAGACTAATTCATTAATTTTATTATTTATCTCTTCTCTATTCATAATAACCTTATTTTACACTATTTTAGAGAATTTGCAATAGTATTTAGAAATGTTACATAAAGAAAAGACTCCACATATATTTGTGAAGCCGATTACGTTATTAAAATTCTTTATATTCTTCTGATAATTTCTTCCATTCATCTTCCGGAATACTAAATGCGTTACTCCAAAATTTTTCAATAGCATAAGTTTGTCGTTCTTCTTTATGGAGTATATGGACAACAACATCTCCATAATCAAGTAAATTCCATCTATTTTTAGCATCATTTTCAAATCTTACAGGAGATCTTGAAAATAATTCTTTAATGCGTTCTTTTGTATTGTTCATAAGGGCTTTTACTTGAGGAGTGGAGTCACCGGTAACTATTACAAAATAATCTGCAAGTGATGATACATTGCTTATATTTAAAATTGTAATATCTTTTCCTAATTTTTCATCAAGAGCACGTGCAATAACGCTTGCTAATAATTTTGAATCTAATTCTTTTTCCATAGTAATTCCTTTTTTTTATAATTATACCATGAAAACAATTATTCAATCATATCAACTCTGCGTTTGTGTCTTCCTGCTTCAAAACCAGATTTGAGCCATACATCTACTATATCTAATGCTAGGTGTTCCCCTATAACTCTTTCTCCAAGGCATAGTACATTTGCATTATTGTGAGCTCTTGATACTCTTGCCGAATATGTGTCACCACATAATGCTGCTCTTATTCCTCTTATTTTATTTGCAGCTATTGACATACCTATACCAGTACCGCATATAAGTATTCCTCTATTAGCTTCCCCTGAAATGATTTTCTCTGCAACGTGTTTTGCAATAATTGGGTAATCACAAGATTCTTTAGTATATGTTCCTACATCTATATATTCAATATTTCTTGCTTTTAAATATTCAATAATTGATTCTTTGTAATTAAATCCACCATGGTCAGATCCAATGGCTATTTTTAAATCTTCCATATAACCCCTCTTTCTTTCTACACATTTATTATACATTTTTTTTTATAAATTGCCAATTTTATGTAAAGATTAATTTACCAATAAAAAACTCTCCATTATGGAGAGTTTTTTATTTATTGCCATGGAGCTTTAAAACCTTCTTCTTTTGAGTAATATTTACCATCAGAATGTTTATATGGTGTTATAAAAGAATAGCTGTCACTGACTTGTGTTCCATCTGGTAGTGTTTTAATTTCATTTGTTGATGAAGGTGTAGATTGGTTTGGTGTCGCAGCTGGTTTTGTTGGTGTATTTTGAGTTGCAGTTGTAGTTCTAATACCTTGACCAAAACCGTTTTGTCCATTTTCATTAACTAATTTACCATCTTTTAATGTATATGTTGGAGCTCCGATTGTAGCTTGACCATTTTTACTTACGCATTCATATGATAATGTACCGTCATTTCCAACTTTTACTTCGTATTGGTATTTATTTCCGCTTGAACTGTCTGTTAATGTAAAGCTTTGTGGTACACCGTTTGCATCAGTTTGGACATTTGATAATGTTCCTGATATATCTCTTGTTCTGTTACTTGCATCTGTGCAGACCATTGCAGCTCCATTTTTAATAAATGAGTAGTCTGGTTTTTCTTCTTGCTGCGCTTGAGGCTGTTCTGTTTGTGGTTTTGTAACTGGTTGTTGTTGAGCTTCTTGAAATGCTTTTGCTTGTTCTTTTAATTTAGCAATTTCAGCTAAATCTTTTTCATGTTGAGCTTTCAGTTCTTGATATTCCTTACTTTGAGTAGGATCTTCTTTTTGAGTTTTAGTTTGTGGTTCTTCTTTGCCCCCAGCACCTTCTACGGAGTTAGCACTGCTTCCACCTCCACCGATGCCAAACATATTAAGTATGCCACCGAGTAGTGTTGAGCCAATGCCGATACCCATCATCCAATTCATCCATTTTGGAGTGCTATTATCACAGCAGTGATATGTTTGATAACCACCACCAATTATATTATTGTTAATAATTGTAGTTTGGCTTGGGATAACATTTACTCGTCCCATGCCTCTAAATTGACCTGCTTTTAAATTGTATGTTAATGGACGGCGTCCTCCGCCTGACCATCCGGTTATGCTATACATACCCATGGCGTCTTCTCCGTATTTATACTCTCTGTATATATATAAAGTATATACTTTTTAAATAATTGCCTTTTTTAATTTTATTTTGTAATATTTCTTTACAAATTAATTAAAATCGCAATATTTATACGAGTAAAATAACTATCCCTGCTTTTGTTTATATTCCCTAAAAGCCGTATTATATAACAAAAACTACCTTCTTATATTAAGAGGTAGTTTTCTTTGCTTTACTAACTTTTACTACGAGTATTTTTCTTGAATAATTTTATTATATTCTGATTCTGTCATTAATTTATTTTGTAGTACATATGCTTTTGAGAGTTTCTTTTGCCCATTTATGAATGCTGTTTTTAAATCTGAAATTCTTTTATTTGTTTTTGTTATTTCTCCTTGACGTGTTATTCCTTTTTGTGCATCTTGCATAAGAGCTTTTATGCCATATTCAGATACGCCTTTGGCAGTAATTGTGTCTCCTGATAAAGGGTTTGCTATAAGTTTTGTCTCTGATCCTTGTGTATGTAATTTTGCTTTAGCAATTTCGAGATTTTCTTGTTCTTCGTCTGTGTAAAATCTGTTAATAATTGTATTAATGTTATCACCGTCATGTACAACTGCTTTTATATCATATTTAATATTTCCATTATCATCTATATATGCTTGTGAAATTCGACTTTTTACATAATTTTTTGCAGCATCATCAAGATTATTAAAACCTAGTTCATTTAAAACATCGTCAAGAGTTTTTTGTTCTTTTTGGGGTGTATTATCAACAACTTCTTCTGTTTTTTGTGTTTTAGGAGTTCCTTCTGTGTTATTAACCTCTTCCGTTGTTGATGCAGGAGTGTTTTCTTTTGATTTTATTTCTTCTTTTTGTTTAGGTTGTTCAGTTTGTGTTGTTTGTTCTGTTTCCGTTTGTGTTTTAATTCTTTCTTCGTTTGTAGAGTTTTCTTCTTCTTCTTTAACATTATTATTTTGGACTTGATTATCATTATTCAATAACTCTTGTACTTGTTTTTTATATGTTGCTAAGTCATCTTCTAATTTATTTACTTTTGCTGTTAAACTTGATAGATCTTGGTTTGAATAATTATTGTAGCTATTATAATTATTGTTATATGGATTAATGTATGGATTGTATGCTTGGTATGGATTATATGATGTTACATTATTGTTATTTGCTTGAGTAGCTGTATTCATAATACCGCCAACAAGTGAACTTGCTAATCCAAATCCTAGCATCCATTTAAAAGCACTAGGGACTCCACCGCCGCAACAGTGGTGACCTCCAAACATTGGCATTGATTGTCCAAATCCATATGAAAATGGCATTCCTCCAATAAAATTATTATTTATTATAGTTCTGTTGCCGCTGCCCCAAAATGTTCTTGGACCACCTAGAAATCTATAAAAAGTTTCCATAAAAATGCCTCGTTTTTCTATACTCTAAATATATAAAGTATGTTTTTTTATATTAATTGCTTATTTTAATTAATTTAAGTTTATAAATGTTTACAATTAAATATCTAAACTGCTAAAAAGTTGAAGGGATGTTGCTTCTTTTAATATGGGGTAGTTTTCAATATTATTTGTTTTTACAAAATCAATTGCTTCATTTCTTGCCATTTCAAGGATTTTTGCATCACGAACAATGTCTGAAATTATTAAATCAGGTAAGCCGCTTTGTCTTGTCCCTAAAAATTCTCCAGGGCCTCTTAGTTGTAAATCTTTTTCTGCAATTACAAAGCCATCATTGGTTTGAGTCATTATGTTAAGACGTTCTTTGGTTTCTTGAGATTTAGTTGATGTATGTAAAATACAATATGATTGCAAATCATTTCTTCCGACTCTTCCTCTAAGCTGATGTAGTTGTGATAAGCCAAAACGTTCTGCATTTTCAATAAGCATAACAGTAGCATTAGGGACATCAACTCCAACTTCAACTACTGTTGTAGATACTAAAATATCATATTTTTTATTTTTAAAATCTGCCATTACTTGTTCTTTTTCATCATTTTTTAGTTTTCCATGTAAAAGTCCGATTTTAAATTGTGGGAATACTTCATTTTGCAATCTTTCTGCTTCAATAGTTGCTGCTTTAGCAGAAAGAGTTTCGCTTTCTTCAATTAGAGGGTATACAACATATGCTTGACGTCCAGATTCTATTTCTTTTTTTATTAAGTCATAAACTCCTCTATGAGAGGTTACAAGAGATGTTTTTATTGGTTTTCGTCCCTTTGGTAATTCATCAATAATTGTCAAGTCTAAATCTCCATGGACAGTAAGGGCTAAAGTTCTTGGAATTGGAGTTGCTGTCATTGTAAGCATTTGAGGATTTTGTGATTTTTTCTTAAGAATGTTTCTTTGTTTTACTCCAAATCTATGCTGTTCATCTACTACAATTGCTCCGAGATTATTAAAATCAACATCTTCTTGGATAAGGGCATGTGTACCGACTGCAATATTCATTTGTCCATTTCTTAAATCTGTTCTAAATTTCTCTCTGACTTTTTTCCCTTGGCTGCCTAAAAATAGTCCAACACTTACTCCTAGTGGTGTTAGCCATTGTTGCAAATTATTGTAGTGTTGTTGTGCAAGAATTTCAGTCGGTGCCATTAAAGCTCCTTGATAGCCGTTTTCAACTCCTGCAAGAAGCATAATTGTTGCAACAACTGTTTTACCGCTGCCTACATCTCCTTGTAAAAGTCTTGCCATTGGAATATCAGAGTTTAAGTCATTTAATATTTCATTTACAGCTTTTTTCTGTCCCCCAGTTAATTCAAAAGGCAAAGTATCTATAAATTTTCGAACCAATCCTTTTTCTTTTATTTTAAGAGCTAAGGCTGAATGATTATGAGAATTTGCTTCTCTTAATCTAACTAATTTTAACTGGATTAAGAATAATTCTTCAAATATTAATGAAAATCTTGCTTGTTCTAAAAGTTCTATGCTTTCTGGAAAATGAATTTGTTCAATTGCTATCTTTTTATCAAGGATTCCGTATTTTTCTCGGATATAATCTGGTAAAACATTTTCAATTTCATTTTTATATGTATTAATTGCATTAAAAATAGCTCTTCTTAGGACTTTTATGCTCAAGTCTTCGCATACAGTGTAAATTGGGACAATGCGTGCAAGGTTTAAGTTTGAATTTTTGTCTTCAAGAAACTCACCTGTCATGATAGAGTAATTGGGTTTATCAAATGTGAGTTTTCCATCAAAGTTATTCCTTTTGACTTTTCCTGAGAGCATAATACCTGCATTTACTGGAAACTGAGATTTAATTCTTTCTAGCATAAATCTGTTTGATTTTGCTTGGAAAAAGCTTAATTCAATTCGACCGCTTTCGTCTGTAACTGAAACTTTTACAACAGATAAACTATTTTTTGTGTTGAATGCGGAAACCGATCTAATATATCCGAAAACTGTTGTATTTTCACCTTCTTTTAAGTTTCTAATTAGGGTTCTTGAAGAATAGTCAATATGTTTTTTAGGAAAATACATTATTAAATCTTGTGCAGTATAGATTCCAAGTTTATTTAATTTATATGCAATTTTTGGTCCTACACCTTTCATGTACATTACGTCAGTATCTTTTGCTGGTTTGAGTTTACCATTAGTTTTGTTAAATTTTTCTTCTTCATTTTTAGGTGCAGTTTCTGATTTTAAAATTTTAATTAATCTGTCTATACTTTTTCTTCTTTCATTAATTCCAGCAAAAGGATAGTGCTCAAAGATTTCAATAAGCACTGCCCATTTGGGATTTTTTTTAGAAAGTTTATAATATTTTTTTGCTTCATTTTTAATAAAGCTTGAAAAAGCCTGAGTTTTTCCATGAACATCAATGTATTTGTATTGAATTTCTATTTCAATAGCTTTTTTAAGTTGTTCTATATTATCAATCACTTAAACGTAAAACCTCATAGATATCCATTTTTTTAGCTTTACCGCGAATAGTAACATCTGCAATTTTTATTACATCAACAATTTCACTGACATATGAATATGTTGAACTGCTTATTAGCATGTTTGTTTTATATACTTTGTTATAACTTTCAATACGGCTTGCTAAGTTTACCATATCACCGATAACAGTGTATTCTAATCGCTTTTCAGAGCCAATATTTCCAACAAATGCTTCACCGGTATTAATACCTATTCCTATTTCAATTTTGGGTTTCCCTTCAAAGAGCCATTTTTCTTGCAATTGGTCAACTTTTTTAAGCATTTCACAAGCACATTTTACTGCATTTTGAGGGTGATTGATATCTTGAATAGGCTCTCCAAATATTGCCATTACAGCATCTCCGATGAATTTATTTATAACTCCGTTGTATTTGGTAATAATAGGTTCTATCTCTGAAAAATATTCGTTTAAAATAACAGATACTTCTTCTGCAGACATTTTTTCGCTCATGCTTGTAAAACCTCTAATATCTGCAAATAATACTGTTACATTAGCTTTTTTCCCACCTAATTTAATATCATCAATATTTTGTACAACATTTTTCATAATATCTTGTGAAAGATATTTACCCATTGCATTTTTAATTTTTTCTTTGTTGCGTCCTTCCAGTATAAATCTATAAGAATATCCAAATATCATAGTGCTTAATTGTACAGCCAATGGTGTTATGACATATGGAATGGTGTTGTTTTTAAAGCATAATATACAGAAAATAAAGTATAATATAGCAATTCCTATTAATGTAATTAATGATGGAATGAATGCTAAAAATCGTATTATTACAAAAGTTATTATACTAAGTAGAATTATTATAGAAATATTTTGCCAATTTGCAAATTTTATCAAATATTCATTATCAATGAAGTTATTTAAAATTGTTGCTTGAATATCTACCCCTGGGTGTTTTAGGGAAATTGATGTCTCAAGTGCATCTTCAACACCAAGTGCATTAGCACCAACTAAAACTATTTTATTGTTAAATTCAGATGGATTAATAATCGGTTTTTGTCCATTATTTAAAAGTCTATTTGAATTTATAATATCTATTGCAGAGTAATTTTTGTGTGAATATTCTGAATTTTCATGTAATTTATAAAATTTTATTTTATGTCTAATATCACCTTTTTTCTGGAATGCCGGAATTTTTAGCCCTGTTTTATTCACAATTATATATTTATTAGTAAGAGTAATTTTATCGGTTTTATTTGCAAGTAAATATGCTCTTAGAGCAAGAGATGGATAGTAGTTGTCATTATAACCAATCAAGTCTGTAGATTCCCTAAGTACTCCATCTATGGCATTTGTTCCTAAATTTACTGATCCTGCATATTTTTGAGCATCAAAATATGGCTTAGGAAACATTGTTAAACTGTTGTAATTGCTGAATCTTGAATTATTTTTTGTTCTTTTATCTGTAATATCTATTGCAAATTTTTGGTTAAAATCTTTATCATATTGGCTTCCAGAATTTATATCTTCATATTCTGTTCTTTGAGCCATATAGCCGCCAATGAAATTATCAGATTTTTTTACTGTTTCAAAAAAATAATTGTCAGATTCTGCCGGTCTTTCTTTGTCTAAATTGCTTAACACAGAATCAAAAATAACAACTTTTGCATTTGTATATTTGTTTAAGTATTCAAAAATTTCACCATATAACGATCTTGCCCAAGGCCATCTGTAAGTGTCGAGTGATTTATTGTCAATAACAATTAAAGATATGTCTTTGGATCCTTCCTTTATAGCAGAGGTGGAATTTATAATCATATCATAAATTGGATTTTCCCAAAAATTTATAGATATAAATGCAATTATAAAAACTAAAAATATATGTAAAAAAATTGATTTTATAAAGAAAGTTTTGCCCTTAAAAATTTTCATATCCCTTATCCCTTTATTTTATGATATAATAAATTTTGAAAAAAGGATAGTTTATGAAAGAAAATTTAATTAATGTTCTTGCTGAAGAAAAAATTTTACCTATTTTGAGATGTAAAGATGCTCAATTAATGATTGATAGAGCTAAGGCACTGATTGATGCAGGTATAAAAGTTATAGAAATAAATGTAGAAAATCCTACTATTTACAAGGCTATTGAAGAAATTTCAAAATATGCAAATGTATGTGCTGGAGGTATTATTACTTCTTTGCAGGCTGAAGCAGCAATATTGTCTGGTGCAAAAATTTTATCTTCTCCAATTTTTTCAATGAATTTAGTTAAGATTTCTAAAGATAAACAAATTCCTTATATAGCTGGGACCTCAACTGCTAATGAAGCATATAATGCTTGGAAAGCAAGAATACCGTTAATAAAGATTTACCCAATTACTGCTATGGGTGGTGCTATGTATATTGAAGATTTATTAAGACCAATGCCTTTTTTGAATGTGATGCCTCTCGGAAATGTTAAGGTTGATGAAATTCAGTCTTATATTAATGCTGGAGCTTCTGTTGTTGGAATAGGTAGAGATTTGTATGATGGTTTATCTCTTTCAGAGATTACTAATCGTGCTAAGAAGGTTATTAAGGAATTAAAGGGATAGTATGGACAATAAGTTAGACATTGTTGCGATTGGGGAGAGTTTAATAGAATTATCTACAAATGCAAATTTAGCATCATCTGGTTGTTTATATAAATATTATGGTGGTGATGCTTTAGCAACAGCTATTTCAGCGTTGAGGATGGGATCAAAAGTTGGTTTTATTACGAGAGTCGGAAATGACCCTTTTAAAGATTATTTACTTGATAGTTGGCAAACTGAAGGTTTAGATGTTTCTCAGGTTAAATTATCAAATGAGTCTAATGGTTTATATATAATTGCAAGGCCATCTGTTACTGAAAAAGAAGTTATTTATTACAGAAAAAAAATTGCTCCTTCAAAATTGTCTATTGATGATATTAACGAAGATTATATTAAATCAGCTGATATTGTCTATGCATCAGGGGTTACTCAATCCTTATCTCCTTCTGCTAATGAGGCTGTAGAATATGCTTTTAAATTAGCAAAAGATAACGGAATTTTAACTGCTTATGATCCGAATTATCATAGCGTCTTAACTACAGCTGAAGAGGCAAGAGAAGCTTTTGCAAGAGTTGTATCATATCTTGATATTGTATTTTTAAATACCAAACATGATTCAGCGAATATTTTAGAGATAGAGTCGCCTGAGAATATAATTAAAAAATTGTGGGATGTTGGAGTTCAGATTGTTGTATTAAAAAGTATTTCACAAAAAGGGTATTATACCGGTTACAATGGTAATATTAATTTTACTGATTTTTATACTTGTGATTATTTAGATACAACATGTTCTGGTGATACTTTTAATGGTGGCTTTTTACATGCTTTAAATCATGGTTTTACACCTTTTGAAGCTACTAAATTTGCCTCGATTACAGCTGGGCTTCAGGCTCAAGGAATTGGAGCAATAAAATCTATTCCTTATAAAGACGAAGTATATTCAATATATAGAGGTAACAATGGTTAAGGTTGCAATTTCTGGGTATTATGGATTTAAAAACTTTGGTGATGAAGCAATACTTTCTGTATTAGTTAAACATCTTAAAAGTTTAAATAATGTCGATATTACTGTTTTTTCAAGTGATACTGATTATACTTCAAAAACTTATTCAGTTAACGCTGTTAAACGTTTTGATTTGAAAAATGTTATTAAAACAATACAAGATTCTGATGTTTTAATTTCTGGCGGTGGTAGTTTATTACAAGATGTAACCAGTGTTAAAAGCGTAGTATATTATTCTTTAATAATAGCATTGGGGCTTTTATTTAATAAAAAAGTTATAATATTTGCGCAAGGGATTGGGCCTCTTAATAAAAAATTATCTCAATTTATTGTTAGAAATTTACTCAAAAATTGCTCTTTAGTTACTGTAAGAGATGAAAAAAGTTTAGCATTATTAAGAAATTGGGGTATTAATACCAATCTCGTATGTGATCCTATTTATTCTCTTGATGTTATGCAAGAATTTAGAGAAAATACTATTGGTGTTCAATTAAGAGAATTTAAAACTATGAATTATAATTTATTACATAAACTTGCATTGTTTATTGCAGATAAGTTTAGTGATAAAAAAGTTGAAATTTTTTCATTACAAGAATCTCAAGATTTAGACTTATGTAAAAGATTTGAGCATATTTTAATTACTTTAAACCCTGAAATAAAAACTGAAATAGTTACAGATGATATTGTAAATAGAATTTCACAATTAAGTTATCTTATTGCAATGCGCTTTCATGCTATTTTAGTTGCGTTAAAATGCGGGGTAAAGACATGCGCAATTAATTATGATGTAAAAGTTGAAAAGCTTGCTAGTGAAGCTGCTATACCTCTTATATCAATGAATGCTAATGAGAATTTTGAAGATATTTATAGAAAGCTAGAAAATCTTAATCAAGAAGACTTGTTAAGATTTTCTAAAACTAAAATATTTGATTGGGCAAAATTTGATGAATTATTGCTCAAATAATTGTTTATAATTGTTCCTTACAGTTGTATCAAAAGCATTTGTTCCTTGTTGCCCTAGTAGAGCAGACCATTTAGAAAAATCTTTTACATTTATTGTACTGTCTTTACTTGCTTTTTGTGTTTGGTTAGAATCAGTTGTTGTGTCAAATGTTGCAATTGTGGCTGCTAATTCTTTCCAATCAGCTAAACCGTCACCATTTTGATCGATTTTATTAAATGCATTTAATGCCATTTGTTTGGCTTGAGTTTTGTGTTGATCAGATGCATTTGCATCTAATTTTCCTAATTCATAATTTACAAATTCTTCAGCTGTAACTTTTCGATCACTATTGCCTGTTGAATCAATATTTGCAAGATATGATTTTCCTAGATTACTTACAGCTGTTCTATATTCTTCTGCACATTTTTTGTTATCATTTGGATCTGTGTAGTTTTCTAGAATACTAAAATCTTTAGCTTTATCATTATCTTTCATTGCATCTGTAGCTTTATCAAATGCTATACCACTTTCAGTTTCTTGATTTGCATCAATATCTCCTGCATATTGGGCGTTAGTTTTTTGTAATTGTTGGAATTGTGGATAAGCAGCAGTTTGAGCTGCCGCTTGTGCCTTAGCTTGTAGACCTATTTCTAAGCCATGTTGATATGCAATCATGTTCCCATAAGCATTATTTTGAGCATACATGTTCATTGGATTTTGAAGCCAAGTAAATCCCATAGGATCAGCCATCATTTGTGGGGTAATTCCTATGCCGCAATTCATGCCCATGCCATAACCAAAACTTCCACAACCAAAACCAAATATACTTTGACCTGAACAACAATGATTCATACTATTTAAAGCAATACCTGTCATTGCTGTTTGAGTTAAACCTGTTCCCATTTGGGTAAGTGTTTGACTTAATCTTTGCATGAAATTTACTTTATTCATTATACTCTCCAGTATTATATACTATATATATAAAGTATATTTAATATAAAAAATTGCTTTAATGATATTACTAATAAGTACTATTCCCTTGATATAATTAGGTATTGCAGGTATTTAATATTTCTTAATAAAAAAAGAACCTTTTAAAGGTTCTTTTAAAAATGCCCTGGGCCAGACTTGAACTGGCACTGGATTTAACTCCAACCGGATTTTAAGTCCGACGCGTCTACCGATTCCGCCACCAGGGCTTATTTAATTGTCATTGCTTAGTTTCAGCATAGTTATAGTAACGCAAACATAATTAAATGTCAACAATTTTATTTTAATGGATATATTTCTAAATAAGATGTTAATTCATCAAGCTTTTCTCCTAGATTAGCTATTATTCTAGCCAATTCAGTTTTTATTAATTTTTCATTATTTAAAGTAATTGCTCCAAATAATGGCGGGTAATTTATATGATTTAAGAACATGTCTTTAAATGATTTTAAATCATTATAGTCAGCCAAATCTATAATATTATTTAAGTCACATAATTCTGTAAATAATTCTCCTAATTGAATTTTAGCTTTAAGAATTTTTCTTGAATTTATTAATTTTTGAATTTTTAGCATGTGATTATAAATAATTTGATAATTATTTTTTATTTTAGCTTTTTTCTCAGGTAAAATAGAATTAAAATACTTCATTGTTTGATTGTAGCCAGATTGTATAAGATCAAGACGTTTATTTTCTGAAATATTAAAATCTACAACAACAATATCACCAGTATTTAAAACTATATAATCAAATTTATCTTTATCTGCATATATATTAGTAATAAATGCAGTAGACATCGCAGTCATGCAACTGTAAACGGCATTTGCATAATCAATACCTGAAATATCATTAGTGTCATAGTAACCTTCAAGCCTGAATTCAAGAATTCTTTCATCTGGAAGCAATAAATTTTTTGATAGTTTCCACATTGGCCAACTTTTTTGTAAATCACCATCTACTAATAAAGTTTTATTATATTCTATTGGTTTCATTAATCCAGGCATACAACAAGAAATCCTTACTGCTGAAGCAATTTCATAATCTGGAGTTTCAAATCTTGAGAACTCTTTACATTCAAAATTTGACAGATTGGTTGTAATAACAACCAGATTATTTTTAATATCTTTAAATGTAACAGCTCTGTTTAGTCCTTTTTTATATTTATCACCATAGAATTTTTTTTCAATTAATTCTCTTACCCATCCAAGAAAGACTTCGCCTTTGCTTAACGCAAAAATGGGACCTAGACCAATTGAAATATCCTTGAATAAATCAAAGTTTACTTTAAGAAATATATCTTTCATTTCTTCCGCAGTATATCCAACAGCTAACATTGCTGCAATAATTGACCCAACAGATGAGCCAGCAAAAGTTGTAGGAGAAATTCCAAGCTCCTCTAGTGCTTTAATTGCACCTATATAGGATACTCCGCGTATTGCCCCTCCACCAAATAAACATGTATATTTCAAACTTTTATTCATATTCTATATTATACTATTATTAAAATTTAATTCCTGTATTAAATAGAGTATTTTTATAATAGTCTATATCATTAGTTGGAATTATATAATCTTTTTTTGCAATCTTTTTAGAAACAAAAACTCCAAAATATTCCCCTTCATAAGCATTTTGCCAGTCATTAGACTTATTAATTACGTTGTATATCGGATAGGATTTTTCAAGAATCATAATATCCGGAGGAAAATATGTAATAAGTTGTTTCCAATTTGGATATGCCAAGAAAAATTCTTTTAATACAGGTACCATATAATCATAATATACTTCTTCATATCTGCCATCCATATAAATTAAATTATTAGGATAAAGTTTATATGATATATAGCTGCCAAATCCGAAGTTTGATAAAATATTCCCTTTTAGTTTATTTAATTTAATAAATTCAACTTCTTTTATCGGATAAACATTCATCCCTACTGGAATTGAAAAATCTTTTATTAAGAAAGTAAAAATAGAGATGCTTAAAATTGCAATGTATATAATTTTGTCTTTCCATTTTGGAAATTCAATATTTTTAATTAAATTATAAAAATCTTCATAGACAAAACAAATAGTAGCAATAGCGAAGAACGGAAGAAGTTTAACATGACTTATGGCCAAATATAAAGTTGCAAGTAAAATTATATATTTTACTTTATCAGCTTTTTCGTACCATGTTTTAATTTTTTGCAGTTTTATATTTTTATAAATTGTTATGCTTTCAATTGCTATCGATGCAAACATAAACAATTTGAATTTAATTTGTTTCAAGAAATAATATTTAGAGAATAATCCCCACCATTCAATTATATAAGGTCGTTGCATTGTATTTGCCATAAAAAGGAATTGAATATATTTGTATCCCCAAGGATTTATAATAAGTGTTAATAATGATACTATTAATGTATATATATATTTTAAATAAGATTTTTTATTTAAAAATTCTCCAAGAGCATACATCCCAATCAATCCAAGACCAGAAACAACTCCACCATGAATGTTATTCCAAAGTATTGTCATAAATGGAATAATAAATAATAATTTATTATTTCCTTGTCTAACTTTTTCCAGGATATAAATGAATATTGTAAAAAATAAAAAGCTAAACATATGACATCTTATTGGATTATTAAGGTTATCCATAACAGCCATTAATGTAAAGAAATAAAAAAGTATATTATATGGAGTTTCATTGGTTCTTAATTTAACTATTTTGGAAATGGTAAAAAATATTAAAAATAGCATTAAAGCCTGAAGAATAATAAGACTATATGGCCCTAAAAATTTTAAAAATGCATAAAAAATGACTCCAGCACCCCATTCATGGTCCCACCAAGTGTGAACAGGAGTATAAGATAGAAAATCTTCGGTAAGAACATGACCTCCGTTAATTACTCCCATTCCTGCTATTAACCTAGCCCATAAATCAAAATCAAAATGAGTTGCACCCATAGAAAATGCAAGTATTAATAAAAATAATGTAATTAAAAATAATAAAGTTTTCTTCCCCATAAACAAAATTTTAACATAAAAAAAAAGACCGATTAAATCGATCTTTTTTTTATTATACTTTTATATTCTTATGCAGCTACTGAACCTTTAATTTCTCTAATTAAATATTCAGCAACCCATTCAAAATCTTTATTGCATTCAGCTGCTTTTTTAAGATATTTAACAGAAGCATCACCAATTCTAATTAGAGTCATTGCAACAACACCTCTTTTAATACCTCTTACAACTTGTAATTCATCAACTAACTGAGGTAATACAGAAGTTCCGATATTAACTAATTCATTTTCTAATTTATTTTTAGTAATATTATCTGCATTTTCTAATTTTGAAAGAATTTCATTTACTGTTTCCATTATAATTATCTCCATTTATCTAATCTATATTATGATTATAAACTAAAAAATATATGTTTCTTGATTTCCTTACATAATCTTTATATCATATAAAGATTAAATAAAATAAAAATAAAAAACAGAGGTTAGCCTCTGTTTTGTCGTGTGTAATATAATTATTAACTATATAATTTAAATGTTCTTTCGATGTTTTTATCAATTGCAGTTTTTATTGAATCATATTCTGTTTGTAATGAATTGTGTTCTGTATCAATATTTTTTAACTCTAAATCGTACATTTTATCTTTATTTTCGATTTTGTTCATTGCTGCATTATATTCTGCTTCAGCAATAGTAATTGCAGTACTGTCAGTTTGTTCTGTAATATCACTACAACTTGAATACATCAATGTGTTCCAATTATATTTAGAATCAACTTGTTCTAATGTAACTAGGCCACTTTCAAATGCAAATTCAATCCATTCTGTACTTGATGCAAGACCATCTTGTAATACTTGATATCCACCGCTTTGCATACGATTAAATAAATTTGTGTACCATTGAGCTTTTGCATCTCCATTTTCATTGTATGAGTCAGTAACCTCACTTTTATCAATCCAAGCATATTTAATTTCGCCATATGTATTCATAACATTATCAAGCATTATAACATCAAGGATTGGCATAAATTTATTTAGTTGTGTTTCATTCATTCTGTCTAAGTTCCAAGAAACATCAAGTAGGTTTGGATACTCTTCTGCGGTTAAACTTCCACTGGTTCCAAAAATACATTCTTCTAATGCTTTTCCTGCTGTAATGTAGTTTTTATATTCATTGCTATTTGGATCAGTAAATATACTTGCACCAGGATTCCAAACATTATATATAGAAGATTTTAGGCTGGTAATAATATCATTACCTGCTTTTTTCATTCTATCTATATCTAATGGAATTTCTTCTGTAACTTTATATTCACTTATAGATGTATTATTAAAATAATTAGGAATACCTGTATATTTAGTTTGACTGTCTCCACTTCCAATAGTTAGTGAAATAGTACCATCACTAGCCCAATTTAAAGAATATTCAGATGCACTTAATGGTTTCATTGAGTCAGAAGCTTCATCATATGCTAATATTGTATATGATGAACTACCAGAAGATGTTGTTTTGGTTATTTGGTAATCAGGGTCCTCACCTGTACCAATAGATATTGTTCCATTATCTTTATCTCCAGTAAATTGAATAAAATTGTCTGCTTCAGTATATTCGGTTTTACCGTTGCATGCTAATTCTATATCATTTTGCAAATTTTCAAAATATTTTTTTGATGTATCATCTGGAAGAGATAATTTTGCAGCTTCAGTTACAAATGCTGATAAATTAGTGAATACATTTTTCATTGCATTTATATCTTTTGCATTAGCAGCACTATCAAGGTCATTTTTTATAACATCTAATGTTTTACCATTACCTTGTATAGTACCATTTAAAACATTTTCCATTTGAGTACTTATTGTAGCAGTATATGCAGTGTATGCTTCATTAAAATTAGTTAATGCTGAAGTATAATTATAATAGTCAGTAGAGGCTTTCACTGCATTGTATCCAAGGTGACCATCTGTACCTTCATATGCAGCTTTAAGCATTTCAGCGGTATAACCAGTATTAGCAAGTATCATATTCCCATCATTGTCTTTCTCTCCAGTAGAAAAAGGAATAGTCTCATCACTATTTGCATACTTATTTAAGTTATCAAAATATGTTGTGCTATATTCTAGTCCATAATATCCTAAAAATTTATTTAAGTCGCCATTTGCAGCTTTATAATTAGTTGCATCAGTTTCTGATACAAGAACTTGTCCAGATGCATTAGATATCGCATATTGGTTATTATAAGGATTGTATGCTGTTAATGCATTAAAAGTTAATTGCTGATAAGTTGCGTTGTTATCAGCATCATAATTTGTAAACATCATTTGAGCATCATTTAAAGCAGTAGTATAAGCTTCACTAACTTGTGAGCTTTTTGTTGCAAGACGCATCTTTTCGTTGTTGATAATTTGAGCTCTTAACTCATTATCAGACATACGGGATGTTATAGATAATAATCTTGCTTGTCCTGCTGCCATTCCCATAGTTGACGTTTACCTTTCAATTTTCCTTAGTAACTTTCACTATGGAATATCGGCTAATTTTTGTAAAATCTTTAATTTAATATGTAAAATGTTACAAATATGTTACAATTTAGATAGTACTTTTTTTAAGTAATGTAATTGTTTTTCAGATGTTCCAATTCCACATAATAGCATTGTTGAAATATCATTTGTTTTTTCATCTTCAATATTATATTTCTCAAATAATATAGAAGATAAATCATATCCAGTCATTCCATCTTTTTTGATTAGTAATTTAGTTATATCATCTCCGCCAAATTCTATATTATTTACAGTATTTTTAATATCTTCTAGAGAAGTTATTAATTTATTTATATATTTTTTCCCCTTTTTTGAATTTAAAAAATTAATATTAGCTTCTATTGTTGCAAGTATAGGATATGACGGAGAAGTAGTATTAATCATAGATAAGGCATTTGAAGCGTCAACATCGCAGTTTACATGCAATAGAGCAGTTGGATTAAGTCCTCCTGCGGTTTTATGAAGAGATTGAATCGTAAAATCAGCAATATTTACAGCACTTTGGGGTAATTTATCTGAAAATGGATATAAAGCTCCATGAGCTTCATCAATAATTAAGTATGCATTATTTTGTTCACAGATTACTTTTAGAGCTTTTATATCAGAAACTATACCTTCATATGTTGGAGAAGTTACAATAACAGCTTTTACACCTTTTATATCTATAATTTCTGGTAATGTTTTATCAGGAATTCCCCAAGCACTATTAATTGGTAAATCATAATATACAGCCTCACATCCTGCTAATCTTACAGCGTTTGCATGACAAGGATGTGCATTTTTCCAGATTAAAACTTTATCGCCTTTATGCGTGCAGGCTAATACTGCAGCGATAATGCCACTTGTAGAACCATTGGTAAGAAAGTATGTATCCTTAGTCCCATAAATTTTTGCAGCTCTTTTTTGTGCATTTAAAAGTGCTTCTTGAGGATTATGAGTATCTGTTTCAGAAATGTCTTTTTTATAAAAATTTCTGAATTTATTGAATATAAAAAATTTTTGTCCATGTGAAGGTGTTGTGAACAAAAATTTTCTACTTTTTCTTCTTAGTAAAGTTATTAAACTCATTTAATATTGGTCTCTCATTTTCTTATAGTTAGAACAGAATTCCCTTATTTATTCTGAATTTCAATGCTTCTTTTAGTACAATACTGAATTAGTGTCATTTTGTCTTTATTGTCATGGTATTCAAATCTTCCAGATATTGTATATCCTCCATTTTCATTTTTTTCAATTCTTATTGGACTAAACATACATTCAATAGATTGTTTTTCTGATAATGGTAGTGTAATTTTGTATAAACCTTCTATATTAATATTCTCATTTGTTTTGATTTTCATACCACCAGCAGAAATATCTAAAGTTGTAATTTTATAGGAAGCACTATCACATAACAAATTTAATTCTTCAACAAATTTTATACGTGTATATTGACGTCTTTGTAAAAATCTATGTTTTGCTGGTGTTGCGATTTTTACAATCTTACCATCTATAGTTTCAGGATATGAATCAAAATATAATGTCCCATGAGTTGTTTGTGTATAAAATTCACAATAATTATGTCTTAACATCCCTGTTGGTTCATATTCAAGTTCAATTGTAAAATATTTAGGATCAACGTCAATTATAGTCCCTTTATTTGCACATTTAAAATCAGAAGGAACAACTGTAATTTTTCTATTTTTTTCTATTAATTCTCTCATAATAACCTCATTTGTATATTATTATATGATATTTTTTTTAATTTGTCCAATATAACTATATTGTAAATTATCCTTAATAATTAGATAATAAATAATTTTTAATTATTTATACCAATGATATTGCTTAAAAAAAAATATATTATGGAAATGTAAATCCTCAACTCTTCTGATTGCTCAGTATTTGCTCCTCAATATATAAGGGGAGCTTTTTTTTGAATAAAAAAGACCGCTTAATGCGGTCTTTTAAAAGATTTATAAAAATAATTTTTATTCTTTTAAGAATGATTCATAATTTCTAGCCAACAAGTGTGTTCTTACTTGGTTAATTAAATCAAGTGCAACACCAACCATGATTATTAAAGATGTAGCACCAATCCCTTGGATTGTTTTAATATTAGTAATATAACTTGCAAGAGAAGGAACTAAAGCAATAATACCAAGTCCCATAGCACCAATAAATGTTGTTTTTGTTAAAATTTTATCAAGTGCTTCAGCTGTTGGTCTACCAGGTTTTACCCCTGGAATTGATGAACCATATTTTTTTAAGTTATCCGCAATATCTTTTGGCTGCATATTTGGCATAATTGAAGCATAGAAAAATGTTAATGCAACAATTAATAAGAAATATAATACATAGTATGGAATACCATCCGGACTCAAAATTTGAGTTAAATGAATAACCATAGCTTTTACAGATTCACTTTTGAAATTTGCTTGTCCTACCAAACTTAAAACAGTTGATGGAAACAATAAAATTGCAATAGCAAAGATAATTGGCATAACTCCGCCAGGGTTAAGTTTAAACGGAATAAAAGAATTCATGCCGCCATAGACCTTATTCCCGACTTGTCTTTTAGGGTTTACAATAATTACTTTTCTTACAGCTTCTTGCATAATTACAATAAATACCATTGCTGCAAAGAAAATAAGTAATAAAACTGCTAATCCTAATTGCATCATTGAATTATTGGCAACAATTTGAGCTGTCCTTGATGCGTAAATCGGGATACCTGATAAAATACCAATAAAGATGATTAATGAACCACCATTACCAATACCTTTTTCAGTAATAAGTTCTGAAATCCACATTACAAGAACAGAACCTGCAGTTAACACAACAATAGAACTTATAAAGAACATAATTGGGTTAACATTTGGTAAAACTGCTCCAGGTAAATGATGCAGGTATAACATAAAGATTAAAGACTGGAACACAGCTAATACAACTGTAAAAATACGTGTATACTGTGATAGCTTTCTTCTGCCTGCTTCACCTTCTTCTTTCTGAAGTTTTTCCAATGAAGGAATTACTACAGAAACAAGTTGGATAATAATTGATGATGTAATATATGGTCCAATACCTAAGGCAAATATTGAAACTTTTCCTAAAGCACCACCAGAAAATAAATCTAAAAATCCTATAATATTATTTCCTTGAGCGATATTTGAGAAAATTTCATTATTAATCCCAAATAAAGGCATTTGTACACCAAATCTAAATGCCGCAATCATCAAGAATGTAAAAAGAATTTTTTCTTTTAATCCAGATGCTTGCCACATAGACATTAAATCATCAGTTGTTGGCATTTTCATTCCTTGTGCCATTATACTAACTCAACCTTTCCGCCTGCTTTTTCAATTTTTTCTTTTGCTGATGGTGTTACATAACAAGCTTTTACAGTAATTGCATCTTTTAATTCGCCATTACCTAAAACTCTTAGACCAACACAAGATGGGTGAACTCTACCTGCTTCTTTTAGAACTTCTAAAGAAACTTCTTTCATACCATATTGAGCAATTCTGCCTACATTAATTTCAGCATAATTTAGTTGGTTAATAATTTTGAAGCCTTTTAATTTTGGCATTTGTCTGTAACCAGGCATTTGACCACCTTCAAAACCTCTTTTAGCAGAGCTTCCTGAACGTTGTCCTTCACCATTATGACCGCGGCAAGATGTTTTACCTCTACCAGATGAACGGCCTCTGCCTACTCTTTTAATTTTATGTGTAGCACCTTCTGCAGGTCTTAAATCTTCTAATGTAATTGTCATTTTTAATTTCCTTTCTTATTACTCGCTTTCGCTTCCGCAATTAAGAAAAACAAAAGGTCATAATATGACCTCATGTCTCCTTATTCTACAATCTCAACTAAATGAGGTACTTTGTTTACCATACCTAAAATAGTTGCACTGTTGTAATGTTCTACAACTTGGTTTTGTTTTGTTAAGCCTAATCCAGCTACAACTCTACGTTGTTTTTCAGAAGCACCGATAAGGCTTTTAACAAGTTTAATTTTTATTTGTTTTAATTCTGTTTTTGCCATTTTTATTATCCTTTTTAAATTTATTTTTTCTCTAAATTACTTTCAATAACCGAACTGATTAGTTTAATAATTCAGCCATTGTTAAACCACGTTTTTTAGCAACTTCTGAAAATGGTGTAAGAGCTTTTAATGCTTCTAAAGTTGCGTTTGCAGCGTTAAGAGGTGCTTTAGATCCTAAAGATTTAGCTAATATGTTTTCGATACCAGCAAGTTCAAGAACTAAACGAACTGCACCACCTGCAATAATACCTGTACCTTGAGAAGCTGGTTTAAGCATTACAGCACCTGCTCCAGAACGACCTGTAATTGGGTGTGGAATAGTTGTTTTGAAAATAGGTACATTGATTAGGTTTTTTCTGCCATCTGCAATTGCTTTTTGAATAGCAATAATAACTTCAGCTGCTTTAGCACAACCTACGCCAACTTGTCCTTTTTTGTTTCCAACGATTACAATAGCTCTAAAGCTTAATTTTTTACCACCTTTAACAACTTTTGTTACACGGCTGATTTGTACAACTCGTTCAACCCATTCTGATTGAGGTTTTTCTTCAGTTGTTTCAATTTTTTGTTTTTTGCCACGACCACGTCTTGAACGAGCCGGTTTTTCTTCAGCAGCATCTTCTGCAGGAGCTTCTGTTGATTCTTCAACTACTGCAACTTCTTCTACTGTCATTTCTTCTTTGTTTTCTAAATCCATTGATTTTTACCTTTCATGTTAATTAATAAATCTTGTATATAAACGAATATACCAAAATAAAGCTAATTAAAGCCTATGGTAAAATATTCGTGAGTAACTTTTCTGACAAAATCTATAATAACAATAAAAAGATTACAATGCAAGTGTTTTGTAATTTTTTGTTTAATTTCTTAATTTGTTAGTTACTTTTCTGTTAGCATTTTTGCTAATAATTCTTGTGCTGATGAAACAGATATTACATTTTTATTTTGAATAAATTTTTGATATTCCAAACGCTCTTTTTCGTATAATTCAATTGCTTTATCAACCAGTTGTAAATGCTCTGGGAGTTTTTGTTTTTCCCTATTTATATTTTTTAAAGAATTAAAAAAGTGTTTTAGTCTATTAAGAGGTGTATTTTCATTTGCTTTTAATCGTTGAATTATAAATTCAAGAAATTCTTGTAAATCTTTTTCTCCAGATATAATGTGTAAAAAATTAGTATTAGTATCAGGTAAAATTTGTCCATGATTTTTTGCATTCATTTCTAACCAAATTTTTGATGCATTATTTTTATTAGCGACTATTTCTTTTATAGTTTCAAAACCAAGTACAAAAGGGTTTTCTCCAGGAAAACCTGAAACTTTTTCATGCTTTAAATATGAGTACATCGGGATAACTTTTTCTTCAATTTCTTTTATATTTTTAGGTGTATTGGGTATTTTATATATCCCTGTAAAATTTATTTGCGAATTAATAGTCTGCATATTTTCTCCTTTATATGCAGACTATAAACCGTATAAAATTTTTTTTTGCTATCTTATTTTAAAATATTTTCTAATGTGTTAATCATACAAGATTTGAATTGTTCGCATTCTTCTTTATTTTTAGCTTCAAATCTTAATGTGAATACTGGTTCTGTATTACTTTGTCTAATAAGTGCAAATCCTCCGTCAAATACAATTCGCATACCATCAAGAGTAATTATTTCTTTTATTTCAGAACCAAACATATTTTTATTTGATTCAACGCATTGTTTGAATTTTTCAAGCACTTCTTTTTTTCTTTCGTTTGGACAAGGGAAACGAACTTCTGGAGATGAACATACTTCATCAAAAGATTTTAACATATCAGAAATTTTGAAATTTGGGTTAACTTTTTTATGTTTTGCTATAATTTCAATAATTCTGCAGCCCGCATATACTGCATCATCAAAGCCATAATATCTATCTTTAAAGAATGTGTGTCCGCTCATTTCTCCAGCTAATAATGCATTTGTTTCTTTCATTTTATCTTTAATGTAGCCGTGTCCTGTTTTGCACATTACTGCGTTACCACCAAGCTTATTAATTTGATCATAAAGTACTTGAGAACATTTAACTTCGCTTACAACAGTTGGACAAGTGCCTGTTTGTTTGCAATCTTCAATTAAATCCATTGCATAAATTAAAAGCAATTTATCCCCAGTTAAAAATTTCCCATCTTGGTCAATAATTCCAATTCGATCGCTATCACCATCATATGCGATGCCTACATCAGCTTTGTTTTCAACAACAACTTCTTTTAAAGTATCTAAAGTTTTTTCAACACTTGGATTTGGGTGGTGATTAGGGAAGTTGCCGTCAGGAGTTGAATATAATTCAATTACATCACAGCCAAGTTTTTTGTATAATTCAGGGCCTACAACTCCTCCTGTTGCATTAGCACTGTCAACAACTATTTTTACACCTTCACCAATTTTGCCAAATCTATGTTCCATATCCTTTATATAGTCAGGGATAATATTGTAATCAGTAACTTTTCCTTTTGTAGTTGTTAAATCATCAGTTTTTTCAAATTCTTTAAATGTATAATCTTTTACTTCAGCAATTTGTGATTCCGTCAATGTTCTTTTATTGTAAGTCATTTTAAGACCGTTGTATTCTTTTGGATTGTGACTAGCTGTAATAATTGCTGCTGCTATTACTTCATATCCAGGAACACCAACAACTTCTGAATAGTAGCCAATAGGTGTTGGTGCTAAGCCTAAATGAATAACATTTGCGCCAGTTGATGTGATACCGTCCGTTAGAGCTTTTTCCAATGCAGGAGAATGTAATCTTGCATCTCTAGTGATTGTAATCCACATGTCAGATTCTTTTTTGCCAGATTGTTTTTTTAGCCAATTTACAAAACCACGTCCTGTTTTAAAGTATAACTCTTCTGTTATATCTTCACCATATATGCCTCTTATATCATTTTTGCCAAATGCGTGTTCATATTTTTTCATATTAAGTTCTCCCCTTATTAATTATTGTATAATTATAGCATGAAAAATTTTCTTGATAACTTATCTAACAATCAACGTTTTGCAGGTTGGATATTTATATTTCCGGCATTAATTGGAACTATTATATTTATTATACTTCCTGTAATATGTTCTTTTGGCTTGAGCTTTGCTAAATGGGATTTATTAAACCCAATTCAATTTGTTGGGCTTGATAATTACAAGGAAATTTTTTCGGAGCCATTATTTTTTAAAATATTATGGAATACAATTGTATTTGCTGTTAGTACATCTGTTTTAGGGGTTATAATTCCTTTGATTTTAGCATGTATTTTGAATTCCAAAATAAGAGGATCTGAATTTTATAAAACGGCATATTTTTTGCCATTTATTACTCCAATGATTGTAATTGGTGTTGTTTGGGAGTGGATTTTTGATCCTAATATAGGTTTATTAAATCATATTTTACACCTACATATTAATTGGTTATACGATACACACTATGCTATGACGGCTTTAATTATTGTATCTGTATGGAAATTGATTGGTTATAATATGGTAATTTTCTTATCATCTTTGGCGGGAATTTCTCAAAGTATGTTTGAAGCTGCTAAAATAGATGGTGCTAATGCTTTTCAATCTTTTAAAAACGTCACTGTACCTTTGTTGTCTCCAACTATATTTTTTGTTGTTATTATCACAGCAATCTCTTCATTTCAAATATTTGACTTGATATATTTAATGACACAAGGAGGACCATTAGATAGCACAAATGTTTTAGTTTATGCAATTTACAAAAATGCTTTTGAATATTTTAATGTAGGCAAAGCTTCAGCGATTGCGTATGTGCTATTTTTGTTAATTCTTGTATTAACGCTATGTCAGTGGAATTTACGAAAAAAACTTGTATACAACGAAATTGACTAAATATCTGTAAAAAAGTTTTATGTATTTTTAGTGTCTTGTCTATTTTAATAAGGCTAATCCTACTTTCTATGTTGATGCATTTCCAAAATAAAGATAATCAATTCTCAAATAAATTATTTATTATAATATTTTTTTTGCTTAATTTTTAAAATATGTAACAATATTAGTAACTTTATTAAAGAATTTATGACAAATAGCCGTTTTATACTTTGTAATTAGATTAATTTTGGAGTGTGTATCATGTTTGAAGATTTAAAAAATGAGAAAATAGTTGTAGAAATAACAAATTTAGTTGATAAAGTTGAAAAAACACAAGAAGATATTGATGCATATTGCGAATTTATGAAAGGTGTTATTTTAAACACATCAGGATTAAACTAACCGTCTAATGTAAAATTTTAAGTTTAATACTATATTAAATTTATGAAAATTGTAATTTTAGGCGGAGTAGCAGCTGGTGCTAAAGCTGCAGCAAAGGCAAGAAGATTGTTGCCTGATGCGAATATTGATTTATATACTGATGATACACATATTTCTTATTCTGCGTGTGGACTTCCTTACTATATTGAAGGAAATTTCGAAGATTATCAACTTTTATTAGTAAGATCTCCTGAAGAATTTGAAAAAAAGAATGTGCATATACATCTGAAAAATCGAGCAGTAAAAATTATTCCTGAGGCTAAACAAGTTTTAATTCAAGATTTGGAAACTCAAAGGGCAAATCTTGTTGAATATGATAAATTAATTATTGCAACAGGTGCAAGACCTATAATTCCAAAAATAAAAAATGTAAATTTACCAAACATATTTACATTGCGAAAAATAGAAGATGGTATAGCAATAAAAGAAAAACTATTAAAATCTAAGCATGGAACAATTGTTGGTGGCGGTTATATAGGTATAGAACTTTTAGAGGCCTTGGTAAAACAGAATGTTAAAGCAACACTAGTTGAGTACTCGCCATATATAATGCCTATTTTTGACGAGGATATGTCTCAATTAGTAGAAAATCAGTTAAGTTCAATTAACAATGGACGTTTTGAAATTATAACATCAGAAATTGTTACTGAATTTTCAGGTGATATTAATGGCGTACATACAGTCAAAACAGGTTCGGGTAGAGAATTTAATACTGATTTTGTTATTTTATGCACTGGAGTTAAACCTAATGTCGAAATAGCAAAGGATGCCGGAATTGAATTAGGTGTAACAGGAGCAATAAAAGTAAATGAAAAAATGGAAACAAGTATTCCTGATATTTATGCTTGTGGAGATTGTGTCGAAGAAAATTTAGTTATATCTAATACAAAAATTTGGCTTCCGTTAGGATCAAATGCCAATAAAGAAGGTCGCACAGCTGCAATTAACGCTTGTGGAGGGGAAGATAAATTTTTAGGAGTACTAGGTTCGGCTGTTACCAGATGTTTAAATTTAACGATGTCTATGACTGGGCTAACAGAGAAAAAAGCTTCAGCACTTGGCTATTCCCCAGTAACTGCAACTGTAACTAAAAATGATAAAGTTGGGTATATGCCTGATGTTAACAATATTACTCTTAAACTTATTGCAGACTATGATTCTGGAAAGTTGCTTGGAGCTCAAGCTATCGGAGCAGGTGATGCTGATAAAAGAATTAATGCACTAGCAGCAGCACTTTTAGCAGGAATGACTGTTGAAGAATTTTACAACAACGATTTAACTTATGCTCCACCTTTTTCTCCAACAATAGATCCTCTACTTAATGCTGCACAAATTCTTATAAATAAAGTTAAGCCAAAAGACTAGCTACATATTTAGCTATTCCTTCGCCCATAGAAAAACAGCTTGCCTGTACTCTTAAGGCTCCTTGCGCCATAAAGTCAGCTGAAATACATCTTCCTGTAACAAATAAGTTATCAATATCTGCGGACATAAGACTTTCAATTGGCAATGTGTAATCTCTTACCATTTCAAGAGTAGATGAATCTTTTTTCTCAGAATGCACATCTACAGGATAATTTGATACAACAACTGGATGTTCAAATGTTCTACCTGATTTTACATCATCAATTGTATAGATATATTTTCCTTTAATTCGCCTTGAAACGCGGATGCCTAGCATATCAGCAATGTTTGAAATATAAGATTTTTCAAACCCAGGAAAATAAATTCTGCAAAAGTTAGCAAGTCTGAAGATGTTTTTACGAGCTAATTGCAAGGCTTTTGACATATTTTCGACATCTAATGTTTTTGTGTAATCAATTATTCTAGGACAATTAAAAGCAATAGTAGAAGGCATTCCAGCGACTGTAAATATCTGAAAATAGTTTCTATCGTGGTCTTTTAGTATTCCTTTAGTTACAGCATCTTCAAAAAGTGGCGCTAAAGCCCATTTTTTGTCTTTATCCCACGTATAAGCAGTAGATAAGTGTATAAAACCATCAATATCTTCTACTGTAGTAACATTTCTATCACTATCATAGTCCTCAAGCCATTTTGCAAAGCGTGGAACATCTATACCACCCATCATAAATCTTAGGCTAACAGGCTGATTTTCATTTTTTTCTTCTAAAAATTTACAACCACAAAGTTTTCCAATTTCGCAATTTCCTGTTGCGTCAATTATATATTTCGCGTCGATAGATACTGATAATTCTCTATTCTGTTTTTCTATCAATTCGTTATATACGGATAACATTTCTTTTGATATTACAATACCTTTAATAGTCCTATTTTCAACTATTACATCTCTAATATGTGTGTCAAAAAATACATCTACATTAGCTTTCGCCATAAGAGTATCTAAAGCAATTTTAGTAAGCTCTGGATTAAACCACCCTGGGTTGTCTTGATAAGTCGCTTGCCCACCAATAGCGTGCAATTCATCAATCAGAGCTTTATAAAAGTCAGTATTAATCTGATGTTCACCAGATTTCATTGCAGGAACAACAAGAGCAGATGTAATTGTTCCTCCTAAATGTATACTCTTTTCTATTAATAATACTTTAAGCCCTCTTATGCCAGCGTTATATGCTGCAGAACAACCTGCAGTTCCACCACCAACAACTATTAAATCATAATTTTTCATACTAATATTATATGAACATTTAATATAAATACAAAATAATTAATTTTTCTTTACTCACATATTAAGAATAAAATTTATTGAAATAAAAAATAACATTTAAAATTAAAAAATTATTTACAACAATGCTAAAATATTATTCGCATCTATCGTAGAGTTACATACTTATAATAATTTACTCTCCTTTATTTATCTTTTTATATTCTTTAATAAATTTTGAGCTCGACATTAAATTAGAATTTTGGACTTCTATTTCATGAACTTTTATAATTGCCTCATTATCAAGCGATAAGTTTTCGTCACGATAAAATATACCTGCTTTTGTTTTAATAAGCCCTAAATCGTATTCTGAGAGCTCTGATATTTTTACTAATTTATTATTTTCATGTTCACAAATTAGTTTTTCGAGATTTGAATTGTTCTTTACTGCTATTGTACCAGTAAATTTTTTAGAAGATTCAGAATAAATTTTACCTACAATAAATCCGGCATTTATAAAAGCATTACGCACTTGTGCAGAATTTGAATATGTAAGAATCATTCCATCGTCTTCCAAGTGCTCATATAATAGCTTTAAAAAATCTATTGTCCACAAACAAGGGCATTTTGTTGGCGTAAATGCATCTAAAAAAACATAATTATATAATACACTGTCTTTTTGCAATGAATATCTTGCATCGTCTATTTCAAGGTTAAAATCGAAATCTATAAATTTAAGGGCTTTTAATGCGTTTTTATACCCTTTAGATATATACTTATAATATATATTATGTAAGAACGTATTTAATGACAATATGGGGATATATTTACACTCCTTGGTTCTTAAAAACTTAAATAAATTGATAGTATTTTGGGCAAAAAATTGTTTGTATTTTTTATTATTTAAAAGTTGGATTGTTTCCTCATCTATTTTATTTGCAATCTTTTTCAATAGTAAAATATTAACTTCATCTTTTAATTTATATTTTTTTACTACTTTTTTTGATAACATTCTTTCAATTTTTTCTTGATTAAAAGTGAGATTATTATTTTTAAATTTTTTCTTGTTAGAAATAAAAAAAGGAGAAAGGTATGCTAAATTTTTATCGTTGTCTAGTGCATGTATATAAATTTTATATTTTTTGTTATTTGTATCTACCTCATCGCTATATTTAATTTTATTTGTATGTATCGTTTCGTTATACAAAAAATCTAAAAAATAATTTATAAAACTTTTTGAGTTATAACCAATTCCATAACAAATATCTAAAATTTTTATTTCTGAATTTTTTTTCAAGAAATTATTTATATTTGATGGTAAAATAAATTTTTCATAGGCTTCAGTAAGTGCCCCATATGTTGAATGATATATATCATCTGCACTTGGAGAAAACAGGCCAACTGAGCCATCATTAGTAAAGTATGGATATAGTTCGTACATATATCAATTATAGAATATATCTTAATTATTGGCAAATTTTAATCTTTTTGCTATAATATATTTATTAAAAGTATACAATGACTTATAGAACAATGATGTTCTTTATGAGGGAATTATGAAAATTAGCGTAAAAGTGCCCGCAACAACGGCAAATCTAGGACCAGGTTTTGATTGCTTGGGAATGGCTTTACCCATTTATAACATAATTACAATTGAAGAAACAGTATTACCGGGCACTGGTATTGAAATTAATGTAATAAACGATAATCAAACTACTGATGATCTATTGATGGAACATATTCCAATGGATGAAAACAGTATTATATACAAAGCCGTAGAATTACTTTATAATTCTATTGGACAAACACCTAGTGAGCTTAAAATCACTGTTCAATCACAAATTCCTATAGCTAGAGGATTAGGAAGCAGTGCTTCTGTAATAGTTGGTGGTCTTCTTGCTGCAAATGAATTATTAGGACATCCTGCTGATGAAGTTGCACTATTATCTATCGCATCTGAAGTTGAAGGACACCCTGATAATGTTACTCCTGCAATTGTAGGTGGTTTGGTGCTTTCTTCTCAAGAAGATGATGGCAGTATTTTATACAGAAAATTAGATTGGCCTGAAGAATGGAATATCACTGTATGTGTTCCTGATTATGAATTATCAACAGATATTTCAAGATCTGTGCTTCCCAAAGAAGTTCCAATGGAAGATGCAGTGTTTAACGCTAAACGATTAGCTATGTTTATCCAAGCAGTGAATACAAAAGATCCAGAATTAATGAAAGCTGCTTTAAAAGATAAATTACATCAGCCATATAGGATGAAGCTTGTACCAGGCCTTGATAAGATTATTGAAAATTTAAAGCATGAAGAAAATGTTTTAGGCTGTGTATTAAGTGGGGCTGGTCCTTCAATAATTGTGATTTCACAAAAAAATGATCTAGAAAAAATTAAATCAATAATTAAAAATACTTGGGAAGATATGAATGTAAAAGTCAATATCATGACTTTGCCTGTTGAAAATCAAGGGGCTCATATCATATCACATGAATAATTTCAGACATATAAAATAAAGGCTCCCTTAATAGAGAGCCTTTATTTTGTTATATTAACCTTGTCCAGTATAATCAGGAGTCATACCTTTTACTCCGGCTTTTTCTTCTTCTTTCTTAGCATCGTATTCTGCTTGAGCTATTTTTAATCTAGATTCTAAGTTATCTTTTTGAGTTTGTAAATCATCTTCTAAATCTTTTAAAGGTTGAAGCATTGACTCTCTTTGCATTTCAAACATATCTTGCCATGCTGATTGTGCCATTGCATATTGTTGCTGGAAGTATTGATTAGCCATAGAATATTGAGAGAATTGTTCTTGAGACATTCCATTTACAACACCTAACATGTTAGATTGATCAAATGCTCCAAATCCAGACCCTTTCATTGCACCAAATATTGAATAATTCATTTGAGACTGCATTTGAGCTTTAAGGTTTCTTTCTTGGGCCGTAAACATCTTTTCCATGTCACCAACTTCTTTGGTAACACGGCGCAATTGACTCTGGACACTTGTCATTTGATGTTGTAGATCTCTGACAAGTTTCCCGGCCATTAATTTACCATATGCGCCTGATAGAAAACCCATGTTAGTATCCTTTGTGTTTAGTCCTCGTAAATATATAAAGTATATATTTCATTTCAAATTGCTAAAATTCAACCTTTTGTTAACATATCTTTACAAAAAAATTACCCGATTTTACAAATTGCATTAATAATTATTTCTTGATAAAATGCATTGTAAAGGAGAATTTATGTTAGGGAAACGTTTTTTTACAACAAAAAATTTAATTTTTGCAATTTTAGTTATAATATTACTTTTAATATTCCCAAAAATTGTAGGCATATTAATGTTATTTTTTGGTGCATATGTTATTGCTTGTGCACTAAATCCTTATGTAACAAAATTAATGGTTAAAATGAAAAATAGGACAGCCGCATCATCAGTTGTTTTGCTTGGTTCAATTTTATCAATAATCGCATTATTTATTCCAATAATTTTTGTTGCTTACAAAGAAATCAAAACTTTTCTAATAACTCTGCCTGACAAAGTAAATGACGTTACAAATTTTCTATTTAATACAGAAATTTATGGACATAAATTACCAGAAATGTTTGATCCTCAGACAATTTTAGGCAATTCTTCTTCTTTTGCACAAGGATTAGTTAATCAGTCTTGGAACTTTACAGTAAGTGCTTTTCAGCTAGTTATGGTATCAGTAGCACTAACTATGATTGTATATTACATTCTTGTCGATAAAGTTTACTTAAAGAAGAAATTTTTAGAATTTTTTCCACCTGATCTAAAAGATAAAGCTGATGAAATCTTATCAAATATAAGTAATAAAGTTGGTGGATATGTAAGAGCTCAAATAATATCAATGGCTGCTGTTGGTCTAATGATGGCAATTGTTCTGGTTATTTTAGGGATTGAGTATTCTACTCTATTAGGACTAATTACAGGTATTCTCGATATAGTACCAATTTTAGGTCCAACTATAGCTCTTGGTATAATTATATTAGTTGCATATCCAACTGGTCTTGTAAAAATAATATTGATAATATTAGGTTTCTTGTTAGTTCAACAAATATCAAACTATGTAGTAAGACCTGTATTATTTGGAAAACTAATGGAATTACATCCTTTAATGATATTTTTAGCCCTATTTTTAGCAGAACAATTTTTAGGATTTTGGGGTGTAATTTTATCTCCCGCACTAGCTGCAACTGTTTGTGTATTAATTGACGAATTATATTTAGCACCTATGAATTTAAAGGCAAAAGAAACTGATGAATAATGAACGATTCTTATACAATCGAATAAATTCAAAAAACTCAGACTTTGTCATGTGGATGGGGTTTCCTGGAATTTATTCTTTTTCGATGTCTTCATTAGGATATTTATGGATGTTTAAAACTATTGACGAAATTGATGGCGTTAATATTGAAAGAATATGTTCAGATACCGAAAATACACAATATAATATATCTGAGGTAAAAGTATTCGGTTTTTCGTTTTCTTTTGATATGGATTTTTTAACAATATTTTCAATGTTAGAAAAGTATAATTTACCACTTAAAGCGAAAAATAGAGAAAAGTTTCCTCTAATTTTTGCAGGTGGACCAGTTGTTTCTGCTAATCCAGAACCGTACAAGGAATTTTTTGACTTTTTTATTATTGGTGATGGGGAAGATGTAAATTTAAAAGTCATTGATATTTGCAAAGTTAACCAAGCTAGAACTAAAGATTATATCTTAAAACAATTATCTGAAATTGAAGGGGTATATGTTCCCCAATATCCTAAAAAAGTAAAAAAACTTACTAAAAAACTTTCTGAATGTATATATACTCCTGTTTTAAGTAAAAATGCTTTCTTTAAAGATACATTTATTTTAGAAATGTCAAGAGGTTGCGCTAACAGATGCGGTTTTTGTTTGGCATCATATTTGAACTTACCGCTACGTTGTGTACCTTATGACGAATTATTAAAAACAATTGATTTAGGACTTAAATATACAAACAAAATAGCTCTTTTAGGTGCTCAAATTAGTGCTCATCCTCATTTTCACGATGTTTGCAAATATATTTATGACAAAATACAGAATGGTGAACAAATAGAAATGAGCGTATCATCACTAAGGGTTGATGCAATCACTCCAGATGTAGTAAAAACACTGGTTGCAGGTGGTCAGAAAAATTCAACATTAGCAATAGAAGCAGGGAGTGATAGACTTAGAAAAGTTATAAATAAAAATTTAACAGAAAATCAAATATTTGAAGCAGTTAAAATTGCCAGAGCAAATGGTCTTAAAGGGCTAAAATTCTACGGAATGATTGGTCTACCTACAGAAACACAATCTGATTTAGATGAAATTGTTAATCTAGCTAAAAAATTAAAAAAAGAAAATAAAGGTTTTGATATTTCATTTGGATTTTCAAGTTTTGTACCAAAACCTAATACTCCATTCCAATGGATTGGACGTGAAAACACAAAATTACTAGAAGAAAAAAGTAATTTTCTAAAAAAAGAGTTACACAAACTTGGAATTACTGCACATATATCAAGTATAAAATGGGATTATTGGCAAGCTGTACTTTCTCGAGGAGATTCTTCTTTAAATGACTTTGTATTAAAAGTATACCAATATGGGGGAAAACTAGGCGCATTTAAAAAAGCAGCAAAAGAATTAAAAATAAACACAGATTCTTTTGCTACTGATAATTATTCTTTTACTCAAGATCTTCCTTGGGATTTTATTGATATAAAACCAGATAAAGAATTCTTAATACAAGAAAATCAAAGATTAATCGCGACTAAACAACCGGAGTATAGTCTGAATATACAAGACTAGACCATTTTTCATAATAACTTATTTGAGTTGCACTACCTGATTTTACATAAATTCGATGTAAAGAACTATGTGGAATATTTAAGGCAGATATTATTGCAGCCTTTATTATATCTTTATGAGTTACTATAATAATTCTATTGCCTAAATTGTCTTCAATTATTTTATTTAGTGTACAATTAATACGATTAATAAAATCTGTCACACTTTCAGCATTTTCTGGAACCGCTATTTCTGGGCAATTAATCAATTTATCAAGTGCATCTGGGTATTTTTCGTCAACTTGCTCAAAAGTTAAACCATTAAAATCACCACATTTTCTTGGATGTAAGTCTTCAACAATTTCAAAATCTTGTTTAAATAATTTTGCTATCATCGCTGCAGACTGAGTTGAACGTAATGCTGGAGATGTATAAATTTTATCATTTTTGATTCCCCTTTTCTTTAAAAAGTCACAAATCCTTTCGATTTCATCTTGGCCAGCATCATTAAGTGGCGGATATGCTTCAGAATCAGTAAATCTATCATCTTCACTATATATAGTAGCACCATTGCATATAAAAGTTATTTTACATTTTCTATCAAAATACATAAGTTTACCTCACTTTTTGTATTATATCACTATTTTGTAGTATAATCAAGAAGAAAGAAAACTGATTATTTTTTAATAGTTATTATAAGGAGAATATTATGAAAGGAAAAGCATTCAAATTTGGGGATAATATTTCAACAGATCACATAGCACCAGGTAGACTATTCCATTTACGTTCAAATTTACCTGAATTTGCAAAACACGTATTAGAAGATGCTGATCCTAATTTTGCAAGTTCTATGCAAAAAGGAGATTTTGTTGTTGGGGGGTCTAATTTTGGTCTTGGATCTTCTCGAGAACACGCTCCACAAATTATTAAAATAGCTGGGGTAGGTGCTGTAATTGCAAAATCTTTTGCTAGAATTTTTTACAGAAATGCTATTAATATAGGGCTGTTAGCAATCGAGGCCGATACTGATGCAATTGATGCCGGAGATGAACTTGATTTAGACATCGAAAAAGGAATTTTAACAGACCTAACTAATGGAGCAATTATACCAATTGAACCATTACCTCCTGTGATGATTAAGTTATTAAATGATGGAGGCCTAGTCGAACATATCAAAAAAAATGGAGATTTTAAATTAACAGACTAAGCTTACCAATTTCTTAAATCAAAAATCATTTTAACAGCTTGACCAGAATTTTTATTCCGCAACTTAACATATTGTTTTTGTTGCGGATTTATTATGCACATGTAACGTCCACATTGTTTCAGAAACTCTGATAATGCAGAATAATCTGCAGCCTTTTTTCTAACAGCATTACATTCTTCGATACTATCACAAATTTTTGATGGACCTATATCACCTAAACGCATACTATTAAAATTGCTATCTGTATAAGCAATAAGATTATAATATTTTCCTTTAGTTTCAGAACTTAAATAATTGGTAATTGAATTGTGAAACTCTGTTTGTGAATTATTATAAATATAAAAGACAACTTTTTTATTAGAGTAAAAAACATTTTCCCAAGCTCTAGAAGAATCTACTCCACGTAAAACGGCTTCTGGAATTCTCATTGGATGATAATCTTTATATGTTGTTATTTTTTTATTATTTGAATTATTAGTATCAAATAAATTAGAATCTAATTTGCTTTTAGAAGCAGAATTAGCAAAATTATATACTAATTTATTATAAGAATCTTGGAAATCTGAAACTGTAAAACCTTTTATAAAACCTGTAAAATATGCAATTGCCAAAAGTACAATCACACATATACAAAAACTAGCAACCTCAATTAACTTATCTTTTATTTCTTTTTTCATAAAATAATTATATAGCATTATTAACATCTTTGCAAGATTTGTTGACAATAAATTTTGGCTGTTGTTTAATAGAATTACACTTATAGCCGAAATTTTCGTGCTGAATTTTCGGTAAGTGAGGCAAAAATAGGGCGTAAGGGAATAAATTTTATTCCAATAGTCCAGTCATAACCGGAATGCGTAAGGGTTTCAGGATATGATTTTGCCGATGTAGTTACTAAAAAAAGGAGAAAAAAATGCCTACAATTAACCAGCTTGTTCGTAGAGAACGCAAAAAGCTAATCGACAAAACAAAATCTCCAGCATTGATGGATTGTCCTCAAAGACGTGGAGTATGCACAAGGGTTTATACAACAACCCCTAAAAAACCAAACTCAGCTTTAAGAAAAGTTGCAAGGGTTAGATTAACTAACGGATTTGAAGTTACTTCATATATCCCAGGTATTGGCCACAACCTACAAGAACACAGTGTTGTTCTAATCAGAGGTGGAAGGGTTAAAGACCTTCCTGGTGTAAGATACCACATCGTTAGAGGTACTTTAGATACTGCAGGTGTTGCAAACAGAGCTCAAAGCAGATCTAAATACGGTGCTAAGAAAAATGCTAAAGGAGGTAAGAAATAATGTCTAGACGTTCTAAACCAGCTAAAAGAATACCTTTAGCAGATCCAGTATACAACAGTGTTGATATTTCAAAATTTATCAACAGAATTATGAGACGTGGTAAAAAGTCTCTAGCTGAAAAAATCTTCTATGCTACATTAGTAAAAATAGAAGAAAGAACTGGCGAAAAAGCTCTTGATATCTTCCAAAAAGCAATGACAAATGCAACTCCATTATTAGAAGTAAAAGCTAGACGTATCGGTGGTTCTACTTATCAAGTACCTATCGAAGTAAAAGCTGATAGAGGATTTGCACTTGCATCATCTTGGCTAATTGAAGCTGCTAAAAAACGTGGTGGAAAATCATTCATCGATAAATTAACTAACGAGTTAATTGATGCTTCAAACGGTTCAGGTGCAGCTTGTAAAAAACGTGAAGATACTCACAAAATGGCTGAAGCTAACAAAGCTTTTGCTCATTACAGATATTAATTTTAAATTTAATATTCTAAAAACAGAGACTTCAAAAATTTGGAGTCTCTGTTTTTTTTATTTAGTAACCTAATAGTGCTAGATCATCCTTTGGATTTGTAATTTTATTAATTTCAAACAATTTCGTAAATGCTTGTAAAATAGCAGGATTAATAACTAGTGGAGGACAATCTGATAAAAAGATATTTTTTGCACCCCTATTTTTTAGATTAATAATATTTGACAAAGAATTAACATCGCATTTAGTAAGAAAAAATGCTAATTTATCAGAATCAAGAGGAATCTTTTCAAATATCTGATTGAGTGTTCTGTAGATTAGAGCATAGTCATTTGCAAGATTAATAGTTAGAACATTATTTAGTTTAGGGTCATAAGAAAACGAAATTGCATAAGTATTTGGAGGCATGATTGAGAAGAATTTTTTAAAATAATCTTTAACATTTATTGTTATTTCAGTATGCCCAATAATAAAAATCTTATCAGGATTTGCATTAACAATTTTATTTACTTCTTTTTCGAATGACTTATCATTGTAACCAACAATTATAGAATTTCTCTGTTGACCTTTAGCAAACCCCTTTGATTGTTTTGCAGATTCAATTAAAGGTGTAAGATTGTTATTTTCGATCTTTACAACTCCTTTAGGGGCAATATCGTCAGTAGTAAAAAGTCTTCCTCTATATAGATATTCTATATTTTTCGCTTCATTTTTAGTTAATAAAATTGCACCTGGGAAAGTTGCAAAATCTAAAATTGTATTAAAAGAACCATTACTATAATGTCCAATTAAATTTTTAGAATTATTAAAATAAGGAAAAGCATGTGCTATTAATAAATTTCCATTAGTATAAACATCTATTTCTTCGTTTTTTACACTTTCTAAAACTAGTTTTAAATCTTCTAAATTAGAACCAGATACTAATATTGCTTTATTTGGTCTCGTTGAAAATGAAACTTTTGCCTGTATTAATTCGCCGAAATATTCGACTTGTGCTGTACTTATTAAATCTAATAGTCTTACATCACATTTTGCAAGCGCAAGCATTTCTTCTTTAAACTTTTCTGTAGATATTCTATTAGCATTAAATAAATTTAGCGCAATTAAAACCTCTTTTGAAATACCGTAAAAATCTGAATTAAATTCATACAAATTACTTAAATTAATAGATACACTCTTAATTAGTGCGAGTAGTATTTCCGCATAATATTTCTGATTAAAATTAAGTTTTTTGTATTTGTGTATAAATTCTTTATCACCTTTTTTTAAAATAGTGGCAAGGCTTGTTTTAGGAGATAATTTTATAAGATTTTTTAAATCATCACAATTTGTTCTATTTTCTTTGCAAATATTCAAATATTCTTTTCTGCAACTTACTAAATTCAAGTATTGCTTTGAAAAAGAATTTAGAATTTGTGCTTCTGATAAGTCTTTTGCGCCATCAATTACAGAAATTTCAAGAATTAAATCCTTGATTATTTCATTTTTATAAATATTAAAATCAATTAATTTAAGCAAATAGTAAGAAATTTGTCTAAGTATTATAAACATAACTTCTTGCATTGAAGATATGTTAGGGGAAATTGAACAAGCTCCTTTAGCTGTACAATTATTGTATTCATTACTTTTAAAAGAATTATAAAACATATTATACCTTATTTTTCACATATTCAATAATATCATCAGACTCATACATAAATTTATCATTGTCATTATCAACTAAAAATGGCACTTGTTGCTTACCACCTAGTTTAATTAGCTCATCTAAATTTTCTTTTTCTAGAATATTTTTTTTATTATATTCAATATTAGTTTCATCGAAAGTATCCATTACTTTTCTGCAAAATGGACAAGTTTCCAAAATATATAGATCTAACATTTATTTTTCTCCTTTGTCTTAATTATAAATCCTCACTTTAAATATAAATTCCCCGATTCGGTAATAAATTATGTTACATAATTGCATAAGAATATTTTTATACTAAAATTATAATTATGAAAAATATATTATTTGTTTTTGGTACTAGACCAGAGGTTATAAAATTAGCTCCAATAATTTTGGAATTAAAGAAATACCCTGAAAAATACAATGTTATAGTTTGTAATACTGAGCAGCAAAAAGAATTATCTAATCAAACTCTTGCATATTTTGGACTTCAAGCTGATTTAAATTTGGATTGTATGAAGCCTAATCAGACATTATCTGGAGTACAGACTAGAATTTTGAATGCTCTTGACAAAGTATTTGAGGAGCATAGTATTGATGCTACAATTGTACAAGGCGATACAATGACTGTATTATGTGGGGCTTTGGCTAGCTTTTACAGAAAAATACCAGTATATCATGTAGAAGCAGGTCTTAGATCTTATGATATCTATGAGCCTTTCCCAGAAGAAGTTATGCGCCAAATGACATCAAGAGTTGCAGCACTTAATTTTGCACCAACAGAAAAAAATAGACAAGCTCTATTAAAAGAAAATATTTCTGATGACAAAATTTTTGTAGTTGGTAACACTGTAATTGATGCCTTATTCTGTCTTTCTGATAGAACCTTAGATAGTGCAAGATTATATTTTGAAAATGAAAATATAAAAGTCGATGACAAACTTGTACTAATTACAGCTCATAGACGAGAAAATCATGGAGAAAGAATTGATAGAATACTAGATGCAATCGAATATTTGACAGAAAAATATAAGGATCACACTTTTGTAATACCAGTGCATCCTAATCCAAATGTTAAAGATAAAATTCATTCAAGATTACGAAAATATAAAAATGTTAAACTTTTAAAACCATTAGATTATCCATATTTGGTGTATTTAATGAAAAATGCAAAATTAATATTGACAGATTCCGGTGGTATACAAGAAGAAGCTCCATCTTTTGGATGTCCAACACTCGTTATGCGCTACGAAACAGAACGTCAAGAGGGAATAGATGCTTGTGTTTCAATTTTAGTTGGAGCTGATTATGATAAAATAATTTCACATAGCGAAGATGTTTTATCTAAATCAAGACAAGAAACAAGATTAAAAGCTCAAAATCCATATGGAGATGGTACTTCTGCTAAAAAGATTGAAGAAATAATCAGCAAATTTTGATAATAATTAATAACAAAAAAAATCCGCTTTACTAGCGGATTTTTTTAAACTTTTGTATAAGTTGAATATGATCTTAAAGTTTCCCCTTTAATTACATGCTTGTTATAAGCTTTTAATTTATATCCAATACTCGGCATAGCTGCTACTTCTTTTTGGAAACTACGATAAAGTGCTTTTTCACGCTCTTTAATAATTTCATTTATATCCTTTTTAGGCGGTTCTGTACATATATTTTTAGCCGAACGCATTACAAGTAATAATATTGCAATTGATATAACACTCCATAAAACTCTCTCCTCATCAGTAGAATCACTTACAGTAATTGGAGCTGAATTTGGCGTATCAAAAATTATATCAGCTTTAGCAATGTTAGGGGCTTCAATGTACACTTTTAAATCATTGTTTCCATCATTTTGAATGATTAAACCATTTACATCTTTAGCATTTTTATACAATGTATTTATGTTTGGAGATTGAGCTATTCCTTTTAAAGTAAGAATTACTTTATCAGATGATTCAACTTCTTTTTTTACTTTAGTAACTTCGTCTGATCTTAATATAACAGACATATCTCCATCATTATTATCAATTACAACTGAGTTAAGAAAATTATCCCCAGCATAGGCTGAAAGTCCAGTAAATATAATTAATGTAAATAAAATCTTTTTCAACATATCCTTTTAATCCTCTACACTTACACAATACTAGATATTCTTGAAACTCGCATCAACCAAGAGTTTTAATTGGATAAATCCATAGATCTATATATTATGTTAAGGTTTGTAACAAAAGAAACACATGCCGAAATTCGTTAAAATTAAATTTGTTTATATAAATGTAAGACACGAGATATTAATAGGAGCAGATAATGAATAACATCGCATCAAAATCATCTGAAACAAGAACTAATAATATCAGAAGCACAAAACCTTCAGAATCAGTAGAAACAGCAGGTTCATTAGCTATGTATCAACAACATAGTTTATTTGAAACAAGAGTATATGACATGTTTTCTACAAGCAATCCTTTTGCTGTTGATTATACTCAATATTCAGATTCAGGAGAAACTGTTGCATATACTGGTGGTTTTTTAAGCAGTTTTTCTAATGCAGTATCTACATTAACATCTAGCGGAAGTTTTTCAGATAGTTCATCTTCAGCTTCTACAGCAAGCTGCGGCGGTGGATTTTCAGGAGCATCTTGCGGAGCATCTTCAGGTGGATTTACATCTGTTTGCTAATACAAATTTTTGAGAATAAAGAAAAAGAAGAAATACATTAAAAGACGGTTATAAAAATCGTCTTTTTTATTTATAAATATGTTATGGATAAAAAATATTATACATATATGATTTTAACAGAGAAAAACACATTCTATTGTGGCTACACAGATGATGTTAAAAAACGATTTCAAGCTCACCTTGAAGGGAAAGGAGCTAAATATACAAGAGCAAATAAACCTGTTAAATTGGTATATCAAAAGGAATTTGATACAAAATCAAATGCAATGAAAGAAGAAGCACGCATAAAAAAACTAACTCACCAAGAAAAATTAAAACTTATTAATTGTTAGATTTCTCTAATTCTTTTTGCTGCTTTTTCTCTTCTTTTTGTTTTTGTTTTTCTAGCGCTTTTAATTCTTTTTCTCTTTGTTTTTCCAATTGCTGTTGTTTTTTAGCTTCTTGTTTTGCTTTTATTTCTTTATATTTAATTAATACTTCATCACTAGAAGTCGAACCTTGAATTTTTCTTCTTAAATCATAATCTTTTTGAGATTCCTTAAATTCAGCATCCATTTCTTTAATTTTTGCTTTATATGATTTTTCTAGAGCTTTTACTTCTTCTTTATCTTCTTTTTTCTTTTGTTTAACTTTAGCCTTTTCTATTTTTTCAAGTTCTTTTTGTTCTTTTTCAGTAATTGCAGAAGGGACAATTCCATCTTTTACTAGTTTATATCCATTCATGCTTACCTGAACTTCAGAATTTGTAAAAGTAATTAATCTTGACTGTTCACCTTTTGAACTAACTTTCCAAGTTCCTAAATTAACTGGAGTATTACCAGTATATGCAACGGCATTCACAATTACCCAGTCAGGGTCATCTGTTGCAAAACCTAAAGGATATACATCCCATCTTTTATCATCTAAATTTAAGCCTTTATTCTCTTTCCAGTAATAAATTATTGCTTCTCTTACTTCAATCAAATCATAAGAAACACCTGTTGAAAAATCATACACAACAGGTGTTGTTTTCCAAATACCATCTCTAGTATTACCAATTTTTTCTTTTACTAGCAATTTTGATCCATCTGGATTAAAATCAATTGGAGTAAGAGTTCTGAATGTATAATAATTATCATTTGTCTTATCTGTTGACAAAATCGGATCAGAAAGCTTATGGATAGTGTTAGCTGTTAATATTTTATCCATATTTGATTTAGCTTCTTCTAAATTAATTACAAACAAATCACAAGCTGTAGAACCACTGTTTGGATAATAATAAACAGCAGGATATACAAGCTTTGTAAAATCAGGAGATACAATTCCTTGAGCATTTTGCTGACGTTTTTGATAAAAAGTTTTTGATAGTTCTATTTCTGGACTACCTGGAGGATTATTATATCTCACAATTTTATAAGCTGGTTGAGGGACGTATACCATATCAGCAGGAATAGGCGTTTTAGGGATATCAACTTCGACTGTCATTCTATCTTTTGGAGTTGATAATAATTCATATTCCTCAACTGTCATATAACCACTTGGATTTCTATTAAGTTTTGCTCTTTCAAATTTTTCTTTTTCAGCTTTTTTATTAACCTCGTGAATGTATTTTGCCTCTTTTTTATTTATATCGTGATCAAAATTAGGAATAGGAATTTCATCTCCCCACTGAATATAAGCACAAAAAGCAGCAGCAATCCCTAAAAGAGCATAAATCATACTATACTAAACCCTCTTTCATTGCCATTGATATAGCTTTGGAACGAGTGTTTACATATAATTTTTGCAAAATACTATGAACATGAGTTTTTGTAGTAGAAATTGTTATCACAAGTTTTTCAGCAATTTGTGGATTTGTAAGTCCATCAACAATTAAAGCTAAAACTTCCATTTCACGTTCAGTTAAACCATATAAATTTTTACCTAATTTATAATTAATTTCGCCTTTTCTTTCTGTATTTGTATTTGTACGACGAATATTAGTTAAAACAACTTTTGCAATAGCGGGGTCAAGCCAACCTGCACCTTCAGAAACTGCAAGAACTGCAGATACAGTTTGTTCAGAAGTTGCCCCTTTTGTAATGTATCCATCAGCACCAGCTTGGAAAGAATCAAAGATATCATCTTCATCTTCCCTTGAAGTGTACATCAAAACTTTAATTTTATTATTCGAAGCTTTAATTCTTTTTGTAGCTTCAATACCATCAATAGTAGGTAAACCAATATCCATAACTACAACATCAGGGATTAATTCAAGAGCCTTATCTACGCCATCTTGACCATCCGCACACATTGCTACAACTTCAATATTAGGGTGGTTGCCTAAGACTACTGATAATCCCATACGAGCCATATCATGGTCCTCGACAATTAATACTCTGATATTTTTAGCCATTAGAAACCTGTCTTTCTTTAATACTTGGATCTTTTACTACATCTGTTAATAGGAATGAAAATTCACTACCTTTATCTACTTTGCTATCTACCCAAATTTTACCATTATGAGCTTCAATAATTTGTCTTGAAAGATAAAGGCCTAGACCGGTACCAGTAGATCTTTTTCTTGTTGTTCCTTGAGAAAATCTCTTAAATAAATTTGGAATATCAGCTTGAGGAATACCATTCCCGTTATCTGTTACAGAAAATATAAAATCTCCGCTTTGAGCTTTTGCTAGAACCTTTATTTCTCCACCTTTATTTGTATAATTTAGAGCATTGCCACATAAATTTGTTATAACCCTTTTAATTTCTGCTCTATCTGCTAAAATATGCAAATTATCAGACATATCAAAGGTTACTTCAAAATTTAGATTTTTCTTTACTGCAAGTGGTTTTAATTCAGTATAACATTGTTCTACCAAGTCTTTAACTGGGAAAACTGTCTTACATAAAGTTAATTTTCCACTTTCAAAACGATAAACCTCTAAAAGAGCATTAACAAGCCCTAATAAATCCTCATTACTTTGAAGCATTGTAGATAATAAAACTTTTTGTTTTTCATCAAGTTCGCCAATTGCTCCTTCTAAGAAGAATTTTAAAGTTTGAATAGCTGCTAATAATGGAGTTCTCATATCATGTGTAAGAGTTGCGATAAAATCATCTCTTAATCTCTCTGTTTCTTTTTGAACACTTACATCTCTTATTACACCAACAAATTTATCAAAATTATTATTTTCGCCTGAAATTGCCGCAAAACTGATTTCAACAGGAGTATGTATTCCGCTCAATTCATTTACAATAAAATAATCACGCAATAAAATCTCTGAATTTTCTTCACTTAAACCAAAAATTTCACCGGATTTATTATCTTTGGCAGAATTAAATTCTTTTACATTAGAATATGCAATTTCTTGGAATTTCTTTTTACATAGAGCTTTTTCAGATAATCCAACCATATTTTCACAAGCAGGATTAACTTGTTGAATATTACCTTTACCGTCGACTATTATAATTCCATCAGCACAGTAATTAATAATTCCTGAAAGCTTTTTATTAGCTTCTGATAAATCAGCAGTACGCTCTGCTACGATTTTTTCTAAATTAGTAGAATAATCTTGTAATTTTTTCTTTGCATCTTCTAATTCACTAATTTTATTTCTCAAATTTTCAAGTAAATGACTTCTTTCAATACCATTTTTAATATTCATCAGCAAGTCATCATTATCCCAAGGTTTTTCAATATATTTATATAAGCCAATTTCATTGATAGCTTTTATGGCATTTTCTTTATCAGCATAACCTGTCAAAAGAATCATACTTACTTCAGGATAAAGCTTTTTAGCCTCAGTTAAAAATTCTAATCCGTTCATCTCAGGCATAATAAAATCTGAAATAATTAAGTCTGGGGTGTTTTCATTTAGAAACTCAATTGCTTCTTTGGGGCTATTAAATAAATGTACATCAGAATATCCCTCAACTTTAAATAAAGTTTTAAATGCTGAGGTAACCATTTTTTCATCGTCAACTACTACAATTTTACCATTATTCATACTTACCATAATAATATATTTTTTTATTCAGGACAAATTAGTTACAAATTCGCAATATAAATAAAAAAGAGGAATTAAAAATTCCTCTTTTAAGAAATAAAATAAATAATTTATATTTTATATGAATGAGCTTTATATTCACGTTTACCCAAATCTTGATCCAGATGGTATAAAGAAGCTTTATCATCTCCAAACATCTTTAATTTAGTGATTACATCACGAGCATTAGCTTCTTCTTCAACTTGCTCTGAGATATACCAATTTATAAAATGACGCGTAGCTAAATCGCATTCGTCTTCACTCAAAGATGCTACACAATTAACGCTTTCAGTCACATAAATTTCATGTTCTAGTATTTTTTCAAATACCTGCAGAGGATTTTCAAAATTTCTCTCAGGTGAATTTATTTGTTCAAGTTTTACCTTCCCATCACGTTCAATAATGTAATCGAAAATAATCATGCCATGTTCAACTTCTTCTCTAGCTTGGATTTTTGTCCAATTTGAAAAGCCATATAGACCAATTTCATCAAAATAAGCAGACATAGCTAGATATAGATATGCAGAATAAAATTCTTTATTAATTTGAGAATTTAATATATTTTCTACTTTTTCACTAATCACTTTCGCCCTCCCATAGACCATGTAAATTACAAAATTCTCTTGCTAAAGTTTTACCTAATTTATGCTCTAATAGCATTTTAGGTTCATCTCCAGGTGATAAATATTGTAGTTGAGCCTGTTTTTTATCTTCAGAAATAGTTTCAATAAACATAATATAATGGTCATCTGTCATAGGATGCAGAACTTCTCCCACTCTTACTTCATCTTTTCCGTTGTCTTGTTTTACAAAAACTGGGATATGTTTTTCAAAAACTGCTTCCTCTTTATTTTTTCCATCAATTTTGTGCATTGGCTGACCGCAACATACAAGCTCTCCGCCACCTGCTAAAATGACTTCAACAAGATTTCCACAGATTTCACATCTATATAAATCTAAACGTTCCATTATTTCTCCTTTCTAACTATTATTATCCTTTTTTAGATAATTTTTGCATTAGTAGAATGGCTATAAAATTAAATAAAAAAACGTAGACTAATTAATAATTTTATGTTAATATCAAATCAGCCGTGCTCCACGGGGAATTGCAATCTCTTGACCCGAAGTTAATGCGGGGTGCAGAGCCTGTTGTGAGGGTTCGGTAAATAACTTTGATAAATCTATTATTGTTGACGTTTAAGTGCATAGTGGCGTAAGCTATCGAACCGTGTCAGGATGGAAACATAGCAGCACTAAGATAATACTTGCGGGTATTATGTAATTAAAAAGAGATAATATTTTTAAAGATTTTATTTACTTAATTCGATAGACAGTGGCACGGCTAAATAAAAAAGTGGGTTAATACCCACTTTTTTATTTTAAAGATTTTATTAATACAAACTTGCCCAATATCCTTTTGAATTATCATCTGGATTAATATCTTTAATAGCATAATCATAACAACCACGTCCATTATAGACATCACCATCCTGATTTTTTGAACATAATTTATACCACTCACCCGTATTATATAAAAATATATCGTAACCATATCTATTAGGACCTCTTACAGGACCATTAGTGTCAAATGTTAAAGAAATACCATCCGCAGGATTGTGATAAAAAAATATAAGTTTTGTAACACAAGCGCCATCTGCCAGACAATATATATCATCTACACCATAAATATTTATATAACTTGTTTGCGTTTTATTAGAATAATTGCTAAAAGAATACTTTCTTACATCTTCGTTTTTTAATGTATTTACAACGTTAAATCTAAAAGCATAAAAATCATTTATATCTTCAAATAGTTCATTATATTTGGTCTTACAAGCTCCATTTTCGGAGGAAGATAAACCTGAACATAAAGAATTAATATCTTGAAAGCTAGCATAACCAAATTCTACAGCTGTATCATTTAAAACACTTTGAATTATACTACTTGTACGCATAAAAGCAGTCTGTAACTGTTTTACTTTAAATTTATTAACTAAACTAGGTAAAGTTAAAGCTGCAACAACTCCAATTACTCCTAATGTTATTAAAATCTCTGCGAGTGTAAACCCTTTTTCTTTTTTATAGTGATGTATCATATCACTAATATAACATTTTGTTATCTCTTTTTCAACCCATTGATAATCAAGACAGGAAAGCTTTAAATTGCCCCCCCCCCGACTGCTATGCAGGTAGACAATTCAAGACAAGCTTTATTATTCTTACAAGATTTTTGGGCTTGATCAGCTTGACATCTTTTCATAATTTGCTCCTTTCATAAATATTTACCTTAGTTCAATATCTTTAACATAGCGAGGTCTTGCTTTTACCTCTCTAAATACTTGACCTACATATTCACCAATTAGACCTAAACAAAATAGTTGAATACCACCAAATACACATAATAAAATAATTGTAGTAGCCCAGCCATTAGGAGAATTATGCCAAAATATTTTTTCAATAACAGTCTCAACACCAACTAAAAAACCAAATAATGCCATAAAAAAGCCTAATACAGCTACAAATCTTAATGGCACAACACTGTATGAGGTGATCCCATTTAATGCCAATACCATAAGTGACATAAAATTAAATTTAGATTCTCCTGCCATTCTTGGTTTTACATTAAAATGAACATAAGAAGTTTTTAGTCCTAATTCATTAAAAAATCCTCTTAAGAATAGATATTTTTCAGGATACAACTCCATTACATCTAAAGTTCTTTTGCTTACTAATCTATAATCAGAATGGTTTGGAGGTATTTTAGCACCTAATATATTCATTGTTTTGTAAAACATCAAAGCTGTTACTTTTTTGAAAAAAGAATCAGTTTTTCTGTCATTTCTAATACCTGATACAATATCTGCACCTTTCATATATTCATCGATAAAAAGTTCAATAGCATTTTCATCCTGCTGCAAATCTGCATCAATTGATACTGCACAATCACAACCGATATTTCGAACGCCTTCTAATCCAGCAATAAGAGCTTTCTGGTTTCCAAAATTTCTTATAAATTTCAATGCTTTTACACGTTTATCCTTTTTGTGTGCATCTTCTATAATATTCCAAGTATTATCTACAGATCCATCATCTACAAGATATAAGTAACTATCATTTTTTATTTTATTTTTATTAACAAGTGAATTTAATAAAATCAACAATTTCTCTATGGTTGATTTTACACATAGTTCTTCATTAAAACAAGGAACAATTATAGCTAATGTCGGTTTATCCATAAATTTTCTCTCTCATTTGCCAAAATAGACAACTTTATACTATAATATACATATTATTAAAGCAAGGATTTTTTTAGAATATGGTAGAAAAAAAATTTATTTTAAATGCAGATGATTTTGGTATGTCTAAAGCATTCAACAGAGCAGTCCTAGATGGTTATCACAATGGTTTCTTAACAAGTGCAAGCCTTTGTGCTAACGGAAAAGCATTTAATGCAGCAGTAAATGAGATAATTCCTGAATGTCCAAATTTAGGTCTTGGAGTGCATTTAAACATTATTGAAGGGCGTTCTTTGACAAAAGCTCCCCTTTTAACAAACAAAAGGGGGAAATTTAATAACGGATTTTTAAGCATTCTTTTAAAATCCCATGATGAAAGTTTTTTAAATCAGGTAGAATTTGAATTTAGAACTCAAATTGAAACTGTTATGAATTATACAAAAGTAGACCATATTGATTCTCATGTACATACGCATTCAATACCTAACTTATTCAAAATTACTGCAAAACTTGCAAAAGAATATAATATTCCATATATCAGAACTCAATATGAAGAAATGTATTTTGTACCAAGCATAAGAAAACATCTTAACTTTAAATATCCACCTAATATTTTAAAAATCTTATTATTAAATTACTTCACTTCTATCAATAAAAAAGTCGTTGAAGAGTATGGACTTAAAACTAATGATAACCTGATAGGTGTCGGGTATACAGGATTAATGGATGATTTAACAATCGAATATGGTCTTAGAGCAATTGAAGATTCACATATTACAGAAGCATTGATACATCCTTGTCACTATGCAACATCAAATAAAAATCAACATTATACGGAATTTTTAATAACTCAAAACAAAGCCTTGAAAGATAAAATAGCAAGACTTGGATTTGAAATAACAAATTATAAAAAAGAATATGCAAACAAATAAAATATTTGCAATCTTATCTATTATTGGAATATTCACTATTTTTTCGATTTTTGATGTTTTTCAAAAATCAGATAAAGTTGTGCTGAGAATTTTTACTCCTACAAAAATCGGAGTTGACTTAAATAGCAATAAAATTCTAGAAGATGATGAAATAATATGTATTCCAAACACAGAAACTTTTACAGCTAGCCTATCAGAGTTAGATGACAATTTATATAAAAAAATTGGAATTTCGAAAAGTGATGCTATTAAACTTGGCTACATAACAGATAATTTTGCAGAAAATACATTATTAGAAAGAAATGTAAAATTAAAATTCACAAAAGAGCAAAATCAAGACTGCAAATTTGCAGATATTACAGTTGACAATATTTCTTATAAAAGACAATTATTAATTACAGGTTTAGGATTTGAAAACGGCAATATAACTTACCTTAACAACTATAAAAAACAATTAGACAAAGCAAAAAGACTCAAACTTGTAATTCTTAATCATAAAAGCAATAAATATCATACACTTGACTGTAAATACGGTCTTGTAGCAAGTGATGCTGTAGTAATTGAAGAAAAACAACTTCCAAAAGAATCTGTACCTTGCAAATTTTGCCATATAACAAAACAAAAAAATATAAAAAAGACTATCCCTCAATATCCGCTAATGATTTCAAATGGCAGCGTAAAATTGTTTCTGACAGATTTAACAACAAAACTTAAACCGAATAATAAATGCTCATCTATTGCCTGCAAAGAAATTGTAAATCAAATAAAAAACTCTAAATCATCAATTGATATAGCATTATATGGCTGGAGCAATACTCCAGAAATCATTAATGCACTGATTAATGCAAAATCAAGAGGAGTAAAAATTAGGTTAGTCTATGATACAAGCAAAGGTAATTATTACCCTGACATAAATTCAATAATTAATTTATCAGACGAAAAATCGACTGATACACCTAAAATAATAATGCATAACAAATTTATTATCTTTGATAACTCAAAAGTAATTACAGGTTCTATGAACTTTGCGAACACAGGGCTTTCAGGCTTTAACTCTGATTGTTTAATTCTAATTAATTCTACACCGTTAGCTAAATTATATGAACAAGAATTTAGCCAAATGCTCTCTGGAAAATTCCACAATGAAAAAGAAAAAATTCCAACAGAAATAATTATCCTAAAAGATACAAAAATTCTTCCTTTATTTTCTCCTCAAGATAAAATTATATCTACAAATATTATCCCACTAATTAATAAAGCTGAAAAATATATTTACATACCAACATTTGTTCTCACACATGAAGAATTAAAAAATTCACTGATTAACGCAAGAAAAAGAGGAGTGCAAATTAAAATAATACACGACGCAACAAATTATAAAGCATCAAATATAAAAATACTCAGAGAGAATGGGATTTTAGTTAAAATAGAAAATTATGCTGGGAAAGTCCATTCAAAAACTATGATAATAGATGACAAGTATTTAATAATTGGGTCAATGAATTTTTCTAAAAACGGCGAAAACAAAAATGATGAAAATGTACTAATAATAGAAAATAAAATACTTGCAAAATACTATAGAGGCTTTTTTGAATACTTATGGCAAAAAATTCCTGAAAGATATCTAAATCAAGGTGTAAGATCAGAAGGGAAATATTCAATAGGTTCTTGTTCGGATGGGATTGATAACAATTTTGACGGAAAAATTGATAAAGATGACTTTGGGTGTAAATAAATAATTAATTACCAGGGATAGTCTTTAGAAATATTCCAACCATCAACTTGGATTAGTCTTGTACAGGCATGGCGAGTAGATTTATTACCATTTGGAGGATTTTTACACTCTTCTAATAATTTCGATCTGCTTTTTAAAATATGAGAATTTGTTGATGGGATAAACTTTCCATTAACAAGAGAAAATAAAAAAGTATGTTTACCATCATAATTTTCAAGAGAACAATATTTATATTCAACACAATAAAAAAAATGCATAATTTCTTTTGATGCAGTATATGCAACAAAACCAGAACCATCAATTAACTTTGAATCAAAATATGACTGTTTATTAGAGGTATTTAAAATTGAATCTTGTTGAATATATTTTCCAACTGTTGAATCAAACCAATTTTTTGAATTTTCACCATTCTTAATAATACTATCATCAAACTGAAAATTATCAGTATCAATAGCATCTTCTGCAACCCAGCTTATTACAGCTTGACTCATAATTGTATAAAATTTTTCAATCCTCACCGCTGCGACCTTTTTTTGATAATTTTCTATTAATGCAGGCAAAGTCAAAGCAGCAACTACCCCAATAATTCCAAGCGTTATTAAAACTTCAGCTAAAGTAAAAGCTCTTTTCATAAATACCCCCTATATTACTAATTAGTCATACCTAATTAATATTATAACATACTATTAAAATTATGCAACGGAAGCGATTAAAAAATATAGATAAAGAAAAAAAAGATATATTGTTGAGTGCTATTGGTGAAATTATTCATGAAAAAAGAGAAAAAATAGGCAAAGGTATTTTATTACATTCATATGAATACGATTTATCAAGTAGTTCTCTTTCTTTAATAGAAAAAGGAAAAAGAGACCCTCAAATTACCACTCTTTGGAAAATAGTTAATTCTCTTGATATGGATTTTTTGGAGTTTATTGAACTATTAATTAAAAAACTTCCAAAAGATTTTAAGATGACAGATGATTAATGATTAATAGGGATTGTAACTAAACGTTTATAAAATTGGCTTTCAAGATAACTATCAGGCATTCTGTCCCAATATCGATAAATCGTAATTTCATTATTTTTTAATTTTTCAACTAATTTATCTGCATCTTCTTCACTTTTTGCTAAATAAGGATAACAAAAAGGTACATCTTCATCATTTAAAGTAAAATCTAAACAATTTGTATCATTATATATTTTTTCTAAATTTTGAAAAACAGATTTTCTTTTTGCTTTTTCTAAATCTAAATCAGTATCTTTAAACAATTTATATGTTGTATCTGACATAAATTTCATATCAAGCTTATCTATTCTTCTTTCATTTTGGCATATTTCATCGTAATTTAAAGTTTTTGGAGCATATGTATATTCATCATTATCAATCTCAAAAGAAGCTTTTTTACTAATATACAATAAAGCTCCATCTCTAATATGTGGGAAAAACTTCCTCAAGGAATTAAAAGATGCAATACCACTTTGTTCTGCATAAAAAGAATGTGCATTATCAACAATTAAATTAGGATAAACCTTTGCTAATTTTTCAACTATTTTTGAACAAACACCAAAATAATTAGGATATAAAATATAAGCATTTTCTGGGAAAGTGCAAGCTGGAGAAAAATCTAAATTTATATGATAAAAATTAATCTTACACTCTTCTGCAAAAGCAATATGACGCAGGCATGAACACAAATAATAAGGAATATAAATTTCTTTAATTCCAAACGCTTTGATTACATACCTAAAGCAATTTCTTGCAGAATTCAAATATACAACTTCCATAAAAAAGATTATAATATAAATTTTTTAAACATCTACAATAAATTTAGGCTTAATATTAGCTTTTTCCATTGCTTTTATACAGTTTGCTTCAGGTTGACCTTTTAATAGATTTAACAAAGTATCAAAATGCTTTTCAGTTATATATTTCAAAACATCTGCTTCTGTCTTTAAATCAAGCCTTAATTCTCCTATTTTCTCAGCATCAGATATATTTATATTATTTGAATAAATATATTCTATAGCATCTTTTCTTCTTGTATGTAATCTTTGAAAAATTGCATTTTCACCGTTTGGTTTATAACTTGCTTTATTAGTATCTTGAATTCTTATAGATAAGTTCTTTACATCAAATTTATTTGTAGGAAAACGTAAAAGCACAAGTTCACTTGATTTATCAGCTCCTTGTTGTATCAATGAATTTTTACCTAATAAAACAGAGCCAATATTATACTTTTGTCCAGGTTCACCATAATCAACCCAAGTATTTGACCAGCGCTTTGCAAAATTTTTCATATCAAACATAAAGACACCATTCAAATTACTCATTGGAGAAACATCTTTTGATGTTTTGATCACTCCAGACTCAACCATTGAATTATAATTTGATTTCGTTGTAATGTGGTACAAATATTTAGGGATCTTTGAATTATTTTTCCCAAAAGCTTTTTGAGCACTTTGGATTAGAGTGTCCCCGCATTTAGAAAGCAATTTTATTGTCACAATTTTCCCCTTTTATATTATAAAACATATTAACTAAAAAAATTGCCTCTAATTTTCTATTATTTTTGCCTCAACTTTTTTATAAGAATTAACACTATTATTTAAACTATTTGCAAGCTGTGCAGCAGTTTTTGCATTATAAAATTTACCACTTGTCACAAGTGATGTACATTCTAATTGGTCTAAATCATCTTCATCATCAATATTAAATGCAATAACATCAATAGTCACATCTTTTCTTACTTTTATTAATTCTAAAACGTAAGAGCAAGGACTTTCGTCACAATTCTCACCACCATCTGTCAGTAAAATTATATGTTTTTTGCCAGAAAATCCTAAAAAATCATTTTTTACTGCTTGCTTTAAAGAATAAGTAATAGGAGTCATTCCTCTTGGCTTTATATCAAGTAAGGAATTTCTAATATTTATTCCGTTTGCAGCAGAAATCGGGGATACAAGTGATGATGCTCTACAAGCCTCAAAAGGAGTAAGTCCCATTCTATGACCGTAAACTCTTAGTCCGACTGATATATTAGGGTTCAAATTCGGCAAAATAGATTTCATAGTATCCACCATCAAATCAACTTTTCTTTTCCCTTCTAAATACTCAGACATACTATTTGAATAATCTAGAATAAATAATATCCTCTCATTTTCTTCTGAATTTTCAATTTCATAATTATCAGGAGAATAAACTCCATAATTTGAAGCAAACACAGGTATTGTTAAACTAATCATTAAAAATATAATTAAAATTTTATTCATAACAAATATATAATTAACTCACGAATAATCATATTACCCTTTACAACAGGACATATAAAGTTGACGATTATTTTTTGTTGCAATATTATAAAAGTAATCAGAAATTGGCGGAGAAATTATGAATAGCACTGAAATTATTAAACAAGCTGAAAAAGCAATCAGAAATGAATTTGAAAGAATTGAAGATATAAGAGACTTTAACCAAGAAAAAGTTTTAAATGCTTTTATAGAAAATAAAGTAGCACCGGAACATTTTTATACAGTATCAGGCTACGGACATGATGACTTAGGTCGAGAAGTATTAGACAAAGTTTTTGCAGACGTATTCAAAGCTGAAAAAGCGCTTGTAAGAATTCATTTTGCATCAGGCACACACACTCTTGCCTGCTGTCTTTTTGGGAATTTAAAATACGGAGACAAATTAATTTCAGTTGCAGGTACTCCATATGACACAATGCAAGAAGTAATCGGAACTGCCGGAGATGATTTAACAAAAGAAGATTCTCTGATTGGAAACGGTGTTTTATACGATGAAGTGCCACTAAAAAATGGTACAGATATTGATTTTGAAAAACTTGATGAAATGATAGATGAAACCGTAAAAATGGTATTAATCCAACGTTCAAAAGGCTATTCTACAAGAAAATCTTTATCAATTGAAACAATTGGAAAAATCTGTGAGATAGTAAAAAAGAATAATCCAAATTGTATTTGTTTCGTAGATAATTGCTATGGAGAATTTGTAGATACCAAAGAACCTCTTGAAGTAGGTGCTGATTTAATAGCAGGTTCATTAATTAAAAATCCTGGAGGCGGACTTGTAGAAGCCGGAGGCTATATCGCAGGTAAAACAAAATTCGTAGATAAATGTGCAAACAGATTAACTGCACCTGGCATAGGTTCAGAAGGCGGTGCAATGTTTAATCAACACAGATTAATATTCCAAGGATTGTTTATGGCACCATCAGTAGTTTGTGACGCAGTAAAAGGTGCAGTTATAGCAGCTAAAATCTTTGATGAAATAGGATATGATTCATATCCTAAATACAATGAAAAAAGAACTGATATTATCCAAAACATAACATTTGGTTCGCCTGAACCACTAGAACATTTTTGCAGAACTATACAATCATTATCACCAGTCAATGGCTATGTAACTCCAATTCCTGAATATATTCCAGGATATGAAGATCAAGTTATAATGGCAGGAGGAACATTTATTGAAGGTTCAACTATTGAATTGTCTGCCGATGGCCCAATGAGAGCTCCATATGTTGCTTATATGCAAGGTGGTTTAACTTATGCACACATAAAAATTGCATTAAGAAAAATCTTGGACAGAGTAACTAATTTATAATATACCTTCCATCATTTGATTTAAAACAACTTTTGCTGCACGAATAGAAACGGCAAAAGATGTTCCTTCAAGGTTATTGATTATTTTAAACTTATCACTTTTATAAGGAATATCAATATCACCAGTACCAGTAAACATAAGGCCTTCTGGAAGCTGAATTACAGGGAATTCGCCTTTTTCATAATGTTGTGTAAAATAAGAATTTCGAGACGCAGTAAATTCAGATAATTTTTTCTTATCATTTAAACAACCAACACCTTCTACACGTTTAAACGAAAGATACTTGTTGTAATATTTTCTTCCACCATTACCAGATGCCATAAATATTCTTACATTTGAAGGAACCTTTTCAAAAAATTTTTCATTTTCATCTGTCATATCAAACAATTTATTTGCTAATTCCTTAGGATTAAATTTTAATTTCTTATGAAAAATTTTATTATATAAATTTTTTAATTTTGATGAAGTATCAACTAAAACATTTGAAGAAAATGCGCATGAAATAGCAGAAACATTATCATTTATTTGATTTAATAAATTTCGATTAGCCTCAAATTTATCTTTCCAGAAACATATTTTAATATCTGCAAAAGGATTAAAACGCCTAATAAAAATTGATGTTAAATCAGAATGAGAAACATTATTAATATTTTGAAATTTTTTATCAGTATCCAATTCAAAAACAATAATAGTTTTCTTCTTAATTGCTGCATTTTTGATAAATCTACCTGTGCTATCTAATATACGAATATTTTGTATACCATCATCTGACTCACCATCTTTTAATAAGAAATATGCCTTATTGTCTCTTGGATTTACCCATCTTACCCTTGTGAAATTTGATTCAACAGTATTATCTTTTAAAACTAAATAATCTTTATAAGTAGCATTTTTAAAAGATTTATCATAAAAGCAATCAATATCCCTTAAAGCTATTTTATTCATTTTTCTAGCTTCAATCATTTCTGGGGTAGAGAATCTAGGCAAATAAAAAAAATTTGCCTTATTATATGATAGTCTCGGATTTATTCCATGCAATTTTTCAAACTTTTTGGGAATTACATTGTTTCCAATTGAATTACAAATCTTATTTAAAATCATAATTTTTTACTAATTCTAAAAAAATAATGTTCCTAATAATAAAAATTTGACACAATGTTAAGAATCGTTAAGAGTAAAATAGCTACTAATAACTAATTCTTAAGGATTAGTAAAAAAAAATTAGTAAAATAGAGTTGAATGAAAAATTTTTGTGTTATGCTGTTGAAGTACCCCGAAATTTGGGTGAAATAGTTTACATAGTATAAGAAGAGGAAGGTTAATATGTCATTACCAAATGTAGCATATTTCTCAATGGAAATCGCATTAGATCAATCATTAAAAATCTATTCAGGTGGTTTAGGATTTTTAGCTGGTTCACATATGCTATCAGCAGGATATTTGCAAATGCCTATGGTTGGTGTAACTATGTTATGGTCATACGGTTATTATGATCAAAGAATTGCACAAGATGGTCAAGTTGAAGTAGCTTATATTAGAAAATATTATGATTTTCTTAAAGATACAAACGCTACTACAGAAGTTGAAATTTTTGGAGAAAAAGTAAAAGTTAAAGCATATTTAGTTGAACCAGAACTATTCGGTGCTTGCCCTGTATATCTATTAACAACAGATATCGAAGGAAACAGCGATTGGGCAAAAAGCATTTCACATAAATTGTATGACGGAAATGAAAAAATCAGAATCGCTCAGGAAACAGTATTAGGTGTCGCAGGTGTAAGAATTCTTCAACAAATTGGTTACAACTTTGATGTTGTTCATATGAATGAAGGACACGCTCTTCCAGCTGCATTCGAATTACTAAGACAATACAATGGTAATTTAGAAGAAGTTAAAAAGAAAACTGTATTTACAACACACACACCAGTTGCTGCTGGTAACGAAGTTCACTGGGTAGATACATTAATGGAAGGTGGATTCTTTGCTGGATGTTCAAGAGAAAAGGCAGTTGAACTTGGTGGAGAAAACTTCTCTCTAACAGTTGCAGCTTTAAGAATGTCAAGAATTGCAAACGCTGTATCACAATTACACGGATTAGTTGCTAACAAAATGTGGGAATGGGTTGACGGCAGATGTCCAATCAGAGCTATTACAAATGCCGTAAACTTACATTACTGGCAAGATGAAAGAATTAAAAAAGCTGATACCCCAGAAAAATTATTAGCAGTTAAACGTGAAATGAAAGAAGAATTGTTTGAATACGTAGCAAACGTAGCAGGCAAAAGATTTGATCCAGATGTATTAACAATCACTTGGGCAAGAAGATTTGCAGATTACAAACGTGCTTGGTTAATTCTTATGGATAATGATAGAATTACAAGACTTCTTGATGAAAATAAAATCCAAATTATTTTTGCAGGTAAATTCCACCCAGATGATGTTATGGGTAAAGAAATGTTTAACAAACTTCTTAACCGTTCACACAGCTTGAAAAACGTTGTAGTATTACCTGGTTATGAATTAGAATTATCTGGAAAATTAAAACGTGGTTCAGATATTTGGTTAAATACACCATTAAGACCATTCGAAGCATCTGGAACTTCTGGAATGTCAGCAAATGCAAATGGAGCTCTTCACTTATCAACATATGATGGATGGACAGTTGAAGGTACATTTGACGGTATTAACGGATACACTATTGAATACCCAGAATTAGATGATGAAATGCCTTGGGAAGAACGTCATTGGAAAGATCATGAATGTATGATGAATAAAATTGAAAATGAAATTATCCCAACATACTATGAAAATAAAGCTGAATGGGCTCGTCTAATGCAACAAGCAATTAGAACATCTGAAGCTTATTTCAACTCTGATAGAATGGTTGTAGAATACTATAACAGATTATACAAACCAATTGCTCATAATGACTCAAGCTCAGGAGAAAAGAAAAAAGAAATGAATATTTCTGAAACTCCTACATTTGATGCTTGGACATTCGCAAATATTAAATAAACTTATAATATAAAGTTTTTCAAGGGATTACGAAATTCGTAATCCCTTGTTTTTTAACTTAAATATGAAGAAATATTACAAATAACTAATCAAATATTAAAGATTATTTAGAATAATGTCGTCTATTAGAACAAGGAAACAAATGAGAAAGGAAACAAGTCATGGGTATGGCAGCTTCTCAAGCTCGGTTCTTAGGACTGACTGCGAGAAAGACAAATGTTGAATATGAAGGACAACAGATTAACCAACAAAGAACAACTTTGTCTAACCAATCTGCTAACTACTACAATGATTTGTTAGGAATGTCTGTTCCGGTTCCTCCTTCTGTTGATGATTACACTAAAACTGTTTATACTTTTGAAGATGGTGCGTTAAGCAATTCTATTTCTTCTATGATTGCTCAAGCTGACGGGTCTTATTTAATTAGCTACACTTCTTCTTGGACTGATGATTTTGCTGCTGTTGCGGCTGGTTCTTCTGTTATTACTAGAAGTGGGGATGCTCCCGATTACAAATATAATGTTGGCGCTAAAGAACTTAGACTTATGCAAACTAGAGATGATGTTGATATTGATGCGATGACTGATGAAGAATTAGAAGCTTTCAAAGGTAATGATGAATATTTAAAAACGCTATCTAATGATCAATTAAAAAAATTACTTAAAGAAGAAAACGAATATATAAACATTCTTAACAACCAATATGGTAATGCTAATTGGATGGTGAGATATGTACAAAATACAACTACCGGAACTTGGTCTCCATATTTCTACAAAAAAGAAGTTTTAGATTCTGCTATTTATTCTGATACTGGTTCTTCTCAAAGCAATATTCCGGCATACACTATCGGTTCTACTAAGAAAACTGAAGAAGTTAAAGGGGTTACTGCGAGATTAGAACAAGATGCTACTGGTAGAATTATTAACATTACTCTTAACCCTGGACAACAAGATGAAGTAACTTATGCGGTTACTACGAACACTATTACGGACCAAGAAGCATATGATGATGCTATGAATCAATACGAATACGACAAGTATCAATATGATCAATCTATTCAGGAAATTAATGCGAAAATTGAAATTGTTCAAGCTCAAGATAAAAACTTAGAATTAAGATTAAAACAACTTGATACTGAACAAGATGCGATTTCTACTGAAATGGATGCCGTTCAAAAAGTTATTGAAAAAAATACTGAATCTACTTTCAAAACGTTCGGTTAAAAATAATCTAAAAGTTTTATATTTTGAAATATGTGAGTTTTCTCACTTATTTGTTTCCTTTCCCTTTTTTCCCTAGACTAACTGACTTGTTAGTCTTTTTTATTATTAATTTTCAGCTTTATATAGTCTTGCAAAGAAACAAGAAACGTGTTGGATAGAATCAACTCTAACCCACTGGCGTGTTGCCTTAAATCTTATTGAATTTGTAGAACGTAATTGATTTTTATGAGAATAATTATTTAATTCATCATTAAAAAGATGAAATTGACACATTGCAACTTTCTTACAAGCATTTAATAATTTCTGAGCTAAATTATCCATTTTTAAATATTTAGCTAAATAATAAGCAGCAACAAGCCCTTCAGATCTTGCCCCATCTGGGAAATAATGATCTCCATACACATAGTAGTATCCACCTTCATAATCAATATATGGAGAATCATCTCTTTTATAAGTTTTTTCAACCATAGTTGCAGCATCAGTAAAAACAAAATTTATATAATTTTGTTTTTGAAAATCTTTATCCTTACACCACTCTTCAATTGCTTGCATTAACCAAGCATCTGAAGGTAATGCTGTAAATAAATCTGCATAAATTTTAGGTCTTTCATCTACAATCCAATCAAGAGCTTTTTTAGAAATTTTTCTGACTTCCTTAGCTAAATTTTCATCATCTAAGAAATTATTTGCAAATAAGGCTAAACCTAATAATGCTTCACCAGGATAATAAAAAGAAAAAGTTTCTTTTCTTTCTTCATCGGTCATATTTATTAAAGGCTCACCATTATGATATTTAGGATGAATATAATAACCAAGAATTTCACCATTTTTATAAACTCGACTTAAAATATGTCTTGTATAACCTTTTATGTATTCATCAAATGATTTGTCTCCAGTAAAAGATCGATATTGCATCATTGCAACAAGTAAAACTCCTGTACCTCCAAGTTTTGCCTTATTATTATAAAAAGCATAATAAGCTTTACCCCATTTTGTATCATGTTCCTTAGATATAGATACGCTCCAATTTAAAGCTTTTTTAGCAGCTTTTATATACTTTTCATCAGACGTTAATTCATAAGCTCTGATGAGAGCAATTACACCACCACAATGTCTTAAATCATTGTAATATAAGTTATTTTCAGGTCTATTAGGGTGTTCATGATCTTTATATGTATCATCACAACAATCGTAATAATACAAAAACCGTCCATCTTCATACATATTATCTAAAATCCAATCAACAGATTTTATAACTTGATTATATAAAACATCATAACTAAATTCTGTATACCTAACATTTCCTCTATAAAGAGGAATACAAGTATTTTTATAAGTAATAAATGCTCTACTCCTAAATAAATAATATTCATAATCATTAGAAGCAGATAAAATATTTAATCTTTCTGAAATGCTGTTAGTTAATTTCGCAATTGGAGTTTTTCTTACCAAAGTTTGTAAAGCTGAACGCAATCCCATATGACTTAAAGTAATTGCATCTGTTGGCATATAGTAATAAGAAATTCCATCTTTTCTCAATTCTAAACCGTTAATACCAATTTCAAATCTCCCATTATCAAAACGCTCAGAATTTAATTCATTTTTATTTATTTTTTTTCTATCAATAATATATTCAATCATTATTCTACAAGAATTTTCATCGTTTACAGAGAAGTTTTGAAAACTCTTGTTTTTTCTAAGCATTTCAATATCGCGATTTATAGTAGTTTCAAAATCTTTTCTTTTACTACCGTATCGAATAAATTTTTGCCCAGTTTGAAATAAAGAAATGTATACTAATGTTTCTTGAGGATTAAAATTAATAATCCCAGAGAAATCAAGATCTCCTATATTAATAGACTTTCCAGATACTAAAGCATTTCTTATCCTTTTTAAAAGTTCATTAACAACAGAAAAATTTTGATTGAAAAACTCTCTTTCTCTATCATTTTGAGATTTAAAATCTAACATATGCAAATAATACCATTAATTATTATAATTGGCAAACGTAAAGATTTATTTAATCTTTTGACATGCTAAACAATATGTTGTTCAATAGATAATAAGACTTGGTAGGAATTTATGTACATAAAACAATTAGAGATAGACAATTTTAAATCATTTGCAAATAAATCAGAAATCCCACTATTAAAAGGATTTACAACAGTTTCTGGTCCAAACGGTTCAGGAAAAAGTAATATTATTGACAGTGTTCTTTTTGCACTTGGTCTAGCCAATGCTAGCGAACTACGTGCTGAAAATTTATCTCATTTTATTTCTACCTATACTAAAAGAAATGAAGCATTTGTAAAGGTAACTTTTGGAGAAACAGAAAACGGTGAAGACCTCTCAATTGGAAGAAAAATCCGAAAAACCTCCCAAGGCTACGCAAGTACTTATTACATAAATGACAGTGTTACAACTCTTACAAATGTCCATGCTATTTTAGAAAAATACAATGTAACCCCAAACAGTTACAATGTTATGATGCAAGGCGATGTTATGGGAATTACAAATTGTACTCCTAAAAATCGTCGTAAGATTATTGATGAAATAGCAGGTATTGCAGATTTTGACAGAAGAATAGAGCAAGCAACAGGGGAATTAGAAACCGTAGAACAAAGAGTAGAACGTTCAACTGTTATTTTGAATGAAGTTGATAACAGATTAGAACAGCTAAAAGAAGAACGAGAAGTTGCTCTAAAATACCAAAAATTAAGAGAAGAAAAACAAGGGCTTGAAAGTCAAATTAATAAAGTTCGCTTCTTTGATATTAAAAAGAACCTTGAAAAAGCACATGAAAATATTCTTGAATTTACAAAAAAGAAAAAAGAAGAAGAATTAAACAGCAAAGATCTTGATGAAAGATTAAAACTCGTCAATGAAAAATATAATGAAATTTCAGAGCTTGTAAAAGAAAAAGGTGAAGCTCAACAAATTGAACTAAAAAAACAAGAAGAAGCTATCAAAGGTGAAATTGACAGAAAAAATAACGCCTCAAATTATGCTGATAAACAAATTCATGATGGCTTAAGATCAATAGAAAATGCAAAAAATGGGATTGAAGGTTTTAAAAAGAAAATTGAAGATTTTAAACTAAAAATCCAACTTAAAAATGATGAAATCAATATAATTAATTCAAACATCAAAGAAAAAGATGCTGAATTAAAAAAGATATTAGAAGATATGACTGGGCTTAATGCCACTGCAGATCAACATATTGAAAAACGAAACAATTTACGCAAAAAACTTGAAGATTTAAAAGATGAAGAAACTAAACTAATTCAAACAAAACTTCCTTTAGAAAATGATTTAAAAAATCTTCAAAAAGAATTAGACGAAGCTAAAGCAAAATTAGAAGAATTAAACGAAATGAAAGCTAATTTTGCGGCTAACCAAGATTTGAAAAAAACTCTTGTTGAACAGTTACAAAAAGAAATGAGTGATTTTAAAATCATTCAACAAAATACACTCCATGACTTAGATGTAACAAAAAATGAAATCAACGACTTGAATTATAACATTCAAATGGCATATAGAAAAATATCTACAATGGAAGCTAAAAAACAAGCTGCTGAAGATGCTAACTTTGGTCGTGCTATTGATACCATTATGAATGCTAAATTAAGAGGAGTTCATGCTCCTTTAGCACAATTAGGTACAGTAGACAAAGAATATGCAGTTGCAATGGAAGTAGCATTCGGTGGAAGAATGGCGCACGTTGTAGTTGATGATGAACATGTTGCATCTGTTGCTATCGAACTTTTAAAATCTTCAAATGCAGGAAGAGCTACTTTTATTCCTTTAAACAAAATCAAAAAAGCTCCAACACGCTTGCAACTACCTAAAGATAAAGGAGTAATTGATTTTGCGATTAACCTTGTAGATTTTGACGATGAATATATTGACGCATTTTTCTATGCAGTAGGTGACACAATTGTCGTTGAAGACATTGAATGTGCAAAAAAACTTATCGGCAAATACAGAATGGTAACTCTTCAAGGAGAACTATTAGAAAAATCAGGTTCAATGACCGGTGGTACAAGATTAAGAACAGGATTAAGTTTTAGTCAAAATGATGATGATGAACTTAATAAATTCAAAGAACGTCTTAAAGAAATGGAACAAAAATTAGGTTCTTTAGAAAATAAAAAAACAGCATTGGAAGATAAACTTGAAGATGTAAGAAGCAAATATTCAGATTCAATGACTGAATATTCGAAATCTAAAGGTGAACTTGAAAATATGAATCGCAACTATGAAAATAGCGAAAATATTTTAAAAGAAAAATCAGATTTCATTGCACAAACAGAACCTAAAATTGTTGAATTAAACAAAAAACTTGACAAACTTGAAGAAGAAAATGTCAAAATCTATGATGATATGGCTGTTTGTCAAGAAGAAATTGATGAAGTTGAAAAACTTATTAATGATCAAGACTTAAAAGATTTGAAAGAAAAAACAGAAGGTGTAGAATCTGAAATAAAGCGTTTACAAACTAAATTGATGACAGCTGATAATGACAAAAACGAACTTAATCGTCAAATTGCTTTCCATCAAAATCTTATCGAAACAAAAGAAGAAGAAATTACAAATATTGAGCATACTAACGTTAAATTAGAAGAAGACAAAACTCGTTACAAAAATGATATTGTGGATTTGAACAAAAAAATGGAAAATCTGCATGAACAAATTGCCCAAATAGAAGAAAAACTCGGTAAATTATTAAAAGAACGAGATGAAATCAAAGAAAACTTAATAGATCTTGAAAAACAAAAACATATTAAAATTTCAGATATTGAAAGAATTGCAGAACAAATTGAATCTTTTAAAGCTCGTAGAAGAGAATTAGAACCACAATTAGAAACTGCAAAAAAAGAACTAGAAGATGCTGGAGAAGACATAGGTAAACTTGAGCCTGTTGAAATATCAATTGATGAAATTACTTCAAAAATTCAACGTCTAGAAAAGAAAATGACAGAATTAGGCGATGTAAATATGAGAGCCCTAGCAGCATACGATGAAGTGCTTTCCCGTCAAAGTGAATTAAAAGAACAAATTGAGACACTTTCTAAAGAAAGAAAAGAAATTCTTGAAAGAATGCAAGGCTACGAACAATTAAAAAAAGAAACATTTATGAAAACTTATAATCACATAAATGAAAACTTTAAAGAAGTATTCCATCAATTATCTGAAGGTGAAGGAGAATTAAAACTTGAATGTCCAGATGATCCTTTATCTGGCGGGATGACTATTGAAGCTCAACCAAGAGATAAAAAACTTCAAAGATTAGAGAGTATGTCAGGTGGCGAAAAATCTTTAACTGCACTTGCATTTGTATTTGCAATACAAAGATATATGCCATCACCATTCTATGCATTTGATGAAGTAGATGCAAGTTTAGATACAATGAACGTTGAACGTATCGCCCAAATGGTGCAGAACCAGTCAAAAGATACGCAATTTATAGTAGTTAGTCATAGGCGACCTATGATAGAATCAGCTAATAGAACTTTAGGTGTTACTCAAAAAGAAAAAGGTATTACTAAAGTTACAGGTATAAAACTAAGGGACGAATAATTAGGATATGAGTACAGAGGCAGCATTAAATTATAATTTAGATTTACCTGATTTAGGTTTATCAAAAGATGGCAAACCCAAAAGTGAAGGGATTGGCATTCTTGTTGATATGGCTAAAGCCGGAAAAATTGACCCTTGGAATATTGACATTGTCGATGTTACAGATAAATATCTTGCTCATATGGTACAAATGAAATCCCAAAATTTAAGAGTAACAGGAAGAACTTTTTTATTTGCTGCAGTTCTTTTAAAATTAAAATCAAATGTCTTAGAAGGCATTGATATAATGCAATTTGAGCCGGAAGAACCAAATATTGAGTATGACGATGACGGATTTATTGTAGATTATGGCGAAGAAGATTATATACCAACGAACAACGTAATATCTATTGATGAAGTTCTTCAAAGACGTACTAGTGTCAGATTAAATCATAATCGTGTTGTTACATTGAAAGATTTGATTAGACAATTAGAATTTTATGAAAAATTAGAACAAAAACAATCTTTAAAAAGTGCTCATGAAAGAGCAAAAAGACGTGTTCAATCATATTCAAAACTAACACCTGATGATATTGTTAATCTTGCACATGAAGAATATATTGAAAGTTGTGTCTTGACTCTTAAAGAAAATTTAGGTCAGATCTTTGAAAAAAACGAAAAAATTGAATTGAATGAATTAACACTTTTAGGTATGGACAAAATAAGTGCATATATAGCATTACTATTTTTAACTGCTGAAAGTGATTATGAATTACAACAAGATGAATTTTATTCAGATTTATATGTTGTAAAAGGAGAAGAAAAGCAGGAGCAACTTGAAACGAGTGAATAACGAACAAAAATTGCTAAAGAGGATAAAAAAATGGAACAGTTGAAATCCAGAATTGAAGCTGTGTTGTTTATTACAGCTCGTGCAGTTTCACTGGACGAAATCGCAAATATATTAGGTGAAGAAACAGAAACTATTGAAGAAGCTATCTTAGAACTAATTATGGATTACTCCTCTCGTGATGGAGCTTTGGAAATTGATGACGAAAACGGATATATTCTTCAAGTTAAAGAAGATTATATGGATTTAGTTGAATTACTTTGCCCTGTTGATTTAAAACCTGCTGTACTAAGAACTCTTTCTGTAATTGCATTAAAAGAGCCTATTCGACAAACAGATTTAAAAGAATTAAGAGGCTCTACTGCATACGATCATGTGCAAGAACTTGTAGAAAAAGGGCTAGTATCAAAAACTAGAGATAAAAATGGTAGAAGTTTTAACCTAAAGACAACACCAAAATTTGCAGAATATTTTAAATTAAAAGGTGACACCCGCTCCCTTGCAAAAATACTTGAAATTGATAAAGGGATAAAAGATAATGAGCCAAACAAATAACAATGATAGGCAATTTACAATACTAATTTGTACATTTGCAATTATATTTGGAATTGTATTTAAACTTATGCCATCATATTTTTACTGGCAAGGACAAAAAGAATATAATAAACAAGAATATGCAAAAGCACATAAATACTTAAAAAATGCATATAAGATTAACAAACGAAATAAAGATTACCGATATTTTTACGTAAAAACCCTAACACATCTTAAGCCAACTTTAATAGTTCAAAAAGAAATTTTTGAATTGGCGTCAAGTTCTCAAAAAGATAGTGCACAACAAATTGCAGAAAGAACAATTACAAATTGGCGAAATAATATAATTTCATATATTGGAGATAATTATATTGAACAAGTTCCTCTTGATAAAGGCATAATAAGATGGGATGTATCAAAATTCCCTCTTAAAATAGCAATTATCAATACATCTCAATCTGGAATCCCTTCATATTACAATAATGAAATATTAAAAGCATTTGCACAATGGCAAGCAACCACCAATTTTGTAACTTTTGATACTACAAATTCAACAAAAGAAGCAAATATAATTATAAAAATTAGCGATCCTCCAGGTAATTTGTGTTCTGAAAAAAATTGTAAATATGTCGTAGGATATACAACTCCGACTTATAAAGATTCAACTCTATATAATATGACAATAATTTTATATTCTAAAGACCCATTTGGCAATTTTTTCTCAGACAAAGAATTGTATAATACTATTTTACATGAAATTGGACACGCACTAGGGATAATGGGACATAGTTACAGTTCAGAAGATTTAATGTATATGGCAACAGACAATGATAGTAACTTTTATGCACCATATAGAAGTTCATTTCAATATTTATCATCAAAAGATATTAATACCATAAAATTACTATATAAAATGTTTCCTGATATATCAAATACACCTATAGAAGAACTTGATACAAAAGGTCAAATTTATGCCCCAATTATTTTAGGTACATCTAATCAAATATCTTTAAGAAAATTAAAAGAAGCTCAAAATTATGTAAAAAATGCTCCAAATATAGCTGGAGGCTATATTGATATGGGAATTGCATATGCTGAACTTAATAAATATAAAGACGCAATAAAAGCATTAGAAAAAGGATATGAACTTGCGACATCTGATAATGAAAAATATTTGATTCTATACAATATGTCTGCAATCTATATGAATACAAAAAAATATGATAAAGCTATGGAATATGCTCAACAAGCAAAACAATTATATGATTGTGATGAGATAAAAGAGTTAATAATGAATATAAAACATGCTAAACTAACAAAAAAATAAAATAAGATTAACTGTTACTCTCTTAACAAATACTTCACAAACACTTTAAATATTATTTTGTTTAAGATATAGTTAATTGGTTTGGTAAAATATAGATATGGAGATATGAAATGTATAATGTAGCTATCATAGGAGCAGGTCCAGCAGGCATTTTTGCTGCTTTAGAAATAACAAAATTAAAACCTGATTGGAAAGTTGTATTAATAGAAAAAGGTCAAAAAATAGAAAATAGAAAATGTTTGCTTCGTGAAGGCTATGAAAAATGTCCAACATGTAAAAAATGTGGTCTTTTATGCGGCTGGGGCGGTGCAGGAGCTTTTTCTGACGGGAAATTAACCCTTACTCCTGATGTTGGCGGCCACCTTGTAGATTATATGGACAGAAAAAAAGTTGATGATTTAATTGCATATTCAGATCAATTATATCTTGATTTTGGTGCAACGGATGAAGTTTTTGGTACAGATATGAAAGTTTTCCAAGAACTTGAAAGACAAGCAGTACTTGCAGAATTAAAACTTGTACATTCACCTGTAAGACATTTAGGAACTGAAAGAAGTCTTAATGTATTAAAAAATATGCAAGATTACCTAAATGAAAGAATTACAATAATAAATGATGTATCTGCAAAATCATTAATCGTTGAATGTGAACAAGTAAAAGGGATTGAATTAGATAACGGAGAAACAATTTGTGCAGAATATACAATTATAGCACCAGGTAGAGAAGGCGCAGATTGGCTTACTCATGAATTTGCCAAACATAAAATCGGTATGGTAAATAATGCTGTAGATATTGGTGTAAGAGTAGAATTACCAGCACCTGTATTTGAACCATTAACAGATAAATTATATGAATCAAAATTAATATACAACTCTCCAACATTTGGTGATGAAGTAAGAACATTCTGTATGAACCCAAATGGTGAAGTTGTACAAGAAAACTATAATGGTATTTCAACAGTAAACGGTCACAGCTATGCTGAAAAAACAACTAACAATACAAATTTTGCATTACTTGTAAGTGAAAAATTCACAGAACCGTTTAAAGAACCAATTCAATATGGACAACATATTGCAAGACTTGCAAATATGCTTGGCGGAGGAATTTTAGTTCAAAGATTCGGCGACTTACTTGATGGAAGAAGATCTACTCCTGAAAGAATTAAAGCTAGCACAATAAGACCAACTTTAACTTGTGCAACTCCAGGGGATTTAAGTTTAGTAATTCCATACAGACAAATGACAAGTATTATTGAAATGCTTCAAGCATTAGATAAAATTTGTCCTGGTACTGCTTCTAGATACACATTGTTATATGGTATTGAAGTTAAATTCTATTCTGCTAGAGTTAAATTAACAAATGAATTAGAAACAGAAGGCGTAAAAAATCTATTCGCAATTGGAGATGGAGCCGGAGTTACAAGAGGTCTAATTCAAGCATCAGCTTCTGGCGTACATGCAGCAAGAACAATATGCGCTCGTGGATAATTAACAGTTTATGGAACATAAAACAAATGTAATGAGAGAGCTTGATAAGCTCAAAATAAACTATAATCATTATTGTTATGCTAATACAGATGCAATCAGCGGAATTGAGGTTGCATCTGTATTAAATCAAAATCCTGAAATGGTATTTAAAACTCTTGTAACAGTTGGCAAGTCAAAAAAATACTATGTATTTATGCTACCTGTCGCAAAAGAATTAGATTTGAAAAAAGCAGCAAAAGCTGTAGGTGAAAAATCAGTTGAAATGATAAAATCTAAAGAACTTTTACCTTTGACAGGATACATTCATGGTGGGTGTTCTCCAATTGGAATGAAAAAATTTTTCACAACAACAATTGATACTAGCGCTCAAAATTTTAATACAATAATCTTTAGTGCTGGAAAAATTGGTTATCAAGTTGAAATGAGTCTTGATAATCTCTCAAAAATTATAAAATTCACACTTGCAGATATTGTTGAATAATATTATCAAACTTGCCTGCACACAATCAAAATGCTATAATTATTAATATGAATAACAATAAAATAAGTTTGACAACACAAAATAGATTAATAATTTCTGGGCTTTTATTAAGCACAATCCTAATAGTTGCAATTGCTGTATTTGCGATTTTTAATATACAAAAAAAATTAAATTACGGATACCAAAATTTTGGACAAATAGTATCAAAAGCATTAGCTATAGAATGTAGTGAGCTTGTAAGCAAATCTCCCCAAAATCAAGTTATTGAAACTTTAAAATCTCATGCCGATACTATTGTTGAATCTCACAGTGATATTATTTTTATAGAATTTAGAGATTCAAACGGGAAATTAATATACAAAGCTAATGGAAATTCTCAAATATCTCCCAAGAACCCTAATATAATTGTTAGTTCCCCAATAATTACAGCTAAAGGTAATAGTGTAGGATCAGTTACTGTAGGGCTATCAGGAAATATTATAAGTCAAATTTCAACTACAACAAGAGCATCTCTATTATTTGTATTTACAGTTGCATGGGTTGTTTTTGCTTTTGTAATCCTTATTAATACTTATTTAATCACTAGAGAATTAAGAATTTTACATAACGGAGTACAAAGAATTTCAACAGGAGAGTTTGGCTATACAATCCAAGATAAAGATGTAAGTTCTGAAGTTAAAGAATTATTTAATGCATTCAATAATATGTCTAATAGGCTTCATTTATATGAAGAACAAAATATAGAGCAATTAACACTCGAAAGAAACAAGTTAGAAGCAGTATTAATGAGTATTGCAAACGGAGTTGTTGTATGTGATAACAATGACAATGTTGTATTGATAAATAATCACGCACACAAATTACTTGAGCTGGATGAAAATCAAATGCTTAATATGAAAATTCAAAATTATATAGATACAGAAGGCAATTACTGCTTTAAAGATAAAATTGAAGAATTTAAGGACACTCCAATCGAAATTATGGAAAACAAACCACTAGAATTCAGCATTCAAGTTGACAAAAGAGTTATAAAATCCATAATTTCTCCAATGTTTACAAGAAACAAAGATTACGTCGGATACATAATTGTCCTTATCGATATGACTAAAGAAGCTGAAATGGATGCTATGAGATCTACATTTATTTCAAACGTTTCTCATGAATTAAGAACACCTGTTACAGTTCTAAGAAGCTACATTGACACTTTATACAATTACGGTAATGAATTTGATTATGATACCCAAAAAGAGTTTATAGGAACAATTAATCAGGAAATAATAAGATTAAACAGAATGGTTAATGATATCCTAGATTTTTCAAGAATGGAAGCAAATGCCCAAATGGAAAAATCTTTAAACAGTATCTATGAAGTAGTCGATACTTGTGTAAGTCAAGTCCAAGCATTAACTAAAGAACATAATCTAACAATTAGTGTAAAAAAAGAAGAAAATATTCAAGAATTTTTATTTAACTATGATGGTATTGAAAGAGCACTAACAAACTTTTTATCAAATGCAATAAAATATTCCCCAGAAAATGGAGAAATTAAAGTAGAACTAAAAAAAGATAACGATGATGTAATCGTAACTGTAACAGATCAAGGTTGTGGCATTGCTCCGGAACATCAGAAAAAGATTTTTGACAGATTTTATAGAGTTGAAAATAATATCCACACCGTAAAAGGAACAGGTCTAGGACTTCATCTAGTTAAACAAACTATTGAAAAATATCATAACGGAAAAGTATTTGTAAAATCCGCATTAGGTCATGGATCAACCTTTGGTTTTATTCTACCTACTAAGGTATGCAAAGATGTTGAGAATCTAGTTTAAAGGGGTATTTAATGGACTTTGACTTTGGGAATATTTGGAATTATTTTAGTAAAGCCTGTCTAATTTTCTTTATAATAATAATATTCAATTCAATACTTGGAGATATTTTATTCAGAACCAAATACTCTTTTCCAAAAATTAGCACTACAAGTCAAGAAATAATAAATACAAATAATGATCCCGTTCAAATTAATTTAGAAAATCAAAAATACATAAAAGCATACGGAGAAAAAAATATTTATGCATTACAACCAATGGCTAAATATTCAATATCAGGATTAGTTGTAACTAAAAATACAAATTTTTGGTTTAGAGATATTATGCGTAACTCTTTTGATGATATCTGTTTAATGGATATAGGTATTGTATGGGGTGATTTAGCAAAAGATAAAAACAAATTACATAAATATTGGAAATTCAAATCACACAAAACACTTGGGCAGAGCAGAAGACTGGAATGGAGATCAAAAGTTCCATATGAAGAAATGTATTGGGAACTAGGTTTTGTAAGTTCACATATTTCACACACACACTTAATTCCTGCAAATGCAAATGTTATGGGTGCTTTACTAAAAATTAAGAGAAATGATATTATAAAACTTGACGGTTATCTTGTAGATATTTATACTGACAAAAGCGAAACTGTTGCAAAAACAAGTATGTCAAGAACTGATACAGATCCAACAAGTAGAGGCTCTGGAGCTTGTGAAGATATGTACGTTAAACAAGTTCAAATAGGAAATAAAATCTATAAATAGCACTAATTAAACAAAGCGTTTATCTTATCTAAAATGTCTTGAGGGTCAATTTCATTTGTAATTTTATTTATATCCTGAGCTACTTGATATAATTTAGCTGCTTCTACTTTATCACCTGTAATTGAAATTGCTCTAGCTAAATTAAAATGAGCTAAGGCATAATTTGGATTACATTCAATAGATTTTTTGAATAAATCAATAGCTTGTTTTACTCTTCCTAAATCATCAAGATAAATTACACCCATATTGTTATATGCAATATCATAATTTTTGTCATATTTTATTGCAAGCTCATATTCTTTTAAAGCTTCATCAATATCGCCTTTTCCCCAATATAAAAAGCCTAAATTACAATGAATTTTAGCATTTTCAGGGTCTAAATCTAATGCATTTCTATAAACTTGCAAAGCATTTTCAATATCTTCTTTATCATAAAATGCACTGCCTAAATTAACATAAATATCAATATCTTTAGGAGTTAAAAGATAAGCACTTTGATAAGAACTGATTGCAGCGTTCAAATCCTGCTTAGATTCTTGGTATACAAAACCTAAAGTTTGATTAATAATACTTGTCCACTGTTTTCTAGGATTTAAAGTAACAGCAGTTTGAAAATGAGCAATAGCTCCATCAATATCGCCTTTTACATACAAAATATTAGCTAAATTTGAATGAACATCAGGCATATTAGGCATAATCTGAATTAATTTTTCATATATTTCAACAGCACTGTCATAATCACCCTGTTCTTCGTAAGCCTGACATAAATGACGATAAGCTGGAATATTTAAAGTATCTAACCAAATTGCCATTTTATATTCAGTAATAGCATCTTCAAACTGACCTAAAGAACGATAAATATCACCAAGCAAACAATACAAAGGAATAAAACCTGGAGCTTTATCAATCGCTTCTGAATAAGTTTCTAAAGCATCATTCAGCTTATTTGTTTGAACTTGGTATGCACCTTTTAGCAAAATAGGTAAAAATTTTGCATAAGATAATGTTCTTGCAACATTACCCAATGCTATTTTATCAAAAGGTAAAGTCAAAATTGATAGTAACAATTCCAACTTTGATAAAGCAAAATTCTTAAAGCTTCTTGCTGAAGATACATTATATAAATTTGACAATAAGAAATGTGCACAAGAATTAGCAAAAGGCATAGCTTTAATTGCTAACTTAGCATTCATTGAAGCGTCCAAGAAACGAGCCTTTTTAGTATAAGTTTCTGCAAGTAAATAATAGGCTTTTCCTAATTTAGGATTTTTTGAAATTGCCATATCTAAATAATTTATAGCTTTATCTAAATCACCTTTAAAGAAGTGTGCCTGGCCTATTTTAAAGTAAATTTCAGCAGAATCAATGTAAGTCTCTAACGCTCTTTGATACTCAGTAATTGCTTCATCAATATATTGGCAAGAATTATAAATATCCAAGTGCCAAGCAAGATACAAATCCCCCAAACGAACATGCAAGTCTGCATTTGTTGGATCATCTTGCAAACCTATTTGACATAGCTCAATTGCACTTTTTACATTTCCGGTTTTATATTCTTTATTTATCTTTTTTTCAAGTTGTTTTGTATTACTCATAATATAAATATTTTATAAAGATGCTTGACAGAACTAATTAAAAGTTCCATACTAAACATTGTAAATAATTTACTTTAAAAATGCAAGTTATTTATAAATAAAAACATATATGTGTATTAGATTTTTGAGGGGTTCACATGAAAGAAAACAAAATTTACTTTGTTGATGTAACAAACAGAGATGGAGTCCAAACATCAAGACTAGGACTTGCAAAACTTCAAAAAACAATTATTAATCTTATGCTTGATGATATGGGAATTACGCAATCAGAATTTGGATTCCCGACTACAAAACACGAAATTAATTACCTTAACGGAAATTTAGAATTAGTTGAACATGGAGTAATTTCAAGAACAAAATTATCAGGCTGGATGAGAGGCATTGCAGATGATGTTCAATTATCATTTAAGAATGTTCCAAAATTAAAAAACATAAACCTATCTCAATCAACATCAGATCAAATGATTAACGGGAAATATCTTGGTAAAAAAACTCCTCAAGATATAATAAATATGACCTGCGAAGCTGTTGAATGTGCTGTATCACTAGGAGCTGAAGACATCGGAGTAAATGCAGAAGATGCATCAAGAAGTGATCTTGAATTTCTAATTCAATATGCTAAAGAAGCAAAAAAATGTGGAGCTAGACGCTTTAGATACTGTGATACTTTAGGGTATGAAGATCCTCAAACTACATATGAAAGAATCTATAAAATAGCACAAGAAACAGAAATGCCAATTGAAATGCATTTTCATAACGATTTAGGCATGGCTGTTGCTTGTTCAGTAATGGGAGCTAGAGCAGCTATTGACGCAGGTGTAGATGCTTACATTAACACTGCAATTAATGGTATGGGAGAAAGAGCAGGAAATGCAGATTTAGTATCATGTTTACTTGCAATATTAAAATCAGCTGGATTTAGACACAGATACCACATTGATCCTAATATAGATTTAAGCAAAGCTTGGAAACTTGCAAAATATACTTCATATGCATTTGGAGTTCCAATTCCAATAAATCAACCGGCAGTAGGTGATAACGCTTTTGCGCATGAATCAGGGATACATGCAGATGGGGCATTAAAAGACCGAAGGAATTACGAATTATACGATTTTGAAGAACTCGGGAGAGGTGAACCTGAAATAATTGAAACAGGTAGAATGATTACAACTGGAGAATATGGAGGCATTAAAGGTTTCAGAAACGTATATGATAATCTTGAGTTAGAATTTAAAGATGAACATGAAGCAAGAAATATTCTAGAATTAGCCCGTTATGCAAACGTTCATACACAAAAACCTCTAACATCAAGTGAATTAAGATTTATTTACTACTATCCAGATATTGCAGCTAAAATAATGACAGTATCACCTTATTACGAGCCTCAAGGAGCAATAAAAGAACGTGTAGAAGCACATCTACTAACAAAACCCCACAGAATTATATAAAATATAAATATAAACAAAAACAAGGCTATCTTTTTTATTGATAGCCTTGTTTTTTAACTTAAATATGAAGAAATATTACAAATAACTAATCAAATATTAAAGATTATTTAGAATAATGTCGTCTATTAGAACAAGGAAACAAATGAGAAAGGAAACAAGTCATGGGTATGGCAGCTTCTCAAGCTCGGTTCTTAGGACTGACTGCGAGAAAGACAAATGTTGAATATGAAGGACAACAGATTAACCAACAAAGAACAACTTTGTCTAACCAATCTGCTAACTACTACAATGATTTGTTAGGAATGTCTGTTCCGGTTCCTCCTTCTGTTGATGATTACACTAAAACTGTTTATACTTTTGAAGATGGTGCGTTAAGCAATTCTATTTCTTCTATGATTGCTCAAGCTGACGGGTCTTATTTAATTAGCTACACTTCTTCTTGGACTGATGATTTTGCTGCTGTTGCGGCTGGTTCTTCTGTTATTACTAGAAGTGGGGATGCTCCCGATTACAAATATAATGTTGGCGCTAAAGAACTTAGACTTATGCAAACTAGAGATGATGTTGATATTGATGCGATGACTGATGAAGAATTAGAAGCTTTCAAAGGTAATGATGAATATTTAAAAACGCTATCTAATGATCAATTAAAAAAATTACTTAAAGAAGAAAACGAATATATAAACATTCTTAACAACCAATATGGTAATGCTAATTGGATGGTGAGATATGTACAAAATACAACTACCGGAACTTGGTCTCCATATTTCTACAAAAAAGAAGTTTTAGATTCTGCTATTTATTCTGATACTGGTTCTTCTCAAAGCAATATTCCGGCATACACTATCGGTTCTACTAAGAAAACTGAAGAAGTTAAAGGGGTTACTGCGAGATTAGAACAAGATGCTACTGGTAGAATTATTAACATTACTCTTAACCCTGGACAACAAGATGAAGTAACTTATGCGGTTACTACGAACACTATTACGGACCAAGAAGCATATGATGATGCTATGAATCAATACGAATACGACAAGTATCAATATGATCAATCTATTCAGGAAATTAATGCGAAAATTGAAATTGTTCAAGCTCAAGATAAAAACTTAGAATTAAGATTAAAACAACTTGATACTGAACAAGATGCGATTTCTACTGAAATGGATGCCGTTCAAAAAGTTATTGAAAAAAATACTGAATCTACTTTCAAAACGTTCGGTTAAAAATAATCTAAAAGTTTTATATTTTGAAATATGTGAGTTTTCTCACTTATTTGTTTCCTTTCCCTTTTTTCCCTAACGACTATTACAGTCGTTTTTTTTATGCTAATATAAATAAAAAAGGAGTATGGTTATGGGACAAACATTAGCAGAAAAAATTATTTCAGAACATGCTGGGAAAAAAGTTAGGGCTGGAGAATTAGTTATATCGAAAGTAGATGTATGTGCAGTACAAGATGGTACTGGTCCTTTAACCGTTCAAGAATTCAAAAAATTAGGGAAAGATAAACTTAATAATCCAGAAAGAACTATTTTATTTATAGATCATGCATCACCTAGTCCAAGAAAAGAACTTTCAAATACACACACTGTTTTAAGAGACTTTTCAAAAGAATATGGTGCTGTATTATCAGATGTTGGTGCTGGAGTTTGCCACCAAAGACTAGTAGAAACATTTGTTAATCCCTGCGAAATACTTGTTGGAGCAGATTCTCATACTTGTACATCCGGTGCTCTTGGTGCATTTGCGACAGGAATGGGATCTACAGATATAGCAGTAGCAATGGCTCTTGGTAAAACTTGGTTAAAAGTTCCAGCAACATTCAAAATTGAAGTTAACGGCAAATTTAAGGAAGGAATTTGCTCTAAAGATTTAATGCTTCATTTAATAGGTCTAATTGGAGCAGATGGAGCAACATATAAAGCTTTAGAATTTTGTGGTGACACTATAGATAATATGTCAATGTCAGAAAGATTTACTTTAGCAAATATGGCTGTAGAAGCTGGCGCTAAGGCAGGATTATTTGTCGCAGCTGAAAAGACAAAAGAGTTTTTAAAATCTCGAGGAAGAGCGGATAAATTTAGAAGTCTAAAACCTGATTCTGACGCAATATATGAAAGAATTATTAAAATTAATGCAGAAGATATTGACCATACAGTTTCTTGTCCTCATACAGTTGATAATACAAAATTAGCAAGAGAATTAACTAATATTAAAGTAGATCAAGTATTCGTAGGGACTTGTACCAATGGAAGAATTGAAGATTTAAGAATTGTAGCTAAAATTTTAAAAGGAAAAACAATAAATCCTGACGTTAGAATGCTAATTTGTCCAGCATCAAAAGATGTTTATTTACAAGCACTTGACGAAGGTTTAATTACAACATTTGTAGAAGCTAATGCCACAATTTTACCACCTGGCTGCGGACCTTGTGTTGGCGTTCACGCTGGAACTTTGGCTGATGGAGAAGTTTGCCTTGCGACTCAAAATAGAAACTTCAGAGGCAGAATGGGAAATGTAGAAGGATCTATATACTTAGCATCTCCATATGTTGCTGCACATACTGCCTTAAAAGGTTATATTTGTGCAGAATAATCTATTTATAATTCTATAAAAAAAAATATAATCAGTTGGTTATATAACAAGGAATGAGCATTTATAAATTAAATTTCCTTACTATAGATGTAAGGAGAAATTTATGTCATGCAATAAATTGCAATACAAAAAAATGGCACTTGAAGAACTTGTAGTTCTTGCTCAGCAAAATGATTTTAAAGCTCTTGAAGAATTAATAAGACGAGAGCAAAAAAATGTATTTGCAGCATTCTCATACCTTTGTAAAAAAAGAGAAGAAGTCTCTGATTTAACTCAAGAGGCTCTTCTTAGAGTTGCAAAAAATATACAAAACCTTAAAAACCCAAAACTATTTAAAAGTTGGCTAAATCAAATTATTACAAATTTATTTTATGACGAACTAAGAAAATCGCAAAGGAAATTAGACACTGTATCTCTTGATGATGATAGTGAAGATTATGCTCCAATTAAATTTCAACTTCTTGATAAAAAATGTAAACCACACGAAAAATGCATATCTTCAGAACTAGAAAAAATAATTAAAAATGCAATATTAGAACTTCCCGAACAATTCAGAATTGCAATTATATTAAGAGAATTACAAGGGCTAAGCTATGAAGAAATAGCAAAAGCAACACATTCTAGTATAGGCACAGTAAAATCTAGAATAGCAAGAGCTAGAGGAAAACTTCAGGAAGATTTAAAAGCATATATATAAAAAGGAGAACATTAATGCAAAATCAATTAAATTGCGAACAAGTAACTGCTTTATTAAGTTTTTATGTTGAGGGAAAACTTAGTGATAAGCTAACTGAATATGTGAAAATTCATTTAGATAACTGTCCTGAATGTATGGAAAAATTTATTCAACTTAAACATATGCTTACAAGATTTGTAAATAATCAAGAAACTGAAGACGTAGAAAGCCCTTATATAACAAAACAATATGAAACTTTTAAATCAAATCTTTCTGCATATATTGATAATGAACTGAATAATTTAGACAGCATTAAAATAAAAAAAATAGCTATTTCAAATCCTCTTGCTAGACAAGATCTAGAGAATATATATACTTTCAAAAAACTTCTACACTCCTCTTTTGAAAGAACTAAAACTGAATTAAAAAATGACTATTCAAAAAGTACAGTAAATAATTTACTCCATGAAAATGATGACCAAAAAAATATTGATGCCTTTTTTAAATTAACAGCAATATTTTTCATTATGATTACTGCAATAGTTGCAGGAATAATAAGTATATTATATTTTTAAAGAACCAGAAGAATATTTAACAGAAGCAAGATGTTGATATGCCTCCATTGATATCTTATTATCAAATTTTACTGGTGTATTACTGCTATTTTTATCATCAGCAGGCTTATTCATATTAGAAATAGCTTGTTTTTGTTTTATTGCAGCATATTTGTTTCTAGCAATAGGAGTTACAATATTACTTGAAATAACAGACCCAATAAGTCCAGTAATAACTTCTGCTCCATTTCTAAATGGTTTAAATTTATCAGCAATTTCAGAATTATAATTTTCTAATTTTGTTATATCAAAATTCCAATCACCTGCATAAACTTTATTTTCAATACGCTTTTCACCCTTTTCAAGAACATGACCGCCTTTTTTCAATAAATTTGTAAGTTCAGCAGTTCTCAATTTTGCAGTTTTAGTTAACTTTGCACCAATATATTTAACACCACTTGTTAATGTATAAAAAGACAAAATGTTCACAGCAGCATCTGCAATTTCTTGAGGAATAAGGAACATCTTCTGTTCTTTAGAAATTTTATTATTGAAAACTACGGCATATACTTGAGCCATTGATGACAAAATCCAACCTAAAACACCTGTATGTACAAGCATTGAACCTGGGTTTTCGCCATAGTTCTTATAAATATAATTTTTAAATCCATTCCACATTTTTGAAGGAGAAAACATTATTTATTCTCTCCTTTCTCTTGCATACCTATAAATTTATTAGTCAAGAATTTAGTCAGAGGTGCATCAATTAGGAAATTTGTAAATACCATAGCAACAAGAGATAAAATTGTTCCCATAGCATTACGATATTGAGCTAAGGCATCTTTATTATCAGGATCTAAATTTTTAGGCGTTAGACATTGTTTAAACTTTTTAGAAAAATTACCGGCATTAGCTGGAATTTCAGCTGCTGTCTTTGACATCGCAGCAATACCTTTAATAAAAGCAGCTCTTAAAGCTACACCCGTAAGTGTTCCTGCAATAATTTTTGCACAAGTCCTTGCTACTGCAACTTTTCTTGTTTTTTCATCAACATTTTTATTTTTCCAATCAATATATGGCTGAATTGCAATCGCAGTAATACCTAATATTGCTCTTTGGTGAGGAGATGACCATTTTTTCCCAATATAAGCAACCTTATCTATTACCTTATCTTTGCTGACTTGCATAGAAGGCAAATTATTATAAATTGTTTTAAATACATTTAACTTTACAGCTGCCATACACTAATTCCCATAAAAATAAAGACTGTAAAGGTTTAAAATTGCTTTAATAATAGGAGTAAATTAATAAATATTTACAATCTTTATTTTTGCGAAATTAGTATATTACAGATAAATAAACATGTAAAGACTAAATTTATAAAATTGCGCCTTTAGGTACAACCGTTACGCCATTTGGTGAAACATGAAATCCTCGTTTAATATCTTCTTCATGATTAAAGCCAATTCTAGTGTTAGGCGGAACAATTACGTTTTTATCAATTATCGCTTTTTTAATTTTAGAATGTCTACCTATTTCAACATTTTCCATTAAAATACTTTCTGATATCTGAGAATAACTGTTTACTTTTACCTTAGGCGATAACACACACCTTGAAAGTCCGCCACCAGATACAACGCACCCTTCAGATACCATTGAGTTTGTAGCCATACCAACACGTTCACCTTCCTCCCAAATAAATTTAGCAGGAGGATAATTATAATTAAAAGTCCTCAAAGGCCAATCTTGAGAATACAAATTCAATTCAGGGTCATATGCCAACAAATCCATATTAGCCTGCCAGTAAGCATCAATACTACCGACATCTCTCCAATAACCACGTTCAGTATCAGTCATTCCAGGGAATGAATTATCACTAAAGTTATAAATATATATTTTTTTACCATCTTTTAAAAGCATTGGAATAACATTTTTACCAAAATCATGACTTGATTCTTTAATTTCTTCATCTCTATTTAAAGCTTCTAAAAGAATATTTTTATTAAAAATATAATTTCCCATAGAAGCAAGACACATATCAGGGTTTCCTGGAATAGATTTAGGCTTGTCTTTTGGTTTTTCTACAAAATTTATTAACCTCCAATCATCATCAACCTCTATAATTCCAAATTCATGAGCTTCAGATATTGGAATAGGAATTGCTGATATTGATAAATCTGCCCCTTTTTCTTTATGGTAATCAAGCATTTGAGATACATCCATTTTATAAATGTGATCTCCTCCAAAAATACAAACATAATCAGGATCTTCATCAGTTATATGAAAAACATTTTGATAAATTGCATCAGCAGTACCACGATACCAATCAGAACCAGTTCTCATTTGAGCCGGGGCCAAATCGACATATTGATTTAAAAACGGAGATAAAGCCCAACCTCGAGTAATATGTTTATTTAAAGAGTCAGATTTATATTGAGTTAAAACCTTAATTTTGAAAAAACCTGAATTTATAAAATTATTTAATACAAAATCAATAATTCTATACCTGCCCCCAAAAGGAACTGCTGGTTTTGCTCTATCTTTGGTTAAAGGATATAATCTTTTTCCTTCTCCGCCAGCTAATATCATAACCAATGCATCATCTATAGACATGTCTTACCCCTTCTCTTTTCTTTATTATATAACAAGAATTCTATTCAAGCTATACTTTTTATTAATGACATCCTCCACAACTACTACATGAATTAGAACATTTATTTGAATTAATTAAATCTGAGAAGTCAAATACTTCATCTTTTAATAATTTTTCAATAACAATTGGGTATAACATTTTTTCTACAGCGTACATTTCTTCTTTATATTCATCAAAATGAGTTAAATTCCCAATCAAAACTGGATATTGGGCTATTATTTCTCCATTGTAATTCTCATCACTTAAATAATGAATAGTAACTCCTGATACTTTAACTCCTGCAGAAAAACTTCTATATAAAGCATCAGTTCCCTTAAAAGCAGGTAATAATGATTCATGTAGATTTATAAATCTACCAGTTTCTAAAACATCTTTTTTTATAATTTCATCATATCCACAAACAGCAACAATATCAAAATTGTGAGAAGAAAAATATTCAAAATTTTTCTCATTTGTTAAATATTTATTTTCAATATTTAGAGCTTGTGCCTTTTTTAAAAAATCTGAATGTTCATCATTTGAGATACAAATCAATTGCACATCTTTATTTTTAAAAAAATCATTAAATGGCTCAATTAAATAATCAACTTTTGAGCATAACAAACCTATTTTAAACATAGAAATAACATCCTTCCCATAATTAATTATAAACATTTTTTTTAATAATAGCAAAAAAATTTTTTATGTAACTTAATAAAAACACAAGGAGAATAATATGAGAATAAAAGCAATACAAAATAATCAAATCAAACTCCCGACAAGAAATGTAATAGAATGTATTACGGGCACATTAACAAGTAAAAGTAAAAAAGAACCTGAAAATTTAATTAAGACAATTGCCGATGTAGTTGATTTTGATATGACACCAAAAGACATTAAAGACTTAATGGCTGTACCATTAATGTTTGATATGCACATGCTATATGCAGGAAATATTCTAAAAAATAAAAATAACAAACTTAAGACTTTATCAGAAGAATTAAGAAAAATCCCATTACAAGACAGGCATAGTAAAATAGAAGAAACAATACAAAAAATAGGTAAAAATATAAATGTTGAAATATAAAAAAAGGTCCGCATAAAAACGGACCTTTTTTTATTATTTAATTTAATTCTAGTTGCATAATGCTAACAATATACCAGCAGCAACAGCAGAACCAATAACACCTGCAACATTTGGACCCATTGCGTGCATCAATAAATAATTTTGAGGATTAGCTTCTAAACCAACCTTATTTGATACACGAGCTGCCATAGGAACAGCAGATACGCCTGCAGAACCAATTAATGGATTGATTTTAGTTTTAGAGAATAAATTCATCACTTTTGCAAAAATTACCCCACCAGCAGTTGCAAAAGAGAAAGCCAAAATTCCTAAAATTAAAATAAATAAAGTTTGCAAAGTTAAAAATTGATCAGCTGACAATTTTGATCCTACAGATAACCCTAAAAATATTGTAACAATATTAATTAAAGCATTTTGCATAGTATCGGATAATCTTTCAACAACACCACATTCTTTACATAAGTTACCAAATGTCAATGCACCAATTAAAGGACAAGCATCAGGTAAGAAAATTATACACAAACCTAGAACAACAAGAGGAAATACAATTTTTTCACGTTTTGATACTTCTCTTAATTGAGTCATTTCAATTTTACGTTCTTCTTCAGTAGTTAACAATTTCATAATTGGCGGCTGAATTACAGGAACTAATGCCATATATGAATATGCTGCGACAGCAATTGCACCTAATAATTCAGGAGCAAGTTTAGTTGTAACATAAATTGAAGTAGGACCATCGGCACCACCAATAATACCAATTGCACCTGCTTGTGGCAAAGTAAATCCAAATACGCATAAAGCTAAAAGCAATGCACCAAAAATACCAAACTGTGCAGCACCACCTAATAGGGCAGTTTTTGGATTTGCAATTAACGGACCGAAATCAGTCATAGCTCCAACACCCATAAATATAATCAATGGGAAAAGACCTTGGTGAATACCAAATTCATAAATTATTCCTAAAAAACCATGAGGACCTGCAATATCTGCAACCGGAATATTTGATAATAAACCACCAAAAGCAATCGGAACTAAAAGTAATGGTTCAAATTGTTTTTTTATACCTAACCACAAAAGAAATAAACATACCAATATCATAATCGGAGAACCGAATTGATGAAGGAATTGTTCAAAACCGTTTGTAATATTAGGATCAACAGGTTGAATGAAATTTGCAATACCTGTAGATTGCCATAATTTATATAAACTGTCTACTATATTCATTGTTTTACCCTTCTTTTACTAATTAGATTATTTTTAATAAATATTAGCCTATTGTAACAAGTACATCTCCGGTTTTTACTTTATCACCGGCTTCAATTTCAACTTCTTTTACAGTCCCAGATATTGGAGATTTAATTTCTGTTTCCATTTTCATTGCTTCTACAACTGCAATTACATCACCTTCTCCGATACTATCACCAGCTGAAACTAAAACTTTTAAAACAGTTCCAGGTAATGCTGCCTTTACAGGAGTTGCATCACCAGTTGCAGCTTTAGCCTCAATACCTGCTTTAACATCAAAGTCATAAAGTTTACCATTAACAGTAGCTTTTCTACCTTCTAAAGCAACAGCATATTTTTTACCATTAACAGTTACAGTGTATGCATTATTTGCGTCATCAACTTTAGGTTCTTTATCACTCGGTTCACATTTTCTTACACCAATTGTACCTTTACCTTCTAAGAATAAAATACCTTTTTCTTTACATGCAGCTGAAATAAAGATATTTTCATCATTAACAGGTAGTCCAGCATCTTCTAAACGTTTTTTAGCTGCAGGAATTCCTTTATTAGGATCTTTATCATTTATATCCACAACTTTTTCAGTAGTTGGTTGTAAATTAAGTTGTTCAGATGCAATTTTAATAACTTCAGCATCAGGTTCACAAGGAGTTTTTCCAAAATATCCAAGAACCATTTTTCCGTAACCTTCTGCTATTTTTTTCCAAGGTCCAAACATTACGTTATTAAATGCTTGTTGGAAGTAGAATTGAGAAACAGGAGTAACTGAAGTACCAAAACCGCCTTTTTCAACAACTTCTTTCATTGCAGCTACTACTTCAGGATATTTATCCATTAAATTGTTATCTCTTAACATTTGAGTATTAGCTGTTAAAGCACCACCAGGTAATGGAGATTGAATAATCATAGGATTTACTGACAATGCTTCAGGAGGTAAGAAGTAATCTTTCATACATTCTTTGAAAATTTCTTCTGTTTCAAGAATTTTTTCAATATCCAAACCTAAATCATAATCAGTACCTTTTAAAGCATGCCACATTGAAACAATATCAGGCTGAGCAGTACCGCCAGATACTGGTTTCATTGATAAGTCAATACCATCAGCGCCACCATCTAAAGCAGCTAAATAAGCAGCAAGACCAGTACCTGCTGTTTCATGAGAATGGAATCTGATATGAGCATCAGGTCCTAAAATTTCTCTTGTGCGTTTAATTGTTTCATAAACTTTTCTAGGAGCAGAAGTTCCTGAAGCATCTTTGAATGCTAAACTATCAAATGGAATACCTGCATCTAAAATACTTCTCAATACTCTTTCATAAAAATCAACATCATGAGCACCTGTACAACCGATAGGCAATTCCATCATTGTAATTGTAACTTCATGTTTTAAACCATTATCTTTAATACATTGACCAGAATATATTAAATTATTTACATCATTTAATGCATCAAAGTTTCTAACAGTAGTTACACCATGTTTTTTAAACATTTTGGCATGTAAATTGATTATGTCTCGAGGTTGAGAATCAAGACCTACTACATTCACACCTCTTGCCAAACTTTGTAAATTTATATCAGGACCAACAGCAGCTCTGATTTTATCCATTGTTTCAAAAGCATTTTCATTACAATAAAAAATAGGTGACTGAAATCTAGCACCACCTGCAACTTCAAAATGTTTAATACCAGCATTTACAGCAGCCTGCAATGCAGGAATAAAATCATCAACAAATACTCTTGCCCCATAAACTGATTGGAAACCATCTCTAAATGAGGTATCCATAACTTTAATAAGTTTTTTACTCATAACTTTACCCTTCCTAATTTATTAATAAACAAACTTTTTATTTTCTAGCCATAATTGCAGCCAAAGCAACTGCTATCGCTTCATCATCTTTTACGACATTTTTTGATGAAGATTTTTTCTCTACTACATCAATTTTTTCTGGAAAAATTTTATTTAAGTAAGCAATAATTGCAGACATTCCATGCATTACGACAATTAAAATACACAAAAAAGCAAGGACAAATCCCATTCCCAGTACCATTAAGGTTAAGCCAATCATAAGATTTTCAATCATAATATATCTCCCATTGTTAATACAAACTCTTCTTTTTTATGGTTTTGCAAAACTAATTCTCCTGAATCATTTATATACTTTGCAATTCCAGACTTTTTATCATCAAACACTTGTACAGAAATTTCTTTTCCTAAAAAATTACATGCATTTATATATTTATTTTTAATTAACAGGAAGCCATGTTCTAAAAACTCATCATAACTTTTAAAAAATTGATTAACCAATTTTTCAAAAAACAATTTTTTATCAACATGCTCTCTTTCTAATTCTATATTTAAAGCTGTAATTTTTTTATCTTTAACTAAAGATAAATCAGCTTTTTCTGCATTTAAATTAACACCAATACCAAGAACTAATCCTTTAAATTTATTACCTTGCATAACAGTTTCAGATAAAATACCTGAAATCTTTTTCCCATCAATCAAAACATCATTCGGCCACTTTATAGAAGGAGCAAGCCCATATTCTTCAAGGATATTGACCAAAATAACAGATATATATTGAGTCAAATTAGCATATACATCTTTAAAAGTATCAGATGGTTTTAAAACAAAAGACATGAATAAATTATCATCGCCCAAATCAACCCAAGATCTATTAAATCTCCCTCTGCCAGAAGTTTGATTCTTTGCAACAATAATAGTCCTATCCTCAAGACTATCCAAATTTTGTTTGGCATATAAATTGGTAGAGTCAACCTCTTCCAGTGATATTATATTCATTTTCTCCCTTAACATATAATTTATATAATTATATTAGAACAAAAAAAAAAAATTTGCGATTTTTTTTTTTCGGAGTTAAAATAAGTTCACAAGGGAGAGAAGTTAACATGGAACATTGGATTTACACAACAAGCATCGCTGGGCATGCTATATCATTAAATCTGGATACAATTTTTACAATGTGGTTTGCAATGATAGTTGTAATTATATTTGCATTATTAGCAACCAAAAATTTATCAATTGTTCCAGGAAAGCTTCAAGCTGTATCTGAAAGCATAATGAAATTTTTCTATGGAACACTTGATACAATGATTGAAACTGAAAACAGAAAGCATGTTCCATTAGTAGCTTCATTATTTTTATTTATCGTTACAGCAAATTTAATGGGACAATTACCATTAAGAATTATTCATTTGAAAAATGATGCAGAATTAGCATCACCTACAAATGATATTAATTTAACTGCAGCAATGGCTGTAATAGTTTTAATATATTATGTATTTATGGGAATTAAAGCAAAAGGACCGAAATTCTTTTTACATGAATTCAGCTTTACAGGAATTGTAATGGCATTAGTTGAAATATTAGAAATGTTCACAAGACCATTAAGCCTTGCAATCCGACTTTTTGCCAATATATTTGCAGGCGAAATTCTTGTATCAATAGCATTAGGAGGGCTGGCTTATTTCTTGCCACTACCAATTATGCTATTTGAAATTCTTGTTGCATTTATCCAAGCAACAGTATTTATGATGCTGACTATTGCATACATAGGTTCAGCGACAAAAGAAGAACACTAAATTACTTTGAGTAAAAGTATTAAATAAAGGAGAGAAAAAATGGTAGACACAGCTACAGTTTCACAATTAGCACACTTAGGTGCAGGTATTGCAATCGGTTTTGGTGCAGTAGGCGCAGGACTTGGTATTGGTTTTGCTACAAAAGGTTTGATGGATGCAGTTTCAAGACAACCTGAAGTTGCTGGTAAAGCATTCGGGTTCTTTCTACTTGGTGCAGCTTTATCAGAAGCTTGTGCTTTGTATGCATTCGTTATCGCATTTATGCTATTAGGCAAATAATCGGAGAAAGACAATGGAATTTAACGCTACATTTTTAATATCAGCAATCAGTTTTATTTTATTCACATTAATTATGAATAAAATATTCTACAAACCTCTTGAAAGAGTTATGGATGAACGTCAAAAATTTATTGACGACACTAAATCAGATGCAGAAAAATCAAATCTAAAAGCTCAAGCAATAATTAATGATAGAGAAGAAAGATTAACAAAATCAGCTACTGATTCAAAAAAACTTGTTGCAGATAAAATTAATGAAGCAAATGAAAATTCTAAAATAATTACATCAAATGCGAAACAAAAATCTCAAGAAGAAATAGCTTCTGCTAAATCAGCTCTTAAAAATGAAGCTCAGCAAACAACTGAAGAATTAAAATTTAAGGTAAAAGATTTAGCAGAAGTCATATCTTCTAAAATTCTAGGTATGAATACAAACATCGAAAATATCGATAATGAAGTTGTAAACAGGATATTGAACTAATATGAACGAATTGGCAAATTTTTGGAACATCATAGTTGAATCAAATACTTTTAATTTTGCAGTTTTACTTTTAATTTTTGCAATTTTATACAAAAAATTAAATATATCTAATACTGTTGAAAAAATTAAACAAGATGTAATTAATACTATAAATAATGCAAAAACAGAAAAAGAAAACGCAAAAAACAAACTTATGGAAGCAGAAAAATCAATAGAGCATATTGATGAAGAAATTAAACAAAAATTACAAGAAGCTTCTATAAAAGGGGATGATATTGCCAAACAAATATTAGCAAATACTAATGAAAAAGTAGATTTAATTGAAAAAAATATTTCACGAGTTATTAGTGCAGAAGAAAAGACTTTATCTGCAAAAATGACACAAAAGACATTAGACGCATCAATTGAACTTGCAAAACAGCATATTAAATCATTACTAAAAGACAATATAGACTTACATAACAAGTTTATTGATGAAAGTATTGATAGTATAGACAGGGTATAATCTTATGATTAACAGTACAGAAAACCACATATCAACATCAGCTAAAAACTATGCAGATTCTTTAATTCAAGTTTGCAAAGATGGTGTTTTAACATTTGAGACAGCATCAAAAGATTTGGAAATAGTTAAAGAAATAATTTCAGAATCTGATGAACTTGTAAAAGTTATGGAAAATCCTGCAATAGCAAATAACACTAAAAATGAAATTATTGACAGCGTTTTTTCTAATCAAATTAGTGATAAAATAATTAACTTTTTAAAAATTCTGATTGACAAAAAGAGATTTAATGAATTAACACAAATTATTCAAGCATACAATGATGAAGTTGATATTATAAATAATATTAAACGAGTAGAAGTTTATTCAGCAGTAGAAGTTTCTGAAGACAGAAAACAACGATTAATTGATAAACTTCAAAATAAATTGAAAAAGAATGTAATTGTAAATTGGAATATAAACAATGATATTATTGGCGGATTAGTTATCAAAATAGATGATGATATCATCGATAACAGTCTAAAAAATAAATTAGAAAATTTAAGTAAAAATATAATATAAAGGGGAAATTATGGCACTTATTAAACCTGATGAAATTAGTTCTATAATTAAAGGCAAAATCGAAAACTACGATATTCAAACCGAAGTATCAAACACAGGTACCGTAATTGAAGTAGGTGACGGTATTGCCAGAATATACGGACTTAGAAATGTAATGTCAAATGAGCTTGTAACATTTGAAGACGGAAAAAATACACTTGGGATTACAATGAACCTGGAAGAAGACAATGTAGGTGTTGTAATTTTGGGTGAATATACTCAAATTAAAGAAGGAATGACTGTTAAAACAACTGGTAAAATCGCTTCAGTTCCAGTTGGTGACGGACTTATCGGAAGAATTATCGACCCAACAGGTAAACCAATTGATGGTAAAGGAGAAATTGAATCTTCTAAAATTCGTCCGATTGAAAGAGTTGCACCTGGTATTGTAGCAAGAAAATCAGTACACCAGCCATTACAGACAGGTCTTACAGCTATTGACGCTCTAACTCCTATCGGTAGAGGTCAACGTGAACTTATCATTGGTGATAGACAAACCGGTAAAACTGCTATTGCAATTGATACAATTATCAACCAAAAAGGTCAAAATGTTATTTGTATTTATGTCGCAATCGGTCAAAAAGCATCAACTGTTGCTCAAATTGCTAAAACATTAGAAGAATACGGTGCTATGGAATATTCAATTATCGTATCAGCAACAGCTAATGCATCTGCACCACTTCAATATATCGCACCATTTGCAGGAGTTGCAATTGGTGAAGAATTTATGGAACAAGGTAAAGATGTTCTAATTATTTATGATGACTTATCAAAACACGCTCAGGCTTATCGTGCAATGAGTTTGCTTCTAAAAAGACCACCAGGACGTGAAGCATACCCTGGAGATGTATTCTACTTACACTCAAGATTACTTGAACGTGCTGTAAAATTAAATGACGAATTAGGTGGCGGAAGTATTACTGCATTACCAATCATTGAAACTCAAGCAGGTGACGTATCAGCTTATATTCCAACAAACGTTATTTCAATTACAGACGGACAAATTTTCTTAGAATCTAATTTGTTCAACTCTGGTGTTAGACCAGCTATCAATGCCGGGATTTCAGTTTCTCGTGTTGGTGGTGCCGCTCAAACTAAAGGTATTAAGCAAGTTGCAGGTCAATTAAGACTAGACTTAGCTCAATATAATGAATTAGCAGCATTCGCTCAATTCGCATCAGATCTTGATCAATCAACAAAAGACCAATTATTGAGAGGTGAAAAACTTACAGAAGTTCTAAAACAACCTCAATATAATCCATTGAGCGTAGCTGAACAAATTACAATTCTTTTTGCAGCAAACGAAGGAATTCTAGATGATGTACCAAATACTGACATCAATAAATTCAAAAAAGAATGGTTTGCATACCTTAACACAAACCTATCTGAACTTGTTGCAAAATTAAATGGCGGAGCTAAACTGGAAGATTCTGATAAAACAGAATTAAAAGAAGCTCTAAATAAATTCAAAAAAACATTCTAAAGTTATTTGTAGAAAGGTAAAGAGGATTATTTTAAATGTTTAAAATAATCCTCTGGGACATAAAATATGACAAATTTAAAAGATATAAAAAACAGAATTCAAAGTGTTAAAAGTACTCAAAAAATAACACGTGCAATGAAAATGGTAGCAGCCGCTAAAGTAAAAAAAGCTGAAAATACCGTAAAAATGTCTCGTCCATTTACAAATGAACTTACGATGATGTTTAAAAAATTGCTTTCATCAGTGGGCACATATAATGCACAAAGTCTTAAAATTAAATCAGCAATAGACAATTATCCTGAATTATTACAGGTAAGAGAAATTAAGACAGTTGGATTACTAGTTGTAACCTCTAATAAAGGTTTAGCTGGTGCATATAATGCTAACATTGTACGTAGAACACTTCAAATGATAAAAGATTATAAAGAACAAGGCATTGATGCTAAAGTATTTATAGTTGGTCAAAAAGGTATATCTTCTTTAAAAAGAAAAGCCCAAGATTACAATTTTGAAATCACAAAAACATATCTTGGAGCTGCTAATAATCCATCTGCAGAAGCTGCAAAAATTATCATAGAAGATATAGCAAAATATTTTGTATCTCATGAAATAGATAAAATTGAAGTTGTTACAACTCGTTTTAAAAATATGATGAGCTATTCTGTTGAAAGTTGGGAAATATTACCACTAAAAGATCTAAATGATGATTATGAAAAACAACATGATAATATCTTAGAGCCTTTAATGGAATTTGTTCCTGATATGCATAATATTTTACAAAAAATTGTACCAATGTATATGACAAATATTTTGTACCAATCATTATTGGAAGCTCAGGCAAGTGAACTTGCAAGCAGAATGACTGCAATGTCTGCAGCAACAAGCAATGCTGAAAAAATGATTAATGAATTATCAGTACAATATAATAAGAGCAGACAATTTGCTATTACGCAAGAAATCATTGAAGTTGTATCCGGTGCAAATGCTCAATTAGGATAATAAAAAATATATTTATAAAAATAAAAAACTCCCGATATAATGGGAGTTTTTTTATAATGGAAGTAAATCGTTTAAAGTAACCCCGAGAGCTTTTGCAATATTTACAACAACAAGAATCGTTGGACACACTTTTTCATTTTCAATCCTATAAAGATGCTGAGGTGTAATATCTGCCTGCTCTGCAAGATATTCTTGAGAAAACTTTTTTCGAGCTCTTTCAACTCTAATATTTTCTGCCAAAATTTTTAAAACATCACTCTTTTCTATCATAAATTAATTTTACAATTATTGACAAAAAAATATTACATCATATAATTTTATTATTGAACATATATGTTTATATTTATAATTATATGAGGGATTATTAAACTATGATTGAAAAATGGAGTATAAAAAAGGGATTTACTCTTGCTGAAGTTCTTATCACACTTGGAATAATAGGAGTGGTAGTTTCTCTTACAATGCCAACACTTATGCAAAATACTAAAAAAAGTGAAGCAACAGCAAGAATAAAAAAATTTATATCAGTAGTTAATCAAGCACTGATTAGTGCTGAATCTGATTACGGAATGAGAGAAGATTGGGTAATAGGAGAAATGAATAATTCAGATGCAGCATTTGCATTTCTTAATAAATATATCAAACCTTATATAAAAAGCTATGAAATTGAAAAAAGGGTTCTTTTAAACAAAAACATGGCAACACTTAGATTCGTTGACGGGTCACAAATGAGTGTAAAAATAGGTACTTGCTATGATATTTACTACGATATTAATGGAGAAAAAGCACCTAATGAACTAGGTAGAGACATATACGCATTTATATTATGTAGAAAAAGTGGAACTTGCAATGTAAACAGCAATCAAATAAGACCATACTACTGTGTTACAGGAGGAACCAAATATCCTACACATGAAGAAATAATTGATAATTGTAAAAATAAAGGAGCATATTGCACAATACTATTACAAGAAAATCAATATGAATTTCCCAAAGACTATCCTAGACGCTTGTAATTATTACATTTGTTTACTTAAGAAAGCTAAGTTATCAGGTTTCATCATTGCTTGATATTGATCATTTACAGAAGGTTGAGCAGGCTGTTGTTTAGCCTTTTCTGCAGCAATTCTTGCTTTTCTTTTAGCTTCTGATTTATTAGTCATATAAATATTCAATTTAGGAATACCTACACCTAAAACTAATCCAGAATACAAGTAACCTGCAACCTGAGCAATGCTTAATGCTCTAAGTTTACCTTTAGTTTCTTTTCTAATAGCATCACTAACCTCAGGAGATGCTAATTTTTTAAGCATTTGCTTAAATGACAAAGCTTTACCATTTTCAATAGTATCAATACCTGCAGCTTTTAGGCCTCTGTGTAAAACTTCATCTCTTGAAACTAAAGGAGCTTTAATAACTTTATTAAAGAACCCTTTACCATGTTCTTTTTCACTATAGTTCAATAAACTTTGATCCATAGCATTAGCACTCATTTTTGCAACAAAGTTACCTAAAATTAACCAGTTAAAGAATCCTAATACATCTTTTACAACAGATTCTCTCAATTCATCTTTATCACGTGCTGCTAAAAATCTTGACATAATAGTTACACCATAAATAAATTTGAATTGATCTAATGTTGGAATTAAGCCTCTGAATTGAATTTTCTTCATCAATCCTTTAACACCATCTCCTAAACCGATAGTTGAGAGAATTCCACCGCCAAAGATGCCTGCAGCAGCTACTTTTAAGCCTTTAAATCCAGCAGAATTATCTTTTTGACGTCCTTCTACTCCAACAAAACCGTCACTACCTGTTTTCTTTTTAGTTAAGTAAATATTTAATGGCTGAATTGACATACCAACTGCTGATGCAATACCTAAACCAAGCATTGAACGATGTAAGTTCATTTTTTTCAATGATTTTAAGTAAGCATTAGCATCAATATCTTTACTTTCTTTAAAAGCATTGCCAACTTTCTCATTTACGAATGTTCTAGATACATTATAAATGTTATCCAGTAAATTTGAAATCGAAGCTGTTTTGTGTTCAGGAGACAATCTAAATGAATTTTCTGAACCTGTAGCGTGAGTAATTACAGATTGTGCATAAGCTTTTAAATCTTTAGAAATAGTTACAGGTGCATCTTTAGAATTTAAAACTTCTGAAAATTTATCAACAACATTTTTAATATTATTATCAGGAATTTTAACCCAATCATCACCAACTCTTGTTTCTGCACCTTTAAATACTTCTGTTAAATAATTATTTAAAGGCTCTGCATTACCAGCTTTAACTTGTTTATCCCAAGCTTTACCTAATATATCAAGAGTTTCATCATCTACGAACAATTTATGAGCCTTAATACCATATTTAGAATTCAAAGCAGAAGCAAGAGCTAACCCTGCAACAGTTCCATAAACACCTACTAAAGAATGATTTAATGTTCCAGAGATTTCTCTTCTACCTGTTTCTAAACCTGCTGCCGGACCTCTATTTACGAAATCTACAGTAGTTCTTGGGATTACCATTGAACCTAAATCAACAGCATTTGCACCCCAAGCTTGGTTTGTATCTAAAAATCTTAAGCCTAGAGTTACTGCATCAAATGCACCTGTAAAATTTGTATTATTATTTTTTTTGTTTTCTAAATTTTGTCTATTTATTTGAGGGTTAATTTGTTGAATTTTCATAATCTAATATCTCCTTACGAATGAAAAAATGCTTTAAACGCTGTGTTATCTCTCATTTGAGAATTTAAGAAATCATCAGAGGATGATTTTGCCTTATCTGTCGACGTGGAATCCGCTGATGATGTGGAATTCGTTGTCGCAGAGGAGGCGGTTGCGTTTGTCGAAGAATTAGCTTCTTTTTGAGCATTTAATTTCGCAAGTTCTTCTGCATGTTTTTTATTTGTTTTCGACCTAGTGTAAATTGGGATAAATACGCCTAAAGATAACAATGAGAATACAATATTTCCTAATTGACATATAGTTCTCAAACGTTTATCTTCAATAGATTTTAATTCATCTGAAGATTTTAAAGATGTATGTTTTGCCCAATGCCAGAATTTTTTGAATACATTAGCATCTTTATCTGGAGCATCTTTTAAAACATTAATCAGATGAACACCTTTATCTTTGTTTTTATGTTCCAAGAAAGTAGCTATACCTTTAGCTACATAATCACCTAAGAAATAAAAACTTGAAAATGTTGCAATATCACGAACAGTAGCTTCTCTTAATTCATTTTTATCTTCTGAAACACCCATTCTGCTTGCAAAAGTAGCTGTAGAAATTATTCTAGCTTGATCCATAGTTGGGAAAATACCTTTAAATTGGAATATATTTTTAAGGATTGGGCGATCCATAAACATAGAAAGTCCGCATACTCCAATCATAGAACCAATTGAAATAAATTTCTGAGCAAGTAATTCTTTCTTTTCTTTTGGATTTAATTCTTTATGTTCAGAATCTTTTGCAAAATCTTTGTAAATAGGAGCACCTTTTCTTCCTGATTGTTTATAAGTAATCCATCTGTTGATAGATTGCATAGATAAAGCAAGAGGGATGATTACACCTAAACCACCGATACTCTTCCAGTTTACAAGTTTTTTTGCATTATTAAAGTATTTAGAGAGGTTATCAGCATCTTTAATATCTGCTTTTACTACACCTCTAAGCATTTTTACAGTATCTTCACAAAGTGATTCTAAATTGTTAGAGAAAAAGCCCTTATCTGCTTTAAATTTAATATTTTCAGCAATTAAAGTTTCTCCAACAATATCTTTATAAGCTTTTTTGAAAGCTTTTGAATCATATTTATCAGCTAATGTAAGATCAACAAATTTATTTACTGCATTGTGAACTTTTTCATTCCCGATATGACCGACAAATTTTCCGTCAGCACCTTCTTTAATACCTAAGATATCTTTAAAGAATTTATGTTCTTTTCCGTCAACACCTTCCAAATCACCTAATTGATTTCTGAAAGTATTATAAATTTTCTCTTTGTTATCAACACCAGATGCTTCATTATAATATTGTTGAATTTTATTAATAGCATCTTCATTAGCCCAAGTATTAACCAGATTAGCCTTTTTAAAAGCATTACCCATAATAGGTCTTTGCAAAAGACTAGCCATCCCCATTACAATAAAACTTGGGATTAAACAGTTTACAATCAATCCTGAAGATTCACGTCTAAAAGCTTCAAAACCTGCATACCCATTTGATTCTTTTGTTTCAACAATAGTTCTAGGCACAATTGCAGTAGATAAATCCAATACAGAAACATTTACCATTGGCTGTTTTTCACATTGTTGAACAAGCCAAATAGCACCATCTGCTAATCCGCCTTTAAATGATGGATTAGTATTATTTTTTGCACTATTATTCCCTAAAGGGGTATTCTTTTTATTTACACTTGATAAACTAACTTTTTCTATCATAATATAGTCTGGTTTTAAACTTCACACCTATTATAACAATGACACATTCATATTAAAAGTCAGGCAAAAAAAAAATTGCCTATATTACCGAGAATGTTAAGGAGATATTAAGATAGATTTTTGGATTTTTTATTAAAAATAGTAATATTTTAAATTATTTTTTGAAAAAAAATACAAAAAACTCTAAAAAAATTAATCAAAATGTCAAAAATAAGCAAAATTTTTAACAAAAATTTTTGTAAATAATTGTAACAAATACGCTTATTCAATAAGAAAAGTATTGCCAAAGTATATACTAAACCATATTTTTAACAAACTCAATGGCATGCTCTTTAGTAATTACATCTCCAGAAATTTGAGCTTCATGCAAAGCTTCCATAATTTCACCTAGTCTTTTTGACGGTTTGATATTTAAAATCTGCATAACATCATTACCACTCAATAATTTAGGCAAAGGTTTTAATGTTTCTCTAGCTTCCAAATAAAACCTCAAAAGCATATTTAAAGATGTTATATTTCTTTCAACTATTTGATCTGTAATTTCAGGCCCACGTGCTGATAGTCTGTCTGCTTGAGCAAGAATTATAGCATCAATAGAATTAGTATCCATTTTTCTCACATATCGCATCATAATTTTTTCAGTAATCTGAGGAGATGTCATAACATGAGACGGATAAATATGATATTTAATCATTGAAGAAATATAATCAATCTGTTTATTAGAAAAATGTAAATCCTTTAAGATTTTAACAGACATTTTAGATCCGACATCATCATGTTTAATAAATCGATGCTTACCTTCTTCAATAGTCCAAGTAGAAAATTTTCCAATATCATGCATAAAAGCAGCAAGTTTTAAATGAGCAAGACGAGAAAATCCTCCAAAATCAATTCTGCTTAAATGCTCTTTAACTTCATCTGGAGCTTCATTATACAAAATTTGTACTTGTTTTACTGTCTCTATAGAATGATGAAACAAATCTAAATGATGATGAGAATTTGGCGGAACTTGTTTTAATTCTTTTACAAAAGGAAAAATTTCTTCTAAAATCCAAGTTTTATTCATATTCTCAAGTGCGATATGAGCATAATCTCCGCCAAACAATTTTAGTAATTCATAATTAATACGCTCAACTGCTGGTTTATGAATTAAATCAGAATATTTGCACACAGCATTTATAGTTTCAGGTGCTAATTGAAAACCATATAAAGCTTGAAACCTATATACACGCAATAACCTTAATGGATCATCAACGAAATTCAATTCATTTACATAGTTAATGCATTTATTCATAATATCAGTAACACCGCCTGAAATATCAATTAATTCACCAGTTCTGATATTTACAGCTATTGCATTAATTGTTAAATCCCTACGCATTAAATCCTTTTCAATAGAATCTCCTACCGGATTTGTAACATCAATATAATTAATTTTATCAGGCAAAACTATACGATAAATTTTGTTTTCCTCATCTAAAGGGACAAAAGTTGCTTGAAATAGTTCAGATAATTTCAAAGCGAAATCTCTTGCATCTTCATCCATAACGATAATATCCCTATCAGTACTTTCAAGTCCCATGTAAAAATCTCTGACAGTACCACCTACTAGATAAATTTCATTATCAAATTTATCAATAATTTTTGATAAAATTTCATCAGATTTAATTTTTTCTATAATTTTCGAATTCATAAATTACATTTCCTAACGCAACTGTAACTGCCGTATCTGCTTTTAAAATAAGATCTCCAAGCGTAAGCATCGGAATATTATTATTTTTAAACAAACTAAATTCTTTTTGAGAGAAACCACCTTCCGGACCAATTATAATAATAACCTTTTCATCTTTTAAGATTGGATTCTTTTCACAATATTGATGCAAGGACATATCAGATAATCTTTCACAAAAAGCTATTACCCTATAACCATCATCTTTCAATTTTACTATATTCTCTAAATTAGTCAATTCGTAACATGTGGGGGTATAAGCCCTTTCACATTGTTTAGAAGCCTCAAGCATAATCCGCTGCCACTTAGGGATTTTTTTCTCGATAACACTTGCCCCAACAGCACAATTATCAGTGCACACAGGATAAATACCATCTGCACCAAGTTCGGTTGCTTTTTCAATAATGTATGACTGAGCATCACTCCTGAGTGGACTTTGCGCAAGATATAATCTAAAATCAAGCCTTCTATTAGACTTATAACTATTTTCAACATTTACTGTTATTTCCTTATTTGTTATTTCTTCAACAACAGTTTCATATTGAACTTGATTTTCGTCAATTAAAAGTAATTTTTCACCTTTTTTAGTTCGCAATGATTTTGCAATATGATTGTAATTATCTTTATCTGAAATAACTAATTTGTTATCCTTCAAATCTGTTGAACTTATAAAAAAATGTGGCATATTAACTCCTTGTAAATAAATATTACTATAAATAAATTTACAATGATAGCAAAAATTTTAATTTTGAAGTATTATAAAAGTAACAAAGGGGATTTATCGTGGAAAAAAATCAAAACAATGAAATGACAATAGGTATACCTCGCGGAATGTCTTTTTACCACAATTATCCATTCTATTACGGATTTTTTACAGATCTTGGGATAAAAATTGTGTTATCAGATGTAACGACAAAACAAACTATGACAAGCGGATCAGCTCTTGTTGTAACCGAAACTTGTTTACCTATAAAAGTTTATATAGGACATGTCCTAAACTTGATTGACAAAGGTATTGATAAAATTTTTGTACCATCAATTCAATCAATCGCTCCCAAAATTTACAACTGTTCAAAAATCAGAGGATTACCTGATTTAGTCAGAAACGTTGTAAAAAAAGATTTTACAATGATTGAAGCAACTCTTGATAAGTCTGAAAAAAATCAAGGTCTTTATGAATTTTTAGCAGAAATGGTTGCACCATTTGGCATTACAGACATGGAAAGAATTAAAAAAGCTTCAAAAGCTGGCTGGAGAACTTATAATAACTTCCATATTATGTCAAAATCAGGTATGAGCTATAAAAAAGCTATAAATTATGCTCTACAAGGGAAAGTATTTATCGAAAATCAAACAAAAGAATTTCCAATTTCAATTGCCTTGATTTCTCATGGATATAATATTTTCGATGAACGTACATCTATGAAGATATTTGATAAATTAGAAAAAATGGACGTTAAAGTATATTCATCTTTACAACTATCAAATGAACAAATGGATGATGGCATAAAAGCTCTAGGACAAGAAATGTACTGGGCTAACGAAAGAGAAATGACAGGTGCTGCCGGACATTATCTAAAAGATATTAAAATTGACGGATTAATTACTCTTACAGCATTTGGCTGCGGGCCTGATTCGTTGATGATTGAAAGAATCACAAGACAAGCTAAACGTTTTAATAAACCGCTTTTAAACTTGACTATTGATGAGCAAACTGGTGAAGCTGGGTTTATCACACGTCTAGAAGCATTCGTTGATATGCTATTCCGTAAAAAACGAGCTAATATAATTAATAAAATTGAAATAAATGGAGAAAGTTCATATATTCCAAATACTAATTATATTGAAACAAAACAATAAAAATATTTCAAAATAATAAAAATAAAAAGAGGTTAGTAATAACCTCTTTTTATTTTTAATTTTTATATCTGATTAAACTTTTCTTTTTCTAGCTGCTTCAGATTTGCGTTTTCTTTTTACGCTTGGTTTTTCATATCTTTCACGTTTTTTAACTTCTGAAAGGATACCAGCTTTTTGAATCTTTTTCTTGAAACGTCTTAATGCGCTTTCAATTGATTCGTTTTCGCCAACTTTAACTTCTGCCATTTATATTTTCACCACCTTTATGGTCTTTTTGTACAATATATGTATATTATAAACTAAATAAAAATAATTTCAAGCCTTCAAATAGTATTGACAAATTCAAAAAAATAATAAATAATAGAAATACAAATTACAGGAGGCAAAGATGGTTAAGAATAGAGCTTTTAGGATTGCCCCCCCCCCGAAAAGCTAGCTTCATTCAAGGGGTTTAAGGGGTTTACATTAGCAGAGGTACTAATAACACTTGGTATAATTGGAGTTGTTGCAGCGCTTACTATACCAGTACTTATTAATAAATATAAAGAAAAAGTTTTAGTTACAGCAGCAAAAAGATCTTATAGCATAGTATTTAACGCTATAAACAGTTGGAGTTTAAAAAACGGAGAACCTGGAGATTACGAATATTTCTGGGCATCATTAGGCGACAATGATAGTATTCTCAAAGAATTTTCAAAAGAATTAAATATAACAAATATCTGCACAAACTATAATGTTGAAAAATGCGGTGGCTCATATGATGTAAAACCAGTAAAAAAGACAAATGATGGGTACGGAAATACAAAATTAGAACCATTCATGAATCAAAGAAGAATAGTATTAGCAGATGGGACATTTATATCTTTATACAGTGAAGTTCAAAATGGAAGTTGCACTCATACATATTTTAGCAATGAAACAGACTCAAACGGTAATTTTATACCAGATCCTTCTAGCCCTACAGGATTAAAAGGGGAGTACAAAACTTCGATTAATTGTGGATTTATATATATCGACACAAATGGTTTAAAAGGTCCAAATCAAGTTGGGAAAGATTATTTTATTATTAGCTCAACAAATAAAATCTTTACATCTTCTATAGATACATATGGAAATCTAAATTATGTACTTTCACATAATAAATTAATTAAAACTGATAATTACTCAATAGGTAAATACTAAAAATATTCTAAGCAGACAAAGTAAAGATTTCGTATATTTCTTCGTCTGAAAGTTCTGTAATAATCTTTTCTCCTTCGTATACAGCTAAATCTGCAAGTTCTTTTTTAGATTTAAGCATTTCATCAATCTTTTCTTCAAAAGTACCTAATGTAATCATTCTGTGAACCATTACATTTTTATCTTGCCCAATACGATAAGTTCTATCAGTTGCTTGATCTTCTACAGCTGGATTCCACCACAAGTCGTAATGAATTACATTAGTTGCACTTGTAAGGTTAAGCCCTGTACCACCTGCTTTTAATGACAATACCATGATTTTTGCATCATCATCATTTTGGAATCTGTTAATAAGATCCTCACGCTGTGGAACAGTCAAAGAACCATGGAAAAATAAAGATTCGGTATTACATTCATCAGCAATAACTTTACACAATATGTCACCCATTTCTTTATATTGTGTAAAGATAAGAGTTTTTTCGTTATTATCGAGAATACTTTGGACAGTTGAAATACATTTATCCATTTTTCCTGATAACTCTTTATTCATTTCACCGCCTTTTAAGAACTGATAAGGGTGGTTACAAATTTGTTTCAAAGCAGTAATCAATTTGAATATATTTCCTCGTCTGTTAATTCCGGTGAAACCTGAAATTTTTTCCATCATTTCATTTAAGGTCTTTTCATACAAAACAGCTTGAGGTTTTGATAAGTAGCAATAATCATTAATAACCATTTTTTCAGGTAAATCCGTAATTACATGTTTATCAGTTTTCAAACGTCTCAGAACAAATGGGGATACAGACATTTTCAATTTTGCGGCACGAGAAGTTTCCTTAAATCTTTCAATAGGAATTGCATAACTTTTTTGGAATTCTTTTAATGTGCCTAAATATCCTTGATTAATAAAATCAAATATTGACCATAACTCTGTTAATCTGTTTTCTACAGGAGTACCGGTCATTGCAATTTTAACATCTGATTTTAACATCTTAACAGCAAGAGTTTGAGCAGTATCTGGATTTTTAATATTTTGGGCCTCATCTACAATAATCATGCCCCATGAATTTTTCTTCAGCTCTTCAATGTCAATTCTCATTATTGCATAAGTTGTTAAAATTACATCATGCTTTAAGTCCAACTGCCTTTCTGCACCGTGATAAATTACAGCATCTAATGAAGGAGCAAACATTTGTAATTCCTTCATCCAGTTACCCATCAATGTTGTAGGACAAACAACAAGTACAGGTTTGTCAAGCTTATTTTCTTCTTTCATCTTCAGAATTAAACTGATCACCTGAATAGTTTTACCTAAGCCCATATCATCGGCCATACATGCGCCAAAACCTTTTGAAACATTTGTCCAAAGCCATTTTAAACCGGTCATCTGATAAGGTCTTAACTCTCCTTTCAATTCTTTTGGCGGAGTCACTTCAACAGGCTTGTTAAAATCTTGAATAACTTTTGCAAATGCTTCATCATAATCAAAATCATACTGTTGCAATTGTCCTGACATTGACGCATGGATTAACTCCATTCTAGACATTGATTTAAAGTTAGCCTTAGCAATTTGCTCAAACAATTTTTTTGTATCTTCCTGATCAATTAGAACATACTTATTTTTATACTTGATTAAGCCATTTTGCCCTTCTATAAGCTTATTAAATTCCTCAATAGATAACTTTTCATTTCCGATTGCAATTTCATAAGAAAAATCTAAAATATCATCTAAAGAAATTTTTGAAGACGAATTATTATTGAAAATATCTGCCAAATCTTTAGAACGTGAAGTCTTTACTTTTGCATTAATTGAAGCGCGAGGGACAACAATATTAGTCAATTCTTCAGGCAAAATAACCTCAATTTGAGCCTTTTGAAGATAATATGCTGTCTGAGTTATAATTTTATAAACTTGATTTAGGTCTAAATCAAGAGCTAATTTATCTTCATCCTCAAACAAATCTTCTAATTCAGGCATATATCTAATTGCATAATTCAATTGTTTCTCTACAATTCTTGCTATATCAGAAGAGTTTGCACCAAAGACTTCTTCATCAGTATACAATTTATCAATTAAAACATCTTCATTAGTTTTTCTGTTTTTAATATGTACTTTTAAACGGAATAACTCTTGACCTTCTAATTTTGTAATTTTAAAGAATGGAATTACGTCATACTTGCCTAAATATAATTCATCAAACCATTGAGCAAAGCTTTCTGCAATATCATGACCTTTCATTACAGAACGTTGTTCCAAATCTTTTATCATATAAGTTCCTGATTTTACATCTTTGAACTTATACGCTTTAATACCTAAAAATTTATAAATTACATAATTCAAATAATTATAAATAAAATCATTGATAAAATTTTTAGGTTTTTCACCCTTTATAAATAAATCTTCAGGAATATTTTCTTCAAACTGATTAATGATTCTTGCTAACTGTTGAGAATTAATAATTGGTTCATAAACAATTCTAAACATTGAACCTTTAGTTTTAACAGTCGGAATGAAATATAATTTTTCAATAAGCTTCATCACAAAATAGGTGAGCTTATTCAAATAAATAAAAGTTGGAGTAAGAGATTCTAAATCAACAACATTACCAAAACCTCCAAAGTAATCCATTACAAGGTCTAAACTCATAGCATATCCGACTTTATCATCCATTACTTCTGATTTAAAACGGAATAATGAACCTTTAGATTTTAAATAATATTGAAAATTATTTGTTGGGGTAACAAAAAATGATAACTTATCATTATTATTAACTAAATAAAAATTTGTATTTCGTGTTGGAGGATTAGGGCTTAGAAAAACTCCAGCAAATTCATCTTCTACAGTCTGATAAATCAAACTCAAAGTATAACGAAAATCCTTATTTTTAAAACCATCTGGGTTTTCTGACAAATTAAAAAATAATTCATCTACATTATTCTTTTTAAATGAAAAATCAATATCTAAAACTTTATTATCAGCCATAATCTTCCTAATCTTCTAACTTCTTTTTATTAATACAAGATGCCGCAATAAATACGGCATCTTGTTTATCTAATCATCTATTTTATTAAAGACTCACAATCCATTTCTGCAGGTTTTTTAATACCCATCAATTGAAGAACAGTCGGAGCTATATTACATAACGCACCATCTTCTTTCAATTGAACATCTTTTGGAGCATTAATTAACACAAATGGAACTTTGTTTGTCGTATGAGCGGTTTGAGGTTTGCCAGTTTCTGGATTTACCATAACTTCAGAATTACCATGGTCAGCTGTTAATAACATAACAATTCCATTTTCTTTACAAGCATCAGCAATTTTACCTACGCATTCATCTACAACATGACATGCCTTAGTTGCCGCTTCAACAACACCTGTATGACCTACCATATCAGGATTTGCAAAGTTAACTAGAATAAATCCATATTCAGGATTTTCAATAGCTTTCAATACGTTTTCACAAACTTCAGGAGCACTCATCTCAGGCTGCATATCATAAGTTGCAACTTTTGGAGATGGAACTAGAACTCTTGTTTCATGAGGTTGAGGCTCATCAATACCACCGTTAAAGAAGAATGTTACGTGAGCATATTTTTCAGTTTCAGCAGTTCTAAATTGTTTTACACCATTAGCTTCTAATACATCTCCTAAAATATTTACAAGATGTTCTTTAGGGAAAGCCACAGGGAAAGTAAAATCTTCATTGTAACTTGTCATTGTAATATAACAAAGATTTTTTAGAACTTTCTTTCTTTCAAATCCGTCAAAATCAGAGAAATTTAACGCCTTAGAAATTTCTCTTGCTCTATCCGGTCTGTAATTGAAGAAAATAATAGCATCATTATCATGAATTCTTGATTCTTCTCCACCTATCACAGTTGGAAGAACGAATTCATCGTTATCACCTCTTGCATAAGATGCTTTTACACCTTCACAAGCAGTTTCAGCCTTTTCACCTTCTCCGAATAATAAAGCATTATAACCTTTTTCAACTCTTTCCCAACGATTATCACGGTCCATAATATAATAACGACCAATAATTGTTGCAACAGGAGGAAGACCGTATTTTTTCAATTCATCTTCAACAGGTTGAATATAATTGCAAGCACTTTGAGGAGGAGTATCACGACCATCTAAAAATGCGTGTACATACACTTTTTTCAAGCCATTTTCTGCAGCCATTTTAATCAAAGCTAACAAATGGTCTAATGAAGAATGTACACCACCTGTAGATACAAGTCCAAAAATATGTAATGCTGAATCATTTTCTTTTGCATGATTTATAGCTTTTAAGAATCTTTCATTCTTGAAGAATGAACCGTCTTTAATAGCTCTGTTAATTATTGATAAGTCTTGGTAAACAATTCTTCCAGCACCCAAATTCAAGTGACCGACTTCACTGTTACCCATTTGACCTTCCGGCAATCCAACATATTCTCCATCAGCATGAATAGAAATTGTTGGATATTCTTTTTCTAATTTATCAACATGAACAGGATGTGATAATTTTGTTGCGTCAAATTCCGGGTGGTTTTTGCTAATTCCCCAACCATCCATAATACATAATAATACTCTCTGTGTCATAATTATAGCCCTTCTATTTATATTTCCACGCTATATGAATTTTAACAGGAAAATAAATCAAAAACAAGAGGATTTTAATATACAATTTGAACATATACTGTTCTTGTTCTTGCTTTATTATCAAAATCAATTAAAACTATTTGCTGCCATTGTCCCAATTGCAAAGCGCCATCAATCAATGGCACCATAGTATTATTTCCAACTATTGAAGCTCTTACATGAGCATAACCGTTCCCATCATGCCAGGTTTCATCATGATGATAATCACCATTTAACGGTGCTATTTTATCTAAAGCCTCTGGTAAATCAACCAAAAGTCCAGGTTCAAATTCAATATTTGTGACAGAGACAGTACTTCCTGCAACATATACATGCACAACGGCAGACTGAAGAGAATGACTATACACTGCATGTTTTACCTTTTGAGTAATATCAATAATATCAGTAAAACCTTGCGTATTTACAGAGAATTTTTCATTTATTACCGTCATAAACTAAACCTCAATTCTCCATCTTTTACAAGTTTTCTACCTTTAGAATAAACTGCAAAAGGGGTATCTTGTTTTAATAAAGCATTATAATCTTCACCATCAAAAAGTTTAAATACATTAAAGTCAGCATCTTTTCCTATTTCAATAGATCCGATTGAATTATCCAAGCGCAAAATTTTTGCAGGATAAATAGTTAAATATTTAATCAAATCTACTGTATCAATAGAATTATTTGAATTTGCATTTCTTGCTAATTCCAAAAGACTATATGTTTTTTCAGAAGAAAAACTTTGAGTTGAAAAACCAAAATTTTCTGAAAAATATTTTAGAACTGTTTCAAAATCAAGTTTTTTATTACAAATTTCTGAACTATATAAAGGTTGATAAATAAATTTAACACCAGTTTCTGCTAATTGTTCTAATTCATCTTCTGCATAATTTGCATTTGCAACAAGTACTTTTTTAGTAAGAACTTTTAAGTTTTCAAGATATTTTACAGGCGTAAGCTCTTTTTCATAAGGACTAATTTTTCTTAACCCCATAAACTTATGCAATATATCAACGTCAGAAAAACCATGTTCTAACCAATCAATTTCATCTTGAGATTCAGCAAACCTTGTCATCATTAACATATTATGTTTACGGCAATATTTTGAAAATAATGCCCATAATTTCTTATGTACACCTGACATAGAATTTAGCATAATACCAATATGAGTATTTTCTCCTTTATGGAAAATCAAATCCTCTACAACAGATCTTACGATTTTAAAATTCTTTTTACTTTTATTTTTAGTATCCGCAAAAACCTCAAAGAAAAGGTAATTTTTAATAGGAAGTCTGTTTATTATATCAAAATACTTAAATTCTTTCGACACTTGAGCAATACAAGTAGTTCCAGACATTATTGAAGTTATAACACCTTTTTTAAAAGCCGAAATTTTTTCATCTCTATCTAATGTGGAATAATCTGTCAATATTTCTGCCCATTTTCTAGAATAACTTTCTTGACTAACCCCTGCAAAATTATACTTTAATGAAAATACTTTAAAAAATTTCTTGATTTTATTTTTTAAACTTTGAGGTTTAGCCGAACCTATATCTGTATATTGAAACTGTGTCAACAAATCTATAAACCCTGGAGTTATAACAGCGTTACCTAAATCTTTTATATGCTTCTCATCAAAATTAACATCAGAATTAGGGATAATATCTATAATTTTCCCCTCATCTACAACAATTGCCATATCCTCTAATACTTTATCTGTTGATGTTAAAATCCATTTTGCTTTATAACACTTCATAATGTCTCCCCTATAATGGTTATTTTACAATATGAAAGCTTAAATTGCAAGATTATATTCTAACAGGATAATCTTTAGGCACTTTCCAATTGTTATTTTGAATCATATACCCGCATGCATTTAATCCACTGTTTCCACCTTTATTTAAACAATTATCAATAATTTCTTGCCTAGACAAATCAGAAGATGTGCCTCCGAAACCATCATCAGCACAAAATGATAAACCTTTAGGACACCTTGAATGATAATAAGAATCAGAACGCATAGCCTCATTTGCAAAATACATTTCAAATACATCTTTGCCGTATTTATTATTAGTTCCATCAGGACCATTTATATCAACAATTATAACTTGCCCTGCAATTCTTCCATTACTACCATGAGCTCTACCTAAAATTGCAACTCCATTTGCAAGACAATACATATTATTATTCTGTGACCATATAACATGGAATGCTAAATTCCCTGATGGAGTATAAACAGAATATTGATCAGAATGATAAGAACAATTTTCAACCTTAGCATAAGGCACAATATATTTTTTTATAAAATCATCAGAATATATGCCAGAAGATGCCACGTCCCATAAAGAAGAATCTTCATAATCATTTTCAGCTAATTTTAAGGCATTATAAATCAAAGAATAAGTAGTTTCTAATCTTGTCTCAACTACATTTTTTCGATATGAAGCTAATAAAGTTGGTAAAGTAAGAGCTACTACAACACCAATTATACCTAATGTTATTAATACTTCAGCTAAAGTAAAACCATAATTGTGATGTTTTATATCACTAGAATAACATTTTTTCTTAATTTTTTCAACTCCACAAAACGCTTGTGAAGCAAGCTCTAAATTGCCCCCCCCCCGAAAAACAAATCAACACAAGATATAAGTATATTATATAATTTTCCTGTTCCCAATCTTTTCATAAATGCTCTCCATTAATTCTTACTATATATATCAATATACTAAATATTTTAGTAAAAAACAATATTATAAATTATAAGGATCAAAAGACGAATCAAAACTACGCAATGAATCAGGAGAATAAGCTTGTTTTATTTCCGTAAATTGCTTTTCATCTTTCTTTTTAATATACATTGGGAATACTTCAAATTTTCCATCTTTATACACTCCATGTTGCTGTCCGTCCTTACAAACTGTTTGTTTTGCAGTTGCAACATAATTTCCATTTTCATAAGCATAATTATATCGAGTAACTTCTATTGCATCTTTGTTATTTAGATCTTCATTATACACAGAACGCTCATACAATTTTCCCTTACGGAAATAGTCTTGATATTCATTTTGAACATTATTACGCTTAACTATAATATTTCTAGCTAGAGTATCTTGAACGAATGGTTCAAAATTTTCGACAGTAACTTCTTTTATTAAATATTTATTATCAATACTATTTGGCTTTTCTACAATTTGTTCGACATCACCTTTATATAATTTATGGGTAATAGAATTTTCCTGAGGATCAAATTTTGAAACAACTCTTTTTTGAAGTTTACCTGAAGGATCAAATATTAATGTATCCAATAAAGCATCTGTTGAATCAACAGTAGAAATAAATTGTACTTTCAATACTCCATTTGATTTTGACACATTATTAAGAAGTAAATTTCCGACATCAGTTTTAAACTTTAATGAAGTTTCCTCCTTATTTTTCAATTTTCCATTTTCATAAGTATAATCAGAATTATTAAATTCCATTGAACCTGGAGCATCTGTTTTAACTTTATATACAGAACGAGTATTAAGTTTTCCATCTAATAAATAATCTTGATATTGAACTTGATTATTACTACGATTTATCATTATATTTCTTAATGAAGGTTCTGATTTTTTTATAATAACTTCTTTTACAAAACATTCAGAATCAATCTCTTCTGGCTTTTTAATAATCATATCAGCATCACCCATAAACAATTGATGAGTAGTTATATCAGATTTTGGGTCAAATTTTGAAATAATTCTTTTTTCAAGATGTCCAGAATTATCAAAAAGCAAAATATCTCGTAATGAGGATTGATTTTCTAAAGATTGAGTTGAATACTGAACTCTATAACCACCATTAGTTAATTTTTTAACACATTTAGAAGTTAAATCTTCAACATTTGACTTTAATTCAGCAAGAGTATTATTAATAGAATTTTCAATTTCAGAAGTATTACTAGACTTTACAGATTCTGAAAGATTTTTCCCTTTAAAGATGTAATAAGTTGCAAAACCTAAAGCTGCACTACCTAATAATCCAATACCTAATTTAGCAGAATTAGACAAACCTTTAGATTTTTCTTCTTGATTCCCTTTACTCTCTTTTGATTGAATATTATTATTTTTAAATGAAATATTATTTAATGGTGTAATTCTCATGCTCATATAAAACTCAAACAAAATATTTTTTGCTACCCAAATATTTCATCAGAATAGAAAACAAACTCTAAGTGACCAATAATAATTGTATCACCATCTTTTATCCCCTTTTTAGCAAGTTCATCAAATACTCCCATACCTTTCATTATATTTTGGAAACGAATAACTTGCTCAGAATTTCTTTCATCAGTGACTCCAGCAAGTCTTTCTATTTTACCTCCTTCAATAATGAAAGTATCTTTCGCAACTTTAAATATTTCAAAAGAGCTATCATCATTATTGTATGCACCTAAATCTTCTTCCACAACAATTTCAGTTTCTGGTTTAGGAATTTCATCCACTTTTTGCCCCATAAAATCAAGTAATGACTCTAAGTTTTCCCCAGTTACTGCTGAAATTTCAAAAACATCAGATGATACTTTTTTAAATTGTTCTAATAACTCTGCTTTTTTACTTTCATCAATAGCATCAATCTTATTTAATGCAATTATTTGATATAAATTAGCCAAATGTTCAGAATGCTTTTCAAGTTCTAAATTAATCTTTTTATAATTTTCAAAAGGATTATCTTCAGTTGAATCTATTAAATGCACCAAAAATCTACATCTTTCAACGTGACGTAAAAAATCATGACCTAATCCGACACCTTCTGATGCACCTTCAATCAATCCAGGAATATCAGCAACAACATACCCATCCCCTGAACGTTTTCTTACAACACCTAAATTCGGAATTAATGTTGTAAAAGGATAATCTGCAATTTTAGGTTTTGCAGAACTAATTCTACTTATCAATGTTGATTTTCCTGCATTTGGCATACCTAAAAGACCAACATCAGCAATAAGTTTTAATTCTAAAAATAATTCTCTTTCAATTGGAGGTTCCCCAGGCTCACAAAATTGAGGAGCTCTTTTTTGAGCAGTAGCAAACCTTGCATTACCTCTACCACCACGACCGCCTTTTGCGACCAAAACTTTTTGTTCATGAGAAGTTAAATCTGCAATTATATTACCTGTTTTAATATCTTTTACAACTGTGCCTACAGGAACTTTAATAAATAAATCTTTAGCACAGCGTCCATGCATATTTTTAATACCGCCGTTTTCACCTGCTTCAGCTTTAAAAACAGATTTATGCTTAAAATCCATTAGAGTAGACATATTTTCATCAGCAACAAGATAAACATCTCCGCCACGACCACCGTCTCCGCCAGCTGGTCCACCTTTATCTACATACTTTTCTCTGCGCCAAGCAACCATTCCATTGCCACCGCGTCCTGAAACTACTCTTATTTTAGATTTATCGATAAACTTCATTTCTTTATTTCCTTTTTGTATTATAATAATACTATGAAAAATCTAAAAAATAAATTATTCTCAAAAGAACAAATAGAAATAGGACCGCAAAGCGGATATGATAACTATATAATGGCAATCGAATCAAGTTGCGATGAAACAGCTTGTTCTATCGTAAAAAACGGTCGAGAAGTTATTGCAAATGTTGTTGCATCTCAAATTAAAACTCACGCTCAATTTGGAGGCGTTATACCTGAAATTGCTGCAAGAGAACACTTAGATTCTATAAACATAGTAATTGATGAAGCATTCAAACAAGCGAAAGATAATGCAGGGATTAATCCTGAAGATATAACTGCATTTGCAGGCACAGTTGGACCTGGATTAGTTGGGTGCCTTTTAGTTGGATTAAATGCTGCCAAAACACTTGCTCTAACTTATGACAAACCTTTTATTGGAGTAAACCACTTAAACGCACACCTTTGCGGAAACTACCTTGATACAGATTTAAAACCTCCATTTATGGCTCTTTTAGTAAGTGGAGGACATACTCAAATTATTGACGTTAAATCATATTCAGAACAAACAATTCTTGGTGAAACCGTAGATGATGCTGTCGGTGAAGCTTATGACAAAGTAGCGAGATTAATCGGTCTTCCATACCCTGGTGGTCCAAGATTAGATAAACTTGCTCAAGAAGGCAATCCTTTTGCATTTAAACTTCCTGAAGCAAGAGTTGATGGTTATAATTTCAGTTTTAGCGGATTAAAAACAGCTGTTTTAAGACTTGTCAAATCTTTTGAAGGAAAAGAATTCCCAGAGAAAGATATTTGTGCTAGTTTCCAAGAAACAGTATCATCAACACTTTTACATAAACTAAAAAAAGCACTGGAAGCAAGCGGATACAACCAAGTTGTAATTGCTGGCGGAGTTGCTGCTAACTCTGAAATCAGGAAGAAAATCTTTGACCTTGAAAAAGAAGGGTACAAAGTATTTGCACCACCGATGAAATATTGTACAGATAATGCTGCAATGGTAGCATCTTGTGCTTATTTCAACACAAATACTTTTGATGATGTTAATACCGAAGTATTTTCAAGAGTAAAATAAATATTTATCCTAAGAAAATTAATTATGAACAATTGTAAATTTTACACTTCTAAATAGCAAAAAAAATTTTTGCTACACGTTTAACAATTGTGAAAAATCTTGGGAAAACAAACTATACTATGAAACCTTTTTACGGAATCGGGCAAAATCCTATTCCGTATTCTTATTATGCAGACAAGAAAATAAATAGCAATAATAGAATACATTTTACCGGTGCTACAGAAGAATTTTCTAAAAGATTTATAAGAACTCAAAAAGAAATTATAGACGAATTCATAAAAGATCCAAAATCAAATTGGATTGCTGGGGATTTACCAGATAGCTGGCTTGCTAAATTAACAGGAAAAACTCAAGATGAAAAAAATAAAATCGTTAAACAAATATTTTTGCTGTTTAGAGCTGCAATAAAGCATTTAAAACCTTACGATGCACCTATTAACAGCAAAGAATATAGTAAATTAAAAGCAAATCTAGAAAACAAAAGAATAAAAGAAGCATCTGCGTTTTTAACAAAAGGACTAAGACATTTTGGAATATTACCAGAAGGTAACTCCGTTAATTTAAAAAAATTAAAAGTAAATGGATTATATATAAAGAGAGGTTATGTTCTTAAAGAAAAAGGGGGAAATCCTACTTTAGAAAGATTATTTATTAAAAAATTTAGAAAAATTAATCCATTATCACGAGAATGTGATACAAACGGACAATATTCCGAAATTGTTCATGGGCTATACTTAAATAAAAATGTCCCAAGTGAATACATCACAAAATTCTATTGGGGAGACACAAAAACAGGATATATGGCTACTAAATATGAAACACCCCCTAAGCATTCAAGTCCTATTGTTAAATTCAAAAAAGAATATAACAATCTCCAAGAATTTGCAAATGATTTTTATGATAAAACAGGCATTGAATTATCAGAAGTTATTGATCAAGACATAACTCCAGGTAAATTTGTAAAAAACAAGTTTCACCCATATTCAAAAGAAACATTAATTTTAAATTTTTTACAAAAGATATTAAATCAACATAGATTGCAACATAATGATTTACATGATTTTAACGCAATTATTGGGCAAACTCAAGATGGTAAACCTATTGTCAAAATTATTGATATTGGTGGAATTACGCAATTTTAATACACTATATTTTTGCACAAGAGCTGGACAAAATAAATTCAGTAATCTTTTTCTCTAAATTAGTATTAAAATGACCATTTACCTCTTTTATGAAATAACAAGGACTTGTCACATTTATCTCGATTATTTTTTCATCAATAACATCTAATCCTACCAATGGCAATCCTAAAGCATTTAACTCTCTTGCAACAGGAAGAAATTTTTCTTTTTCACTAGAAGTAAGTTCTGCTTTGACAATATTACTATCGCAATGCTCATTAAATTTGAAATCATCATTAGAAGGTAACTTTTGCACACACACATCTAAAACTTCATCACCTAAGAACATAACTCTTTTATCTCCAAAACGAGCTTTAGGAATATATTTTTGAACCATAATAAGCTGCGTTTGATTTTTAGTCATTGTGTTTATTATAACAGCGGTATTTTTATCACCTTTTTTCAAAGTCATTACACCTGACCCGAAGCAGGCATTTAGAGGTTTTAAAACAATTTCGTCATACTCTTTTAAAAATTCAATAATATCAGCTTTTGAAGAAGTTACAATATTTTCAGGCATTAAGTCTAAAAATTTAACAGTATGCATTTTTTCATTAAAATTTCTAATTGCTTTTGGATCATTCAAAATTAAAGTTTTATCTCTATCTACAAAGTCAAAAATATAAGTTGCATTGATATAATCCAAATCAACCGGCGGATCTGGCCTAAACATTACCAATGAGAAATCATTAATATTCTTTTTAATTAAAGCTTTATCATAGAAAATATTTCCATTTTTTTCATAAGCTTCATAGCAATTAGTATAGGCAACACCATTATTAAGCCCTAAATTATCTATTGTAGTAATGCAAACGTTATTATTTTCAAATAACAATTCTCTAATCAGCCAAAAATTAGTAACAAGATTATTAAATTCAAAATACTTTAACTCAATCCTGTCAATTACAAATAATATATCCATGTTTATCTCCAATTCGTTTTCCAGTTTAAAACAATAAAAATTTTAGGCAATTAGAAAACGGACTAATTAACATTTTCTGGATTTAAAATTATACAATTTGAATTATTAATTTGAACAAGCTTCATAAATTTTTCCAAATCAGTTTGAATTTCAGGGAAAGTATTATAATGCATTGGAATTACAGTCTGAGCACCAATCCAATCAGCTGCAACAGCTGCATGTTCAACATCCATAGTATAATGACCACCAATTGGTAACAATGCAATATTTGGTCTATATAATTCCTTAATAGTTTTCATCTCTGTTGTCAATGCTGTATCTCCAGCATGATAGATACGAACATTTTCTACATCAAAAATAATCCCTGCAGGTTCTCCGGCATATCTTCCATCAGGTAATGAACTTGTATGGAACGCCGGTACAAATACAACTCTACCCCAATCATAATTTAACCAACCGCCAAAGTTTACAGATTTAACTTTACAGCCTTGTTCCTTACAATATTGAGCTAATTCCACAATTGCAGTAATGGTTGCATCTTTTTCTTTTGCAATCTCAATAGCTTGTCCAAGATGATCCCCGTGAGCATGAGTTAAAAATATATCGGTAATATTTGCATTATGCCAGTCATATTTGGGATTAACACTCACAAAAGGATCTACCATAATTGAATTTTCTTTTAATTTAATTTCAAATGCACTATGTCCGATATATTTTAAATCCATAATTTTTCTCCTTTTCATTTTATTGTTAATATTTTATCAATATAACAAATTTTATTGTAAAATACAATTATGCAATATAACTTATTAATGCAAAAATGCATAGAACTAGCAAAACTTGGAGAAGGATTTACATCCCCAAACCCTTTAGTTGGATGTGTTGTTCTTGACAAAGACGGAAATGAAATTTCTAACGGCTATCACCATAAATATGGCGATAATCACGCTGAAAGAGATGCTCTTCTAAAATTACACAATGGAGAAGAAAAAGACGGAACTTTAATTGTAAATCTTGAGCCTTGCTCTCATTATGGAAAAACTCCGCCTTGCGCTGATTTAATTATTGAAAGAGGAATTAAAAAAGTTGTAATAGGAATGCAAGACGTCAATCCAATTGTTGCGGGAAATGGTATTCGTAAACTTAAAAATGCTGGAATAGAGGTTATAGAAAACGTTCTTGAAGATGAATGCAAAAAATTAAATGAAGTGTTCATTAAAAATATGCAAAAAAAAGAAACTTTTGTAGCTCTAAAAACTGCAACAACTCTAGATGGTAAAATTGCGACACACAATGGATCTTCAAAATGGATTACATCAGAAAAGGCAAGAGAAGAAGTAAAAAAAATAAGGAATCGTTATGATGCAATAATGACATCATCATCGACAATTCTTGCTGATAATCCAACTATGTTGCATCGAAAAAAGATTATATTAGATAGAAAACTCAAAACAAATTTAGAAAGCCCAATATATAAAAATGGAGAAATATATTTATTTAATGAAACTCTGGATATGTTTGAAGGCGGTATAAATTTTATAAAAACACCTGCAAAAAATGAGAAATTAGACTTAGATTTCATTCTAAAAAAAGCATTTGAACTTGGCATTAAAAGTATTTTGGTAGAAAGTGGCGGACATCTTAACGGTGAAATTTTAAAATATACTGATAAAATTTATCATTTTATCGCACCAAAAATCACAGGTGATAACAGATCTTTATCTTGCTTTGACTTTCAAAAAATAGATAATATAAATGACAGTTACAATTTTAAAATTGCACAAACAGATATTTTTGAGCCTGATATCTTATTAACTTACTATCCTATTTTCAAATAAGTAAAAAGTTGTATAATAATCCTATGATAAAAAAAATGAATGCTGCAGGGACTTTTTATCCTGCTAAAAAAGATGAATTAGAAGAGTTATTCAAAAATTATACTGTAGAAAGTCCTAAATACTATTCAAGAGCAATAATCATACCTCACGCCGGCTATAAATATTCTGGGCAATTGGCAGCTAAAGGGATACAGCAAATTAATAAAGCGGTAAAAAATATTTTTATATTTGCACCAGCTCACTATGAAAGAATTTATGGTTGTTCCATCTGTGACTATAAGGCATTTGAAACACCATTAGGAAATATCGAAGTCAATCAAACTCTCACAAAAGAAATTGCAAAATTATGTGATTGCAATATCGGGAATTTTGCCTTTGAAAAAGAACATTCAATCGAAGTACAATTACCGCTAATAAAATATTTTTTACCGAATGCAAAAATTGTACCTGTACTATATGGTTGTGAAAACTTTAAAAATTTATCTGAAACAATTGAACATTTCTATGAAGACGAAGAAAATGCCTTTATAATCTCAAGTGATTTGAGCCATTTTTATCCAGAAAAAGAAGCGTCTAAAATAGATAACTATACTGCAAAAATGATTGAAGAAAATAATCTAAGCAATTTTGAACAAGAACAGGCGTGTGGAGCTGTAGGAATTTGCGGGCTTATTGAATTTGCTAAAAAGAAGAATTATTCTCTTATTAGAAAAGGATTAATAAATTCAGCAGCTACAACATGGGATTCATCTCGAGTTGTAGGATATGGTTGTTGGATTTTATACGAGGGAGAAAAAAATCAATACATAAAAAAATATTACTCAGATTTTGTAAGAAAAATATGTTCAGACAGTATTCTTTCAGGGTTGCAACTCGGTCATACTGAAGTTAATAACTACGAATGTATATTTGATGAATACGGTGCATCTTTCGTCACTCTCGAATTAAACGGAATACTAAGGGGCTGTATTGGCTCTATCATTCCTCACAGATCACTTATCAACGATTTAATTAAAAATGCACATGCTGCAGCATTTTCAGATCCAAGATTTCCAGCACTGACATTAAATGAATTCAATAAAATAAACATAAAAGTATCACTGCTATCCATTCCTGAAAGATTTCATTTTGATACAGAAGAAGAACTTTTACAAAAATTAAAACCATATGAAGATGGGTTAATAATTCGTGACGGCAATTACCAAGCAGTATTTTTACCTGATGTTTGGGAACAACTGCCTGACAAAAAAGATTTTTTTGAACAACTAAAATTAAAAGCAGGAGTTCCTAAAAACTATTTTTCAGAAAATTTAGAAGCTTTTAAATTCAGTACAACAAAAATTTAGCCAACTAAATCAATATTATTTTTATCATATTGATAGCCAATATTTGAATAAGCAGTATCTGCACTGTGATTATTTCGAGCAGAAGCCGCTACAATACAATCAAATGCATGTTTATTAAAATCATTCATTTTTATCTGGTTTTCAGACAAACTTCTATGATCCTTTTCTAAACTGTTTAATTTATCATAAATAACATTAAGTTTATCATCAGTACTTAATGAATAAAAATTTTTTCTACCGAGTATAACATCTCTATAAACCTGAGATGCACCAAAAGATTGTTCACTTATACCTCTTACTAACATTACAATATCCTCTCTATTCAATAACTTTACCGTCAAACAACTGCATTACCATATTTACATTATCTGAATGCAAAGATGCTTCTATTTTAGCTGCACTATCTGATTTCACCTGTTGCGTAACTTCTTCCTTTAATTCCTCAATTTCTTCAGATTTAACCTCTGGTTCAGATGATACAGGTTTCATTATTGGTGAAGGTTTAGGCTTTGGAGCTTCAAATGTTTTAGGTGCTGAATGATTTGAAACTGAAGGTTTCACTTGAACATCATCTGGATGAGGTAGTCTTATTGTTACATTTGAATTAGACTGCCCGAATAAAGAATTTACAGCATCAATAATTGCTTGTTTTTTAGAACCGCTTTGAACTTGATTTAAGAAAATCTCATTTTTCATAGATAAAACAGTATCATCAGCAGTTATTTTAACAGGATTTGCCCATTGTTTTAAAAGTGCTCTTGTCGGTGCACTATGAATATTTTCTAACAATTGACCCCATAATGCTGAAATATCATCACCTGCAACAGCTTTTGATTTTGGCATAGGAGCAAAATCATCGGCGCTTTGCGCTTGAGCTTTTACAGGAACTTGATTTTCTTCATTTGATTTTAAAACAGAGTGTTCTTTAGGAATTTCAACTTGTTTTTCAGCCTCTTTTTGTTTTAAAATATCAGGTTTTGCATGTTCTGCTCTTTGCATTTCAGGTTTCATAACAGGAGTTGGAGCAGTCTTATATGAAGCAACCTGAACAGGAGCTGAATATGATCTTGTATTACCACCTATATTTGTAGCTCCGCCTTCTAATCTAGCAATCCTATTTTGCAGTTCAACCAGAGATGTATTTTCCGTCAAATTTGCAAGATCAATAATAGCGACTTCTAACCACAGTCTAGGATTATTAGTCAATTTTAACTCTTTTATATAATCAGAACATTTATCAATTAAAAAAACTATTTGATGTGTTTCGACTAATTCTGCTTGAGAATTTAATGCTGAAATTTGCGCATCATTTGCTTGAGTTAATTCAAATACAATTTCTTTTCTGCAATTTTTTACAATTAACAAATTCTTTAAATAATCCATTAAATTTGTCAAAATCTGAACTGGTTCATTTCCTGAATTATAAATTTTTTCTAAATCTTCAATAGCTTCTTGAGGTTTTGAATTAACAATTTTATCAGCAAGTGAATTTAATGTATCAAAAGACAAACGTCCGAGCAAATTATTAATATCATCTGTAGAAATTGCTTCTTCACCATCAAGAACACTTAATTGATCTAAAAGAGCAATACTATCACGCATACCGCCGGCAGAATTTTTTGCAATAGTAAATAACGCATCATCAGTTATATTAATCTTTTCCTTATCAGAAATATATCTTAAATGCTTAACAATATCATCAGTAGTGATACGTTTAAAATCAAAACGCTGACAACGGCTTTTTATAGTATCTAAAACTTTATGCACTTCTGTAGTTGCAAGAATAAATATAACATTTTTCGGCGGTTCTTCTAATGTTTTCAAAAGCGCGTTAAAGGCAGTAGTTGAAAGCATATGAACTTCGTCTATAATGTAAATTTTATATCTGCTGTTTACAGGTGCATACATAACCTTTTCTAAAATATTTTGAGCATCTTCAACTTTTCTGTTACTTGCAGCATCAATTTCAATTACATCCATAGGTGTTGAATTTGTGATATCAATACAGTTTTCACAAACTCCGCAAGGTGCAATTGTAGGACCTTCTTTGCAATTTAAGGATTTTGCAAAAATACGAGCAGTAGAAGTCTTACCTGTACCTCTAGGCCCAGTAAAAAGATATGCATGAGAAATTTTATTTAACTCAATAGCATTTTTTAGAGCTTTTTTAATATGTTCCTGCCCAACAACCTCTTCTAATTTTTGAGGACGATATTTTCTATATAAAGGTATGTATTTTTCGTTCATGGTAAAATTATAACAAGATAATACCGAAAAGGAAAACATTATGAAGATAATTAAACCTGCATTACTAAAAGAAGGGGATACAATAGGAATTTTAGCACCTTCAGGGGCAATGGGAGATGATACAAACCTTTTACGAGCGATAAAATTCTTTGAAAATAAAGGTTACAAAATTAAATTATCTGATAATGTATATAAAAAAAACAGATATCTGGCAGGCACTGATGAAGAAAGATTAAATGCTCTGCATAATATGTTTGCAGATAAATCAGTAAACGCAATAATATGTCTAAGAGGCGGATATGGAGCAATCAGGTTAATTAACAAAATTAACTATGATTTAATTAGAGAAAATCCAAAAATCTTCTGTGGATATTCAGACATCACAGCTCTTAACGCAATGCTTTTAAAGCGTTCGGGACTTATGACCTATTCAGGACCAATGATTTTAAGTGATTTTGGGCAAGAAAATCTTTGTGAATTCACTATTAATAAATTCTTTGAAACTGTATGTGAAGATAAATTCGATTATGAAGGAGCATTCTGGGGCGGAAATTTATCAACACTCGTATCACTATGCGGACAGGATTTTATACCTGACTTTGAATTTACATTATTCTTAGAAGATCTAAATGAACCGCTATACAAAATTGATAAAATGGTAACTCAATTATTTAACATTGAAAAAATTAGAAAAAACACAAAAGCAATAGCAATAGGGGATTTCCTTGACTGTGAAAGCGTAGATTATATTTTTGAAGAGCTTAATCTCCCACTAATAAAGAATTTTCCTGCATCACATTCAGCTAAAAAAGCTACAATACCTTATGGAATGATAAATAATTAATTTTATATTAAGTAATTATTCTCACTTTTGTTTTTGAGCTAAAATAGAATTATGTAGTAGATAAATAAGGATAAAAGACTATGTGGGATTATTCAGATAAAGTTATAGATCATTACAGAAACCCTAGAAATGTAGGGAAAATTGATAATGCTGATGCAATAGGCGAAGCAGGTTCATTAGCTTGTGGTGATTCATTAAAAATATATTTAAAAATTAATAACGGAATAGTTACAGATGCAAAATTCCAAACTTTTGGCTGCGGATCTGCAGTTGCAAGTTCAAGCATCTTAACTGAAATGATTATTGGGAAAACAATTGATGAAGTCAAAAAAATTACAAACAAAGACATAGCAGACCAATTAGGCGGACTTCCTCCAGAAAAAATGCACTGCTCTGTTATGGGCTATGAAGCTCTTGAAGATGCATTAAAAAATTATGATGATTACACTGATTTAGATGACATCAGAAATGAGGAAGAAGCAAACAAACAAAGAGAAAAAATTGTCTGCACATGCTTTGGAATTACTGAAAACGTAATTTGGGACGCTATTAAAATTAACGGACTTAAAACTGTTGAAGAAATCACAAATTACACAAAAGCAGGCGGTGCATGCGGAAAATGTAAGGGATTAATTCAAGACATAATTGATACTTACTATAAAAAAGAAGAACATGACAAAGCAGAATCAACACTTTCTCCTGCTCAAAAGATTTTAAAAATTAATAACGTGATAGAAAATCAAATATCACCGGAATTAAGAAAAGATGGCGGAGATATTACGTTAGTTGATATTGACGGCAACAAAGTAATGGTAAAACTTCGTGGAAAATGTTCAGGCTGCAAAAATTCACACCTGACACTTAAATCTTTTGTTGAATCAACACTAAGAGAAACTGTTGATAAAAATATCGAAGTCATAGAGGTATAGAAAAATGAGTTTAATATATTTAGATAATAATGCAACTACAAAAGTTGATCCTCAAGTTTTGGAAGCAATGCTCCCATACTTTAAGGAAGAATATGCAAATCCATCAAGTGTATATGAGTTTGCAAAACGCTCAAATCATGCTGTAAGGGAAGCGCGTGGTGTAATGAAAGATTTCTTTAATGCTCAAAATGAAAAAGAAATTTTATTTACGTCTTGTGGTTCAGAAAGTGCAAATACTGCAATTCGTGGTGTTTTGAACATGAACAAAAATAAAAGACACATAATCACAACTAAAGTAGAACACCCTTGTGTTTTAAATTTATATCAAACACTTGAAAAAGAAGGTTACAAAGTTGATTACATCGGAGTAAATTCTAACGGAGAACTTGACTTAGCACAATTAGAAGAAGCAATCAATGATGATACTGCACTTGTATCTGTTATGTACGCAAATAATGAAACAGGTGTAATTTTCCCGATTGAAAAGATTTCTGAAATTATTAAATCAAAAAACAAAGAAACAAAATTCTTCGTAGATGCAGTACAAGTTTCAGGCAAAATTCCTATTGATGTTCAAGCTCTTGGTGTTGACCTAATGGGTATTTCAGGTCATAAATTCCATGCACCAAAAGGAATAGGAGCTCTTTACGTTAATTCTAAAACCCTCATCACTCCATTAATTATCGGCGGTCACCAAGAAAGAGGTAAACGTGCAGGTACTGAAAATGTTCCTTACATCGTAGGTATGGCAAAAGCTGCAGAATTAGCACAAGACCATTTGAAATACGAAGCTACAGAAGTAAAAAGACTTCGTGATAAATTAGAAAAAAATATCGTTAAAAATGTATTCAATGCTAGATTAAACACCGGAATTGTAAACAGAGTTCCAAACACTACAAATATCGGCTTTGAATATATTGAAGGTGAATTAATTTTGCTTCACTTAAGTGATTTAGGCATCTGTGCAAGTTCAGGCAGTGCATGCACATCAGGTTCTCTTGAACCAAGCCACGTATTAAGAGCTATGAATGTACCATTCACAGCAATTCATGGAAGCATAAGATTTTCATTAAGCAAATTCACTACAGAAAAAGAAATTGACTACGTATGTGAAAAAATGCCTGGAATAATTGAAAAATTAACAAATATTTCACCTTTCCAAGATGAATTGGAAGCTCTAAAAAGATTGAAACATTAATCTTTTAACTAATACTTTTTTCTAAGAATAAAAAAATCGTAGGACTTAGGTACTACGATTTTTTGTTTATTAATCAATAATTTTAAATACTAAGTCTGTAGAATAGCTTTAAATTACATTCACTATTATCCTATCTGTAAGGAGTTTATAGTTATGAAAAAATTTATTGTAATCATAAGTGTTTTACTCAGCATAAATTGTGCTATTGCAGCAAGTCAATATTCAGCAGTTTTAGACAAATTAGAAAATTCATTATACGGCTTTACATATACAACATCTGATGATGCCTCAAGACTTTCAAGAATAGAAGAAAGTGTATATGGACAAAGCAGACCCAATAAATCAATTAATGAAAGAATTGCAAGCCTAAACAAGGATATGTCTGCAGAACAAATAGGCAATGAAATAACTCCTAAAGAAGATACTTTTGCAGAAGAACAAGATAGTTACAAAGATACTATTGCACAAGAAAAAATGCCACCTGCAGGTGCAAATGTAGACTATCCATCAATAAATGAACTTGAACGAAAAGTATTTAATCAAGAATTTAAAAATCAAGATTTAAACAGCAGACTAGCTAACCTTGAAAAAAATTCACTTGGTCAAACATATGATAATGACCCATTTTCTTCAAGAGTAGAAAGACTTCAAGCGAAATTAAAGACAGAATCATTTATGGATAACAGCATCGCACAATCATCTAATGATTACTACGATGGGGACTCAATCCCGCTTGATAAAAATTATGCTCTTGATGAATATCAGCCACCTGAATTTGACTACGATGCCTACAATTCAAGAAACAGAAAACCTGAAAAAGTTAATATTGCATCAGTAGAAAAATCTATATTTAAAAAATCATTCAATGGCGATAACATGGATAACAGATTATCAAGACTTGAATCTACTATGTTTGGAACTACATTTAATTCAGACACACAGGAAGATCGTTTGAATCGTATCTCAAGTGCTTACAAAGCTCAAAAAACTGCAAGCAGATACGACTCAAACAAGTTTTCCCAGAACATGGCAACCGCAATGCAGATTGGTACAATCTTACTAATGATTTTAGCCTGTGTCCTTTAGAAGATTTATTTGAATAAATTCTTCAAGTTTTTAAGTCCTTCTGCAGCATTTTGCAATTGCTGTTTGGCTTCTTGAGCAGATTGTTTCTGTTGTTCTCTTTTCGTATTATAAGCATCAACTTTTTCTTGCACAGCATCTTTCACAGCTTGTTTGGTTTGCTGAACCTGTTCTTTTACGGTTGTTTTTTCTATAGCAGACATATCACAATTAGATAGCCATTTGAAAGATTTTACAGAACTTTTGCTTTCAACACCTCCATTAAATACAACTTTAAAATCTTTATAATTTTTATTTCCTGATGATAATTGAGGAATAGAAGATACTTTCTCATTTTTCGGATCAGATGTCAAAGCATTTATTAAATTTCCTGTTAAAGTACCAAATTTAGGGATATAAGAAGTTAATTTTGAAACCGATAAATCACCTAAAGGTCCCAATAATGATACAACTTCTGCAGAAATTCTACCCAAGACCACAACATTTGCAGTTGCATTTAACAAATTATATTTTCCTGTAATATAATAAGCCATCGAAGGGCCTGAAGTTGTTACAGGATTTAATGTAGCCCAACCATTTGAAAAAGATAAATTACCTTTTATCGTTTTAAATTGCGCTGTATTTTTTATTGCAGGCAAAGAAGATACTGAATTCACTGCAGCTTTTATAATACTATTAGATTGAAGATTTTGGGCGAATAAGAAGTTTTCAAAACGTCCGATATTACCTAAAGTTCCATCTGTTATATCAAAAGATGCCGTCCCTTTTAAATTTTTCATCATTTCAACATCAGTTGCACCATGCAAAGTCACATTTGTGTTGAAATTAAGCTTACCAGATAAAGCATTTTTAAGCCCTGCAGCACCAGCAATCGCTTTTTCTGCATCCATGCCTGTACCTTTAAAGTTAACCCCAATATGCCCGTTTTGAATATTATAAGAAATATTCCCATTCACTTTTCCTGAAAAAGCATCACCTGCAAGATTTTTAAGATAAAATACATTGTTTAACAAATTAAAATCAGAGGATAGATTTTCTGCAACAATCCCACCTGATACAAACTTTTTCAATGTACCTTTACCTTTTAAAATATTACCGTTTAATATCACTAACATATCGTCCATTGTCAATGCCATATCAGGAATTTTCACAGATGGAACAGATATAGAACCTTTTAAATAAGGATTTGAAGCAATTCCAGAAATATCAATATCAGCCCCAGCATTAATTTTTGAACTTTTAAAACCAGGAATTACAAAAGACACATTTTTCTGTGAAATAAGTTTTAAATTAAGCTTTTGAGTTTTATATAAATCACTTACATTACCTTTTAATGAAACAAGATTTGCTCCATTTGCATAAATACCAGTCTCAGAAAATTCAAGATTATCTGAATTTATTTTAATATTACCTTTAATTGAGGTATTTTTACCGTTTAACTCATCAACGTTCAAAATTGAAACATAAGCTGACGGAGTAGCATCTAATTGAAATTTAATATTTTGTACTTTATCATTACCGCTCAATGCAACAGCAAGAGGTAAAGCCCCTTTTGCTCCGACATCTTTTCTAAAATCAGCAGGAATCATTGATTTTATATCAGATGCTAAGATATTTCCTTTTACATTAATATCAAAATTAATATCTTTTGACATATAATCAGCAACTTTTCCTGTAATATCAATTCTTGAATTGTCAATTAGCAAATACGAATTATCAATATTTATATCTTTTTCTCCGATTGCAATTTTAGTTGCCGGAGCTGATACAACTGCCATTGGATTTGTAATTTTTGCATTTGAAATATTTACATCTCCTGATGCAGTTTTACCATCAGTAACTAAATTAACTTTAGAATTTGCAACAGATACAGATGTATTTGAAGGAACATTTTTTAAATTAACATTATCTATACTCAAATAAACTTTTGGAACTATTTTATTTAATTTACCTTTTATAGAAGTATTCATTGACAATGTTCCGCTATTAATTTTATTTTCTTTCAACAGAGCAATTTGTCCTGCAGCAAGCAAAAGACCTTTTAACTGTAATTTATCGGCAGAAATATTCAAATCAGCTTCTGCATCTTGATTTATAGTACCGCTTATTTTTAAAGGATGACCTAAAATAGAAAGTCCTGCCTTTTTAATATTTATCATGTTATTTGCGAAATCAACATCAGCAGATATACTATCAACTGCAATATTATACAATTTATAAGCTAAAGAAGCAGATGGAATTTTTAAATATCCGGAAGATTCAACCTTTTTCAAATTAGACTTAATACTAAAATCAGCATCAATGCCACCAGTAGCAGTTAAAGTATCTAAGTCTTTATAATTAAATGATTTTGCAACACTATCTACTATATCTATTATACTTTGAAATTGAGCATTTGATTTACAATTCAAATCTATTTTAGGATTTTTGCCTGTTTTAAATTTTCCAATAACTTCAGTCAACTCTTTGTCTTTTGTATACAATTTTGTATACATATCAATATTTTTACCTTTGAATATTAAATCAACACTGCTTTCTGGGAGTTTTTTTCCATCAACAGCTAAACTTAAATTTGATACATTTGCATTCCCTTCAAAATGAATTTCATCAATTGTACCGCTTGTTTTTATATCAGTATTCAAATCTGCAGTTAATTGATTGTTATGAATAGCTTTGAAAACATCTATAATATTGAATACTGCCTGAGTATTTTCTTTAGGTTCAGACTCTGTTTGAGAAAACACAAGATCATTCAAATCAACATCCGGCATAATCTTATTTAACAGCTTAATATCATAATTAAATTGCACTTTATCTTGTAACATGAAATGCCCATCTGTAGACAATTTAATTTTTTTATTCAATATAAAATCGCTAATCAACAGATTATTCCCGTATATTGAATAAGACTTATCAGTAGGGATATCAACAAATGAAATATTATAATTTTTTAAATACATATTAGGCAAATGATTTGAAAGTTTTAATCCAAATGGCAATTCTGTCATTGTATTAACTTGAACAACCTCTTGGCTATCATATTTATCTTCATCAGGGAAATAATCTTCTAATAAAAATTTACCGTCTTTTTTTACTTTTAAATTAGCATTGATATTATCAGCGCCAACCATATCAATTTCTATTTTCTTAAAAAGTAAAGGAAGCAATGACAATTTTCCCTGCACATTATCAGCAGTCAAAAAACTTTCACCATTTGGCAAACTCACATCTATATGAGAAATACCTAATCCAACGGTTAACTTTGGAGTGGTTAATAATCTAATATCGTCAAGTTTTAACTTAAATCCGCTGGAATCTTCTACCGCTTTAGAAATTTCCGGACTATATGAATTTACAATCCCATTTATAAAAAAAGGAATAATTAAAAACAATACGTAAATAATCAATACTAAAGATAAAATAGTTATCCCTGTATATTTAAAAAACTTATTCATTACACACCCCTCTTATTTTAAGTCTTATATTAACATAAAATAGAAAAATTTATAAATAGTTAAACTGTCATATTTATTTTTTCTTTTTATCAGGGTAACAATTCCAATTTATTTTTTCATTTTTCCTAAACCAAGTCAATTGACGTTTTGCGTAATTTCTCGTATTTTGTTTCAATTTATCTTTTGCTTCTTCTAAAGACATTTGCCCATCTAGATAAGCTATCATTTCCCTATAACCTATTGTATCTGTAATATTTGGGATACGTCCATGTTTTTTTAAAAGATACATTGTTTCATCAACCAAACCTAATTCAATCATTAAATCAACACGTTTGTTAATACGGTCATACAATTCTTCTCTTGGAAAATTTAATCCAATCCATTCAACTTCAAATTCGTTTTCTTTGACTCCCCTTGCCTTATTCAAAGGAAGCCCAGTCAATTTTACAATTTCGATATAACGGATTAATTTTTTCTTATCATTTTTTTCTACCCCATCTAATGCTGACTTATCCAAATCATACAAAATATTGTACAAATCCTCATATGACAACTTTGATAATTCTTCTCTTAATTTATAATCTGGCTCAACATCAGGTAAATTATAATTTTCTAACAATATTCTAAAATATAATCCAGTTCCTCCTGCAACAATAGCAATTTTTCCTCTAGATATAATATCTTTTATACATTCTTTCGCTTGCTTTGCGTAAAGACCAACAGAATAATTAAATTCAGGTTCCACAATATCAATCATATAATGAGGAATCCCTTGCATTTCCTCAATAGTTGGTTTTGCTGTCCCAATATTCATTCCTTTATATACAAGACGAGAATCTGCTGAAATAATTTCACCATCAACTTCTTTAGCTAATTCAATAGCATAAGCTGATTTTCCACTAGCAGTAGCTCCAACAACAGCTATAACACTATTAGTTTTCTGAGTCATTATCTTCTGTTTCCAATACTAAATACTTTCTATCATAATATAAGAATATTAAAATTACAAAATACACTGAAAAATAGAAAAGCACAATGCTCATAATAATATATGTAATAGGATTAAATGCTGCAAATGTATTTATGAATAATAAAGCAAATCCCATAAACCACAAAGATAAAAATAATCTTACAGTAGTAAAAAAATCCTTAAACAATTTTATTAACGATTTCCACAATGCAACTAATGGATTTGGCGTCATATAAATAATTTCTGGAATCCATAACATCAATAAATACATCACTATTGACGTAACAGACATAAATAGTAAACTCCATTTTCCAAAAAATACAATTTGTTCAGGAGTTAAACTATCAATAAAAGCAGCCATACCCTGATTTGAAGCAATAGATGGGTCTATGGTCATTTCTTGTAGATGCTGCATAGAGGAAGGATCTAAACCACCTATAATATTAATTCCCAATAAATAAACTATTGGAGTTGCAATTATTTGAATTATAAAGAAAATCAAATACACACCAACAAATGATAAGAAAAACTTTCCAATTCCTTCTGGAATAGTTTTAAATAAATTTAATGTTGCCTTAGCTCTATCTGAATCAAGAACAAAAACTTTTTTAGATAACTGTATTGCTTCTTTTACCATATAAAACCAACCGGCACAAAATACTCCAAACATAAATAAAACTGTAATTGATGCTAATACAAATTTAGCAGTAGAATCTACAGTATATTTAGAATATAAAGAATACAAATCTAATATTTTTATAAAAACTATTAAAGGTATTGTTAATATAATATTATAATTTGTTATTTTTGTAGCATCTTTAAATAATTCACGCATACAATTAGTATCCTCGAAACTAAAAATAATTAAATAACCTATCTACTTAGCAATGTCTACCGTTTTTATAGCATCAGAAGCTTTAGATAACTTTCTTTTTCTTCTTCTCATAAGATCAACAAAAGCCTCTAGTCTTGTTAGGTATCCTGCCTTACCTGTCTGTTCATCCATAATTAAAGGTAAAATAGGAATATCACAATTTTCTCTCATTGCAGGGAATATATTTTGTGACATGATTTCAGGCATACAAGTAAACGGACTTATATGAATAATACCATCAATACCTCTTTCGTCAGCATATGCAACATCAGATACACATTCTAAAGAATCACCGCCAATATCACGCATCAAATAAGGCTTTGCCAATCTATATGCTCTTTGTAAGTGAGTTTCTCCTTTTCTAAAGACTTTAGGGATAATAGCATCTTTCAAGAAACTACTAACTGTAAGGCTTCTTCTTGTTTGAACACCCATTTTACCCAATTCTCTAGTAATATTTTGATTAGAAAATTGATCGCAAACTAAATAAATTTCACCAGTTAAATCGACATTCAAAACCTCTTTTGAAAGATCTATTTCCGTTTTTTTCATTTCATCAAATGCAAGCTTTTTAGCTTTATTTAATTTTCTTGTATTATCAGCATCTTTAATCAATTTTAGAGCTTTATTATAATTTTTTTCAGCATCACCAAAATGAATTTCTCTAGCTCTGTAATAAGAAAGAACATTTTCTAAATCATCTAAGACAAACATCTTTCTTATTGCAATATTTATAGCTCTTGCAAATAGAATAGGATCATTTTTTCCACTAATATTTTTCAAGAAATCATACATTCCCTTTAGTCCATCATACAAAGTTAATTCTATGTATTTTGCATTATATCCTAAATCAGTTAATGCATTGTGAATACAATTTCCATATTCACCCAAACGGCAACACCCAGGAGAAGATATCATAGCAACATAATCAGTACCACCTTCTATTGCTTCAATAAAATTACCCAATATCAACTTATATGGTAAACAAATTGCTTCTGGAGAATGCTTTGTTCCTAAAGACAATGTTTTTTTACTTGTATAAGGAGGAATAAAAGGTTCTACTCCAATTTTTTTAAGAGCAGCTGCCCATGCTATATATACTGTACCCATATGGGGAAATGCAACTTTTAATTTTTTATTTTCTTTACTCATATTCTTTATCTCTTACTTTATTAATTTATTATCTCTATTGTTTAAAATTCAAATCAGGATGACGAGCAGCTAATGTCTCATCTATTCTTTTTACAGGAGTTGTATGAGGAGCTGATATCAATTTTTCAGGATTTGATTTAGCATCCTCTGCTATTTTTAACATTACATCTACAAATTTATCCAGAACATCTTTCGTTTCAGATTCTGTAGGCTCAATCATTATAGCTTCATGTACAATCAATGGGAAATAAACTGTTGGCGGATGGGTATTTTCATCCATCAAAGCTTTTGCAATATTCAATGTAGATACACCGTTTTCATGTTTTTGTTTATCTCCTGACAAAACAAATTCATGCATACAAGGCTCATCATAAGGTAACAAGTATGCTTGTTTTAATTTTTCTTTTAAATAATTAGCATTTAAAACAGCATTTTCACTTGCTTCTTTTAAATTATCACCCATCATTAAAATATATGCATAAGCTTTTACTAAAACACCAAAGTTTCCATAAAAACCTTTAACACTACCAATTGAATGTTTTATATTATAATTTCTGAAATATTTTTCACCATCGAAATCAATAACAGGAGATGGTAAATAATCTTTTAATTCTTCAACAACACCAACAGGGCCAGCACCTGGACCGCCCCCACCATGAGGAGTTGAAAAAGTTTTATGAAGATTTAAGTGAACAACATCAAATCCCATTAATTTTGGATTTGTATACCCCATAATCGCATTAAAATTAGCTCCGTCATAATACAATAATGATCCATTATCATGCATTAATTTAGAGATTTCTAATACATTTTCTTCGTAAATTCCTAGAGTATTAGGATTAGTCATCATAATTGCAGCGACATCAGAATCTAGCAATTTTTTTAAATCTTCGACATCCACTTGTCCTTTTTCATTTGACTTTACAGGAACAATTTCAAAGCCACATAAATGAGCACTTGCAGGGTTAGTTCCATGCGCAGAATCAGGAATTATAACTTTTTTACGGTTATCGCCTTTTACTTCAAAATATTTTTTGATAACCATCATTCCAGTCAATTCACCATGAGCTCCTGCAGCAGGTTGCAAAGTTACAGCATCCATACCTGTCACTTTTTTCAAAGCCTCTTGAAGATTGTACATCAATTCTAAAGCACCTTGACAATCAATATCGTCTGATAATGGATGCAAATTTACAAACCCATCAAGAGAAGCCAGAAGCTCATTCACTTTAGGATTATATTTCATAGTACATGAACCTAAAGGATAAAAGCCTTTTTCGATACAAAAATTCTTGTCAGACAATTCTTTATAATGGCGTAATGCCTCTAATTCACTAACTTGTGGCAGCCCAACTTCAGAAGATCTTAACAAAGAAGTATCAATAAAAGATAAATCCTCTTTTTCGTCAGTTAAAGTTACACCTAATACCCCGTTACTTTTTTCAAAAATAGTTTTCACTAAATAATCCCCTGTCTTTTTAAATCCCTTTTTATTTTATCTAATCCTGATTGTATAATTCTTGATATTCTTGATTGTGAAATATTAAATTCTTCAGCTATTTCTCTCAATTTTTTTTCTTTGAAAAATTTATACTCAATCAACTCTCTTTCACGATGGGGCAATTTTTTCATTGACTCAATAATTTCACTTTTCAATTCAGACAATTCAATAGATTCTTCAGGAGTCATATCCTCAGCCTTAATCTGAGTAGGGACTTCTGCGTCTTGCATTTCATCTATTGAAAGAATAGTTTTATAAACTTCCTCTCTTAAATTACCATTCTCGTCATCTAATTGTTGTTTTTTATTTTTTAATGAATACCATTTATAACGTCTTCTAACTTCATTTCTTATAGCCCATTTTATAGCTGTTGAAAGATATGTATTATTGTAATTTTCAGGGGAATGGTTTTTAAATAAAATATATAAAGTATGATTACCAATATTTATTAATTCAGGAAGCTCAATCAAATGCGAAGTAGAAAACTTTTGATACTCAACCTTCGCAATCGTTTCTATTAAATCTTTATAATCCCTTAAATTAACCTTTGATTGAAGTTTTTGATTTGACGTCATGACTATAACAAAATTCCTATAAAAAACATTTCCCTAAAAACATAATAACAGAAAAAAATATAGAATACCAGACAATGTAATTTTCCTTAACATAATTTATATTTATTTTTGAAAAAATTTAATTAGGAGATTAAATATATGAAAATATTATTTTGTACAGACGGATCTAGAATTAGTTTTGATGCATTAAAAAACATTTCAGGCTGGATAAAAAATGCTCAAATTGATATGATATGTGTAATTGATTGGTCATTTTTACCTGATGAAATAAGCATTGAAGAAAAAAATTTTGCATATTCTTGTGCCAATATGGCAGATACAATTTTAGACTATGCAGAAGAAGAAATAAAAAAACTCGGAATGACACCAGGGGAAAAAATCAAAAATTGTGGAGCTGCAATAGAAAGCATTTTAGAACAATCTGAAAAAGAAGCTTATGATTTAATTCTAATGGGATCACATGGGAAAAAAGGCCTACAAAAATGGTTAGGTTCAGTATCACAAGAAATAATTAACAGTAGTAAAATATCAGATTACATATCAAAAGAAGAAAATAATAAAAAGAAAGTTTTACTAACAACCGATGGAACAAACTGTTCATTAGAAATTATAAATAAAATAATTCCAGAAATGAAACTAGAAGATAAAGAAATTCATATTTGTATGGTAAATGAAGATCCTAATCTACTATTTTTAGATGGAACACTAGATACAAATTGGCTTTTAGATATACAAAGACAACAACAAAAATACGCAGCAAGAGCTTTAGAAGATATCAGAAATTTACTGTTAAAACATGACATTAAAACAACCTCGACAAATATATTAAATGGAATTCCTGCACAAAAAATTATTGATTACGCAAGAGTAAACGACATAGACTTAATTATTCTTGGTTCAAGAAATAAATCAAAACTAGATCGTTTTTTAACAGGATCAGTAAGCAAAAGAGTTTTAGAAAATGTAGTAAGTGATATCTGGCTTATTAGATGCAAAAGTTAATTACCAAGGATAATCACTCTTAATTTGCCAACCATCAAGCATAATTAAAGCTGAACAAGCTGCCCCTGGAACGACATAAGAGTGAGAAGACCCTTTTTTATTACAACTACCTGCACTAGGTAAACCATTTTTTTTAGTAGAATTAGGCATAGGACCTTCTGATATTAATTCTGACCTTGTATGCCCTTGACCCCAAGCATTCACAATATCATTAGCAGAACTATATATAACAAAAGTAAAAACATCTTTTCCTAATACAGCTTTTTTATTTTTAGGAATATTTATATAAATATGAACTCTTACTCCAGTTCCATTATTAACATTTGGCATAAATCCCCAAATAACGCCATCTGGTTTAACAATTGAATATGAAGTTGTTGCAGCGTTTGCACCTCCATTTAAATCCACTACTGTTGGAAGCCCTAATTTACTGTTCTGAAAAATATCTCCATGTTTTAAAACTTTTGTATACGGTATAATATATTTATTAACCCATTGTTCAGATAAACCATCAGTATTCCATACATCCGAAGGCCAATCTGCCCATGTTGAAGTTGAGCCATAATCTGCTACAGCTTGTTTTAAAACACTATTCAATTCTGAATATTCTTTTTTTAGCTTCACAACAGTAACTTTTTTCTGATAATTTGCGATTAACGCAGGCATTGTCATTGCAACTACAATACCAATTATTCCTAAAGTTATTAAAACCTCTGCTAATGTAAATCCATATTTGTCATTGCGAGACTTTTGTCGAAGCAATCCAGCTTTTTCTTTTAATAATTGGCTGGATTCTTTCAGGTATTCTCCCTCTAAATAACCATACCTCCTAAATCCTTGTGGAGCGAGCTCTAAATTGCCCCCCCCCCGACTGCTACGCAGGTAGACAATTCTACACGGGCATTATTTAATTTATTAGATTCTTGTGTCTGTTCTGCTTGAAATCTTTTCATAACTAACTCCTTTCTCTTCCTCAACTTATCATATTTTACAGAATATTTCAACTCTTGACCCTTTAATAAAAAAATGACATAATTAATCTATGTTTAAATATTATGGGAAATATGCACCTTATTTATTCCTGTTACCAGCAGCGGTAGTTTTGGTAATATTCTTTTTTATACCGTTTTTTCAAACATTCTTGTTAAGTTTTTTAGATTATTCTCATAATATTTATAAACCTGAATTTATAGGGTTAGAAAATTATATAAATTTATTTAAAAACCCTATTTTTTACAAAGTTTTATGGAACACTTTTATTTATCTTTTTGTAGCGGTACCGATACTTGCAATAGTGCCACTATTTTTAGCAATATTAATTAATCAAAAAATCAAAGGGGTAACTTTATATAAAATACTTATCTACTTACCAGTAATTGTATCTATTGTAGTTGCAGCAATTGCATTCAAGTGGCTATATGCTGATCAGGGAATATTAAACTACTTAGTAACAAAACTTGGAATGGAACCTATTGGATGGCTAACCGATCCAAATTATGCATTATATTCAGTAATTATTGTAACTATTTGGAAAGGCATAGGCTATTATATGATAATTTATCTTGCAGCTTTAATGAGTGTTCCAAAAGAACTTTATGAAGCATGCGACATTGACGGAGCTAATTTTTTAACTAAACACCTCACTGTCACTGTACCACATATAATGCCTACAATTGCTCTTGTAACCACAATAAGTGCAATATCAGCAATGAAAGTTTTTGCAGAAATCTATGTAATGACAAAAGGCGGACCTTTAAATTCAAGCAAAACAATTGTATATTATATTTATGAAAGAGCCTTTGAAAATCTTGATTTAGGCTTTGCTTCAGCAATGGCGGTTGTACTGTTAATTATCGTAATGATATTTTCTCTTATAAACATTTTATGTTTTGAAAGAAACAAATATAATATATAAACTTTAAAGGATTAAAAATGAAAAAAATAATAGAAAAAATTACTATACATTCAATATTGATATTTGTTTCATTACTCTCAATATTTCCTTTTATATGGCTGATTTCTACTTCATTAAAAGGAAACAGCGAAAATATTTTTGCATATCCTCCTCAAATCATACCTCAAGACTTTACTTGGGCAAACTATTCAGGTGTTTGGGATAAGGTCGATTTTATCAGATATTTTATAAACAGTATGATTGTGGCTGGAGGAACAGTTCTGTTAAATCTTATATTATCTTCAATGGCAGGATATCCACTTGCTAGAATGGAATTTAAAGGGAAAAAAATTACATTTTTCGCAATTTTAGCAACAATAATGATCCCTTTTCAGGCAATAATGCTTCCTGTATATTTAATCACATTAAAACTGCATCTTGTAGATAGTGTTAATAATTTCGCAGGTTTTATAGGGCTTATAATGCCATTTGCGGTAAGTGCTTTTGGAATATTTTTGATGCGACAAGCTTTTTTAGGAATTCCAAAAGAAATGGAAGAAGCAGCGATTGTTGATGGCTGTAACGTTTTTCAAGTATTTTGGAGAGTTCTTTTACCTATGGTAAAACCATCATTAGCAGTGCTCGCAATATTTACATTTATAGGCTCTTGGGGCGAATTTTTATGGCCAAGCATCGTTTTAACAAAAGAAGCAATGTACACATTACCTGTCGGAGTAAACAATTTACAAGGAATGTTCAGCTCTAACTGGAGATTTATTGCTGCTGGATCAATTTTATCAACAATCCCAATTTTAATATTTTTCTTAGCAATGCAAAGATACTTTATATCAGGAGAAAATGAAGGTGCAGTAAAGGGCTAATTGACAACTTTACGACAACTTCATTTTATTTTTCAAAGAAACTTTTTGGTTTATATAGATTATCCCAATAAGATTTTGAAGTATTGAAAGGGTTTTGATCTCTTAATGCGTACCTGTAAAAACAAGTATTATCATTAGAATCATTAATTCCACAGCTAAATATTGATTGCCCACCAATTCCTGCATCAAAATAAAAAAAGTCATAACCATAACGATTTGGTCCTTTGTATGGGCCATTTGTATCAAAAAATACTGTTGCAATTATACAACTTGCATAACAAGAGCCCCAAGCATCGATTTGACCGATCAAAGCACCATCTGGTAACAAATAATAAGTTGGAGTTAAGTTCCCGGAAGTCGCATACATATGCCCCCAAGATGCAGGTTCTCCCCAAAAAGTTTTTGTAAAAAGGGGATGAGTCCCAATATTTTTATGATGTAAATTATCCAGAATTTCTTGGCGTCCTAATTTTTTAGCTCCTTTAAACTGCTTTTCAAAAACCTCATTATACTCTTTATAAACTGGTTCATAAATACTCGCTTGCGAACCAAGTGGAAGATTAAACAGATTCATATCTGAATAATCACTCAACCCTAAGTCGTTTAAAGTGTATTTCAAAGCAGAATTTACAATGCTATTGGTTCTTTGAAACCTTACTCTTAACTCATGGATTTTATACCTTACGATCAGTGTCGGCAAAGTCATTGAGGCAACAATTCCTATAACCCCAAATGTTACTAACACCTCTGCTAATGTAAATCCTTTTAAATAATTAGCTGCTACACTTCCAAGCTGCTTATAACCTCTCTGCAAAAAGCTTAGAATGCCCCCCCCCCGACAATTAGGTTAAATCTTTTCATAACTAGCTCCTTTCTTATTAAACTACTCTACCCCTGGAACGTGAACATTATAACGAACATCATCAAATTCGGTATTTTCATCATCTATTTCTTCTTGGAAAATTTCTTTTGCTCCACAAACTTTTAAATTTTTTATAATTGCTTTATCTAATTCTTCGGTATAAACAATTTTACCATTTACATAAGTAATGTTTGAACTTTTAACAGGTTCATCTGTAATTTTCTCAATTAAATCACTATTTGAATTTGCTAAAATAGTTCTAGTTACATCATTCATAACATCAAAAACGTAACGTTGACGAGATGCCATATTATTTCCACCAGCACTAGAAATCAATGTAGTTGCTTTTTCTAACTCCTCTAAAGATTCTTTATAATATTTTAAATGCCTTAATAAAATAGCAAGATTATAATGAGCCTCATAATTCATTGGATTTAATTCAATAGCCTTACAATATGCAAGACCAGCTTCTTTATAATCACCCAAAAGCTGGTATGTTAAAGCTAAATTGTATCGAGCGTCATAATCTTTTTTTAGAATTTTGCAAGCCTCTTTATAAGCATCAAGAGCCTTTAAAAGATATTGCCTACGAAACTCCCAATCATCTTCAATGTAAACATACTTTTGTTTATAAGCAACACCTTTGTTATAATAAGCCAAACCTTTGTTTACTTTGTAACTTTTTCTGTTACTGTATACAAAAGGTATTGATAGTAAATGCCTTTTTGTTTTTAAAATTTCATCATATTGATTAATTGCACCATCAAAATCACCTAATTTTTCAGCAGAAATAATACCATAGTTCATTCTGGCAATTACCATTTTAGGATTATATTCAAAAGCTTTTTCATAAGCATCAACTGCTGAATAATAATCTTCATATACTACATAAATATTTCCGAGATTATACCAAGCACCATAATGTTCAGGATACAAACGTAAAGCAATGTTGTAATAATTTATAGCTTTTTGAAGTTTCTGTTTTTTTAAGGCTTTATCACCTTTATGCACATAATAAAGACTTTTTACCTTATCTAACTGCCTATTAAAAAATACCGGATGCATGTAAATTAATGCTCCAACACCAGCAATTAATAATAATGTAAATAAACCTGAAAAAAACTTTTTCAACTGCTATACCTCATTATAAGACCATATTACATATATTTAAAGATTTATGCAATACACTATTGTTACGAAATTGTAACATAAATAATAATAAAAAAGCAATTTCAAAACATACAAAGTTTTTATATAAGTAAGGTAGGTTAGAAAATTCAATTTGGAGGTTAGGTTATGGCAGACTTCAATATGGCTGCAAGTATGTACGGATTATACCCGAATATATACAATAACCAGGTAGCATTAAACGATTTAACAGATATGGATTTATACACACCATTAGGAATGGCAAATCCAATGATGAGTATGAACGGAAGTATCTTTGGAGGCGGTTACGGGATGTATCCAGCTATGCCTGCATTTGGCGGTGGTTATAATTATGAAGACTACTACAAAAATTATGAAAAATATCAAGACTTCATGATCGATAATCAAGTAAGACGCCAACAAAAAATGCGTAATGCCGACCTTCGATTAAATTCTCCACAGGAAGGAATTGCTAAACAAGCAACTTACCTGCATGAAAAAATAATGAGAAATGAACAACAACAAATTCAGGAAGCATACCAAAATTTCATCGAAAGTGTTCGGAACATGTATGGTGATGCCAGTCCAGAAGAAATAGCTAATAGAGCATCTACTTTATATGCTCAACAATATGGTTGTTCAATCACTGATGACATTAGAAAATACGGTAGAGGATCTTTCACTCAAGGATTCTTGCAAACTGTAACACTCGGTTTAGCTGATAAAAAGACTGCAGAAGAAAACGTTTCAGAGTTAACAGGACAACCTGTAGGCAGAAGCGAAAGAGCCAAGAAAATTGCAGGTAATATCGCTGGTGGTGCCGTATTTGGCGGAGCTGCAGCTGTATCTGCTAAATATCTACTAAAAGCATTCTGTGCAGGTGCAAAAAACAAACCGTTCTGGGCTGCATTAATAGGAGGTATAGCAGGTGTAGGTGTAGCACTTGCAACCGCAAAATAAAAAAATATATAGTGTGTAAAGTGTGTGTAGAGGTTGAAAATCATTCAACCTCTTTTATTTTTCTCAAACAAAAGGAATACCCGCACCAAGGAGTTAAGATGCGGGTATTAAATCAGTAAAAGAGACATCAATGACATTATGGAATATTTAAAAATAAAGTCAAATTTTTCTGGATATTTTTTTTAATTTATTTTATAATCCTCTTATGAAAAGATTTATATATTTATTATCAATTTTATTAATCAGCTCAAATTGCACTTTAGCTTTTTCATTACCAAAAGCAAAAGAAGCACCTAAGTTTGTTCAATCTGAGCAATACCAAAACATTTCAAATCAAGCAAATATTTTTTACGCAGAAAATGACATTAAAAGCGCTTTCAATCTATTTTTAAGCATTCCTGAAAATGAAAGATCCGCTCAAAACTGGCTATTACTTGGTAATATTTTACAGGATCAAGGAAAAATAGATGAAGCCACTTTTATGTATAATAAAGCGATTGAACTTGATAATAAATACTATAAAGCTTATTACAATTTAGGAAACATCTATCTTCAAGATGGACGACCTAATATGGCTATCGAACAGTATAAAAAAGTAATTAAACTAAAGCCTGAATATCCATATGCTCATTACAATCTTGGTTGTGCATACATCAAATTAGGAAAATATGGCAAAGCGAAATTTGAACTTTTAACGGCAATTGACTTAAAAAACACTGTTCCTGATTTTCACTACAATTTAGCATATGTATACAAACAACTAAATAAAGAAAAATCAGCTAAAACATATATAGAATACTATAATAAGTTAATACAAGAGCAAATGTAGAGGCATTATGTATAAAGGTATAATTTTTGATTTTAATGGCACATTATTTTTTGATTCAGAAAAACATCAAGAAGCTTGGAGAGAATTTTCTAAAAGACTAAGAGATCACGCTTTTACGGATGAAGAAATGCGCGATTATATGTTTGGGAGAACAAATGAAGATATTATCTCATATCTTATAGGCAAAAAGCCTTCTCCTGAATTAGTAGAATCTTTTGCGAAAGAAAAAGAAGCTGTATATCGAGATATGTGCAGAAAAGATTATGAAAATACAAAACTTGCCCCAGGTGCAATTGAATTTTTAGACTATTTACAAGAAAATAATATACCGCACACAATAGCTACAATGTCTGAAAAAGATAATGTTGATTTTTACATTGAAGAATTTAAACTTGCAAAATGGTTTGATATCGAAAAAATCGTCTATTCAGATGGAACTTTACCAGGCAAACCAGCTCCGGATATTTACATAAGAGCTGCTGAAAAATTAAATCTTAAACCAGAAGAATGCATAGTCGTAGAAGATGCAGTGTCAGGTATAGAATCCGCAAGAGCTGCAGGTAGTGGAAAAATTATTGCAATAGCATCTATGGAAAGCGAAGATTTGTACAAAAAAATTCCTGCCGTATCACAAATTATAAAAAACTTTAATGAAATAGACAGGAATATTTTTGAAATACCTTGTTATAAAAATTAATAAGATTAACTTTAATTCTAACTATGATATAATCAAAGCATGGTAAGATTAATTAATGACAGTAACATAGATTTTTTAGCAAATACAGCCTACAGATTAATGAGGCTTCAAGAAATTTTCACACACATTCATGAATACAATAACCCAAACCTAAAACCTTGTATTTACGCAATGTGGCACGCTAATCAATTTTTAGTTCATGGACTAGAAGACAAAGCTAACACGAGTATTCTTGTCAGCAATTCTATTGACGGAGAAGTTATTGCAAGAGCCGTAGAAAAATGGGGGTTTAAAGTTGTAAGAGGTTCTGCAGGCAAAAAAGGGGCAGTAGAATCAACAATGCAAATGCTTACAAGACTAAAAAACTGGGAATGCGTTGGGATAATGGTAGACGGGCCTCATGGCCCTTTACACAAAGTTAAAAATGGGGCAGTTAAACTAGCCCAAATGTCCGGAGCTCCAATAGTACCGGCACACTGGTACTCTCCACAAAAAACATTTATAAATCTTCCTTCATGGGATAAAATGACAACTCCACTAGGAGATTGTAAAATCTTAAATTTATACGGCGAACCAATTTATGTAAATGAAAATGCAACAGATGAAGAATTATCTACTGCAAAAGAAAATATAAGAACACAATTACTGAATTTAGAAGCGAAAGCTCCTGAAATATATAACGAGGCAAAAAAACAAAAATTATGGGACAAAAAAAAATAAACATATCTGCAATTCAGATGTGTTCTAAAATTGGGGATAAAAAAGCAAACTTTGATAAAGTTAATATGCTTGTCGAAAGAGATATAAAAACAGGTGTAGATATAATAATCTTACCTGAAGTATGGACTGTAGGCTGGTCTCCTAAGCATTTTAGAGAAAGTGCCGAAGAAATAAATAATAGTGATACAATCAATTTTCTATCTGAAATTGCAAAAAAATATAAAACTTGGATTATTGGCGGCAGTTTCATTTCTAAAGAAAATGAGCATTACTATAATACTTGTCCTGTAATAAATAGAAAAGGTGAGCTTGTTACAACTTATTCAAAAAATCACCTATTTTCATATTATGGCTCTGATGAAGGGAAATTTGTAGAAGTTGGGAAATCTCCAGTAATGGTAGATATTGAAGGAATAAATACAGGACTTACAATTTGTTATGATATAAGATTTCCTGAAATTTTCAGAGCATACAGAAAAGCTGGAGTAGACTTATTAATAAATTGTGCAGCTTGGGGTTTAAAAAAACCTATTCCTTGGGAATGTATGACAAGATGCAGAGCTGTTGAAAACCAAGCATTTATGGTTGCATTAACTCAATCAGGATACATAGAAGATGGAGAATGGAATATCGGTCACTCTAGAATTATTGACTACAAAGGGGATTCATTATCTGAAATTAAAGACCAAAAAGAAGGTGCTATGAATGCAACTTTAGATTTTAATGAGATGTACGAATTTAGAAATAAATGCACCTGCATTAATGATATTAGAGATACTTATGAGGTTAAAAAAGTATGAGAAAATTATTCAATATTTTAATTACATTACTTTTAATAATGACAACTCAAGCAAAAACTTATTCTGCTGCAATTGATAAAACAATTGCACAATCAGATATTAATAAAGGTGCAGTATCAGTGTCCGTAAAAGATGCAGAAACTGGGAAAGTTATATACAAATTAAATGACAAACAACCAACTATGCCAGCTTCTACATTAAAATTAATTACACTTGGAGCATCACTTGATACACTTGGTGATGATTATGAATTTTCTACAAAATTATACAAAACAACAAATAATGATTTATATTTAAAACTTGGGGCAGATCCTTTTCTAACTTCAGCTGGCTTAAATTCTTTAATGGAAAAAGCAGTTAAAGACAAAAAAATAACCTCTCCAAAAATTATTTATATAGATGACTATATTTTTGACAAAACAGAATGGGGAGAAGGCTGGCAATGGGATGATGACTTAAATCCACTAATGCCAAAATTTAGTTCTTACAATATTGATAAAAATTTATTAAGTATTATTATTTCACCAACAAATCCAGGTTCTCCTGCACAAATTTATACAAATAAATTTTATCCAATAACATTTATGAACCTTGTTACAACCGGCACAGAAAATGACATTGAATTAAACAGAAATAACAGTATTGCTCCAAACATTTTAAATATATCAGGAACTATAAATAAACAAATTACGGAAGAAATTCCGATTAATAATCCTAAAAGATACTTTATACTAAGACTTGAAGATGCTATAAAATCTGCAAAAATGGATTATTATGGTGGTTTTCCACAAAAGAAAACACCTACATCAAATATTTATCTTGTAGCAGAAATAAAACACCCAATATCCCAAGCTATTAAAGCAATATTAATGAATAGCAATAACTTTGTTGCAGAAACAGTGTTCAAATTAGCAGGAGCAAAATTTGTAAATAATACAGGTTCACTATCTCATTCTCAAGAAATGTTAGATGCTTATTTCAAAAAAATAGGAGTTAATGCTCTAGATATCAAAATTGTAGATGGAAGCGGAGTATCAAAAAACAATATAATCACAACTGATTTTATGACAGATTATCTCGTTAAACAATCTAAAAATGAAGCATTTAAAAATGCTTTACCAACATCAGGAGAAGGCACACTTAGAAATAGAATGCTTTATTTTAAAGATAATCTGAGAGCAAAAACTGGCACTTTATCAGACGTAAGTGGTATTGCAGGATATATTACTTCAAGAAGCGGTAAAACTTATGCATTTGATATTATGATTAATGATCCCAAAACAAAATCAAATGATAAAAAATCCCTTGAAGAATATATCATTAGAGATATTTACACATCATATTAAGAATTTTTATCTCCAAAGAAAATTATCTTAGACAAAGCACCTATAAAACCACCAACAATTCCTAATACAATAGCTGTTTGCACTCTTGCTTTAGGTAAAAAACTTTTTATTGCTTTATAAGCATTTTCCAACTTTGGAGATCTAATAAGTTCGGCCAATTTTGCTTCTCCGGTATTTGTTTTAGATGCTTCTAAAATTGATTTTCTTGCATTTAGCAAAAGTTTATGAGCATTTTTTTGAGGTTCTGTAGCTTTACTTAAATATTTTTGAGGAATAGATTTTTCAAACACATCTGGCTTTTGAGTTAAAAGCTGTTCTAGATTGTATTTTCTAGGTGCTAAAGTATACCCAATACCTGCACCAATCATTCCTGTCATTAAACCAACTTCGGCAGGAGAAACAGACGTATACTGACCATACTGACTCATAATAACCTCCTATACTCTTAATAAACACTTTGCAGATACTTACATTTAAACTCATAATAGAAATTTTTACCGTATTTTTTTTAGAGAATTTACATCTCGTAACAATTCGTCAAAAATACTGATTTATGCTATATTTAAAGAAATTAACCATTAATTTAAAGGAGTAAAAATGGAACCATTTGTTACTATAATCACACCAACTTATAATTTACTTGAAAACAACTTAGCAGATGACTTTAATCTGTTAATTTCATTATTAGATTTGCAAACTTATCCAAATATAGAACACTTAGTAATTGATAATGCTTCAAATGATGGCACTATTGAAATGCTTAAAAACTATAAAAACAAAGGGTTTTTCAAATTCTACTCTGAAAGAGATACGGGTAAATTTAATGCCTACAATAAAGGTGTTATGAGAGCAAAAGGGAAATATGTAACTTTTTTAAGCTGCGATGATTTTATCCATGATATTACTTCAATATATGATATTGTAAATGTAATGGAAGCAAGTAATGCTGATTTTACATTTGCTCCTGCATATTGCAGACACCCTGAAGGTTTTGTTTTCTTATTTACACCTTCTATGCATAACGCATTTCAAGTTATGCCTTGTGCAAGACAAGCAATGTTTTTCAAGAAATCAATGATTGAGAAAGAAAATTATTTTGATGAAAAATTTAAAACAATGTCTGACTTTGATTTTATTATGAGAATAATTATGAAAGGTTACAAACCTGCATATTTTGATTCTACATATGTAACTTACAAACTTGGAACGAAAGCAATGGAAAATCCACAACGTTCTGAAGAAGAAAGTAAAGGGATTTATTTCAAAAACTTTAGATCAATCTACCCTATAAATGATGATATGTTAGATCAGATGGCAAAATATTCAGCATTTCCTCAACCGCTATTGGAAAAACTTTCAAAATATTTTCCGGAAGCTGATAGAGAATTATTCTTCTCTAGATGCGAAGAAATGCATCAGATCAGATTAAATGCTATGCAAAATCAACAACAATAATTTGTAAAACTTCACGTAAAAATTTGCAAAAAAATCTTTGCAGAGTATGATATAAGTAGGATATTTTGATATCTTACATGTGTATACAGACAAATAATGAGAGAAAAAGAAGATTAGGGAATTAACATGAACGAACAAAAAGTTGCAGTAATAGGCTGCGGTGTATGGGGAAGAAATATTGTCCGCAATTTTTATAATTTAAATGTACTGGATACAGTATGTGACATTGACGAAGAAAATTTAAAAAAGGTAACAGAACAATACCCTGGAGTAAAAGTTACTAAAGATTTCCACGAAATTATAAATAACAAAGAAATCACAGGAGTATGCGTTGTAACACCAAGCCATACTCACTACAAAATGGTAAAAGCTATGCTTGAAGCAGGTAAAAATGTTTATGTAGAAAAACCTATTTCAACAGTAGCAGCTGAAGCAAGAGATTTATCACAATTAGCACATGATAAAGGTCTTGTTTTAATGGTAGGCCACTTACTTTTATACCACCCAGCTGTAAACCGCTTAAAAATGCTTATTGAAGAAGGCGCATTAGGTAAAATTGTATACGCGCAAAGCGACAGATTAAATGTTAATTACTTTAAAAATGATAGAAGTGTAATGTGGGATTTAGCTCCACATGATGTATCAATGATTAGTTATGTAACAGGGAAAGAACCTTTACATGTAATCTCTGCAGTTGGCTGTTCATCTGATCAAAATGAAATTATGGATATTACACATATCGGAATTCAATTTGAAGATGGTGTAATAGGACATATTTCTGACAGTTGGATTACACCAAGAAAACATGTACAACTTCTTGTAAGAGGAACTAAAGCTACCGCTATTTTAGACGATACAGTTGCAGAAAATAAACTTGTCATTTTTGATAATTTTGTAAAAGACAATACTCAAAATATTAAACTTGATTATTTAGAAATTGAACCACTTAAACTTGAATGCCAACACTTTATCAGCTGTTGTGCAACTGGCAAAAAAGCTCGTTCAGATGGCGATAATGGTTTTATGGTTACTCAAATTTTAGAAGAAGCAGAAAAAATTATGCTTGGGGATAAAGTAAAAAAACTTGATGAAGTTAATTTTGCACTATCAAGAACTAAAAAATAAAAATATCGGAGAGACATCAAATGAATATAAAAAATAATATTGCAAATATCGTATCAGTATCAAGAATATTTGTAGCATATGCAGCAATTGCTTTGTTATATGAAAAAACAACTTGGTCATATATACTTGCATTTATATTAACAATAATTGCTTTTTCAATGGACGGTCTTGATGGCTATTTAGCTAGAAAACTAAATCAATCATCAGAATGGGGATCCGTTCTTGATATTTTAGGCGATAGAATTGTTGAAGTATCATATTGGACAGTATTTGCAGTAATGGGCTGGATTAATATTTTATTTCCATTAGTTTGTGTAGCTAGAGCTTTCACTACAGACGGAATAAGAAGTGTTGCTTTATCAAAAGGGATGACTGCTTTCGGTGAAAAATCAATGCAATCAACATCTTGGGGAAAATTTATTTGTGCTTCTAGATTTATGAGAATAAGCTATGCAGTTGCAAAAGTTTTAGCATTCTTACTATTAATTGCTGTAAACACCCCTGGAATGGAATTCTGGAAAGGCACACCTACACTTCATATAATCACAATGATATTTGCTTGGGCAGCAATTATTTTCTGTGTAGTTAGAGCAATCCCAGTTGTAGCTGAAAGCGGAAAGTTATTTAACGATGACAAGCAAAATTAATATAGTTTTATATGAACCTGAAATTCCTCAAAATACAGGAAATATTGCAAGATTATGTGCTTGCACTGGAGCTAGTCTTTATCTTGTAGGCAAACTAGGGTTTTCATTATCCAGCAAATATACAAAAAGAGCTGGATTAGACTATTGGGATAGTGTTGATTTACACAAAATTGATACTATGGAAGAATTGCTTGAAGCAAATAAAGATGCTAATTTTTATTATCTGACAACTAAAACTAAAAAATTATATACAGATATTAAATTTAAAGATGGAGATTTCATAGTATTTGGACCGGAAATTAGAGGCTTACCAGACGTTTACGTAAAAGACAAAAATGCATTAACAATCCCTATGAAAGAAGGGCAAAGAAGTCTAAATCTATCAAACTCTGTCGCAATTGTGGCTTATGAGGCAATTAGACAAAATGGACTATAATAAACTGCCAAAACTACCTGAAAGATCAGAAAATTCAAATAAAGGAACTTTCGGAAAAATTCTTAATGTATCAGGTTCAGAATACATGACAGGAGCAGCATATCTTTCATCTGTTTCTGCATTAAAAATTGGAGCTGGCTATGTAGAATTGGCAAGTCACGATAATGTCCTAAAAGTAGCATCAGCAAAAGCTCCTGAAATTGTACTTGCCCCAACCAATAAAATACCAGAAATAATCAAAAATTCAACAGTATTACTAATTGGCTGCGGATTATCAACAACCAATGAAGCTAAAAATTTATTTACAAATACAATAAAATTAGCAAAAAATATACCAACAGTAATTGATGCTGACGGATTAAATATTTTATCTGAAAATAATATAGAATTACCAAAAAATACAATACTAACTCCACATCCAAAAGAAGCTTCAAGATTACTAAATTGCTGTTTAGATGAAATTTTATCAGATATGGAAAAATCTGCAAAAAAAATCAGTGAAAAATATAACTGCGTAACAGTTTTAAAATCTCATAAAACAATAGTAACATCTCAAGAGGGAGAAATTTATTACAATAACACAGGAAATAGTGCCCTTGCAAAAGCAGGAAGTGGAGATGTACTTGCAGGCATGATTGCAGGATTACTTGCTCAAAATATGCAAACATTTGAAGCTTCAGTTCTTGGGGTTTATTTACATGGATTATCTGGAGATTTAGCAAAAAATGACCTGACTGCTTATGGCGTTTTAGCCACAGACACAATCAGGTACATTCCTTATGCTATAAAAAATTATCTTAAGCTAAGTAATTGATACTATTTTCTGGAACAATTTCTTCTTGAACTTTTGCACTTTCTGCAGAACCAATATTAGTTTTAGTTACTGCAACTGACTCCATAGTTTTAGCTTTACCAATTTGGCGAGGAGATAGAGGTACATTTCCGAAATAAGCATCTTCTGGAATATAAGAACCTCTGCGAGCAGCTGCTTTATTTTTATTAATAATTACTCTACCTGATTCCTTAATAGTTTCTGCTAAATTAGCTTCAATTTGTGCAGCCTTTCTTTCTAAATATTGCTGAGCCATAGTTTTGTTTGAGGTAAATGAAACATTGTCAATCATTATTAAATTCTCCTTTTTGTTACTACCTAAATAATACTTGTAAATAATATTTTTGATACTTAAAAAAAAATATATTTACAAATATTAACAAAAAGATAATACTAAAAAATAATTTAATATCAATTAGACACTTTTCCTAAAACAACTCTTTTTGAAGCTCCTGTACAAGAAGGTAGATTACTAGGTATATTATAATAATTACAATAACCTAAAAGAGCAAAAGCCATAACCTCTTTGAAATTATTAGATATCCCGTATGCTTCATGTGTTTTTAAATCAACATGCTTTGGCAGGTAATGACGTAAATATTTCATTAATGTCGGATTATATGCTCCACCACCACCAATAATTACTTCTTTTATATCTATATCGGGATATATAAATCTCTCATAAGCAGTTGCAATAGTTTTAGCTGTTAAAGCTGTAGCTGTAGCAACAACATCTTCAGGATTTTTAGGTCCGAATCTAAGTGCATTTTCAATATACTCTGCAGAGAAATACTCTCTTCCGGTAGTTTTAGGTGGAACTTTAAAATAGTATTCATCTTGCATTAGACACTCAAGCCAACTTTCACAAACTTTACCAGAATCTGCAATTTTTCCATCTTTATCATAAGACTTTTTAAAGAATTTATTAACACAATAGTCAATCATAATATTTCCAAGTCCAGTATCAAATCCAAAAGTTGGAAAATCTTTGGATATTACTGTTACATTAGAAATACCACCGATATTTTGAACCAATAAATTTTTCTTTAATGGTTTAAACCATTTTTCATCTGCAAAACAAACTAAAGGAGCACCCTCTCCACCAGCAGCAATATCAGCTTCTCTAAAATTTGAAATTGTTAAGCAACCGGTTTCTTGAGCAATAACAGCACTCTCTCCAATTTGTAAAGTACTTTTTAATGAAATTTTATCTAACTTTTCCTCAATTGGAAAATGAAATATAGTTTGTCCATGACTTGCAATAAAATCAGGCTTTCCATGTTCAGAAATTAAAACTTTACAAGCTTCAGCGAAACAATGGCCAATAGCAAAATTCATTTGACATACATCTTTTACAGAAACATTCCCAGAAAAAAGCTGAAAAATTTTGGCTCTAATATGTTCGGGATATTTATAATTTATCCCAGATATAAGTTTTACAGACATATCAGGATGAACTTCACACAATCCAGCATCAATACTATCACAAGAAGTACCTGACATAAGACCTATAACCATTTTTGACTGCAATTCTTCCATGATTTCTATAATATAAAAAAGCTTGCATTTTCGCAAGCTTTAAAAATTACAACTATCTCCTCTTCCCCTTAAATCTTTTTTGTAAATCCCAAATAATTAAAATCAACTAAATAAAAATATCCCTAATCTTTTCTTCTACACTTCAAAAAACTTTTTTTATTTCCTCTTTCTTTAACCCATTTTTCCAACTATCGAGCCTTTGCCATCACCTCTCTTTACTGCTATTTATTCCTCAAGATTTTTGTTCATCATTTGAATTAAATCTTTTACTATCCTGGCAGCCGTTCCCTTATTTTCTGTTTTAAGGTTACCGCCCCTCCACACTTTTTAATGTAAATCTAAGTTAAAAGTTTGACAAGTAAAGAAAAATAAAATAAAATTTACAATTGACCATGCCCCTTGAAATAACTAGAAAAAATTCAAGTTCTTAAATCTTAATGAAGAAATCTTAATGAAATTAAGTAAAAATCTGACAATTTTTAATTGACAATTAAGAATTAGTGTTATTAATACAATTTAGACATGCTATAAATTTTATAGTAAAATATATTGGGGAGAGAATATGAAAGAATTTATCAAAAATCAAAAAGTAACATATAATTTAATGTCCTTTACAGGATACAAAGCACTGCTTTTATTCTCTCTATTAACAGAAGGTCCAAAATCTTATGAAGAAATCTGCAATCACTTTATTAATCACCCATATTTAAGAGAAAAAATATCAATTGATACATTAAGAGTTTATATAAATTCTTTAAAAAGAATTGGTTGCGAAGTAAAAAGATTTAGAGGAGAAGATAAAGTTTCCAGATATGTTATCACTGCTCACCCATTTGAACTTAAAATGTCAGATGATGAAATGCAAAGTGTAATAAAAACTTATAAAAGTCTTGTTAAAAATATTGATATTAAAGAATTATTATCTTTAGAAAAATTCTTTGAAAAAATTGGTAAATACATTAAATGCGAAAATTTTATAAATGAAATAAAAAACATTTCACTTCTCAAAGATATAAATCGAGAACTACTAGAAGAACTAATCGATTGTTGTGAAAAGAAAAACCAAATTTTAATAGAATACAATTCGCCAAATACAGGACTCAAAGATATTGAAATACTAACAGACAAAATCGATATTTCTAATGGAAAAATTTATTTATATGGTACCGGTTTTGAATACATGGAATATGGTATTTTTTTAGTTAGCAGAATTAAATCGATTAAAGAAATAAAATTAAACAAAACAATTCCTGACAATTTGAAATCTATTTGCATTACATACGAACTAAAAACAGAAGACAAAAACTTAATATTAGATGAAAATGAAAAATTAATAAAAACAGAAGATAATAAAGCCATTATTGAATTAAAAACATCTAATAAATTTCTGGCTAAACAAAAATTTCTAGAATATGGACCAACTTGCAAAATAATTGCCCCAGAAGATTTCAAAAAAGAATTTATTACATTATTAAATAACATGAAAGCGGGGTATTATTGTGACTAAAAAACTAACCGAAAAATACAATGATGCCTGTGTAAAACTATTTGAATTTTTAAAAATGCTCTATGATGGTGATGCTGAATTTAAAAAAGTTATAGACCACTTTTCAAACGGGCAATATGACGGAACTTCAAATACCCATGTTACATTAAACAAATATCTTAATGCTATGAAAATATTTGGCATAAAGGTAAAAAAAATTAATGGCAAATATCAACTACAAAGCTCCCTATATAAAATCAAATTTAATTTAGAAGATTTAAAAAGCATTAAGCTTTTAAAAGAAGCAAGCGAAATACTACCTAACGGTAAAAACAAAACAAATCTTGAGCATTTTATTCATAGTTTAGAGATCAGATATAATGACTATGCACAATCATTAGAAAAAATAACAAACAATACAAATAATTTACATTTGCAATTTAACCATTCAGAAATGGTAGAACAAATTAAACAATGTGAAAAATTTTGTCAGGATAAATTAAAACTTGAAATTATTTACACAACAGAAAAAGGGGAAGCAATAAACCTTTTATGTTCACCAATTGAATTACTATATCAAAAAAGAAAAATTTTCCTAAAAGCTTTAGGGAATAATGGGAGTAGAGTTTATGAAATTCCTATTGAGAAAATTCAATCTGTAAAACAATTACCAATATCAAATTCAGGACAATCAATACCTACTACAATTGTCTATAGAATAAAAAATAGATTAGCAAGAAACTATAAACTAAGAGACTGGGAAAGATTAGATAAAATAGAAGCAGACGGCAGCCATATCATAGTCAATAAAAATGAAGACTTACATATGCTAATAAAAAGATTAATGAGATATGGAACTGAATGCGAAATTTGTTCACCTAAATTCTTTAAAGAAGAAATGATTGAAAGAATTAATTCTACTCTTGAAAATTATCAATAATATAATGTTACATTAAAGTTTTTTAAAATGATGTTGTGATAAAATTTTAATCATGGATAGTAACACTCAATTTGTACCACTACACCTCCACAGTGAATTTTCACTTCTTGATGGAGCAATAAAACTAAAAGATTTATGCAAGTTTGCCAAAGAAAATAACATGCCAGCTGTCGCAATTACAGACCACGGTGTTATGTATGGTGCACTTGATTTGTATTTGGAAGCAAAAGAAGCTGGAATTAAACCTATTATAGGGTGTGAATTTTATGTACATAATGGAGATATTACAGAAAAAGATCCAAATAATAATCCAAGATATCACTTAATTCTTTTAGCAAAAAATAATGAAGGATACATGAACCTTGTAAAGCTTGCATCTGATGCAGCATGCAAAGGTTTTTATATGAAACCTCGTATTAATTTTGAGCTATTAAAAGAACGTCATGAAGGAATTATTTGCTGCTCAGCCTGTCTTGGTGGAGAAGTTTTGCAAAACCTATTAAAAGGTGATTATGAAGAAGCAAAAGCTGTTGCCAAACGCTATAAAGATTTATTCGGAGACGATTATTATATTGAATTACAAGACCATGGACTGGAAGAACAAAAAAGAACTAACCCAGATTTAATCAAGCTCGCAAAAGAACTTGATATAAAAATGATTATCACAAACGACTCTCACTATTTGAGAAAAGAAGATGCAGACTGGCATGATACCTTACTTTGTATGCAGACTCAATCTATGAAAGATGAAGAAAATCGTTTTCATTTTCCTAATAATGAGTTTTATGTAAAAACAGTTTCTGAAATGCGAGATGCTTTTAAATGGATGGATTCAGAAACTTTTGACCAATGTATAAAAAACACAGTTGATATAGCAGAACAGTGTCACGTTACAATTAAATGGGAAGCACCATTACCAGATTTCAAAGTTCCACCAAATCACACAACAGATTCTTACTTAGAAGAACTTGTAATGCAAGGTCTTAAAAGAAAATACAAAGAAGAAGAAATAACACCAGAACTTAAAGAACGTGTAAAATATGAACTTGGTATTATTGAGAAAATGGGATTTTCTGCATACTTCTTAATAACTTGGGATTTCATACACTTTGCAAAAACTCACGATATTCCAGTTGGACCTGGCAGGGGTTCAGCAGCAGGTTCAGTTGTTGCATATGCTCTTGATATTACGGACTTAGACCCTATCAGACACCATCTGTTGTTTGAAAGATTCTTAAACCCTGAACGTTTCAGCATGCCTGATATTGATACAGACTTTTGTATTGAAAAACGTGGAGAAGTTATTGACTATGTTGTAAAAAAATACGGCGAAGATAAAGTATGTCAGATTATTACATTCAATACACTTGCAGCAAGAAACGCATTTAAAAGTGTTGCAAGAGTATTCGGAATGGAATATGCAAAAAGTAATAAAACAGCTTCCTTAATCGAAGATACAATTGAAGGTTCAATGATTGAAGGATCTGAACTAAAAAATCTTTACGACACAGATGAAGAAATAAAAAGAGTTATAGATACAGCTAAAAATGTAGAAGGTATTAAATGCGGTATAGGTATGCACGCTGCAGGTGTAATTATCTCATACAAACCTCTAGACCAAATTGTACCAGTACAACCTTCTAAAGACGGGATCATTATTACGCAGTACCACAGAGAAATTTTAGAAAAAATGAAACTTCTAAAAATGGACTTTTTAGGTCTGCGTAACCTTACAATGATTCATAAAACAGTTAAACTAGTAAAAAAATGTCAAGGAATAGATGTTGACATTAACCATATACCTCTAGATGACAAGCCAACATATGATATGTTAGTAAGAGGAGAAACTGTCGGCGTATTCCAACTTGAATCATCAGGTATGACAAGTTTGGTAAAAAAATTAAAACCAGACGTTTTTGAAGATTTAGGAGCTTTGGTTGCACTATTCAGACCGGGACCTTTAGGGTCAGGCATGGTAGATGACTTCGTAGAAAGAAAACATGGTCGTCAAGCAATTACATACGCACACCCAAGATTAGAACCAATTCTAAAAGATACATATGGCACAATGGTATACCAAGAGCAAATCATGCAGATTTTCCAAGTCATGGCTGATTACTCTTTAGGTCAAGCTGACCAAGTTCGCCGTATGATGGGGCACAAAGACCCTGTAGCTATGGCTGCTCAAAAAGATAAATTAATTGAGGGTTCTGCAAAATACGGGATGAAAGCAGAAGATGCAACTAAACTTTTTGAACAAATTCAAAACTTCGCAGCATACTGCTTTAACAGAGCTCACTCATCAGCTTACGCCTTCGTGGCATATCAAACAGCGTATCTAAAATGTCATTATCCTGTTGAATATTTATCAGCACTATTATCAAGTGTTGCAGGAGATCAAGATAAAACTCAAGCTTACATTGAAGAAGCATTGAAATATGGAATAAAAGTTTTACCACCAGACATTAACAAATCATATCTTGAATATGCACCAGACGGCAAAAATATTCGTTTCGGACTTGCATCAATTAAACAAGTCGGAGAAGGAGTAATTGAAGAAATCATCAAAGAAAGAGAAGAAAATGGTGATTATAAATCAATTTATGATTATATTAAACGCTTAGATACTAAATGTTCAAACAAAAAAACTCTTGAAGGCTTAATTAAAGCAGGAGCATTTGCATCAATAGAAAAAAGTAGAAAACAATTAATGGATAATATTGAATACATAACAGCAACTGCTTCTAAAGAATCAAAAGCAAAAGAGTCAGGTCAAGGCAGTTTATTTGACATGCTAGGAGATACATCTGCAATAGAAGATGCAAAATTCCAACTAGCAGGATCTGATGAAGAATATGATGCAAGAACATTACAAAATTTTGAAAAAGAATTTTTGGGATTTTATGTAACAAGTCACCCGCTATCTACAATTAGAGATAAATTACCATTCTTGATGACTCATAAAATAACAGAAATTCCTGAACAGCCAAATGACAAAATTGTTACGATTTGCGGTCTTATTACTGCAGTAAAACAAATTCCAACCAAAAAAGATCCGACAAAATTTATAAGATTTATAACTGTTGAAGATCTTTCTGGGAAAATTGAAGTTATTGCATTCAACGGGAAAATCCAAGAATATGGTGATTACTTGCAAAATGAACAAAGAGTAATTATCTCAGGTAAAGTAAACAGAAGAAGTGACGATGAACCACCATCATTAATAGTTGAAACTGTAAAAACTGTAGATAATTCTAATATTTTTACAATCTCTCTAATTGATGACTTTAAATTTGAAGAAATAGTGTTGCTAAAAAATCTCTTATGTCAATATTCAGGCTCTGATCCAGTTACATTCAAATTAAAAGATTTTGATAATGATGTAAAAATTTTAACATCTTCATTATTCTGGGTAAATTCATCTAATGAACTGATAAACAAATTAAATAAAGCATTCCCGAATAGAATAGAAATAGATGTTCGATCAATGGATAGTACAACAAAACAAGAAGAAGCTGTCGCATGCTAAATATTTCCCCCAAAATAACGAACAAAAATGCTAAAATTATATTCATTGATTCTAAATCATACAATAAATTTTATAAAAATCAGCCTGAAATAAAAAAATTAAAATATAATTGTGGAAATAATAATATAACACATTACATTCAATATGACGATTTTGTATTCAGGCTTTCTACTCATTATAAACATCAACCAAAATCAAATGAGATATCAGAACACATAAATGAAATAGTATATAGTGCCCAATATGCAAAAGAACACATTGGAGAAATAATTGAAAAACAAACCCAAAAACTAAAAAATTGGAAACACAATATTGATATTATGCCATATGAAATATTAATAAATAATGAAAACATCAAGTTGGCTAAGAAAAAAACACCTATAAGTACTAACATAATTAATAAAATAAAAAATTTTTTCTTTAAATAATAAAAAACACTTGCAAAAAAAAATTGTTCATGTAATAATAAAAAAGTACCCAATGCGGGGGTAATTCAGTGGTAGAATGCCTCCTTGCCAAGGAGGATGTCGCGAGTTCGAGCCTCGTCTCCCGCTCCATAAAGAAGAGTCTGATTTTCGGACTCTTTTTTATTTTGTAATTTTTTACTAAATCAAATGTTCACTAAAAAGTATTTCTTTTAAACTTGTATGCTAAAAATTCAGTAAAGATTTTTACTTGCATGACTTTTGCATATTTGATAAAATTACTAAGTTAAATATTAATATTGTGCGGATGTAATTCAGTGGTAGAATGCAACCTTCCCAAGGTTGACGTCGCGGGTTCGAGTCCCGTCGTCCGCTTTTTTATTTAATAAAGAGGGATATAAGAGGAGATTATGAAAAAAGATAAAATTATATTTGTATTGTTAGTTATATTGGCAATAATTTTACGTATACTATTTATCGACAAACCAGCAGGCTTTTGGCACAACGAAATGGTAATGTATAACCAAACAATTGCCGGAGGTCCATTAGATATTATAAAAGCTGCAGTAGATGCTGATGTTCATTTCCCTCTATATCAACTAATGCTTGCCGGATGGATGAAAATATTCGGAAACGGAGATATTACAATAAGATTATTTTCGGTACTGGCAGGAGTATTAACTGTTGTTATTGCATTTTTCACAGGGAAAGAAATTAAAGATGAAAAAACAGGAAATATTTTTGCATTTTTAACTGCAATTAATGCAACATTAATTTTTTATTCTCAAGAAGTAAAATTTTATATTTTCTTAGCTCTTTTTGTTACCATTTCAATGTTTTTCATAATCAGAATAATAAAAAATAACCATATTAAAGATTATGTAGGGTATACTCTTGCAAATGCAGCAATTGTGTACACATTTACAATAGGTATATTATATGTAATAGCCCAAGGCCTTATTGTACTTACGTACATACTTATAAAAAATAAAAAAATATTAAAAAACTTTTTAATCTCAAATTTAATACTTATAGCATCGATACTTCCTTTCGCTATTTACATACTTACTCATATGGGCAAATATGAGAGCGCAAATTGGATATTCACAAGTAATATTTTTACAACATTTGTGCTTATTCAAAATTTCTTCACTCCAATTATAATAGCTGTATATAATAACCCCAAAATCTACATCCCAACAATTGGAATACTACAAATTTTATTTTTATACATTCCAATAGGCATAGCATTTTATGGAATGTACAGAGCTATCAAAGAAAATAAAAACAACTATTATATCTTAGCTTTACCAATACTATTTTTACTATTTGAAACTATACTTTGCATGAATAGCGGGCTTAGAATGCTTACAAGATACACAATTCTTGCAGTAACTCCATTTTTACTACTAATAAGCCTTGGTTTAAGAGAAATAAAACCTATAAAATTAAAAATTATAATCACTTACCTATTATTAATAAACACACTATATTTAATAGCCTCTCCTCAAAGTGCAGTAAGAGGATATCGTGATTTAGGAGAAAAGCCAACTGCAATAGTATTAAATAATTATGGAATAAAAGACTCAGATACAATTGTGCTAGCCTTAAGAAAAAATGACTTTGATAAATACATAGAATTTAACGGAAGAAAGTTCAGTTTATTACAAGATTTCGTCCATGAATCTTATGCTCAAAACATAAATATAGCTGACAAATACGGTAAATATGAGCATTTTGTTATTAACTCCCAACAAATAAATCCTGAATTTGAAAAAGATTTTGTATCAAGAGTAATTGCCCCAATGAATAAACATGATAAAATTTTCTATATTTGGGACGAAAATTATAATTCATACCCACTAAAAAGCATGGATGAATATAGAAAAATACCAGTTATGACAGGTAGCCTTTCAAGAATGAATGCAGAAGCATTCATGATTTGCCAAAAATATTTACAAATAAAAAAAGCTACAAAATTAAAATATTATAGGGTATTTGTTTTTGAAAAATAATATTACCATTTTTTAAAAATAAAAAATACTGCAAATATTATAAATACAAATCCAACTAAATAATTCCACTTAAATTCTTCTTTTAAGTATAAAACGGAAAATACGCTAAAAACTAAAAGAGTAATAACCTCTTGAATAGTTTTTAGTTGTGCTGCAGAATATACACTGCTTCCAATTCTGTTTGCTGGGACTTGAAAACAGTATTCAAAAAACGCTATGCCCCAACTAACTAAAATAACTAACCATAAAGCAGCAGACTTATGCTTTAAATGTCCATACCAAGCAAAAGTCATAAATATATTTGAAATAGTTAACAATATTATAGGGGCAATACTTCTAAACATATATCCAAGCCTTTCTTAATATAAAAATTTGCTAAAAAAATTATACAACAAATATAAAAAGAAAGTCTTGACATTTAAGTATTTTCTTAATACAATAATTCATGTGGTTAGCCGACTTGGCTCAATGGTAGAGCAACGGTTTTGTAAACCGTAGGTTGTAGGTTCGATTCCTATAGTCGGCATTTTTTATTAAATAAAAGCCCTTGTGGCATAAGCCTTTGTGGCGCAGGGGTAGCGCACTCCCTTGGTAAGGGAGAGGCCACGGGTTCAAATCCCGTCAAAGGCAAATTTTGAAAATTAAATATGGGTAGGTGCCCGAGTGGCTAAAGGGAGCAGACTGTAAATCTGCCGTCGCGAGACTACGGTGGTTCGAATCCACCCTTGCCCACCATTTTAAAAGACCTCTTAAGAGGTCTTTTTTATTTTTCTAATAATAATTAAATGCTTTACTAATATTTATAATAAACTTTTTATTTTATTTGCTCTGGTGTAATTATCCATAAATCAATATTGTGGTAATTTGCCACTGATTTTACACGTTTTATATATTTTTCATCACTTTGACCATTTTCAGAAATCAATACAATTCCAGCTTTTTTATTTAACTGTTCACCATAATAAAGAGATTGCCCGATACTTTCTGCCCATTTTTTAGCAAAATCAAATTCTACAGCATGAGTTTTAGTCACACAATCAACACGAACCTTATCAGGCAAAATCACTTCTGTCACACCACCATTTGCTCTACACCAATAGTTTTGATAATCCTTTTCATAAAATTTATGATTCTTTGGAGTAGCAGCAAAAGCAGATATTGAAATTAAATTCAGTATTAAAATTAATAATAAGAATTGCCTCATTATTTGATAATACAATTTAATTTTCAATTATAAATTAGCTAAACGTATGAATTATTAATTTTAATTATTACCAAAAGAATAAATTATTGTTCGATTATATTTATCACCTTTTTTCAAAATAGGTTTTTCTTCAAATGTATTTATTGCATCAGGGAAAAATTGTGGTTCCACACATAAAGCTGAATGTTTCTCATACCTTTTTCCATCTTTTCCTAAAGGTTGAGAATCTTTACCTAAGTTATTTGCCGTATAGAACTGAAATCCAGGTAAATCAGTAGATACATTCATATTTATCCCTGATTTTTCAGACTTTACCCTAGCGACTTCAATTATTGTCTTTCCGTCATAATTATCTACAACAAAATTCTGATCATAACCGTTTTTATTCATTTCAGACAATTTTTTCGGAGTTCTGAAATCAAAATCAGTACCATCTACAGATTTTATTTCACCTGTCGGAATTGCAATTTCATTCACTGGAGTATATTTAGAAGAATTTGGCAAATGAATTATATGTTCCATTACAGAATTTTCATAAGTATTTTCTGCACCATCAAGATTAAAATAAGAATGATTTGTTAAATTCAAAATAGTATCACTGTCTGATTGAGCCTCGTATTTTACAGACAAATTATTGTTGTTATCAAACTTATATGTCACAGACATTTTTACATTTGCAGGATACCCGCCTTCCATATCCTTTTTATTATAAGTAAATTTGATACCGTCTTTTAATACTTCTGCATTCCAGTTTTTAACATCTAACCCTTCTTTACCGCCATGAGAATGAGTTAGCCCGTTATCTTTATTGCAATCTAACTTATATTCTTTTTCACCAAGTTTAAATGAACCTTTATTAATTTTATTTGCACAAGGTCCAATTGTGCCACCAGCATGCCCAATCGGAGATTTTTCGTAAGGCGTTACAGAATCATATCCTTGAGCAACATCTATTAATTTTCCACTTTTATCAGGCACTTTTATTGATGTAATAGTAGCACCAAAAGAAGATAAACTTACACTTGCACCATTTTTATTTGTAATTGTATATAATTCAGCTTGTTTACCTGTCTTTTCAATCTTACCAAAATATTTTTTCTCTATTTTAATTCCGTCATACAGTGAATTTGTCTGGACTGTTTTTGTAAAAGTATCCTGTATCGGTTGATTTGCAAGGAAAGTTGAATTTACAATATTTTGCAAAACAGGTCGATTATTATTAACAAATAAAATATGCGGATTAAAATCAATTGGCATTTACTACACTCCTTTATGATTAAAAAATCATAGCATAAATTTATAAAACAAAAAACAAAATAAAATTGCTATGTTTATCAATAGTAACATAACTTTATTAAATATTGCCGTAAAATCCTTTTACAGGTAAGATGTTAATGGAATATTTATATAGGAGAGTAAAGTATGAGAAATCTATTTAAACTGGCGTTATCTGCACTGGTTACATTAGTAATAACCATACCGGCATTCGCTTATCCTGATGTTAATTCTGACCATTGGGCTGCGAAACAAATCGAAGTTTTAACTGAAAAAGGTGTAATTGTAGGTTACCCTGACGGCACATTCAAACCTGATGACAATGTATCAAGAGCAGAATTTGCATCAATGGCAATTAAAGCATTAGGGCAGGAACATACAACAGTTGCTCAACCGGTTAAATTTACAGATATTGAACCTGGATTTTGGGCTTATGATTCAATTCAAAAAGCACTGTATTTTGATTTAATTTCATGCCCGCCACAAGGTGAACCATTCAGACCTGATGATACAGTGACTAGAGCTGAATCAATTTCAGTAGCAGTAAATGCTCTAACTACAGAACAAATCAGTGATATGAAAGCTAAAGAAGTTCTTTCTAAAAAATTCGCTGACACAAACGAAGTTCCTGAATGGTTCTTAATTCCTGCAGGCAAAGCTGAAATTTTAAATATGTTAGTAACTATTCCTTCAAAAGACAAAGCAAAAATTGAAGCAAACAGACCTGCTACAAGAGCAGAAGTATCTGCAATTTTATATGAAATGATGGAACAAGCTCAATTAAATCCAAATGCAAAACTTGCAGAAGCAATGAGAAAGAAAACTGGTGATGGATATGTTGTAGAAAATGCATTTGTACAAGGAAGTGTCGGCACAATTCCAGCAGGTGCAATTGTTCCTGTTAAATTGAGCAACTACATAAGTTCTCAATCATCTCAACCTGGAGAAATCTATGTAGCTTCAGCTCCAGAAAACTATGTAACTAAAGATAAATTTATCCTTGTATACAAAGGATCAAACTTAAAAGGACAATTACTGGATGTAAGAAGCGGGAAATGGTTTGTTAGAAATGGGGTTTTAGTTCTAGATAACTCATTAATCACTACAAACAATGACCAAACAACAACATTTGCAGGCTCTGGAGAAATCAAAAAAGACAGAAACTGGTTTATGAAAATAGTAAGAGCAACATTAAAAGGAGAAAAATTAAATGTAAATCCAGAAGATGTTGTCTATATAAAACTTCTTAAACCAATAAAAGTTGATTTAACAAATGGTTGGATTTTAGAATAAAAATAAAAAAGTCCCGAAATAATTTCGGGACTTTTTTTATTCAACTGTCTCACCTATTGTATATTTTTCATAAATTAATTTTTCAGTTCCAGAAAGAATATTTTTCAAACTTTTAGCTCCTAATGGATTATAAAATATACCAGTCATATCTTTTTCCCTAATCTTTAAGCAATAACCATCTCGTCCAAATTGATTAGGACCTTTTACTCCATTAACATCAAAATAAATATAAGCACAAGCATCATCACTTCCAGGTTTCATAATATCATTACCATGTTCATCTTTTTTACAGTTTCCTTTATCATCTCGCTCACAAGAATACCAAACATTCAGACAAGAAGCTTGTTGAGATAAAGACAAAATCATACCATCAGGTAAAATAAGTTTAGGATAATTTAAAGCTTGTCCAGATGTACTACCGTTTAAAACCTGTTTCGTTGCATACAAATATGTAATATCATAATATTTTTCGCATTCTTTTGAAGTTTTATTTTCACATAAGATTGCACCATTAAAATATTTTTGAAATCTTTTAGCTAAATCAACATTATTTTGTGTAACATCAAATAAATATGTATTATCTCCTATAGTACCACCATCAGCTTGAGCTTCCAACAAAGCATTTTGAATTGTCGAATATGCCTTTTTAGTTGCAGTTATTAGTACTTTATCTTGATACTTTGCAATAATAGAAGGCATTGTAAGCGCTGCTACAACACCTATTATCCCTAAAGTTACAAGAACCTCTGCTAATGTAAACGCAAGAGTAGAGCTTAAATTACGCCCCCCCCCCGAGTTTCAAATCTTTCCATAATCCGCTCCTTTCTTATAATTGTATAACTTATTATAACAATATACTATATAAAAAACAAGCTTTAAACATCTTTTTTTATAAAACCTGTTTGAATAATATCCTTCCCAAATTTTTGTTCAAGTTTATCAAAACATTTTGATAGCTTTTCTTTGCGTTCATCAACTACATTATCAGAAAACAAAGACATTTGTGCTTCATTATTAAAAACAAAAGTATCTAAAATAACACCTGTACTACGATAAAGAATATTCGGATTATAAATTTTTTCTAATAACTCAAATACTATGTCTGATATTTCAAGCTCAAAATCCGTACCAATATTCAAAACTTTTTTTTCACAATCAACTTTAAAATCCTTAGTTCTTAGAAAAATACTGACACCTTTACACTTTGCATTTATTTTTCTTAATTTCACACATGCTCTATGAATATGATAATTCAGAGAATTTTTTAAATAATTTTTATCTGATGAAAATTTTGCAAGTGCACTTGTTTTTTGAATAGATTTTGGCAATTTAATCTCATTAGAAACTGGAGATACCATCTCTCCCAATAACTCATGTTTCATCTCTAGCCCATGAATTCCAATTTGCTTATTGAGCCATAAATCATCTTGAGAAATTAATTCATAAGCTGTTAAAATACCATGTTTTCTTAACATTATAGATAAATTTTTACCAATACCCCATATTTCATCAATACTTGTTTTTTCTAAAAGAGGAATAATCTTCCTTGATCCAACTAAAAAGACTCCTTCATCAGCTTTCTTAGCTTTATCAGAAGCCAATTTCGCAAGGGATTTAGATGAACTTACTCCAATTGATACTGGAATATCAACTTTATCTAAAACTTCTTGCCTTATCATTTGTGCTATTTCTAAATAATTCTTTTTGTATAATCTTTCAAGTCCTGTTAATTCAACAAAAGCTTCATCTATCGAATATATTTCGACCTTTGGGCTAAAAGATTTTAAAACGTCCATAACCTTTTCAGAAATTTGACAATACAATTCATGATTAGCATTAATAAACACAGCCTTTTTCATTTGTCCTTCTATTTGAAAATAAGGCATCCCCATTCTAATTCCCAGTTTTTTAGCCTCTTTAGAACGAGATATTACACACTGACCGCGTCCAGACATAACACAGACAGGTTTACCTTTAAGTTCCGGATTTACAGACTGCTCACAAGACACAAAAAAAGAATCACAATCAACGAGAGCTATTACATGTTTTTTAGCCATATCCACATTATCAGATATTTTTTGATTTTCTTCCAACATTAAAGAATAATTTCCCGTTCATTTTTATATGTAACATACCCTAAATTGGCAGCAGGCGGCTTTTTGAGATATTTTCTTTTAGTATAAATTACTCCCACTTTTGAAGAATCTGCTCCTTTTGAATATTCTTTTGCTAATTTTGCACACTCTAATAATAATTTATCAGTAGGATTATCACATTTTAAAAGGACATGAGACCCTGCACAATCCTTTGTATGAAACCAATAATCCTCATCCTTCGAGAGCTTTGACACTATAAAGTCATTTTGCCTGTTGTTTCTGCCGACAAATACTCTATAACCTTCAATACTTAATTCCATAGGTTCAATAGATGATTTTGAATACTCTTTTTTTACTTTTTCAGGTTCTATTTCAAATTTAATCTGCATCAAATCAGATATTGAAGTTGCAATATCTAGAGAATATAAAATATGCTCATAGTATGAAACTTTTTCTTTTAATTCGGCTGTCAATTCCGTTAGCTTAGTTATTGTATTTTTACCTTTGTTATAAAGCTTATAAAATCTATTTGCATTTTCTTTCAAAGTTTGCATTTCGTCTAGTTCAATTTTTATATCTTTATTATTTTCATAATCATAAACACATATAAATTTTGAATAATCTTTTGAATTATAAAGATTTGCCATTATCAAATCACCATATAAACGGTATTTATCAGAATCAAATTCTTTATCCAATCTGTATTGCATTTTTTTCAAAGAATTTTTATCTTTTTTCAACTTAGAATTCACAATCTGTTTACAAGCATCTTTTAGTCTCATAAATTTATCTGAATAAATACAATCTGAATAATAATTATCAATTACAGAATTAATATCTTGAGAATAATTATTCTTAGCTAAAGAATCATCACTTGCATACCAATCAGTTGGGCGTCCTGAAGGATAAACATAAGGCAATCCGCCTGCCATTTCTCTTTCCTTACTTTTTTCTGCCCCAACATTATGCGCACACCCTAAAATTATATTCGTATCGTAATTATACAAAATTACATTTGAATATTTACCCATTAACTCAACGGCTAAGCAAAGATAAATTTTTTCAGACAGTTCATTATATGTTTCAATATAAAATTCTAAAATTCTTTCATACAAAGGCTGTTCAACTTTTGAGATAACAGCATTTTCCAAATATTTTCTCAAAAGCATACAAAACATCGGAGGTTTTTGTGGAATTTCAATTAAACGCTTATCCTCATTTTCTTTACTCATAAAACAAACGTGAAAATACTGAGGATTAATATTTATATATAATTTTTTAGTAATCCCTTTACCTCTTATAGAAAAAACAAAATCTCTTCTAGTAGGTTGCTGAATTTTTTGAATTCTTGCACCTTCTAAAAATTCTTTATTTGCATCTAACCAGATTTTTAGAGTTAATGAATCAAAATTTATCATATTTTAATATTACAACAAACAAATATGATGATTTAGCTTTATTACCAAGGATAATCTTTTGGAATTTTCCAACCATCATATTGAATTAATGCTCCACAAGTAAAAGCATAACTTGTTTTATTGCAATTATAATATTTACTATTATCAACTAATTGAGTTCTTTCCAATCCAAAACCTTCAAAATATATTCCGGGTCTAACTATTATTGTATCTGCAGTATCTGGAGATCCTAATAAAGAATCTGTTAAAAACAATAAAGAAAAAATATCCCTGCCCATCTTGTTAGGGCCCTTATTTCCATTTATGTCAACCATTATTTTAACTATTACATAATTATGATAAAGACTTTGATATGCATAAAGCATTGTCCCATCTGTCAAAACTACAATCCAAGTTTGAGTATCCCCTCCAGGGAAAGAATCAACACTATTTGGCCCAGCTGGAACAACGTACTTATTTCCCTCTAAACCAAAATAAATTCCACGAGATTTACATTCTGATAATACACAATATTCTGCAGTATTCAAATATGGCAATAAATAATCTACAAATAAATTATGCCCAGCTCCAATATCCCAATCACTAACAAATCCATTATCTGCTTCTGATAATTTTACAGCCTGAGATAAAGTACTATATACTTTTTTTAAACTTTCTACAGTAACATTTTTTTGATACCCGGTAACAAGTGCTGGAATAGTAAGCGCTGCAACAATCCCAATAATACCTAAAGTTATTAAAACTTCAGCAATCGTAAATCCCAAGCGTGCCGCTTGACCAAACACTAAATTTTTAAATATCCTCCTAAAGTATTGTGGAGCAAGCCTTAAATTGCCCCCCCCCGAGCACTACAGGCGTAGACAAATCAACACAATTATCGGCAAATTTGTGAGTTTTTTGTGCCTGCTCTACTTCAAATCTTTTCATTTCTAGCTCCTTTCTTTAATAAACTAATTATATCAGACTTTTCATATTTTTCAACACGATTGACGAACCCTGAAAAATATGATAAAATGAGAAATATTAAAAAGGAGTGACACGATGATTTTATGGGAAATTTTTGCAATAGCAGGATTGGTCTTTCTTATTTTGGAAATGTTAGTACCATCAATGTTCTTTTTGAACCTTGCTATAGCAGGATTTATAACTGCAATTGCAGCCGTATGGATTACGGATTGGATAATATTAACTATTCTATTTTCGATTTTATCTATTTTATCAATTGCATTTTTACGTCCAATACTTATCAAAAACAAAAAAGATAAAACAACCGAAACAGGAATGGAAGGTAAATACATTGGGAAAATAGTAAAAGTAATTGAACCTGTTGATAAAACATCTGGAGCAATTACTATTTATGATGAGCGATGGAATGCTCGTGCAGATGTTGAAGAACCTATTCCTGCAGGTAGCGAAGTTAAAATCATAAAATATGATAGTTTAGTTTTAACAGTAGAAAAAATATAGGAGAGAAAAATGGGTCTTTTATTAGCAATCTTATTAGTAGCATTATTAATTTATGTATTTAAAGGTATAATTATTGTTCAACAACAACAAGAAGTCATTATTGAAAGAATGGGAAGATACGAAAAAACTCTTAGAGCTGGTCCAAACTTTATCTTTCCAATTCTAGAAGCACCAAGGGGTATCTTAAAAAAAGTATCTCAAAGAGGTATTGATGGCAGCAGTTATTATTATCTAAAAGCAGTTGATAGAATTGATTTAAGAGAACAAATGTATGACTTCCCACGTCAAAACGTAATCACTAAAGATAACGTTTCTATTACTATCAATGCACTTATTTATTTCCAAATAGTTGATGCAAAAAGTGCTGTATATGAAATTGAAAACTTACCAGAAGCTATTGAAAAATTAACACAAACAACATTAAGAAATCTTGTAGGTCAAATGGATTTACAAGAAACTTTAACATCTCGCGGAAAAATCAATGATGAATTAAGAACAACTCTTGACGAAGCGACAAATAAATGGGGTGTAAAAGTTAATCGTGTAGAAATTCAAGACATCTTCCCACCTGCTGATATCCAAGCATCAATGGATAAATTAATGAAAGCAGATAGAGAGAAAAAAGCAACAATCACAGAAGCTGAAGGTCTTAAAGAAGCAGCAATAAGAAAAGCTGAAGGTGAAAAAGAAGCAGCTATTAGATCTGCAGAAGGTGCAAAACAAGCAGAAATTTTAAGAGCCGAAGGTATTGCTCAAGCTCGTGTAATTGAAGCAGATGCAGAAAAAGAAGCTATTGAAAGAATTATCAATGCTTTAGCTGATAAAGGTCAACCTGATAAATACTTAATCGCAATGAAATACTTGGAAACTCTAACAGCAATTACTAATGGAGAAAATAACAAAATTGTTTACATGCCATATGAAGCAACAGGCATTTTATCCTCAGTTGACGGTATCAAAGAAATGTTTAAAGGTACAAAGTAAAAATAACATAGCGACAGTTAAATATTTTAACTGTCGCTAAAATATTAATAAATAAAAGGAAAAATAAATTATGATGATGAATGATTTACCCAGAATGCAAGTTCTAATTACAACAAATGAACAACATATTGAAGGAGAATTACTCTTACCAGAAAATATGAGATTTAGTAATTCAATTCCTGATAATATGCTTTTTTACATATTAAATGGCGGTTTCCAATTTATTACATTAAAAAATTGTGAAGTAAAAGACAGAAAAAATTTAGCATTCAGACCCGATAAGTCTCCACAATTACATGTAAATATCTCTTGTATTATGACAATGCAAATAATAGAGATTTTACCTGATGATTATGAATACGAAGACTATTATGATGAAGAAGATGAAGAAGATAATGAAAATCAACCGAATCAACAACGACCAAAAAGCCGTACAAATAGAAGAAGATAATTAAAATATTCTTCACATTTATGTTCTTTTTTTTATGTTTTTGGTAAGATTGAATTAAATCTATACTGAAAATAGAAAAGGAAGAAGAAATGATTAAAACAAAACTTAAAGACCATAATTGTGGAGAGCTTAATCTAAACAATTTGAATGAAGAAGTTACCCTATCAGGTTGGGCTTCTACTATTCGTGATTTAGGCGGAATTTTATTTGTAGAATTGAGGGATAGAACTGGATTTTTCCAATTAGTTGCAAACCCGCAAATTAACCCTGAAGTTCATAAAGTTTTTGAAAAATTAAGATCAGAATACGTAATAACAGTAAAAGGTAAAGTTACACGCAGACCGGAAGAAACATATAACGAAAAATATGCTACTGGACAAGTTGAAATGTATCCAGAATCTGTAGAAATTCTTTCAGAAGCAAAAACATTACCTTTTGTTTTAGATGATGAAAATGTATCTGAAGATGTTCGTTTAAAATATAGATATTTAGATATCAGACGTGAAAGTATGCTTCATAACTTGACATTACGTCATAAAATTTGTCAAGCTGCAAGAAGCTATTTAAATAATCAAGATTTCTTAGAAGTAGAAACTCCTATTTTAATTAAAACAACCCCAGAAGGAGCTAGAGATTATTTAGTACCATCAAGAGTTCAAGAAGGGAAATTCTACGCATTACCACAATCTCCTCAAATTTTTAAACAATTATTAATGGTAGGTGGTATTGAAAGATATTATCAAATTGCAAAATGTTTCCGTGATGAAGACTTACGTGCAGACAGACAGCCTGAATTCACACAAATTGACTTAGAAATGTCATTTGTTGAACAACAAGACGTTATCAAATGCGTTGAAGGATTAATTGTTGAAACATTCAAAGCTGCAGGAGTAGAAGTTAAACCTCCATTTATACAAATGCCTTGGCAAGAAGCTATGGATAGATATGGTTCAGACAAACCAGATACACGTTTTGGATTAGAACTATTTGATATCGGTGATATTATTCTTGAATCAAACTTTGAAATTGTTAAAAATACTCTACAAAATGGTGGTATTGTTCGAGGTATAAGAATTCCAGGCGGAGCAAAATTCTCTAGAAAAGATATTGATGATATTACAAAATTAGCAGTATCATTTGGTGCAAAAGCTCTTGCAAATATCATTTACAACGAAGATGGAACAGCTAAATCTCCAGTATTGAAATTTGTAACAGAAGAACAAGCTAAACAAATTCAAGAAAGAGCTCAAGCTCAAGCTGGTGATATCATATTCTTCGTAGCAGATAAACCAAAACTTGTATATGATATTATGGGTAGATTAAGACTTTACTTTGGTAAAAGATTAGACTTAATTGATGAAAGCAAACACAATCTATTATGGGTTGTAGACTTCCCAATGTTTGAATGGTCTGACGAAGAAGGTAGATTTATGGCTATGCACCACCCATTCACATCTCCTTGTATCGAAGATTTAGACAAACTAAAAGCAGGAGATTTAGGCAATGTTAAATCTATCGCTTACGATATCGTATACAATGGAACAGAATTAGGTGGCGGATCTGTAAGAATCCACTCATCAGAAGTTCAAAGTGCAATATTTAAAGCATTAGGTTTAACTGAAGATGAAGCAAAAGAAAAATTTGGATTTATGGTAAACGCATTACAATATGGTACACCACCACATGCTGGATTAGCAATCGGGCTTGACAGATTAGTAGCATTATTATGCAGAACTGATAGTATTCGAGATGTAATTGCATTCCCTAAAAACTCTGGTGCAAAAGACCTAATGAGTGATGCACCTGGAGAAGCATCTTTACAACAATTAAGAGAATTACATTTAAAAAGCACTGCTCATAAAGCATAAAAAATATAAAATATAAAATATAAAAAAAAAAGAGTCTTATAAAAGGCTCTTTTTTTTGTATTTTTCAAAATTTCAAATAATTTCACACTACTTTATTATTTTCAATAGACTTCATTTTTGAAATTGATTGCAAAAATACAGAAAATAAAATTAAAAACATTCCAATATAAAAAGAACAAGTAAAATTATGAGCTTCTCCAAAAAATATTACTGCAAGCAAAATACCATATATAGGCTCAAGATTTCCTGCAATACCAACTGTAAAAGCAGATAATTTTTTCAAAACCGAAATATGTAATAAATATAAAAGAACAGTACAAAAAAATGCTAAAATTAAAAGCCAAAAGCACTCCGCAAGATTAGGTAATATCGTACTTACAGTATTAAAATGCAAGTAAATAGGAAGTATCATTAACATAAAAAGAGCACCCCCAAATAACTCATAAAAAAGCATATTTCTTGTAGATTTTCCAACCTCAACAATTTGATTAAATAAAGTATAAAGAGCAAATAAAGCAGCAGAAATAACACCAAGAACAATTCCAAACCTGTAACTTGGATCAAAACTAAATATTAACCATATTCCTAAAACAGCCAACAAACTAAAAAACAACTCAATAAAAGAAAATTTAGTCTTTTCAATCAAAGGTTCAAATAATACAGTAAAAAATCCAACAAGAGAATAACATACAACTCCTATTGATACACTTGAATATTTGATACTCCCGAAAAAAAATATGAGATGTAATGAAAGTAATGCTCCCAGTCCAATTATTTTTATAGAATTAGAAAGACTCTCAATTGGTTTCTTTTTCATAAAAAATAACATTATACAAAAAATTAAAAAAGCGAAAAGCATCCTATAAAAAACGATCAAACCTTCATTCATAGGAATTAACTTTGCAAGAATACCTGTAAAACCTGCAAGTAAAACCGATATGTGCAATTTTAAATACTCAAACTTAATTCCTTGCATACCACAATTTTGCACTTTTTTATCAAATAAGTCAAATTAATTCTTTATAAATATTCAAATATTTTTGGGAACTTCTACCCCAAGAGAAATCAGCTTCCATTGCAGACTTTCTCATTGCATTAAATGTATATTTATCTTGATATACACCCAAAGAACAATAAATTGCCTGCATCATATCCCAACCTGAATACCCCCAGAATTTAAAACCGTTAGAATCATTCAAAGGGTAACCGGTCACAGTATCTTCAAGTCCACCAGTTGCTCTTACAATAGGTAATGAGCCATACCTCATGGCAATTAACTGACTTAGACCACAAGGTTCAAATTTTGAAGGCATTAAATAAAAATCACTTCCTGCATAAATCTGATTAGCTAAATCTCCTCGATAACCAATATAGGCTCTGATATTAGGAGAATTATTTGAAAGCCAGATTAAGAGATTTTCATAATCTTTTTCTCCACTACCTAAAAATATAAAATCAGCATTTAATGATTTTAATTCTCCTTCACATTGTCGAATTAAATCAATTCCTTTTTGACCAACTAAACGTGATACCATTGCATACATAGGTCTATTTTGATCATATTTAAGACCAAATTCCTCGCAAACCTTTTTCTTGTTTTCTTCTTTATGTTTTAATGATTTAACATCATATTTTTTTACAATATTCTTATCTGTCTTTGGATTAAATACATCATAATCAATACCATTTAATATCCCTACAAGTTTATGTTGATTCATACGAAGCGTATAATCCATACCCTCACCGTATTCACCAGTCAAAATCTCATTTGCATATGTTGGAGATACAGCGATCACTTTATCAGAATAATTAATTGCACCTTTCATCCAATTAACTTTGCCATAATGCTCTACTCCCCACTCATTATATACAATATCTTTTCGCATATTTGCAAAATCCAGAACATCTTCAAACCAAATACCTTGATATGCTAAGTTATGAATTTCAAATACACATTTTGTATTTTTCCAAAAATCGTCATATCTGTAATTACTATGTAAATATACAGGAATCATTGCAGTATGCCAATCATTTGCATGAATCACATCAGCTTTAAAATTCAACAATTTAGCATATTCCATTGTTGCTAGAGAAAATGCAATATACCTTTCATGTTCATATTTTGGGTCTAACCATTTTGGATAAACTTCTTTAAAACAAGTAAAATACCAATCATTATGAACAAAAAACACATTGATATTAGTGCCTGGCAATTTACACATAAATAATTTGAATTTATGTCCCATTCCGTTAAATGTAAGCCATAAAGTTGAATTTTCTAATTCTTTAATTCCCCATTTATTCAGATCAATTAAACCATGTAAAGGTGTAAAAATAGCGATTTCAGCATCATTTTCTAAACATTTAGGCAAACTTCCTACTACATCAGCTAAACCTCCAGCTTTTGAAAAAGGAGCTACTTCTGCTGCCGCAAATAATATCTTCATACACCCTCACTTCCCATATTTTGATTTTCTTGATTTACATCAGAATTAATATCTAACAAAATACCAGCTTCCTCAAGAGAAACCTCATCATCTTCAACTGCAATATAATGATTTGGATCTGTATCAAATACAAAACTTATACCATATTTATCCGCAATATATCTTGCATGACTAATACAGATCTCAGCTTTATCAAATTGCTTTTTATACATCATTACTTTATACATGTTATACTTAAACAACATTAGCAAATATTCACTTGTTGTATTATTTTTTTCAAGTTGAATCAGAGAATTATTTATAATACCAAAAGCAACATCATATTTATTTTGTCTTAAATGTAATTCACTCATTACATACCAAGCGACATACAAAAGAGTTGTCATACCATTATTATTAGTTGCTTTAATTATTTTATAAATAATTGAATCAGCTTTTTTATAAGAGCCTAATTCCATATAAGCATAACCAATCATTAAATCAGCAAATAACTCTAATTGATGTAAACGATTACGTTTTGCAACAATTTTAGCTCTATAAATATTTTCAGCAAATAACTTATAATCACCAGAAAAACTAACAAAAGCATTAATTATATTATAAATAACATCACCAAATCTATCATTTTCTGCAATATTAGGATTTAAAGATTTAATAGGTTTTCCATGCAAAAGATTCTGCAAATCAATAAATAAATTATAAGATTCCGGAATACTATTCAATTCCCCTCGCAAAATCTTTAAAAACTCATCAACATTACCAACTAGCAATAAAACATTTGCTAATGCAACATATCCTGCGGAATCAACAATCAATGACTGAAAATCATCTGCAGACATATAATCAGGTTTTAAAGCATTTAATGTCTGATTATTAATAACATTCAAAACCTTGTATCCAATATCAAGACAATCAACTAAAGCTCCAATATTAAATAATATTTGAATATGTATAACAGACATTAAAAAGAAATAACTATTAAAATTTGGATCTCCAGGATTTAAAGAAGATGGTGGCAATAAAGATAGAACTTTATGCGTCAACTCTAACGCATGATTATAATTTCCAACAGCTAAAGAGCCATTAATCATTTTATTACATAAAAGAATTATTCTATCTGCATTTTTTGTTTTTTCTAAATTTCTTAAAGTAATTTCTGCAATATCAGATGTTTTGTCTGGGACATAATCATATAAATTATTCGAAATATCTTCGTATAAATGAGATTTATAGCTTTCAATACTTTCAGCTTGTTCAGGATCTGTATTTTTAGCAAGTAAATCTAAAATTTTATTAGTACAATTCAAATAGGAACTAAAATCACCCAAAGATAAATTTATCTCTGCTAGCTTTTCCCATTGAATTCTTTCGGCTTCTTCATCTCCTAATAAGTCGTACAAATAAGCTTTTACAGGACTTGGCATCCCCTCATTAAACACTTTATCAAATAATTCTTTAGCAACATCTTTTAAATATATTTTACTAATTGTTGTAAGCAGATTATCTCTAAGTAAATTATAATTTGGGAAATAAATACAATTATTATACTCATATAAAAATCCCATATTTGATAATTTTTCAATTATTTCATTTTTATTTTGATAACCTAAACTATCAATAGTTCCTATATCAACTCGCGTACCAAGAAGCACAATTGAAGTTAAAAATTTCATTGAATCTTCATCATCTTGCAACAAATTTAACCTTCTTGCGACTAGTTTATCTAAACTTGACGGAATAATTATTGTTTTTGGATTTATCATCTCAATACTATCGTCGTCAGCAGCATAAACTCCTGATTCAATTAAATATTGAATTGCAATATCAATAAATAAACTGCTTCCACAAGCATACTTTGCAACTCTTTGAAAATAGAAGTTATTTAATATATTCCTATAATAAATCTTATTTTCTTCAATCAATTTTTCAAAAGATGTTGGTTTCAAGGAAATTTCTGTATAATAAGGTTTAGTTAACAAGAAATGACAATCTCTATGTAATGAAAAACCTTTATCATATGAAATTAAAAAACTAATATCTAATTTTTCAAAAGCTTCAAATAAATACTTTAAAACATCATATGAACTTGAATCAATTTTATCAAAATCTTCAATAAATATAAGAGTTTTAGGTATAATCTGTAATAAAGTCAAGAAAATATCAAAATAAACATATCTTGTATCTTCGTTATCACCTTCTCTTTTCTGTAAAGAAATTAAATCTCTTATTAAACCATCAGGGTCAACAGATTGAAACATTGAAAAATCATTTTGAAAAAATAATTTTTGAGAAACTGTATATTCAAAAATTGTAGAAACTAAATCTCTAAAAAATGAATAAGGAGAATATTTCATCTCATCATAACAGGTAACAGAAATAATATTATCAAACTTTCCTGTACTTGCTGCAGCATTAAGAACTTTCAGAGTATAAGGTTTATACATTTCTGCTGTTTTTATAGCAACAATACCTTTAGGAACAGCTTGAAATTTATTCAGAATATGAAATAAAACATCAATATTTTCTGTTCTTATAAATTCAGCCTTTATCTCATCGAAATTTATTGTTTCAATATCATAAATAGCATCTGGATCACCGGGAGAATCCAAATTATTAAGAGCCTCTCCATCTAATTTATCTTGTTCAATAAGCATATTTTGAACAAAATTTGGGATCTCTATTTCTTTTTCTTCCTCTTCTTCTGGATACTCTACTTTTACAAACTCTCTTAAATCAACTTCATAAAACATCACCATTTCATCATTAACCATTACAGAGTTCAGCGGAGATATTTTATAATCCCCACTAATTGCATCACTCACATTATCATCAGTTAACACCTGAAATGTATTTAATATTTTATCTTCACTTTTATGCGTAACCTGATTTAAAAGACTTATATTAATTCCAGAATCATAATTATTTGGATCATCATCAATATTACGTTTTAATAAAAACATATTACAACGAATTGATGCGTGTTTTTTTTGAGTTAACTTGCAATTCATTGAGGTTATTAAATTCAATAAATCAATAGCTGCTTTTACAGCAGTTGTAGCAGAACTGTTAAAAGTATAATCTTTATCAAATCTTATAACATATGTTTTACCAATAAGCTGTCTTCGTAATCCTATAGATTTTACATAATCTTTTATTAATTTATCCAAATTAATTTTGAATTTATTTAATAACTTAGCAGATCCCAAAAGATTTTTCATTTCATCCATATTAGGGAAATCAATGGTTAACATAACAAAATCGTCAGTATTTGACTCATTCATTATGACACTTTTTTCTGTATCAAAACCGCATTTTCGGCATTTTTTTGAAATTGTTTGATTTATTTTCCCGCAATTATGGCACTTTGAAATAATCACATAACCACAATTTCTGCAAGTATTAGTTTCATTAATTGTCTTGCAGATCGGGCAAGCAAGTTTCAGCACCTTTTTACAATTAGGGCAAACCATTGCTTTATCATCTAATTCAAAACCACATTTTGGACATTCCATAGAAAAATTATACCACTCTATGCAGTTTGATACAACAAAAACAGCTCATCTAAACAGTTGATTTAATTGTATCTAATACCTGCTTCCTTCATTCTTCTAATACATTCTTTAATTGTGTCAACATCCTTAGTTAAAGCAACACGGAAATAACCTTCCCCATATTTACCATAACCATTTCCAGGTGGTACAACAACATGAGCTTTTTCAAGCATAATAGTAACAAATTCTTCAGAAGACATACCCTTTGGTACAGGAAGCCACAAGTAGAATGTAGCTTTAGATGGTTTTACATTCCAACCTAATTCTCTAAATCCTTCTTCTGCAGCATCACGACGTTCTTGATACATTTTATTCAAATCGTTAATATATTTAGCATCAACAGTAAAAGCTGCAGTTGCTGCATCTTGAATAGCTTTAAATGTACCAGAATCAATATTATTTTTAATAGTACCTAGAGCTTTTATTGCATCTGCATTACCACATACAAAACCTACTCTCCATCCTGTCATATTATATGATTTTGAGTGAGAATAAAATTCAATTGCAACATCTTTTGCACCTTCGACTTGTAAAACAGAAGGAGCTTTGTAGCCGTCATAGGTCATTTCAGAATATGCCATATCAGAACATAATAAAATATCATATTTCTTACAAAAATCAACAGCTTTTTTAAAGAAGTCTAAATCAGCAACAGCACCTGTCGGATTATTCGGATAATTTAAAAACATAATTTTTGATTTTTTAGCAATATCCTCAGGAATTCTATCAAAATCTGGCAAATAACCATTTTCTTCTAATAAAGGCATTTCATAAGGAATACCGCCAGCAAAAATAGTAGCATTATGATAAACAGGATATCCTGGATCTGGAACTAGTGTATAATCTCCTTTATCTACATATGCAAAAAACACATGAGCAATAGCTTCCTTAGAACCAATATTAGCAAGCATTTCTTTATCAGGATCTAATTCAACACCAAAACGATTTTTCATCCATTCACAAGCACCTTTTCTAAATTTTTCAGTACCGTTATATGGAGGATAATCGTGATTTTTAGGGTTATCAATTGCTTTGTGCATTTCTTCTACAACCGGAGGTAATGTCGGAGTATCAGGATCACCAATACCTAAACTTATTATATCAATACCTTTAGCTTTCGCTTCAGCAATTTTTCTATCAATTTCTGCAAACAAGTATGGTGGAATTTGTTCTAAACGTTCTGATACTTTCATAACTTCTCCTTCTTAATATTCTTTCCTTACCGTTAATTTTATGTTATCATAAATATAAAGGAAAAACAATGAGTATAATAGCAGACGACAATGATTTTCAACATAAAAGTATTACCGAAAAGAAAAAAAATTCGGTAGTAAAATGTGAATGTCTAGATAATGACAAAAACTTTGAAAATTGTATTCGTCCAAAATCATTTGATACATATATTGGTCAATCAGCACTCAAAGAAACTTTAAAAATTTCTATTGCAGCAGCAAAAAAAAGAGAATTACCGCTTGATCATTTGCTTTTTTACGGACCACCAGGCTTAGGGAAAACGACTCTTGCTGGTGTAATTGCTGAACAAATGGGAGTAGATATAAAAATCACATCTGCACCAGCACTAGAAAGACCTCGTGATATTATAGGGATTTTAATGTCTTTAAAAGGTGGAGAAATATTATTTATAGATGAAATCCACAGATTAAATAAAGTTGCAGAAGAAATTTTATACCCAGCAATGGAAGACTTTTTCTTAGACATGACAACAGGGAAAAGCCAAACTGTAAAAACTCTTCGTGTTCCGCTTCCTAAATTTACACTGATAGGAGCTACGACAAAAGCGGGAGAATTATCAGGACCATTACGAGATCGTTTTGGAATTATACACAGACTTGAATTCTATACAGAAGATGAACTTGCACAAGTAATTACAAGAACTGCAGGTATTTTAAATATAGAAATTACAGAAGAAGGTGCTCATGCCATCGCAAAAAGATCTCGAGGCACACCACGTATAGCAAACAGACTTGTAAAAAGAGTCTCAGACTACGCTCTAGTAAAACATGACGGGAAAATTACAGAAGATGTGGCAAACAAATCACTCGACATATTAAAAATAGATAATTATGGACTTGATAATACAGACAGAAGCCTTTTAAGATTAATTATCGAAAAATATGATGGTGGCCCTGTCGGGATTGAAACTATCGCTGCTGCGATTGGTGAAGATGTAAGAACAATTGAAGACGTATGCGAGCCTTTCTTATTACAAGCAGGCCTATTACAACGTACCCCAAGAGGAAGAAAAGTATCCCCCGCAACATACAGACATCTTGGCTATAAAAATATAAATATAAACGAGCAAAAAAGTCTGTTCTAATAAATTATATCCTGTATGGATAATCCTTTGGTATCTTCCAACCATTTTGTTTTATTAGAGCTCCACACTCAAGCACACCAGTATTTTTACACCTTTGCATAATCTCATCATATTTGATTATTTTATCATAAGATATACCATACCCTGTAACTTGTCTTTCTCCAGACATAAATAAAATACCATCATACAATGAAAATATCATTTGAAATAAATCTCTACCTTCAACATTTGGAGGTTTTGGACCATTAACATCAACTAATATTGTAACACATATAACACCTTGGCGACCAATACCAACATTTCCAAACAAAAAAACACCATTATCCAAACGTATAATTTTATTTACTTGAGCCTTAGAAAAGCCCCTAATATTATATCCATATTTAAACAAACCATATCCATCTATTGTACTATAATCAGAACCTTTTAAATAAGGAGCTAAATAAGTCTGAAAAAAGGTATCCATGACATTGTGTAAACCATCATTATCAGCGACAGGACCAGCACTATCTCGCATCCAATATTGACTATCACCATAATCAGCTTCTGCCATTTTTAAAGCTTGTGATATCAATGAATAAGTATGTTCTAATCTGGTTTCTACTATTTTCTTTTGGTATAAACTAATTAATGCAGGCAAAGTCATTGCTGCTACAACACCAATTATACCTAAAGTTATTAAGACTTCAGCTAACGTAAAAGCTTTTTTATTTTTATAGTGATGTAACATATCACTAATATAACATTTATTAAGTTCTTTTTCAACCCTTTGAAAGGCTTGTGGAGCAAGCTTTAAACTGCCCCCCCCCCGACAATATTAAATCCTTCCATAAATTGCTCCTTTCTACTATTACCATTTTTATTATAACTTTCTTTAGGAAATATTTCAATATTATCTTTTGTAATATAATTATATTATGCAAAAATTCTCTGAATTAAATCAAAAACAGAATCTAGCAATAGCTCTTGGTTATTTTGACGGAGTACACATCGGGCACAGAGCTGTAATTAAAAGTGCTGTTGATTTTGCAAAAAAAAATAATACAAAATCTGCAGTAATAACTTTTTCAGACCACCCATACTGCTATTTCAAAGGAGTTTGCCCTAAATATATTCTGACAAGAGAAGAAAGAGAAAAAAGAATTGCATCTCTAGGTATTGACTATTTATATGAACTAAATTTTGAGGATTTTGCGCTCTTAACAGCCAAAGAATACCTAAATAACATTTTAATAAATCATTTTCATCCAATATCAATTTCTACAGGCTGGAATCACAATTTTGGCAAAAATAAATCGGGAAATGTAAACTTTTTAGAAGAGCAAGCAAAAAACTACAATTATAAATACTTTAAAATTCCCCCTCAAAAAATTAATAATGAAATAATTAGCAGCACAAAAATAAGAAAGCTTTTAAGTGAAGGCAATATTGAAAAAGCCAACCATATGCTAGGCCAAAACTTTTCAATTGAAGGTGAAATAGTTAAAGGAAACCAAATAGGAAGAACAATAGGTTTTCGGACAGCAAATCTAGTATATCCGCCAGAACTTATAGAACTACCATATGGAGTATATGCAGTTGATACAACATATGGGAAAGGAATTGCTAATTTTGGAATAAGGCCGACTATAAATGGTTCTCATACATCTTTAGAAGCACACATTTTGAATTTTGAAAAAGACATCTATGGTGAAATTATAAATGTCAATTTCAATAAAATGATACGCACCGAGAAAAAATTTCCTTCTCTCGATGCGTTAAAAAAACAAATTAATTTAGATATAAAATCTATTTAATCAATGCTTGAACTTCTTTAAACTTAGGGTTTTTAGCTCCTTTTAGCCATTCAAATAATGCAATTTCAACACAAGATATTTTAACACCGTTTGCAACCATTGCATCAATTCCTTGTTTAAATTCATATTTAGCTCTGCTAGCACATGCATCTTTTATTACATAAACATCAAACCCTGCTTCAACAAGAGCAGAAGCTGTTTGATGCACGCAAATATGAGTTTCAATACCAAAAATAACAATTTGCTTTTTACCATATGACTTAATCTTTTCAAGCATACCATCTTCTAATAACGCATTAAAATATGTTTTTTCAACAACTTCACTGTTTTCTGGTAAGGCTTCTGATAATTGCGGAACAGTATGCCCTAAGCCTTTTGGATATTGTTCTGTTAATAATACTGGAATATCTAAAGCTTTTGCAGCACTTGCAATTTTTACGGCATTTTCAACAATAATATCTTTATTTAAAGCGGCAACTAATCTTTCTTGAATATCAATAATTAATACCAAACTATTTTCTGCGGATAATGTATTCATTTAATCTCCTTTACTCTCTATTAAGCTGATGTGTATTTAAAATCTTTTATAAAATCTTCCACTATTGTAATAAGTTCTTTTTGACTAATTTTAGTTAATGATAATTGAATTTCTTTATTCTCTGGGCTATCAAGACCTTCATGAGTTATATAAATAACAATTTTTGCAAAACCCGGATATACAATTCGCAACATACTGTCTTGCTTTTTATTTTTCAAATGGAATACACACTGCTCACTATCTGTAAATTGATAAATTTGGGTATCAAACAGTTTTTCTTCCCAAGTTTTTTGTAACCTGAAAAATACTGGAGCTATAACTTTTTCCATTTTTTTATTAAAAATTTGTCGGAATATCTTATAATTTTTTGGTTCTTCATCATCTGTCACCAACCAATCATCAAGAGTATCTTCTTCTTTTTCCTCAGCTAAAACATATTCTGCATTAGTAGCTATAGCATCTGACAATGCTTGCAGTGCATCATGCTCCATTTCATCATAAGAGTTATGAGAAATACTTGAAATTCCAGCACATATCTCAAAATTATCACCATAATTTTCTTTTATTTTATTCAAAACAACAATTGCACCATTAAAAGATGTTTTAGGTAAAAGGATATAAAATTTTGCACCTCTTCCAAGAGTAGCAGTATCATCGACTCTTATTGATGACAAAATAGCATGCGCCATCTTCTCAATAGAAAATTTAACTTTACTATTTTCTGATGGAGCAACAACTAAAAATACACCATCATCTAATAAATTATCATCAATATAATTTTCAACTACCTGCTTAGAATAATTATAATTATACAAACCAGTTAATTCATCAATCACATTTAACTGTTCTAATAATTTTTGATTTCTCATAGCTTGCAATTTTACAGAATTATGTTTTATGTTATTAACAGTCCTTATTACAAGTTCAAAATCTGCAGCAGTTGAAAATGTAAAATCATCAATACCTGCATCATAACAAGCTAAAATCATATCTTTATCATAATTATTAACTAATAAAATAATACATACATTTTTTAACTCTCTAATTTTTTTTATTAAATCAAGAGTTACTTGTTGTGAATTATTTTCATGAATTAAAACAATATCAGAATTTACATATTTTAAATTTGAAATTGCATCTTTATAGCCAGACAAAACAATAGAATCATTCGCACGCAAAAATATTAACTTTGACTCTATTACTTTAGATAAATCATCATCATCAGAAATTAAAAGTATGCTATTCTTATCATTCATTTAACTAAACCTGTAAATGTTTTTTGATACAAAGGAAACTACCACCCGCACCAAACAAAATTGCCATAGTAAACATTACTGCAATTACAAAATTTTGTGCATGCAAAGGTGTTGGCACCATAAAGAATTGATGCATATGATTTAATCCATTTTGAACACAATTTAACGGTAACAAAGCAATCACAGCTCCTGAAAAGCCATAAAATGCACCTTGCATGATTAATGGAAATCTTATATACCAATTAGATACACCCATTAATCTCATAATTTCAATTTCTTCTTTTCTTGATTGGATTACTAACTGAATTGTATTATTAATAATAGTTATAGTTAAAATACCCATTATAATTACAACAAATACAGTAATCATATTGACAATTTTATTTAATGCCTCAATTTTTTTAGCCAAATCTTGAGCATAACTCATATCTTCAACAGATTTAAGCTGTTTAACATTTTTGAATACTTCTTCAATATTTTCAGGCTTATCAACCTTTACATGCAAAGTATCAGGTAAAGGGTTTTCAATATCAGGCAAATCCATTTCGCGTTTTAAATTTGCCCAAGAAGAAGCCTTTGGTATTATAGTTACATTTTCAACATGCTGAAACTCTTTTATTCTATTTTTTACAACATTAGCATCAGAATTTTCTTTCAAATATACTGAAATTTCTAATACATTACCTAATTCATGAGCAAAAGATGAAATTGATAAAGCAGATCTAAAAAATGCACCAAATATCGTTAAAATGGCTGCCATTGTTGTAATTATTACTAAATTAACAATACCTGTTCTATGAACATCATGAATTGTTTGTTTTGTTAAACGATATAGTATTCTTAACTCGCACAACCAATCTTTTGGAATATGCTTTTTTACCTGTTTTTTTATTTTAGTTTTTGAACTATTCATAAGTACCTGCTTGTATATCCCTTACAATTTCACCTTTATCTAGAGTAATAACTCTTTTTCTAAAATAATCTACCATAGCATTGTCATGGGTAGATACAATAACCGTAATTCCACGTTGATTAATTTGATCCAAAATTTGCATAATTTCCATTGAATTTTTAGGATCTAAATTTCCAGTAGGTTCATCTGCGATTAATAATGGAGGTCCATTTACAATTGCACGAGCAATCCCTACTCTTTGTTGTTCTCCACCAGATAATTCAGAAGGAAGAGCATTCATTTTATCATACAAACCTACAATTTTTAATGCTCCAGATACACGGGCATTAATCTCTTTGGAACTAATTCCTAAAGTTCTGATAACATAAGCTACATTATCATACACACTCATATTTTGCAGCAACTTATAATCTTGAAAAACAATCCCCATGCATCTTCTTAAGTTTGGAACTTTGTCATTTGAAAGATTTGCAATATTTATACCACCAATAGTTACAGTACCACTTGTAGGTCGTTCTTCATTATATAAAAGTTTCATCAATGTTGATTTACCAGCACCAGAAGCTCCTACAATAAAAACGAATTCACCTGAAAGAATATCTAAATTAATATTTTTCAAAGCATAATGATCATTTTTATATTTTTTTGTAACTGATCTAAATTGAATCATAATTTTTCCTTATCTGTTTCATTCCATGTATTTATAATACTATGGATTTAATTAAATTTTTGAAGATTGAATAAGCCTATACTTATCAATATATTTTTTTATAGTGATAGTTAATTTTTCAGAACTCAAACCATAATAATCAAGTAGAAAATCCCATTTTCCACTTTGTCCAAAATTATCATTTACACCTATCCTATGAACAGGCAAAGGATAATATTCTGCAAGCAATTCACAAACTGCACTACCTAAACCGCCTGTTATAGAGTGATTTTCAACAGTCATCACAAATCTTGTTTTCTTAACATTTTCAATAATAGTAGCGCCATCAAGAGGTTTTACAACTGGCACATGGATAATTTGAGCTGAATAACCTGATTTTTTCAAATTCTCGCATGCTTCAATTACTTCTGCTAAAGTTTCACCATTTGTAATAATAGTTACATCTGTACCATCTTCTATAACTCTGGCTTTGCAAAAATCAAATTCATAATTTTCGTCAAAGATATCACAAACATTAGTTCTAGGAATCCTAATATACATAGGTCCATAATTTTCAGCAGCAAACTTGATAACCTGCTCACATTCTCTACAATCTGCAGGTACTATAACTGACATGTTAGGTATACCTCGCATTAAAGAGATATCTTCTAAAGCTTGATGGCTAGCACCATCTTCTCCAACAGTAACACCGCCATGAGTTCCGACAATTTTTACATTAAATTCGGGATAGCAAACAGAATTTCTAATTTGGTCATAAGTTCTACCTGTAACAAACATTGCAAAACTCGCAGCAAAAGGAATTTTCCCAACTGAAGCTAAACCAACAGCAGTTGTAATCATATCTTGTTCCGCAATTCCACAATTAAAAAACCTTTCAGGAAATTCTTTTGCAAATACCTGAGTTTGTGTTGAGCATGACAAATCAGCATCCAAAACAACAATATTTGGATTAGATTTTCCTAAATCTGCTAAAGTTTTACCAAATACAGACCTAATAGATTTTCTATTATTTTTATCAATTATCATATAATATACATCCCACTCATCTGTGTTACATCAATATTATAGCATAAATATAAAATTAAGGGAAATGTAAATTTTTAACGCTCATTGTTAAGAATTATTAAAAAATTTTCTAATTTTAGCAATTTTATATCTTGAGGGATATTTAAACAGTAGAATAAAAATATAGAAGATATTTTATCGAAAGGAAGAAATTAAATGATTCAAGCTCCAAATTTAGTAAATCCTTACATGCAACCCCAAATGCAGTACATGACACAACCATTACCTGCACCTAATTACAATGCAGTAAAGATTGACGTACACAATCCTTCAGTGAGCGCACCGGGAGTTGGCCAAGTTGCAATGAATGTTCCTCAATATGCAGCACCTACAATGCCATATTATACATACCCACAAGCTCAATTATATGATTATCCGCAGACACAGGCTCAACCTTATTACATGCCTCCACAACAACAAATTGCCTGCCCACCTTGTCCAGTAGCACAACAACCACAAGCTCCTGTACAAGCTCAAACAGTAGCTCCTGCTCCTCAACCTCAAACAATTGAACCAGCAGCAGCTCAACAAGTTGTTCCTCAACAAGTAATACAACAACAAAACTATAATGCTCCTGCACCAGTTGTAACACAACCAGCAGAAGCTCCTAAAACAGCAGAAGTTGCAGAACAAAAACCTGCAGAAGCACCTAAAGTTGAAATTGAACAACCTGTTCCAATGACACCTCAAGTTGATTTAAACTCATTCATTGCAAAATTAACAAACCCTGATTTTGAAGTTCAAGCAAACGCAATGGAAGAAATAGCAAATATGGTAAAAGATGAACCTCAAAAAGCTACTGAATTATTAGATGAAAAAATTGTAAATGCATTAAATACAATTGTAAATAATGATTCAAGCAAATTAGCAGGTCCTACAGCTGAACAAATCGCAGCAAGACAAAAATTAATGAAAGGTGAACAACTTTCAGATGCTGATAAAAAATTAGCAACAACAATCACTCCAATGGAACAATCTGAAAGAAATAAAAGCTATGCAATGTTCACATCTTCAATAATGCAAAAACTATATGGAGATGAAGTAGCTAAACTAACAGGCTCTACAGTTCCTTTAACAGAATTACCTGGAGCAGTTACAATTGTTGAACAATTAAAGAACAACCCTAACCCAATGGTTAGAACTTCAGCAATCGAAGCTTTAAGCTATATTCAACAACCAGCATATAAACAAGACCTGACAACTTTATTCACAATCGCTAAAAACGACCAAGATAAAAATGTTCAGGAAGCAGCAACAGCAGCACTAGCAAAATTAGACCAATTACCAGCTGCTGAGCAAACACAAACAGCTGCAAAGCCTCAACCGGAATTAAAACCTCAAGAAGCTCCGGCTCAAGCAGCTTAATCAAATAATTTCTTTCTTCTATATATAAAAAATCTCTTGATTTAATTAAATCAAGAGATTTTTATTATGTTTAAAATTAACTTGACCTTACACAGCCTCTTTATCTTTATATGAAGCTGGAACTGGTGCAGTATTTATATAATCCGCATGCTCAGAAATTTGTTTGCACCATTCATATATAATTTCTTCTTCACTTAATTTATAAGAAATTGGTTTACCAACATGCAAATGAACTTCTCTTCTTGTGAATGGCTTTAATTTTGGATAACCTGTAAATCCTCCAATTGCAACAGGAACGATATCAGCTTTTGCATTTTTAGCAATTACTACAAAACCTTTTTTCAAATCCCCAAGTTCTGACCCATAAGGTCTTATACCACCTTGAGGGAATACTCCTAATGACCAACTTGTAGAAAGAATATCTTTTACTGTTTTAAAAGTTGCAATTTCAGGTTTTGTTCTATCAACAGCAAAAGCACCTAAACGCTTAACTAACCATTCAAACTTATCGCCCTTTTGAAACAATTCTTTTTTAGCCATATATGCAATTGGTCTGTTACAAGCCATTGTAACCATTGGTGGATCAAAATGAGAAACGTGGTTTGCTGTATATATAAATTTTCCGCTTTTAGCTTTTGTTGGAAGATTTTCTCTCCCTGTAATTTTATAGTCATAAAATATTTTCATAAAAGGAATAACTACAACATATAGAAAACTATAATAAAATAAAGTTCTAAATATATTATATTCCTTAGGATATCTTCTATTATAATTTCTTTCTTTCATCGCTATTCTTTACTCCTAAATTAACATTATCATCGTGTGGAATATATTTAAACCCCGTCAATTCCTGAATTGCATCTATCCATTTTTGAACAACAACATCAGGATTATCATCATATGGAATAGGTTTTCCGATTTTTACTATTACTTTACCTGTAAATGGAATGTGTTTTGCTTCTTGAGTCCCAACAATACCAACTGGCAAAACAGCGCACTTCGTAATTTTAGCAAGACCTGCAAAACCTTTAGTTACGCCAGTGATAGTTCCAGGGACACCTCTGGTACCTTGAGGGAAAATCCCAAATACCCACTTACTCTTTTTTATTTCCATAACTGTTTTAATAGTAGAAGGGCCTAGGCTTTCTCTATTAACAGCGAATGTACCAAGCCAATCAATCCACCATCTAATAAAAGGGATATCAAATAACTCTTTTTTAGCCATAAAAGAAACTCTTCTTGGGAGAATTCCTGCAATCATTGGAGGATCAAGAGTTGACAAGTGGTTTGGACAAACAATATATTCATTATCCTTAGGAACATTTTCAAGTCCATAAACTTCAAGTCTATAAACTAATTTCAAACGAATCATGTAAAATATTTTACAGATTATAAACTGAAATATTGTTCGCCATATATTATATTCTTTTGCTGTTCGTTTTGTATAATTTTTATCTTTATCCCAAAACATTATCTTATATCCTCTACTAAATGATAGACATTTTCTTCAATTATACCTTTAATAAAATAATAAGACAAGTATTAAAAATAACTAAACAAGATAATTCATTGCATAATGCAAGTTTTTTGTATATATTAATTACTAAAAAGTCATTTAAGGAGAGAGAATTTATGAAAACATCAAATATAGAATTAGAAAATGAATTATTCAAAAGTGTGTATGATAAAACTCCAGAATACATTAAAAATCTTGATTTAATGGATTTTTCAAATGAAGGAGAATTTACTTTTACATTAAAAAAAGACCATCTTAAACCTTATAACGAAAAAACTAATCCAGAAGGTTTAAATTTAGAAGAATGGTTTGCAAATTATGCAAAAGAAGCTAAAGTATCAACTGCTGGAATTAGAGGTCCACAAAATATTTTATACCCTCAAGATACAAGATTTCCAATCAATTTAGTTGGGATTGTGCTTGCAACTTTAGCTAAAGCTCTTGTTGCTAAGGAAAAATACAAAGGCAAAGAAATTGTAAAAGTAGCAGGGCGAGAAGTAAGATATAATTCAGACTTATTTCTTGATGCAATAGCAAGAATTCAAGCAGCAAATGGAATAAGAACACTTGTACCAAAAGATAGAAAAACAATTCCTATTTGGCTTGCTTCTTTTTTAGCATTTAAACTTGATTTACTTGGCGGAGAATATATTACATCAAGCCATGGTATTTCTGTAAAAAATGCGACTAAAGACTTAAATTGTCAAGGAAGTCAATATTTACCTGAAGAATCAATGGAATTTGTTAATAAAATCCAAGAAATTTTTGACGAAGCAAACAAAAAAGGAACATACGAAATAAAAATTGCAGCAAAAAATAATCCATTGATTGATGAAAAAGTTCTTACAAGTATTGATGACGGCGTTGATTTATATGTAGAATACTTAAAATCAGGTGTTGCACAAAAAATCAACTTAGATTTAATCAAAAAAATTAAAGATAAAATTGTTATTGAAAACGTTGGCGGTTCTGCATACAGAACCTTAAGCAGAGTATTGAAAAAGCTTGAAATTTCTGACAAATTCACTTGGTTTAATACAGAAGAAGATCCATTTTTCCACTCAATTGGGAAATATGACCATACTCCAAAAGGAGAAAAAGCATTCTATGACTATTCTGTAGATGCAACAGTAACTTCTAAAAGACAAAATGGAGAAAAATTCTTCCCTGTAATTGAGACATTACACTATGAAGAAAAACTAACAAAAATGCCTGTTGGAACAGCTGTATTAATTACAGATCCAGACCATGACAGACTTACAATTGCACAAACAGAATACGCATGCACAATTCCAGAACTAGAAAAAGCCGGAATTGACTATATTCAGTTAAATGAAGACATAATTCTTACAATATTTACAGCAAACCAAGCATTTTTAATGTTAATGGATTTTTGGGCAAAACAATTAAAAGCTCAAGGGTTATGGAATAATCACCCAAGATTCATGATTAAAACTACAGCTTCTGCTATTTCTTGGGATGAATGGGCTAAAAAACAAGGAGTTAAAGTCGTAAATGTTCCTGTTGGCTTTAAAGAAATTGCAAATATTATGAAAAAAGTTGAATTAAAACTAAAAAATAACCCAGATAAAGAAGTTATCATTGACGATGTTTTAGGAAATTCAATTAATTTAGGTGTAAATCCTAGATTGCTATTCGGAGGAGAAGAATCTGGCGGAATGATTATGGGAACAGAAGAACTTATTAAATCAAAAGCTGGAAGATTTGCTATCGCAATGAGAGAAAAAAGTGCGACAGAAGCTATTATTGTTGCATCTGCACTTATCTCAAAACTTCAAAAAGAACAAGTATCATTATCTGAGTACCTAACAGAAATCTTTGAAGAAAACAATATTATCGGTCGTTTTGATACAAGAGTAGATATTGCATACTACAATGAATCTGAACCAGATATTAATAAATTAAAAGCAGACAAAATTGCTGGAGAAGCAAAAAGAACCAAAAATGACTTATTCTACCTATCAATGGCAATAGCTGTAAAAGAAGGTAAAATGACTATTGATAATGTAAAAGAAGTATTAAATAATACACTAAAGAGTCTTCTTTTTGATAATTTAATATCAATAAAATTCGTAGGAGATGGAACATATCTAGAATTTACCGATAAGTATATTGAAATAAGACCATCAGGGACAGATGCTAAAACAAAAGCTTATGGCGGTGGATCTAATAAAGCTGTTATTGAAACATATGCAAATATTTTAGGGAATTATTCAGGAGATCTTAATAACTTTCATAAAAAATATGTATCAGAAGAGTTGTATAACAAAACAAAAGACATAGCTATGGAATGCTATTTAAAATTTGTAGATAAAGATGCAAATAACGAACCTTTTGAAATTCCTGAGTATAAATTCTAAAAAGAACTCCCGTTATTAAATAACGGGAGTTCTTTTTTTTAAAATCCTATTGGATAATCTTTAGGTATAACCCAATTATTGCATTCAATAAGTGCTGTACAATATATTCCAAAAGCAAATCCTGAGGATGTTTTACCAGATTTACAATCATTTATAGCAGACTCACGATTATTTTTTATATTATTACAAAATACATTTGGCGTAGTGGGATAATCTTGTGCTCCAGTTATGAAATATTTATCACGATCAACAATAAAATTAAAAGTAAAAACATTACGTCCAATAATCCTATCTTTAGGACCTGATAGTATATCTACAAAAAAAGTTCCTTTACGTCTCGATTCTAATAAAGTAGCTCCAGGTGCAAAAATTATTCCGACACCATTACTTAAAATATACTTATATTTATAAACATTTGTGTCAGTACCTGAAATCCCTTTCATGGAAGTGTCACAATAAACAGAGCTTTTTCTTGAACATTTTTCAATAATTTTTAAATATGGAGCAAAATATTTTTCAAATATTTCATCATCATCATTGTCCAAAACCCAATTATAAGGATCACCATTATCCACTGCAGACATTCTAACCATATTTTGAAGGATATTATAAGTAGTATAAAGTTTTTTTTCTACCACTTTCCTCCTGTAATTTTGAATAAGTGTAGGCATTGTCATTGCTGCAACAATACCAATTACACCTAAAGTTATTAAAACCTCTGCTAATGTAAATCCAAATCTGTCATTGCGAGACTTTTGTCGAAGCAATCCAGCTTTTAGTTTTAATAATAGGCTGGATTCTTTCGGGTATTCTCCCTCAGAATGACTATACCTCCTAAATCCTTGCGGAGTAAGCTCTAAATCGCCCCCCCCCCGAGCACTACGTGCGTAGGTAATCCAACACAATTATCGTATAATTTGCAAGATTTTTGTGTATGTTCTACCTGAAATCTTTTCATATACAGCTCCTTTCCTTTTTATATATTATTATAACATATTTTTAACCAAAATACTTTTTCTTTATGCGATCTTTAAAAGATAATTTGGCAAATTCAATTGCTTCGATTTCTGAGAAAAATATTTTATCCTCACCTATTTGTTCTGTTATTTTATATTGTTGTAATTGGTTATGAACATCTTCATTATTAATAACCATCAATATTTTTATATGCTGAGATTTTAAACGTAAAATAATATCTTCAAGTGCAAAAATTGCAGAAATATCTAATAAATCATCACTATCATATACCAATATCAAATATCGTGTTCCTAAGAACTCATCAAATTGTGAAATCAATTGAGTTGCTGAACCAAAGAAAAAAGCACCGTTTATATGAACTACACGAATTTTATGTCTATAATCTTTTTCCAAGACTTTCTCTAATTTCATAATATCTTTATCATAAACTTCTTTATTCACAAGTTTTGCCTTATCTGCAGCTCTTTTAGCATATAAAAGAGCTGCAAGAGTAATTCCTGCACCTACTGCAACAATTAAGTTATAAAATACAGTTAATAAGAAAACTAAAATAAGAACATATAAATCATCTTTTGGAGCTAATTTTATAACACGTAAAAACTTTGTATCAATTATGTCATATCCTATTTTTATCAAAATACCAGCAAGCACTGCTAACGGAATTTCTGCAACAAATCCAGAAAATTTATATATTAATAAAACCAAAACTAAAGAAGTTACAACTGCAGCTAATTTTGTGGATGCACCAGTCTTTAAAGCAGCAACAGTTCTCATTGTAGCGGCAGAACCAGGCAAAGTACCAGTCAAAGCACAACAAATATTTCCTATACCTTGAGCTGATAACAAGCTTTTTGGCGGAAGCTGAACTTTCGTAATTGAAGTACAAACTAACCCAGTCAAAAGACTCTCTGATGATAAAATTACAGCCAAAGTAATTGAATATTGCAAATAAGTAATTAAATCATGCAAGTTTGTCTGCGGGATATGAATAGCTGGTAAAGATACTGAAATTTCAGAAATTTTTGAAACATTCAGACCCATTTTTATTGAAACAATAGTACAAATTATTAATGCTAAAATTTGAGATGGAACATATTTATTCCACTTTTTAGGAAATAAAAATACAATTAAAAGAGTCAACAGCCCTATTGAAAAAGCCTGCAAATTCAAATTACTGAAAGATCTAAATACCATTTCCAAACTTTCAATAGTATTTGAACATGGAGCAATTCCAAGCAGAGGATTTAATTGCATAATTATAATAATTACACCCACGCCATTCATAAAGCCAGAAATCACAGGATATGGGACATATTTCACAACTTCAGGCAATTTTGTTAAAGATAATAATATCTGAATAATTCCTGCAAGAAATACTATAAAAATCACAGAAGAAATATCCTTGTTTAAAGCGTGCATAATAGAAGCAACAACAATTGCAACAGGTCCGGTCACTCCTGAAATCATAGGAATTTTAGTACCTAAAACACCAGCTATAAGAGATAGAATTATAGCACCCCAAATACCTGCACTTGCTCCAAATCCTGTAGCTACACCAAATGCCAATGCTTGAGGCAAAGTAATTATTGCCGCGTTCAATCCGCCTAATATATCCCCTGCAAAAACTTGCAATTTACTTTTAAAGTCCATGCAACTATTATAATTAATCTTTATGATATAATCAACCTATGAAGTTGAGAGAGATTTATAATACAAACAAAACTGTTATATCTTTTGAAGTTTTCCCACCCAAAGAAAACTCTGAAAAATTGTTAGAAGAAATTAAAATTTTAAAACACCATAACCCAGCATTTATTTCATTAACTTACGGTGCTGGAGGAAATGAGAATAAGTCATTTGAACTTTTAAAACAAATTAAAGATACAGGAATTAATGTTATGCCACATTTCACCTGCATCTCAACTACAAAAAAAAATATTGAAAGAAATATAAATAAACTAATCGATCTTAAAATTGAAAACATTTTGGCCCTACGTGGCGATATCCCAGAAAATAAAGAATTCCAAAAACACGATTTTAATTACGCAAGTGACCTTGTTGAATTCATTAAACACAAAACCAATTTATCAATAGGAGTTGCAGGATATCCTGAAGGGCATATTGAAAGCCCAGATTTAGATACAGATATAAATTATCTAAAAGACAAAGTTGATAAAGGTGCTGATGCAATTTTTACTCAACTATTTTTTGATAATAATAATTTTTATAAATTTATTGATAAAACAGAAAAAGCAGGTATAAATATTCCTATAATTCCAGGTATTATGCCAATAATAAGTAAAAAACAAGTTGAAAAAATGGTAAAACTTGCGAATATTACAGTCCCCCCAAATGTTCAAGAAAATATTAGCAAACTAAAAGATAAAGATCTAATTGAATTTGGCATTGAATATGCAACCTCTCAATGCGAAGATTTAATTAAAAACGGAATCAAAGGCTTACATTTTTATACACTCAATAAATCTTATTCTACAAATAAAATTTTAAACAACATAAAGGAGTAAATATATGGAAAATCTAAACAAACATATTGAACATACATTATTAAAACAAGATGCGAAATTGGAAGATTTTATAAAGCTATTTGAAGAAGCTAAAGAACATAAATTTTTAGGGGTTTGTATAAACCCAGCCTATGTAAAACTTGCTAAAGAAAATTTGTATGGTACAGATGTTAAAATAGTTACAGTTGTAGGTTTTCCTCTAGGCGCTAACAGATCTGATGTTAAAGCATTCGAAACATCTAAAGCTGTAGAAGATGGTGCAGATGAAATTGATATGGTACTTAATGTATCAAAATTAAAAGATAAAGACTATGATTTCATAATAAATGATATAAAAACAGTAAAAACAGCCTGCAAAGACAAACCACTTAAAGTTATTTTAGAAACAGATCTATTAACAAAAGATGAAATAAAAAAAGCTTGTGAATTATGTATAGAAGCAAAAGCTAACTTTGTGAAAACATCAACTGGTTTTGTAAAAGGCGGAGTTGGCGCTAAAGCTGAAGATGTTAAACTAATGTTCGATACAGTATCTCCATACGGACTAAAAGTAAAAGCATCTGGCGGAATAAGAGATAAAGAAGCAGCACTAAAAATGCTTGAAGCAGGAGCTGAAAGACTAGGCACAAGCTCTGGTGTAAAAATCGTTTCTTAAAACAATTTGACCATGCTATAATATTCATTAAAAGGAATAGCATATGGGTGATGAAGATAAACAGTTTGACGCCACCCCGAGGAAACTCGAACAGGCAAGAAAAGAAGGACAGGTTGTTAAATCAAAAGATTTTTCAACCGCTTTGTCTTTGCTAATTTTATTTTCAGTCATCTTCGGTCTTGCACCTTTTGTGTGGGATCAGATTGTACAACTATATACATTGCTTTATGAACAAATCCCAAATGGACATCTGTCGGAAATAGGGATGACATACATTACAACAGTTACAATAAAATGTGCTGTTTTAATTATTGGACCAATTCTTTTTATAGCTTGGTTCGTTGCGATTATGGCTGATTTCATTCAAGTAGGACCTCTTGTTGCAACAGCTCCTTTAATGCCAAAACTTGATAAATTAAACCCTACAAAATATTTTAAAAATATAATGTCAATAAAGACATTATTTGAATTATTCAAAAATATTTTAAAAGTAGTTTTGCTTGGCTATATAGGCTGGAGCGTTTATATGGAGCACATTGAAAGCATATTAATGCTCGCAGCTGTTGATAACAATTTTGCAGTAATGATTGAATTCGGAAAACTTATAACTGACTTTATATTTAAAGCCTGCATTGCCTTTTTAGTAATTTCAGCAGCTGACTATGGGGTTACGAAATGGAAATTTTTAAAAGACCAAAAAATGTCATTTAAAGAAATAAAAGATGAATATAAAAACACAGAAGGTGATCCAAACGTAAAAGCAGCTCTTAGACAAAGACGTATGCAGATGTTACAAAAAGGGATGATGGATGCAGTTCCTGATGCAGATTTTGTTGTTACAAACCCAACACACATCGCATGCGCTTTAAAATATAAAGCAGAAGAAATGGCATCTCCTATGCTTATTGCAAAAGGAACGGAATTAATCGCAAAAAAAATAATAGGAATCGCAAAAGAACATGGAATTCCTGTTATAGAAAATGCTCCGGTCGCAAGAGCTCTATACAAAATGGTAGATTTAAACCAGCAAATTCCACCTGAATTATACAAAGCAATAGCTGAAATCTTACTTTTTGTATACAAATTGAAAAATACTACAAATAAAGGTATAATAAAGTAAATTCTATGATAGAATAGTTTTATAATCATGGTTATGCAAAATAAAAATCAATTACAAGAATATATAGATATAGTCCAAAAAGTTGCTAAAGTTGAGCATCGAAGAATCCCTGCTCATATGGTAGATTATGAAGAATTAGTTTCAATTGGGATTTTAGCAATTCAAGTGTTAATTAAAAATAAAACACCAGAACAATTAGCAAAATATAATACTGCATATATAGCAACAGCAGTACGATGGGCTATTAGAAATGAATTAAGAATCAGATACAAATGGTACTCTTTAAAACATAAACCTGATGATCAATATGACGAAGAAGAAGCAGTTGAAGGAATGGATATGCAAAAAGCCAAAGTCCGTGAAGCTGTTTATGAAACAATTCTTTCTATTGATGGTCTAGCAGCTGCGGCAAGTGATAATGATTCCCCATTTGACTTCTTAAAAGATCCACATGCCCAACCTGACGAAAATGCTGAAATTACAGAAATGGGTAGAATGATTCGAGAAGCAATTGCAAAACTTCCGCCAAAAGAAAGAACTGTTGTTGAATATAGATTTTACAGAAATATGCAAGTGAAAGATATTGCCAAACAAGTAGGGTTATCATCTTCACGTGTTACACGTATTGTTCAAGCATCTTTAAATACTGTAAAAGAATACTTAAATTCAAAAGAACAATTTGGATATTAGAGGCAATTAATCAATTACTTGTATTCTGCCATCGTCTTTAATTTCGATTGGTGCATTCAATTTTTTAATATAATCACAGGTAAGCTTATCTTTGTCAAAATCAAATTTTTCATCAATTTCACCTGTTTTAATCTTGTTTGGAATTAAATTATCACCACCTGATGCAAAGAAATCATCTGTAGCAACAGTATAAATTTTATTTGGATCTGGATTGTTTACATCAATTGGAATTTCTTTTCCGGACTTATCAATAAATGTAGCTGATTTAACAACACCACCTCTTGTAACTGTATATTTTAATCCTGAAGGAATTACAATACTTGGTTTATTCCCAGGATTGATGAAAGATTTTGCACCATTTTTTAATGCATCAACTACTTCTTTTTCTGTTAATTTCATCTTAACCATATTATTTTTTAATGGTACAACTTCAAATACTTGTCTTGAATCTAGAGGTCCAACTTCAAAAAATCCTCTAATATTACCAACATTTATTAAAGCTAAATCTGTATCAAACTCTTGTCTTACGGCATCCATTATAAAAAATGCATTTGGATTTGGATCTATAAGTCTGTTTTTAGTTGGACCTGATGCAGTTTTTATTTCTCCTAAATACTCAGGTTTTCCTAAAATATGATCAAATACACCTTTTATAACTCTATTTCTTTTAAAATTACTTGAAGGTGTTACATTATTTTGAGCCTTTACAATAATACCTTTTTCATCATCCCAAGTAATTTTTAAATCTCCAAAATATTCACCATCTTTTCCGGCCTGAGTTATAATAACTGGCTCATTAGATTTTGAATAAAGCAGGTTTTTACCTTCTTTTATACCTTCTAACAAATCATGTGTATGACCACCAATAATAATATCAATACCTGAAGTTTCTTTTGCTAATCGCTGATCTTTTGATAAACCGCAATGAGATAACAAAATAACTTTATTTATACCTTGTTTTTTATATTCATCAATTTTTGATTGAATATCTTTTAATGTTTTTTCAAAATCATCAACACCTATTTGTTTTCTAGATTCATTATCTCTAATTCTTTCATGTAAATCTGGAGGAGCCAAACCGATTATTGCATACTTATGACCATTTTTTTCAATAACAAATGATTTCTCTATAACTCCATCTAATGGATTTCCTTTAGGGATTTGTAAATTCATACCTAAACTTCTAAATTTTGCTCCTTCTTTGCTTTTTGCAATATCAGAAGGATTTGCATCATATTCATGGTTCCCATCAGAAATTGCTTCTACTCCAAGTCCGTTCATATATTTATTTGCCGCTTCTACAAGATGCAAATCAGCACCAGCAGAAATATCACCTGCTGCTAAAACTAACTTATCAGCACTTGATGATTTAGATTGAGAATCATAAAACTCTTTTGCACTATAAATTCTTGCCATATTTCCTATACGGCCATGATTATCATTTATATAAAAAATATCAGTTTGAGTATATTTAGGTTTTGAAAACTTTGAAACAGATGTTTGAGTAGACGTATTTGCTTCTGATTTAGGAGCAGATTTTTCAAAAGTATCTTGCGTTATTTGAGGTGCAAGTTGAGGTTGTTGGCTTTGCACTTGATTTACACTACCCATTGCTTTAAATGAAACTTTTGGTAATCCGTTTATCATTAAATTCATATTTTTTCACCTTTTTTTTATTTTAATTTATAAACTATTCTCAATATTTTTTTTGCTAAAAAATGACTTAATGTAAATAAACATTAAGCCGCTTGTTTCAACTGAGATTGTTTTTTCAATTCCTTATATGTCTTTAAACCTTCTACCCAGTTTTCAACAAGATTTACATCGTCTGCAACGACTGCTTGAGGCAATGCAGCATGGTGTATCTTCGGTAATAAATAATCTTCAGAATATTCTACCGGTTTTGAAATATTATCATCTGTATCATTACAAATGAAAATCATTTTTCCATTTTTATCAGTCTTTGTTCCAATAATAGTTATCTCATGACCATTTATAATAGTATTATTATTATCAACTTGTGTATAACCGATAATTACGTTTTCACCTAAATTCAAAGCATCAGTTATTTGCTTTTTCATAGTATTAAAATCTGTTTCATATCCAACCAATCGAGCATTTTCATCAACTGTCTGGTATGTAACTGAAATTTTATTTTTATCTTCTACTACTGATTCTGTAAAAGTTTTTTCAAATTCAATCAAACCTTTATCGTTTTGATTAAATTTCCCAGCTCGTTTATCTGTTAATGTGTCATAAGATTGTTGAGATCCAACTTGCATAAAAGTAGATTGCATTAAAACATCTAGAGGAGTTCTTTCTAGGTTATCTTTATCAACAGTTTGAATAAACGCTCTAACTATTGCATTTTTATCAGGAGCAAATGTTAGTTTCGCTTTATCAAAATCATGCGCTTCATAAGGGATCTCAAAAGCATTTAATAGCCAAATCGCATCGAGAGTATTATCCGCTAAATTATTCATCTTAATAGTTTTTTGAACACTCATAGATGGAGAACTTAATCCTTCTGCGAATCTTGCAAATTCTGCTGGATGTTTATCTGCAAGATTAAATTCAATACTTGATGCAACACAAGTTCCTGAATGTTCTACATCAATATCTGAAGATCCTGAAAATGGCAAAGTTTGAGCAGAATTATTATTTTTGTTTTTTTCAGCAGCCTCGACTTGAGCTCTATACTTTGTTGGAATATTACCAAACTGCTGAGTAATCATATGAGGATTAGCAAGTGTATCAATTGTATTTTTCAAAATTACAACATTACTAAGCCCTTGAGCTCTTTGAGTTGTAGCTATTTTATATAAATTATCTAGAGTTGTAGAATTGTCATTTGAATCAGCATTTAATAAAATACCTGTTTTTAAAAGCATGTTCAAATTTTTTTTAGTTTCTCTATCAGAAATTTTTACAAGCTCATTATATTTATTTTTTTCATCTTTAGAAGACAATTCCGTTCTTAATCTTGAAGCAGTAAGAGCAGGATTGTATGGAACTTGAGTCATTATAGGATTTGACATGAAAGATGGGAGATTATCTTTTACATGCTCATTTTTATCAACCTTAGTAGCATTAACAGCCTTTACTGTGTTATAATTATTATATTGCTGGGTATTAAAGTTTAATGAATACACAATTCCACTCCACTACTACTTATTATAATAAAAAAATAAAATGGAAAAAATTTGCTAAATTCATTATATTTTAATTAACAAATGTTACAATCAGGGATAGAATTTTGAAAATAAAACCACTAACAAAAGAACAACTAACGATATCTGTTGATAGACTCACCAGATTTAAAGATCCAGAAATTAAATATCTAAGAGTATTTAAAGATATCATCACAAATAATTTAATTGAGCCTAAATTAAAAAAACAAGAACTTGATTCTATGGATTATGAAGATTTGAAAAATATTGCAGAAATGATTTTCAATTCTTCTTTTAGTGAAACTAATGAGGATTTACTAATAAATCAAAGGCTCTATGATTATGAAAATTCTTTATTCAACTTAAACGAAAACACAAAAAAATTAATAAAAAATAAAATTAATTATAAAAATATTATAAAAATTCTACCAGAAAATATCCCAAATAATCTTAAATGGCTAAAGTCTCTTGATAACAAAATTAATGCTGAAGAAAATTTTGGTTATCCGATAAAAACGATTATATTATGCGAAGGAATAACAGAAGAAATCTTACTACCTAAGTTTTCTCAAATTTGCGACTTTGATTTTAAAGAGCATGGAATTCACATACTATCAGCAGGTGGAAAAAATCAAGTAGTTAAATACTTTTACAACTTCGCTGACAAACTGAAAATCCCGATTTTTATACTACTTGACAATGATGCCCAATCAAATTTAATAGAAATTAAACCCAAATTAAGAAAAATTGACAAAGTTCATCTGCTAAAAAGTGGAGAATTTGAAGATATGCTACCAAATACACTAATAATAAAAACATTAAACTACGCAACTAAAAATATTTCATTAGCACCAATTGAAGATTTAGAAAATTGTACATCAAAAGTAGAATTTCTTGAAAACTTTTTTAAACATAGAGGACTTCATGAGTTTAAAAAATCTGAATTTGCACAATTGGTAAAAGAGAATATTACAGATATCAATGATGCATCTCCAGAAATTATAGAAATTATAAAAGAAATAAAAGGGACAAAAGTCCCTTCGTAAAATGGAGTTTAAATTTTAGTTTAAATAAGAATTAGTTACCAACTAATCTCAAAGCTTCTTCAAGCAATTCTTTGTTAGAAGATATTAATTTATTTGATACTTCCATTTGTAATTTCGCCATTTGGAAATATGAAATATTTGCTCTAAAATCTGCGTTTGACATTTCTAAAAGTCCAGATCTAATTTCGCCAACACCTATTACAGGTTTACCTGATTCTTCTGTTTCCAAAAATTGTCCTGGCTTAAATTCATAAAGAGCTGCTGCATTATGGAAATTTCTTGTTGTTACTCGATATAATGGAACAGAACGTTTACCTCCATCAGCCTTTCCATAAATAGTACCATCATTTTTTATTTCATAATCATCGTATTTGCCAAGATACTTACCATTATTAGGATCTATCCACAATTTTATATTAGTAGTCGGTATATCTAATGCCCCACCTTTCAAAGCAGTTTGCTGATAAAGATCAGAAGTAATAGATTTTGTTCCTTGCATAATCTCACCTTTATCATTTAAGATATAACCTTGAACAGTATTTCCACTTTTATCGCGATATACACCTTCTTTATCAAAAGTAAATTCTCCTAATCTTGTATAAATACTTTTTCCTTCAGCATTTTTTACTAAGAAAAAACCTTTACCTTCTAAAAATAGGTTTTCATTAGAAGTACCCGGAGTTGATTTACCTTGACTTGTTTTTTTATCATAATCATCAGAAATAGCACCACCTAAAAAGGTTTTAAAATTAACCTGCTGTTCTCTAAAACCAGGAGTATAGACATTAGTCATATTACTAGCTATAACATCCATCCAATTTGTAGTGGACTTTTGTGTATTTAAAGCAGTTATAAAAGAATCATTCATCTCTATTCTCCTTATTATTTCTACGTTTTTCCTGCTGTTGCTGACGAGAATTACTATAACTTAATTCAGAATATGGTAAATTCTGATCATCAAATCTTTGTCTTAAAGATGAAATATTATTTCTCAAATATTGTTCTACAGCCTTATCTCCTGGAATAAAATTAGCTGCAAGACTTCCATCTTTATTAACTTTCAAGATTACAGAAACATCTTTATCAAAATCAATTCTAAAAGGCTGATTTGTCTTCATAGATTCTGACAACTTATCCATTAAAACAGAAGATACTTGAACACTTTTTTGAACACCTTCTGTCCCATTAGCCATAGCATCATTAATCTGAGTTGCTATACTTTTCATAGACATATCTGTATTTTGAACAAGATTTGCAAAGAAATTTGCATCACTGTCAGACATATTAATTACATCATAATCAAAAGTTGATGCAGAATTAATAGTTGACATCAAATCCTTTGTATTAATTAAATTTTGAATATTTTGAGAAAGAATTGATTGACCTTCATTATGGTATTTAAAATCTGTAAAATTTATACCACCTTTCAAAAGGTCATCTGATACAATATCATCAGAATTTTGTAATTCTTGAGATAATTTATTTGCCTCTTTTGTAGAATCTTTTTCTGTCTTTTTATCGCTAGATGTTTTTTTATCATCTTTTGAAGCTTCTACTTTATTATCTTTATCAGTATCAGAAGCAGTTTTCATTTCATCTTCAAAAGATTTATCTGTAGACTTAGTCTTACTTGTTTTAGATTGTGATTGAGTAGAACTAACATCTGAAGTGCTTGCAGTTGCGGCTGCTGAAGATGTGCTTACATTCATTTTTATTAACTACCTCCGTCTATTTCTTCTAACTTTTTGAGGATTTCTTCTTCCTCTTCAATTTTTTCGTGGCTTTGCCTGAAGAATCTTGTAACACCTAACTCTGAATACTGTTTTAATTCTGCGGCTTTTTCTTCTGCTATATAAGCCTCTCTGTGTTTTTCTTTGTGCTTTTCTAAGACTTTAACACCTTGTTCCAGTTTTACTAGCTTCGCTTTTTCTTCATCTAGTTTTTGTTGAGCCTCAACTCGAATTTCTTCAAGTTTTTCTGCTTTGTCCCAAAGATATATTAAGTATTTATCATACGTTTCATACATCATAGGATCAGCTTGTCGCATATTCAGTTTTGTGGTCCTGATTTCTTCTTCGTTTTTCCGAATATTTTCTTCTGCAATAATAACTGTTTGTTGAGCTTTTTGGACTATTGCTAACTGTTCTTCTTTCTTACGAATACGAAATTCTAGAACTTTTTGTAATCTGTATCTGAAAGGCATTTTATACCACTCTTATCTGATATATTATTACCTATTTTAAGAGTGGTATAAACATCTATATGTATGATTTAATGACATTATAAAAAAAGTCAATCTAAAATTGTAACACCTGTTGTCATGCCTCGATTTGTATTTGACGTATAATAACCTCTGTTCGTTCTCACATCCACAGATTGACCATTTCCCATCATTGCACGTTCAGCCTCAAAGTAATCCATATAAGCCGGATCCATAGCAGGAGTAAATCCTGTCGGCATGCCTGTAAATTGATTTTTAAAATTACCCCATAACGTATTTTGCCAGCCTGCACCTGATGATCCCGTAAAAATCGGAGGTCTGTAAGCTGGATCTGAGGAATAATTTGAATAATCAGAGTTATAAGAGTTATACATATTTCGATTATATGCTTTGTAATTTTTTGCAGCACTTTTTAAAGTTGATAATCGGTCTTTCAATTCACCTGATTGTGATGCCCCAAATATTTTTTGTTCAAGTCTTTCAATACGTGTCTTTGGAGTTTCATACTCATAAGTTTGATGAAACATTTGTCTTTCTAGTTTATCTATCCCTGACATTTTATCAGCAACTATTTTTTCATTTTTACTTGAATCAATCATACTTCTTTTTACATTAGTCCTATAAATAACAGGCTGCCTATAATTGTAATAATTCCCTGGATAACTATTGTTATAATACCTGTTATATGAATAAGGATTTCTATTATAGTAATATCTGTTATTGTAATAAGTATTGTATCTTGGCGGTCTGTAATAACTGCTGTTTGTGTAGTGATAATTTGGCGGATAATAATATCCATTATTATAATTTCCAAATCCAAAAATATTCGATAAAATACCTGCCTGAGCAGAGCCAGCAACAAGTAATAACAAACCTGCCAATAAAATAATTTTTTTCATTTAACCTCACCTCTTTTAGGTAAAAATAAATAAATATATAAAAAAACGCATTCTCTAAAAGGAGTGCCAATTAGATAATTTTTGTTAATTCTTTGCACAATAATCATAAATATGCTAAAAATTAAGTATGAAAAAACAAGTTATAGCATATTTACACACACACTGGGATAGGGAATGGTATAGAGAATTTGAAGTTTTCAGACTAAGACTTTTAAGAGTTTTTGACAATGTATTAGAAATGCTTGAAAACAATAAAATTCCGTCATTTTACTTTGACGGACAAGTAAGTGCACTGTTAGATTACTTAGAAATCAGACCGGAAAAAGAAGGACTTGTAAGAAAATCTATTGCAGAAAAAAAATTATATATAGGACCTTGCTATACACTTGTTGATGAATTTCTTACAGACAAAACCGTATTTGAAAAAAATCTGGAAATTGGATTGAAAATTTCAAAGGATTTTGGCTGTACTGATTTCATAGGCTATCTTGCAGACACGTTCGGACACAGTCAAAATATCCCTAAAATATTTAAAGATTTTGGGATTAATAAATGTGTTGTATGGCGTGGCTGTGGCGATATTCCATCAGAATTCTCATTTAATGGAATTAACACTGTAAATCTTATCCGCGGATACTTTATGGATATATTTTCAGCTCCTATGACTATCGAGCAAAAAGCTGAATGGTTAAAAGGGAATTTAGATAAAATAGCAGAAAAATCAGGAAATTATTTACTTCTACCTATTGGTGCAGATCATTTAGGTGTAGAACCTGATATTACAGAACAAATCGAAAAAGTAAATTCCTTACTTGATAATTATGAAATTAAACTATCTAACCCATTTGAATACTTTGAACTTGTAAAAGACAATTTTAAACAATTTGAATGGAATGATGAACTCAGAGATAACAGCAAAACATTTATCCTCCAAGGTTCATACTCTGCAAGATTAAAACTTAAACAATATAATATTAAATGCACATATTTACTTGAGCAAGCCGATAAATTACAGAAAAAATACGGGGAAGAATATAACTCTATAATTGAATACGCATATAAATTATTACTCAAAAATCAAGCACATGACGGAATTTGCGGTTGTTCTACAGATTTAGTTCATAGAGAAAATATCACAAGATACGAAAAAATAATCCAAATAACAAACTCTATTATTGAAGAATTAAGACTTAAATACAATTTCAAAACACCTATAATGGAAAGCAAAGATTTGCTTCCTGAATATAAAGTTATCGGGAAACACTTCGGAGTAGAAAACTCGCTTCTTTATGACACTCAAAAAATCCCTGTCACAGAAGACTTTACAGACATTTATACTCTAAAATATTCACCTGCAGTTAAACCTCAAATTAACTTCGAAGTTAAAAACGGTAAAATACGTATAGGAAATGTTGAAATGGAATTTGTTCGTTTTAAAGATGAAGGTGACACCTATAACTTTGGAGCTGTTGCAGATGACATTGGAGAAAAAGCTGAAATTTACTCATTCAAAAATAATATAATTAAAACAAGTTTTTTTGATATTCAAGTAGAACAAAATGAAGAACTAATCAATTTTAAAATAGAATGGGATAACAAGCTAAAAAATAAATTATGGCAAGTAAAATTTAACCTGAAATCACCGGTTACAGAAACTTACTCAGAGGATTTAAACTCTATTATAAAAAGAGAATTTGATCCGGACTATGATATGAGAGAACACCTGCCAAAAGTCAGAGGAATTGAAGTTAAAACAAATTTTGCCCCAATGCAAAGATATGTCGGAACACAAGGCTTTGGAGTAATTACAAAAGGACTTACAGAATATGAAGTAAAAGGAAAATCACTGCTTGTAACTATTTTAAGAAGCACAGGCGTAATTTCTAACCCTAAAAATCCATCTCGTTCAACTCCGGCAGGACCTCCGATAGAAGTACCTGAAGCGCAACAATTAGGGACTAATTCTGCAGAATTTTCAGTCGGATTTTTTGAACCTGAAAACTATCAAAAATACATTGATATCGTTTTCCCTCAAATAGCCTAAAACATAAATTTTACTCAAAAAAAAAACCCTATCTTTCGATAGAGTTTGGAATTCTTTTTAGTAATTCCTCGTGTGTGTAGAAGGTTAGTGTGTAGTAGGTAGTGTAAATAGTTAGTGTGTGTATTTATATCTCGTGTTTATTTAATCGTTTTATTTGGTATTTATTGCTTACATATTAATAAAGTATTTTCGGAGTATATAATTGCTATATCATATTTATTTCGTTACATATCTTTACATAATTCTGTAAAGCAATATTACAAAGCGTTTTAATGAATTAAGCATTAAAAAATATGCTCAATAATCTTTATTTTTATACTAAAACTTTCCCGTACCTCCCTTTGTAATTAATATATTCCCTGATTTTTTAAAAATTAACACTATTTTTAGAAAAACATTTATATATTTATAATAATTGACTGATTACGTCTTTATTTAATCTTAATTTGCAAAGTATTGACCTTTTTAAAAAAAAGTATTCTAATAAAAAAGTAATTTATAAAAATACAGTTTAGAAGGAAAGAGGTCTACATGAAAGAATTTATGCACACTAGATTAGACAACAGACAATTCAGTGAAGATGATATCAAAGGATTTATCAAAGATTACAATATCAAATTTATCAAATTACAATTCGTTGACATAAACGGACAAGTAAAAAATATGACAATTCCTTCTCAACATATCGAAAAAGCATTAAATAATGAAATCATGCTTGACGGATCATCAATTAAGGGGTTCAGAAGCATTGAAACATCAGATATGTTTTTTCACCCAGACAAAAACTCATTCCAAATTTTACCTTGGAGAGGCTCTGAAGGTGTAAATTCTGCAAGATTAATTTGTGATATCTACAACGCTGATGGAACTCCATTTGAAGGCTGTCCAAGATGCAACTTAAAAAGAGTTATGAAAGAAGCTGAAAAACTAGGATTTTCTATGAATGTAGGCCCAGAAGCAGAATTCTTCTTATTTGCAAAAGACAAAGATGGCAACGTAACAACTTCAACTAATGATACAGCGGGATATTATGATGTCGGTCCAGAAGATTTAGGGGAAGATGTAAGATCAGATATTGTATTAACACTTCAAGAAATGGGATTTGATATCGAAGCATCTCACCACGAAGTTGCTGACGGTCAGCACGAAATTGATTTTAGATACGCTGATATTTTAACAGCTGCAGATAATGTTGCGACATTTAAAGTAGCAGTTAAAGCAATAGCTGCAAAACATAACTTACATGCGACATTTATGCCAAAACCTATTTACGGAATTAATGGATCTGGTATGCACTGTAACGTTTCATTATTTAAAAACGGTAAAAACGCTTTTTATGATGAAAAAGCAGATTATCAATTATCAGACATCGCCAAATATTCAATTGGCGGTATGTTAAAACACGTAAAAAGCATTACAGCAATTTTAAATCCAACAGTTAACAGCTTTAAACGTTTAGTACCAGGCTATGAAGCACCAGTATACTTAGCTTGGTCACTTGCAAACAGAAGTGCACTTTTAAGAGTTCCTGCTAAAAGAGGCAGTTCTACAAGAGTAGAATTAAGATCTCCAGATCCTGCTTGCAACCCATATTTAGCATTTGCAGCAATTCTAGAAGCTTGTCTTGACGGTGTAAGAAATAAAATTGATCCACCTGCTCCTGTTGAAAGTAACATCTATAAATTAACAACTAAAGAACGTAAAAAACAAAGAATTGATGCCTTACCAGGCAGTCTTGCAGAAGCATTAGATTACTTTGATAAATCCCTTGTAGCAAGAGCTGCACTTGGCGATCACATCTTTAATGAATTTATGTCAGCTAAGAAAAAAGAATGGGATTCTTTCAGAACATATGTTTCTCAATGGGAAATCGACAGATATTTAGAAAGATTTTAAACAATAAAAAAGCTCCTTTAAAAAGGAGCTTTTTTATTGCAAAACTTTTAAATAATCAACAATTTCCGCCATTGAATAAATATTTTTTACAATAAAAAATTCTTTTCCAGTTTTTTCTTTAACGTAAGATAAATTCTTTCCATCAAGAAAATCTTCAGAATATGGTCTTAGCATAACTGATGGAATTATGACAATGTCTGTATCAATATTTTTAACCGTTTTTATCAAATCATCAGTGGTAATTAACCCTGCAACAGTAATATCTTGTCCCCAATAATCAGATTTTACAGGGTTTACCGTTACAGATAAATTTTTTATTTTATTTAATTTTTCTGCAATTTTGTCTATCGCATACTTTGCAGCATAACTCGTCGCAAAAGACAATTTCAATGGAGTATTAATCTTTTTAGGCAGTTTTCTTGATTTAAAATCATCAAGTAACATTCTAATAGATCCGACACCATCTTCTAACTGATTAAAATTGCCATAATACTTAGTTGGAGGAATATCCTGCTCTGCGAGTAAGAAAAATTCATCAGAACAGCAAACTCGTTTATATTTTGAAGCAATTTTTATAGTTTCTTGTGCACATTTTTTATCAACTTGCTTTAGACCTTCTTTTCTAAATTGAGTAATCCCAACTGGCACAATTGCAACGGACAACACAGTATTTTTAAGTTCAGCTAAATCAGAAAGAGTTCTTTCTAATTCTGCACCATCATTATATCCTGGGCACAAAACAATTTGAGCATGAAACGGAATTTTATTTTTTCTAAACCATTTTAAATTTTCTAAAGCCTTACCTGCATTAGGATTTTTAAGCATTTTTACCCTCAGTTCTGGATTTGTAGTGTGAACTGAAACATAAAAAGGGCCTAAATGCATTCTTTTAATACGGTCTTTATCATCTTCAGATAAATTGGTTAAAGTAATATAAGTTCCTTGCAAATAAGACAATCTATAATCATCATCTTTTACATAAAGAGTTTCCCTTAAACCTTTTGGCTGTTGATCAACAAAACAAAAAATACAATGATTAAGACAAGGTTTTACTCGGTCAAATACAGCACTTTCAAAGATAATACCTAATTCTTCATCAAAGTCTTTTTCAAGCTCGATTTCTTCAATTTCACCATTTAACTTTTTAATTTCTAAGGTAAGTAAATCAGATTTGCACAAAAAATTGTAATCAATCATATCAATCATTTTAGAATTATCGATTGATAAAATTTCATCACCTTTTTCAATACCTAATTCTTCAGCTATAGAGCCTTCAACCACTCCATTAACAATTGCTGGCATTATCTTTCTCCAGTCCTTCAATTATAACTATAAAATTTGAAAATTCACACAATGCATTATCTAATATAATTTTTTGATAAAAGTTTATGTGACTATACTCATCATTTAAAATATTTTGAGCTGCAAGTTTAAATTGCATTGCTCGAGATTTTGTTGAAAAGAACAATCTTTTACGTTCACTAGAATCCAAACAATCAGCACAAGATAACTTAACTCTTGCATTTGATAAGAATTGCAAAGGATTATCGCTTAAATCTTCAAGAATTAAACGTTTTAATTCTGAAATACCTTGTTTTGAAATTTCATAATAAACAGACAATTTTCCGCCTTCAGACATACTTTTTCTAGAAGTTAAACATTGTTTTTCTTCTAAACGTCTTAAAGCAGGTTTCAATGCTCCAAAACTTGGCTTTGTAAACGGAGCAAAATTATCTTCTATACGCTTTTGTATAGCGTACATTGTTAGGTCTCTTTTCAACAAAACATATAAAATTAAGAGTTCAATCATAATTGAAGAATACCACAAATTACACTGTTTATCAAACATATAAAATGCTCATAATATTTCAACACAAATTGCATTAATCAAAAATTTTTTGTATAATTCAGAAATGGGAAGTCTACAAAAATATTACAAACAATCAGCTACTTATAAGATATTTACTGGAATGTTCAAAGAATTTGAAGAATTCCTAGACACTCTTGGGAAAATAACTCTTAACGGGATTGATGTAATAAAATGCTTACTCAAAGGACAAATAAACAAAAAAGAACTTATTGAACAATGCTATAGATTTGGCGTAACATCACTTCCGATTACTTTATCTATTGTTGGAATGACTTCTGTAATCGTTGCATCTCAAGTTGCCTTAGAGATGGTAAAACAAGGCGGAAGCAATTTTGTCGGATTATTAATGACTATTCTTATAGTAAGAGAAGTTGGTGTTATTATGTCTGGATTTGCCATAATCTCAATGATAGGTTCATCATTAGCATCTGAAATTGCAACAATGAGAGTAACTGAGCAAATAGATGCAATAGAAGTTTTAAAAGTTAATCCAATTAATTATTTATTTGTTCCAAGAATTTTAGCTGGATTAATTATGATGCCACCAATTGTTGTAATTGCATCAACTGTCGGGGTTCTAGCCGGAGCTTTCACGGCAAAATTAACAGCAGGACTTGGCTATCGAGCATTTTTTGACTCTGCTTGGTTAGGTATTTATATGAAAGATTTAGGTGTATGCCTTTTAAAAGCTTTATTTTTTGGAGGTACAATTTCTCTAATCAGCTGTTCTTGCGGATATTACGCAAAAGGTGGAGCAAAAGGAGTTGGAGAAGCTACAACCAAATCCGTTGTCTGGTCTTTTGTGGCAATTGTAATATGGGATATGATATTTGCTATAGCATTTTTCTTTTAAAAGAGGTAAAATTTTAACACAATGAGTATAGAAGTAAAAAATTTAATAAAAACATTTGATGATAAAAGAGTAATTGATGACGTATCATTTAAAGTTGAGAGCGGAGAAACACTTGCAATTGTAGGGTTTTCAGGATCTGGAAAAAGTACAATTCTTAAACTTATATGCGGACTTTTAACACCTGACAGTGGTGAAATAATAACATCAAAAGGCGATATCGCAATGGTCTTTCAATACTCAGCACTATTTGATTCTCTTAATGTCGCTGACAATATTGCATTTGCTCTACATGAAAGAAAAGACCTGAGAAAAAAATACACAGAAAAAGAAATAAGAAATATAGTAGCAGAAAAATTAGAACTTGTAGGACTAAAAGGTATTGAAAATAAATTTCCATCAGAATTATCAGGCGGAATGCAAAAAAGAGTAAGCTTCGCTCGAGCAATTGTCACAGAACCCAATTCAATACTTTATGATGAGCCTACAGCAGGTCTTGATCCGATTTCATCTACACTAATTGAAGATTATATCGTTCGATTGAAAGAGGAAACAAATGCAGCATCTGTTGTAGTTACTCACCAAATGTCTACAATTAATAGAACTGCAGATAAAGTAATTATGCTTTATCAAGGAAAAGTTGTTTTTGAAGGGACACCAGAAGAAATGATGAGACAAGATAATGAATATACAAAACAATTCGTCACAGCTTCACTAGAAGGTCCTATGCAAATGATTGCTGAAAATTAAGGAAGGGAAATATGAATATAGAAAAATTATTCAACAAAGAAGTGATGTCTTTAGAGACATACATAATGTTTAGATTAAAAGAACAAACAGCTAAATTAAAAGATGAACTTATTGCAAAAAACAGAGCTCCAATATCTTTATCAATGGGAGCACCTACAGCAAACCCTCCTGAAGCTCTTTTAAACAGATTAAAAGAAATTATTGACGAAGATGGTATACACATGTACTCAATACCTAAAGGAGAACCATACTTTAGAAAAGCAATAGCTCAAAGAATGAAAAATCGTTTTGGGGTAACTCTTGACCCGGAAACAGAAATATTCTCTCTTGTAGGTTCAAAAGAAGGTATTGCAAATCTAGTAAGATTTATTACAACTCCAAAACATGAAGAATTGGAAAAAGATGTAATTATGGTACCAGACCCTTGCTATGCATCATATTTACAATTTATTCAATGTTCAGGAGCTAAAGCGTACCCAATGCCTTTAACTCAAGAAAATAATTATATGCCTGATGTTGAAGAAATTTACCATCAAATAATTAAAGATGGATACAAAAAAGAAAACATTAAAGCTTTATTTATAAATTATCCAAATAATCCTCTAGGAAGCTCAGCAACAAGAGAATATGTACAATCAGTCATCAATTTCTGTAAAAAATATGACATTCTACTTGTATCAGATGCAGCATATTGTGATATGTATTTTACAGAAGAAGAAAAACCTTTTAGTATCTTTGAATTAGATGGCGCTAAAGATATCGGTATAGAATTTTACAGTTTTTCAAAACCTTATGCAATAACAGGCTGGAGATTAGGCTGGGTATGCGGAAATAAAGATGTTGTACAACGATTTGGAAAAGGTAAATCAACTATTGACAATGGAATATTCAAAGCACTACAAAAAGCTTGTGCTGAAATTATCAACTCCGAAGAGGGTGATAAATATATAGAAGAAAGAAATAAAGGATATGCGAAAAAACAAGCAATTATGGTAAAAGGCTTCAAAGAACTGGGCTGGCCAATTGATGAAAAAACAGTTCCTCATACAACATTCTATCTATGGCTACCAATTCCAAAAAGATATGATTCCGCATTCAAATTCTGTGAAGATGTCTTAAAAACTTCAGGCGTTGTCCTTGTTCCAGGTAATGCCTTTGGAAATCATGGAGAAGGCTTCTTTAGATTATCATTTGTATGCTCAGATGAACAACTGCAAGAAGTAATTGACAGATTTAAAGCTGATGGATTTACTTTTAATTAAAAGCTAAAAACAGATTAATTATTATAATTTTTAAACTTAAAATTTTAATATTTCATAAAAAAATCGCCTTATAATCAGGCGATTTTTTATATATGAAATCTGGCAAATTTAATATATTTTGTTTGCCGCGCTATTTTATGAAAGTGCCATTAAAGCTTTCACTGAACGCGCGTTGTCTCTTACTTCTTCATCAGAATGTTCATTTACAGTATCTTCTAAGATTTTCATAGCTTCTGATTTGTCATTTAATGATAAGAGTTCATTAATTGTGCTCATAGCAACAACTGTAGACATGTCATTTATGCCTTTTCCTTTATTAGTAATAACTACTTTTAAAGAATCATGCATATTTTTCTTTACTAATGCACGAGCAGTCATTTCTCTGATTGCATCGATTTTTGAATTAGTACCAACATCTTCTAAAATAGAAATTGTTTCAGGGTTTTCATTAATACCCAATCCTTCAATTATATTTGTAACATCTTTTACTATTCTTTTATCTACCATTTACATTCTCCCCTTCTAATTATATTTCTGCAGCTTCCCAAAGAGCTATTTTGTCTGTTGCTAATTGTCTAGCTGCTGCCATATCTTCCATTTTTGAAACAGATTTAACAGAAACACCAGAAGATATTAAATCTGTAACAGATGTTCCTAATGTTTCTTTTACAGAATTAAACATTGAAATAGCTTTTTCTTTAGCAGGAGCGAAAGAAATTTCAACTTCGTTTAACTTATTCCAACCATTAACAATACTGTCTTTCATTCTGTTACCAAATGCTTTTGCTGATTCTATCATATTATGGAATCTTTCACCGATACCTGAAATTGAACCAACTAAAGCACTAGCTTTTAGTTTTCCTGTAAAATTAATATTACTGTCATTTTTCTTGTTAGAAGATTCAAATACATCTGCAGTCAACACATTTCCTTTAAAAGAAGATGCTGCAAAAGGATTTGTTGAATTTGAATTTCTTTGTGTGTTTGTTTCGTGCTTACTTGTGTTAAAAAGTCTCTCACGAATAGATGGGATTGATAAATTTGCCATTGTAATATCCTTTCGTATAACTTTATCGACCTTAATAGAATATCATCATCAAAAATATAATGGCTCAACCTTTTGGTGTATTCTTATTTGAATTTCTTATACTTTAGTTGTAAAATCTATTCAAAAGGGGAATTATTATGGGATATGAAAATTTAGATAAATTAATAGAAACTGTAAGAATCTTGCGCTCTCCAGAAGGTTGCGAATGGGACAGAGCCCAAACTCACAACAGCCTAAGACCAAACATGCTTGAAGAAGCTTATGAAGCAGTAGATGCCATGAATTCAGGTGACATGAAGCATCTTAAAGAAGAATTAGGCGATGTATTACTACAAGTCTTATTGCATGCCCAAATAGCTGATGATGAAGGAGATTTTAACCTTGATGATGTTGCAAAAGATCTAAATGAAAAACTAATACACCGTCACCCGCATGTATTTGGAAATGTAAAAGTAAATTCAACTCAAGATATCATTGATAATTGGGATAAATTAAAAAAAGAAGAAAAACCTCACAGAAAATCTGCAATGGACGGAATTTCGAAATCTCAAGCTGCATTAATGAGTGCACAAAAAATAAGCAAAAGAGCTGTTAAACAAGGTTTTGAATGGCCTAACGAACAATCATTATATGAATGTATTTATTCTGAATTTGATGAATTTAAAGAAGCTGTACAAGAAAAAGATAAAGAACATATGGAAGAAGAAATGGGCGATATTTTATTTGCAGTCGTAAATCTTGCAAGATGGAATAAAATTGATGCAGAACAAGCTCTTTTAAAAGCAAATAAAAAATTCATGCAAAGGTTTCGCAAAATGGAAGAACTTGCAGAAAAACCGTTAGAAGAATACGATTTTAGGGAATATGATATATTATGGAAGCGGGCTAAGGAGAATTTGGGAAATTAATTATTAAGAAATATTAAGTATCGTTACCCTAAAAAAGCAATTCCTAAATAAAAAAATCCTTTATATAAATATACAGGAAAGAGGATAAGATTTTATGAAAGAACAGGAATTAAATACATTGATGTCTGTAGTTTCAGACCCAATTAAAAATGTTTATAAGATTGAATCAAGAAAAGATTTAGAAGAAATTCAACGCATTATTAGAATTTTTAATATTGCTGAAAATCAACACAATAAACATGCAATGCTTTCTATTAAAAATCTTGCAACTCTAAGACTAGTTTTAAGTAACAATTAATACTCTCGCCAAATAATCCAATAATATAATAAGCCCTGATCAAATCAGGGCTTTGTTGTATTCATAAATATTTATATTAAAATTTTGCCATAATAGAAGAGCCAAACAACAAAACACCAATTACAATTGCAATCACAGAAGCAAACATAACAGCTCCTGCAGAAATATCTTTAGCCATTCCAACTAATCTTGAATACCTGTTATGAAATACGGCATCCAGAGAATATTCAATAGCTGAATTTACCATTTCTGTCACAATTACAAAACCAATAGTCAAAAGTAAAATACACATTCTTTCAACACTAAAATCAAATAAAAAAGCTAAAGCAAGAGCTACCATTGCTAAACAAAAATGAACTCTTATATTTATTTCAGATTTTAATACAAGACGCATTCCTTTTCTTGCATTTTTAAATGTATTTGAAAAACCTTGCTGCTTAAACTTTGTCATACACCAATACTTTCCAATGCTTTATTTTGTAAATCGATAATAAAATTATAATCTTCTTCTGTTTGATGGTCAAATCCCAACAAGTGCAAAATTCCATGACTTATCAAAAATGATAATTCGAATTCTTTTGACACTCCTTTTTTATCAGCTTCTTCTATTACTTTATCAAGAGCTATAATAACTTCTCCTAAATTTATTTCTCCATCGAAAATAAATTTTTCCTCACTGTCAGCAAAAATAGCAAATGTTATAATATCTGCAGGATAATCTTTATTTCGATATTCTCGATTTATCTCATGCGTTTTTATACTATCACAATATAAAAAATCAAAAGATACCGTATTATAGTCAAAAGAACTTAAACAAGATTTTTCATAAACTTCAGTCAAAGAAAGATAAAATTTCAAAATTTTTTTTGCAGTATCTATAAAAAACTTCTCATCAATTTGCCAGCTATCATAAATATTTTCACTAAAAATATTATATTTAGTCATGTTTATCCTCTTTTGAAGGCTTTTGATCTCCTTCCAATTGTTTAATTTTATTCTCTAAGTCTTCATCCAACAATTTTGCTGGCATATTTATTTTTTGTTTTTGTAATTCTTCTGCCAAATTTTCTTGATATTTTATTCTGTTATGCTGCATACCTCTTAAAATACGAGAAAACGTAGAAGCTATAGTTTTTATATCTTTTAAAGTCAAAGGACTATCAGATAATTGTCCATCATTTAATCTTTCAACAATAATTTTATTAATCATACCTTCTATTTCTTCTGGAGTAGGATTTTTTAATGAACGAACAGCAGATTCTACAGCATCTGCAATCATCAAAATAGCAGTTTCTTTAGTATTAGGTTTAGGACCAGGGTATCTAAATTGTTCTTCTTTAACATTTTCAACACCTTCTTCTTTTACTGCTTGGTTATAAAAATAACTTGCAAGACCTTCACCATGGTGCTGTATTATAAAGTTTTGTACAACCTGAGGCAAATGATATTCCTTAGCTATTTCTAACCCATCTTTAGGGTGAGCTGTAATAATCATCTTGCTTATTCTTGGAGTAAATTTATTATGAGGATTTTCGATTAAGAAATAAGACTGATTTTCAACAAAGAATAATGGTCTTTTTAACTTTCCGATATCATGATATAAAGCCCCAACTCTTGCCAAAATTGGATCTGCACCAATAGCTTCCGCAGCAGCTTCACATAAATTTGATACCATTAAACTATGATGATAAGTTCCTGGAGCATCCATTTGTAACCTTTTTAATAATTTTTGGTTATGGTCACCAAGCTCAGCTAATCCGTATGGGGTAATAATTTTAAAAGCACTCTCAAATAAAGGCATTAAACCAGATGCAATAATTGCACTAAAAATGCCATTTAAAAGAATAAAAATACAGTTCTTTAATAATAAAACATTATCAACTTCTATTAAACATTTTTCCAAAATATATATACTTAAAACAATTATTAAACCTGCAATACCAATGTAAAAACCAGTCTTTATAACATCAACACGTTCTGCATAACGTATTTGAGAAACTGCTATTGCAGATAAAATACTTAATAATAAAAATGCTACAAGATATTGAATATTATATTGATAACCAATAGACATAACTGATAATAAAATTACAGCAGCAACAAAAGCTATTCTTGGTTTGGTAAATATCGACATTAAAATCAAAAATGCAGGAATTGGAATTACATATGGAGAAAATCCTGTTGGAATTAAAACAGCTATAATTGCTATTAATAAAGATAAAAATGCTGCAATTGATAAATACCTAGGCTGCATAAAATCTTTTTCAAAAAACTTCATATAGCTTAAAAACAACGAAGTTCCAATAAATACAATTATATAAATTGCGGCTAAACCTTGCCAATTTAATTGATATACATTATAACCTGCTTGTCTTAAAGCATCCCTTTTTAATCTTGTAACGGGTTCTCCCTCAAATAAAATTTTATCACCCTTTTGAAATACAACTTCGTATGGTTTTACAGAATTTTGAGCATTTTTACGAGCAATTTCAGTTGCGAATTCATCAACAACAAGATTTGGAACAATTACTTGCTCTAGCATTGCTTTAATTACAGAAACTTGTCTTTTTGAAACATTTGAGACCATGTTATTTAAAATAATCTGATCTATATTATCTTTTTCATAATCTCTTTCAGTAATTCCTTCATGCAATATATTAGTTAAAGTTAAATTTGATTTATCAAATACTTCATGTAATATATTATCATCAGCTTTCAATAAAAAATTAATAATAAAATCTCTTTTAGAATTATCTGACAAATCAAAAAGAATACCCAATTCTTCTTTTTTTATAGCTAACTCTACATTCTTTTTTCTAATCTGCATAACAGATGACTGTAATGTTTGAAGATTTGTTTTTATAAAATCATCTTCAGCAGGAGCCATAACTGGTTCAACTTTTTGTGCAACCTCTTTTCTATGTTGCTCAGTTCTTTTTACATCTTCAACTGTCAATGTTTTTTGAGCAATAATATCACGCTTACTTATTCCATTTTCAATAATGTTTTGGAAAAAGAAGTTTTGAGATGCAATAACAGAAGTCATAAGTAAAGTAAATACTACAAAATATATGTATTTTAAAGTTTGTGCAGAGGTAAAAAATTCCTTTAAATTAGAAACAAATTCAAGTTTTGCCATATATAAAATTCCTATATTCAATTAATCTTTTAATATATTATTACTTCCTAATTTTTTTTCAAGTCTTGCAATTTTAAACGTCTTTGGATATCTTCTAAGAGTTTTCTATTAATTGACATTAACTCTGATAATACAGCGATAACCGCAACTTGAACACCTGTTAGGATTAAAATCGCAGACAAAATAAGTGATTGAATATGTCCAGCACCGCTTTCATTTATAAAATAATATAAAAATCTAATACCAATTAAAGCTCCAAAAAATAAAAATATACCAGCCAAAATTGCAAAAAATCTAAAAGGTCTATATATTATAAACATCCTAATCATTGTAAACATAGAACGTCTCACATAATCAAATATGTTTTTTACCAATTTAGATTTTCGTAAATCTGGATTAACATTTATTGGAACACATTCTAGGATTAACCCCTTCGCTCTTGCTTGAATAATGGTTTCAAGAGTATATGTATAATTATCAAATACATTTAATTGTATAGCTGCATTTCTTGAAAATGCTCTAAATCCGCTTGGAGCATCTTCTACATCGGTAGAACTAATTAAACGCATTACAAAAGAACCTAATTTCTGTAACATTTTTTTCAATAAAGAAAAATGCTGAATTTTAGAAACAGGTCTTGAACCAATTACAATATCAGCAGAACCATTTAATATTGGTTTAATTATTTTTTCAATATCATCAGCACAATACTGGTTGTCAGCATCTGTATTTACAATAATATCAGCATCTAAAGATAATGCTGTATTTATACCAGCCACAAAAGCTTTTGCCAAACCGCAATTATGAGGCATTTCAACAATATGTTTTACTCCTAAACTTCTTGCAACTTCAACAGTCTTATCCGTAGAACCATCATTTATTATTAAAACTTCAATTTCATCTATACCTTCAATTTCTTTAGGTAAAGCATTTAATGTTATTGGCAAAGATTTTTCTTCATTATAACAAGGTATCTGAATTATTAACTTCATAACTATCCCCTTTTAAAATTTTCTTTTTATTATATAATTAAAGAGGGAATTTGACAAACGTGAAAAATTTCGCAAAAATATTTTTAATAATTATTTTAGGGATAGCTTTAAGACTAATATTTATAAACAAACCTGATGGATTATGGAACGATGAATATATTAGTTGGATGATTGCAGCTACTCCTTTTTCAGGTGGATTTATAGATGCGGTAAAATCGCAATGTCATATGCCATTTTATTACCTGTATCTTAAATTTTTCATGACATTATTTGGACAAAGTGATTTATTATTAAGACTTACATCTGTTTTCGCAGGAGTCTTATCAATTCCAGTAATGTATTTTATCGGGAAGGAAAATGATGAAAATACTGGACTGACTTGTGCCGGAATTACCGCAATTAGTTCTTTTCTAATCTATTATTCACAAGAAGTTAGATTATATTCCGTGCTATTCCTTTTTTCAGCATTGAGTCTTTTATATACAATAAAATGCATTAAGAATCCAATTAAAAAGAATTTTATTTTATATGCAATATCAAATTTTCTAATATTATTTACACATACAATTGGTTTTGTATTTGTATTTTTTAATTTAATTATTTTAAGCATAAATTTATACAAACAATTTAAAAAAGTAATAACTACCGTCTGGATTTCAATATTTACAGGCGGTATTTTATTAACTCCACTTATTTTTAAAATATTTACAACAAAATCTTTTTCTCAATGGTGGGGACATTTTTCAATTTCGAAAATAGGATTTTTATTTACAGACTATTTTTCTCCAGTATTAACAAATCTTACTAATGCTCCTGACAAATTTTTATATATGCCAAAACTTGCTTTATTTATGATTATACCTGCAATAATAGCAATTGGATGTATCTTGAAAGCAATATACAAAAATAAAATTAATATTCATTTGTTTTTAGTATGTGTTTCTACAACAATTATTTTAATTTTAGCATCACTATCAGGGAAATTAGTATTTATAACCAAATATTCAATAGAGATTTATCCAATTTTGATATATCTTGCAAGTTTTGGAATAAACTCAATAAGTAATAAAATTATCAAAAATTCGTTAATTATTTTATATTGTCTTATTTCTATTGGATATATTCTACTTCATCCATATTCAGCTCCTAAAATGCGAAGAGCTGAAGGACATAAAATAATGACAGATATTCTAAATAGAATGGAATTGAAAAAAGATGATATGATACTTCTCGAATATTATCCTAAAAATCGATTTGAAAAATATTTCGATTTCTCTAATTATCGAGTAGTTGAAATACATAAAGGAAATTTCCCAAAATTCTTATCTAAATCAGAAACTTATGAAAATGTTTATACAAAAGGAAAAATGACTTACCAAAACATGTTTTTATCAAACAATAATCCATACTTTGAAAGCATGCTTAATTCTGAAATCTTTAATAACTTAAAACCTGGTCAAAGTGTTGTAATGGTAGTGTTAAACAGCGTTGCATTTTATTCTCCGGACAATATAGCTTTAATTGCAAATAATGAAAAAGCATATAAAAAAGAACCTTTATTGTTCCTTATTTTTTCATACATAAAAAATAAAACTTTTTACGAATTAATGCAAAACCTTGCCATTACAAGATTTGAACAGAAAGGGAACTGGACATTGATCAAGTTTACAAAATTTAATAATATAACACCAAATTAGCAATTTTTATCATGTTTGAACCTCTATATATATAGAAGGTTTCATCGTTGTAGGGAAAAATAATCATGAATGTTAACAAGATTAATCTAAATACTAAAAACAACGGGTATTATTACCAACAACAAAATAATATTACAAACAATCAAGTTGGTTTTACAAGTAATATACCTCAAGCAACTATAGAAAAAGAAATTAATGCTTTAAATCCATCAATATTAAGAGGAATAAATAAACTTAAAAACAATATTGGAGAGTTTCAGGATATTTGTATTAACGCATTAGGAACTGGGCTATTAGCTCCAATCTTTATTAAATATAATCCATTGTCAAAAACAGATGAAGATACCAGAACTTATTCTGCTTGGCGTCAACCTATTTCTGCATTACTTGCTATTGCAACTCAAGGTTTATTTACAATTCCAATTGTAAGTAAAATTAATTCAATGGCAAATGAAGGTGCTATGAATTTGGATTGTAATAAAACTCCATTTAAAGATAAAGATTATGCTATGCATATGATGAAGAAATTACATCCAGAGCTAAACAAAAAACAAAGAGAAATTCTTGCAGACGAATATATTGCTAAACAAGACGAGAATTTAATTAACACATTAAGAAAAGAAAATACAGTATATTATACAATAAAAGGTCAAACAGAACCTGTTAAAATTTCTCAAGAAAAATATACAGAAGCATTAAATAAAACTGTAGATTCAATGCTTGAAGATGAACAAAAACGTCTTAAAGTATGTAATGAAATAAAATTAACTAAACGAGTAGAAAGAAGTGAATTCTACAGAAATAATTATGATGAAGCTAAAAAATTATTAAATGAAATAGAAACCAAAATAAATAGTACAGATGATGTCAAAGAAATAAGCAATTTCTTAAAAAATAAACACAAAGAATTAAAACATGCAAAAGCAAATACACAACTGCTCGATATGGTTACAGAAACAAGAACTCTTGGGTCTGCAGGCAAAGATAAAATGCTTGAAAAAGTTCAAAGAATGCAAGGACACGTAGAAAAATATAAAGGACTTAAATCTAAAGATGAAGTTGTTAATGCTGTAAAAGAAAGTATCTCTCAAAGAATAGCTGACCACAATGATTCTATTGAATTTTTAAACAAAGTAAAAAAAGCAATATCAGAAAATAAAACTGTAAGCGAAATAGAAGAAATGTTTAAGTTAAAAATAAAAGAAGCTAAAAATGCAAATAAAGAATTTCGTTTAGCAGACAAAGTCTTCTCTAAAGAAGTTGCAAGTAAATTAAAAGAACTAACTAAAAAACACATAGAAGGTGTAAAAAGGATTGCAACACTTGCAGGAGCATTAATAATTCTACCTATTAGCTGTGATTTATTAAACAGAATATATCCAAAATTTATGGATATAGCATTCCCTAAACTATCAAGTAAAAAACATAATAACGAATCACAAGAACTGGTTGATAAAGCAACCAAGAATAGCGAGGTGAAATAATGACTATTCTCGCAGTTAATCAAGTAAAACAAAATACTACCCCAAACATTGCATTTGAAGCAAAAGACAAAAAAAACGAAAAGAACAACAAATCCGCTAAAATTGCTACAAATATTGCAATTGCAACTGGTATAGGTGCATTAGGCGTTGTTGGATACAAAAAGAATTGGGCAGAAAAAACTTTTAAATGGTTATCTGAAACTAAATTTATGAAAAATAAAGTTTTCCCAAATTATGAAAAAGATAACGCTAAATTTATGTCTGCAATCGGTGTAACATCAATCGTATTAAAAGACGGATTAGGATGTTATTTATATGTAAAACAAAGTTTAAATAACGAAAAAATTCCTGAAGACAAAAGGAAATTCGTTGCAGCTCTTGACCTTGCAAATGGTGGATTAATGATTGCAATGCAATTATTAATGTTCTTTACTATTTCAAATAAAAAAGTTCAAGAAAAAATATTTAATAAATTATTCGGAAAATACTTTACAAGATCTGCAGATAAAGCATTACAAGCAAAACTTGGTAAAATTGATAAATTAAAAGATATGACAGGTAAAGAATTCCATACTGCAAGAGAAGCAGATAAAAAAGGTCTAAAAAATGCCTTCAGTTACCTAATATCTTTAGCAGCAGCTACATTAATTGCAAAACGTATCATAGTACCATTTATTGCAACTCCTTTAGCAGACAAAACAAAAGCTTGGATGTCAAGAAATGACAAACCAGTAGCAACTCATAAAGATACAAAGAACACATATAACACTGAAAAACCTGCAGCTACAATCGAAAATAAAGAAAAAAATGGAGATAAAAACACTCAATTTGCAGGCAATAACACACAAAATAAAACAACAAATTTACTAGACGAAGTAAAAAATCAAAAATAAACAAAACAATGAAATAAAACAAAAAAGGAGCCTCAAGCTCCTTTTTATTTTAAAAATTTTATTAACATTTAAAAAGGTTTTGTCTGATTAAGTTTCAATCTTAAATCTCTAAATCTTGAAATATCTTCTTGGGTTCTTCCTGATTCTTGAAATACTGCCTGAGTAGAAGGATGAACCATAAGAACATAATCCATATGGATTTCTAAGAAATTATATTTTCTAGGAGATTGATTTGAGTTTCTTGGATAAATCTCTGCATTCGTAACAGCCAAGAATCTTCTTTCCTTATCATTTAATAAATCTGTTAATTCTCTATTTGTATTAGTATATTTTGAAACATGCACAACACCTTTAATATCGTGATCTGCTGTTAAAATACTTACTTCTATAGGAACTGTATCAATATTTTTTGCCATAATTTTTATCCTTTTTAATAAATAATACTATATTTTGAATAACTTGTCTATTTTGTTAAATTTTGTCAATACTCCCACGAGTTCGACCTCCATAAGCTTCATGAACATCAACAATTGAAATAAAAGCATTCGGGTCTATTCTTTTTATAATTTCTTTCATTTTAGCTAATTCAAGTCTTGAAACTACACAATATATTAAAGTTTTTTCGGTTCCTGAATAAGCTCCAATTCCTTTTAAATAGGTAACTCCAATATCCAACTTTTCTAAAAGTTCCTGACCTATTTCAGTTGCTTTTTCACTTATTACTTCTATTGATTTTGCAGAATTAAGACCTTCTAATACAACATCTATTACTCTGAAAGCAATAAAATAAGTAAGAACAGCATACATAGCTTTGTTCCACCCAAATACGATTCCTGCTGCACCATAAATGAATATATTAAAAAGCATTATCCATTCCCCAACGGAAAAACCGAACTTTTTCGACAATACTAAAGACATAATCTCTGTTCCGTCTAAAGAACCTTCATTTTTGAGGACTAAACCAACTCCTGCTCCCAAGATAATTCCTCCAAAAACAGTTGATAAAAGTAAATCATGAGTTACAGGATGTTCATGAGTAGTAAAAAAGTTTAAAGCTAAAGAAAGCATCCCAATTGCATAAAAAGTTTGAAGAACAAATTTTTTACCAATTTTATTAAATGCAAGAAAGAAAAATGGTATATTAATTATAAAAATTAACAAACCTAAATTAATCTTTGTTAAATAACTTAAGATAATTGAAATACCAACAATTCCACCATCAATAATATTGTTAGGTACTAAAAAAATTTCCAAAGCAAATGCCGCTACAAAAGGACCAACTGTTAAAAAGAACATTTTTGATAATATTGAAAAAAATAATTCTTTTATTGATAATTTTTCTTCTGGCATTATTAAACCTTTCTTTACTCATCTTTAGAAGATTTTTTTATTGTCATAAAATTATTAATCTTAAAAATAGTATTTTTATCTTCTTCAGACTTGTCTTTATAACCTAAAATATTTTCTAAATCAGATTTCAAAGTAACTAAATCCTCATATTTTTTTAAACTACCATCAATAGCAATTGATACATCACCTGTCTCTTCAGATACAACAAGACAAGCTGCATCGCTATTTTCAGTCATCCCAATAGCAGCACGATGGCGAGTACCATATTTCCAGCTTAATTTTGGATCTTCAGTCAATGGTAACAAAACTCCCGCTGAAATTATTTTATCACCATTTATAACCACAGCACCATCATGCAATGGAGTATTTGGGTGAAAAATTGTCAAAATTAATTCTGTTGACAAATCAGCATTAAGTTTAGTACCAACATCATAATAAGTATTTCTTAAATCACTTTGAAAAACAATTAAGGCTCCAGTATGAGATTTTGATAAATACTTAACACTTTCAATTAATTCTTTAACCACATCAATCTTTTGACTTTTAGATTTATCATGATTTGAATTAAAAATACGGGTAACAATATCTACTTGACCTAAAAAGCCTAAAAAGCGTCTTAATTCTGGTTGAAATATAACGATTAAGCTTAAAGATACAAGAGTCACAATAGATTTCAAAAACATTCCAATAATTTTTAAATCTATTCGCATTAGGACTTCACTAAAAGCCCAAACACAAACTAAAATTAAAAGACCTTTAACGAATTTTTCAGAAGATGTATTTTTAATAAATTTTCTGTATAAGAACAATAATAATCCCGCAAGAAATGCTATTTGTAAAAAATCAGACCAATTAAAAGTCATTTCAAGAGTTGAAATATATTTTAGTATGTACGCAATAAAATCATTAATCATTTTTCAACCTATCCGGAATTACATCATGTAAAATTAAATCATCTAAAGTCTCTCTATTTATTATAATATCAGATTGAGAATTATTTACAAGTACCATTGCAGGTTTTTGTACTCTATTATAATTAGAAGCCATTGAATAATTATATGCAGCTGTATTATAAACACAAAGAATATCCCCTTCTTCAAGTTCAGGTAATTTTATATTCTTTATTAAAATATCTCCCGATTCACAAAATCGGCCAGCAATAGTAACAATATTTGCGACTTCACAATCAGGCTTATTAGCAATTTCTGCATAATACTCAGCTTGATACATAGATGGTCTAGGATTATCAGCCATTCCTCCATCTATTGCGAAATACTTCTTACCTTTTGGAACTTGCTTTGAACTTCCTAAAGTATACAAAGTTACTCCAGATGTTGAAATTACACTTCTACCAGGCTCTATGAATAAAGAAGGAGCTTCTATATTATACTTTTTAATACAGTCATTTAAACGATTTATAATAATCTCTGCTATTGTATAAGTCGATGGTGGACAGTCATTTTCGGTATATTTTACTCCTAAACCACCACCTACATTAATTTCGTCCAGCTTTAATCCAAATTTTTCATCTAATCTTGCAATTTCTTTGACAAGAATTTCTATCTCATCTCCATAAATTGATGTTTCAAAAATTTGAGACCCAATATGCGCGTGCAAACCATGTAATTTTAAATTTTTATAATCATTTAAAATTAACTCAACAGCATCATCAATTTGAGTTAAATCGAAACCGAATTTTGAATCCAAATGTCCTGTTTGAATATATTCATGAGTATGACATTCTATACCAGGTGTAATTCTTAGAAGAATATCGACAGTTTTCTGATGAGATTTTGCAATTTCATTTAACAACTCCAATTCAAAGAAATTATCAACAGAAATTCTTCCAACACCTAATTCAATAGCTAAAGTTAATTCATCAAAAGATTTGTTGTTACCGTTAAACAAAACCTTAGACATATCAACTCCAGCTTTGTATACAGTATAAATTTCTCCTGCTGATACAACATCAAAACCAAACCCTTCACTTGCAAGAATTTTAGATGTAGCCATAGTGCATAATGCTTTTGAAGCAAACATCATATTTACTTTTGGATAAGATTCAAAAGCTTTTTTATAATCGTGACAAATTGACCTAATTGTCGTCTCATCTAAAACATATAAAGGAGTCCCATACTTCTCGGCAAGTTCTATCAAATCACAACCACCAATTTCAAGATTTCCTGCTTGATTAATTTTTGTAGTAATTGGTTTTAAATTCTGATTTGTGCTATTCATTGATGCTCCTTACTTCTTATATTATTAGAATATCATAAGTTAAATAAAATTAAAATAGTAAAAATAATGTAATTAATAAAGAATAATAAACCATTAAATTTCTAGCTTTCAATAATCTAAAATAAAATTCTTTTACATCATCGCCACAAGTAAAAGTTTTTAATGAATTATACATATCAAAAACAAAAGGAATAAGTAGAAAAGTAAGTAAAATAAAATAATTTTTTAACAAAAAAGCAAGTAAAAGTGTAAATAGATAACCTAAACCGTAGACAATGTAGACACCTTTTAACGCTACATTTTTATCACCAATCCTACATACTAAAGTTTTTTTATGTGCATACATATCTCCTTCAAAATCTAATAGTGTGTGCACATACAAAAGACCAATGGTAAACATTACAACAGCCAATGACAGAACCAAAACTACTAAGGAAAATTTACCTGTCATTACAAAATAAACACCTTCAAATAGTAAAGGTCCAAAAGCTGTTCCAACTGCAAATTCACTCAACCCATTTTGAGAAAGTTTTGCATATACAAGAGTAATAATTCCACCGATTAGACCTAAAACAACGACAGGAAAACCACATCTTAAAAGTAAAAATAATCCAGTAAAACAAGCAATTGCACAATAAATAATTACAACAACTAGAACATCTTTTAATGTAGCTTTACCCTCTTTTATATAAGCACATTTACACTTTTGAGAATTATCAGTAAGTTTTTTATAATCGACATAATCATCAAAAAGATTTGTAGCTAAATGTGCACAAGAAATTCCAATTAATGCAACCAAACCATTTAAAACATTCCCACCTAATTTTAGGGAATAAACAAAAATCACAAGCCAAGACAAAAGAGTCATAGGCAAGGAAAAAAGTCTAGAATTTTCTAACCAAAATAGTATTTTTTTTATCATCCCAAAAGACTTTCCATTCCTTTTACAGCTTCATAACTAGCACCTGCTTCAAGAATTTCCTCAGCAGTTAAGCCAAAAAGAGTAATCAATGAATAAGCCTCTTTACTATTTGAATTAAGGAATTCAACAGCTGTTTTAACAGCTTCTTCTCGAGTAAGATTTGTAAATTGCAAGTTTTTCCCTTTGTAAATAATTCTTTTCTTAGACTTACCCAATATACTTTACCCCCAAAGCTAATAATGCAGCACCAATCATTCCAGAATAATTTCCTGCGGATGCTTTTACAACTTTAAAAGGAGTTGTCACTATTTCTTTATTTGCTTGTTTTTCTAAGTATTCAATATCAACAAATTCAGCCATTGAACCAGATAGAACAACGACATCAGGATCAAATATATTAGCTAGACCAATAATCCCTTCTAAAATATCATTTTGCCATGTCTCAAGTATTTTTTTCATCATAGGTCTATCTTTATTTTCAATAACATCATAAGTTGTAATATCTGGATCTCCAGAAATTTCTTCAGCAGTTCTTTTTAAACCTGTCCCAGATGCATAAGCTTCAAAGCAATCATAACTTCCACAAGTACATTTTCTATGCTTATCTGTACGCATTTTAAAATGCATTTCGCCAGCTGCACCATTTTTGCCTTTGTATAGTTTGTTATCTAAAATAATTCCACCGCCAACGCCTGTACCAAGTGTTAACATAACAGAATATGGCATTCCTTTTGATGATCCAATAACATGTTCTGCCCAAGCTGCAGCATTAGCATCATTTTCAAGAAATACAGGCTTTTTACTCAAACTTTTAAAATCCATTGTAGGATATTCTTTGGCAATATTCCCAGTAGAACCTAAAATTGCATTATTTGAATTATTTACAGCTCCACAAGTCGCAAAGGCTATCACATCAACTTCCTTTTCATACTTTGAAATTATCTCCTCGAATAAAGCTTTTATTTCATTAAAAGTTTTAGGAGTATGATGCTTTTCAACTTCTGTAAGAATTTCCCCTTTTTCATTAATTATTGTATTATAAATTTTAGTTCCGCCTACATCAATTGCTAATGCTTTTTTCATCTATTTTTCACCTTTTCTGAACTTTTAATAAACACATCACTATTATTTAGAACTTGTTGAGATACTGCAGAAATTTTATTTTTACCTTTATTCGCATATTCTGCAGACTGATTAATTATATTTATTAAATTCTTTGCAATATCATAATTAGACATTAAACGAATTTTCACATCTACCACCTTTCTGATTAACCCCTTTGCACGAATCTTTTAGTTATCAATTGTGGTCTTGTAATAGCTGAGCCAATCACTACACAATGAGCTCCAAGGTCAAAAGCCTTATCAACTTCTTCTGGTTCCCAAATACGACCTTCTAGGACGACAGGCAAATTCGTATTATCAACCAGCTGCTTTAATAATTCAAAGTCAGGGCCATTGCCTCTATTTTGAGAAAATTGAGTATATCCGGAAAGTGTTGTAGACAAAATATTTGCCCCTAATTTTTCTGCATTGATACCTTCTTCCAATGTTGAAATATCAGCCATTGAAACTCTATTATTAATTTTTACATATTTAATTAATTCCTCTAACTTAGCACCATTTGGTCTTTCTCTCATAGTACCGTCAAAAGCAATAATATCAGCACCAGCTTCTACAAGCTCAATTACTTCCTTTAAAGTCGGAGTGATATAGACAATCTCTTGCCAATTTGAAGGAATTATATCAGGTTTTGTAAGCCCAATAATAGGCACATCAAAAAGATGCTTTGCATTTTTAACATCTCTTGCACCTGCTACTCGAAGACCGCCAGCTCCGCCTTTAATAACAGACTTCATCATAGCGACCATACACTTTTCCAAATACAAAGGTTCAGAAGGCATTGCCTGAACTGAAACCACTACTTTTCCCTTTAAACGATTTATTATATTCATAAAATTATTATAACCTAAAAAATTATTTAGTGTATAATAAAGAAAAAATTAATGAAAGAGGGCGAAATGAAAACTTTAGTAAAATATCCATACCTTACAGAAGATGTAGAAATTTATGAAAGAGAAAACGGTCATAAAATAGTTCTTGCTCATAAAGAAGGCGAGCTTGTAAATATAAGTACGTGGGTAAAAACAGGTTCAATTAATGAAGATGACAAAATTAACGGAATTTCACATTTTCTTGAACATCTTATGTTCAAAGGTACTCATAAACACAAAGCAGGATATTTTGACAAAACATTGGAAGCTAAAGGGGCAATAGTAAATGCTGCGACTTGGAAAGATTACACTTTTTATTATGTAACCTTACCCAAAGGACCTCAAGATAAAGATTTATATTTAGCTATTGAATTACATGCAGATATGATGCTTGATCCAGTTTTACCTGAAGAAGAAATCGGAGCTCCATTTGATTTAAATAATCCTAAAGTCACTGACAAAAGAGAAAGACACGTTGTAATTGAAGAAATTAGAATGCGCAAAGACCAAAACTGGACAAAAGTATATAATGCCTGCAACTTCAACATGTATAAGAAACATCCATACAAACGTGATGTAATAGGAACTCCAGAAATAATTTCTCAAGTTACAAGAGATGAAATTATGAACTATTATCAAACATTCTATTCTCCTGAAAATATGACAACAATTATTGTCGGAGATTTTGATAAACAAAAAGTTTTGGAAAAAGTAGAAAATGAATTTGATTTTAAAGGTCGTCCAAACGCTCCTAAAAAAATTCATGAAATAGATTCTCCTACTGACCATACAATAGTAATTGAAAATAAAGCAAAAACAAATACTTCATACTTAATGGTCGGATTTTTAGGCCCCAAAGCAAATCAACTAAAAGAAAATATTGAACTTGATATAATCAGCATAATTTTAGGAGAAAGCACAAGTTCAAGATTATATCAAAATTTAATCGAAAAACAGCCTGAGCAAATATTCAATATGGCAAATGCTGAACATTATCAATTCAAAGATGGAAATAATTTCTTTATCCAAGCAAATTTCAAACCTGAGAAAAAAGAAATTGCTGTTGAATTAATAAAAAAAGAAATCGCAAATCTTTTAAATAACAAAATTTCAGAAGAAGAACTTGAAAAAGCTAAGAAAAAAATTAAATCACGTTTTGCATTTGCTGCTGAAACCGTATCTGAAATAGGAGAAACAATCGGTTATTACATGACTGTTTGCGAAGACTTAAAATTAATCGAAAACTATTTGAAAGATTTAGAAGATATAACAATTGATGACCTAGAGAATACTATCAAAAAATATTTAAGCATTAATAATGCAGTAATCTCAATATTAGAACCTGAGCCTAATTCTGTTGCTTAATAAGGATTAATAACTATGCAAGAAGCTACAAAAACAGAAATTGAAGAATTAGAAAAGATTAGAGAAAAATGTCTTTCTTGTGAAAAATGTCCACTTGGCAAGACTAGAACTAATATTGTGTTTTCAGGCGGTATTCCAAACCACAAATTGATGTTGATAGGCGAAGCTCCCGGATATTATGAAGATCAAAAAGGAGAACCTTTTGTAGGAAAAGCTGGTCAATTATTGGATAAAATTTTTGCATCAGTTGGTTTATCAAGACAAAAAGATGTCTACATTTGCAATACTCTAAAATGTCGTCCACCAGATAATAGAGATCCTTTACCTGAAGAAAAAGCGGCTTGCAAAGAATATCTAGATGCACAAATAGAAATTCTAAAACCTAGAATTATACTATTATGTGGTCGAGTTGCTGTAAATTCTCTACTTGGGACAACTCAGGGAATTACAAAAATTAGAGGGAAATGGTATGAAGGACCTCATATGTCTAAAATGATGCCAATATTTCATCCATCATATCTTTTAAGAAACGATTCAAGAGAAAAGGGGAGTCCTAAATGGCTTATGTGGCAAGATATCCAAGAAATTAAAAGAGTATATTCTCAAATGGATTAAAACATTTGAGAATTATATTATTTGTAAACATCTTGAATATTTTTAATACCACCTTTTTCCCTTGGCAAACAATAAGTAACATTCGGATGAAAAGTATAATTCCCGTTAATATTCCGAACAATAACAAGGCTAAATAAATCATATCCAGTCTTATTAGGGAATAACAATCCATTACTATCAACAGCAAACATAGGTTTTGGAGAATTAGCAGGTTTATTAAACACTGTCAAATTAGTATTATCATTCATGACAAAAGATTGATTATACCTATTCATCATGCTCTCTGAAAAACCTGCGCAAGGAGAGGTCTTGGCATAAGTTTGATACGAAGGAACACAACCATTTTTTAAAGCATTATTTTTACAATACTTTTTAACCTTTAAATTTGTTGCAAACTTCTTATAAAATTTTTCACATCCTGAAAAATCACTTTTAACTGACTTATCCAAACTATAGTAACAAGAAATATCTCCACCCATTTGAGCAACTGTAAAATTTAAAGCCTGAGAATAATCAGCATATAACTTTTTAAAAGAAACAACTGCTGCTTTATTTATAAATATACAAGTATAATATGTTGCAACGCATAAAACAACAATTATATATATAAAAGTAAAAATTAAAAGCCTTTTTTTATTCGCCATAATTAGTTATAAAAGCTCCTTTGGTTCAATAACAAAATCTATTAAAATAGGACCATCAGTAGAAAATGCAAAATCTAAAGCTTTTTTCACATCTTCTAACTTTTCAACCCTTAACGCTTTAGCTTTGTATGCGCCAGCAAATGCAATAAAATCAGGATTAGATATTTGAGTTGCAAAATATCTCTCATCGCACTGTTTTTCTTGGAATTGTCTTACCATACCTAAATAACCATTATCAAAAATAAATACTTTTACAGGTAAATTGTAATCCACACAAACAGCTAATTCTTGCATATTCATCTGAAAAGACCCATCTCCAGCAATACAGATAACAGGTTCTTTATTTGCAACAGAAGCACCGATTGCAGCAGGGAAACCAAATCCCATTGTACCCAACCCTCCTGAGGTTATAAATTTTCTTGGAAGATTAAACTCTAAGTATCTTGAAGCCCATACTTGATGCTGACCAACTTCTGTTGTTACCACAATATTTTTATCTTTTATATATTTATTAATCTCTTGCATAACTTCAAAAGAATGCATTTTTTCAGAACGTTTTAATGGGGTAACATTTTTAAATTGCAAATCATCTGTCCAAGAAATATTGCTCCTAGTAGACAAATTTTTTAACTTCAAAATCATCAAACTTAATATTTTTTTTGCATCCCCAATAAGAGCTATTGAAGCCGGTACGACTCTTGATATTTCAGAATTATTAATATCTAAATGAATAAGTTTTTTCCCTAACTCATTATTTGGGAAACAGCATCTAATCCGATCATTAAACCTTGCACCAACAGCAAAAATTAAATCACTATCTCTTACTGCTTTATTAGCAGAAGGATGACCAAAAATACCTACCATTCCTAAATAATTTTTATCATCAGAAGGATATGCTCCTAAGCCCATCATAGTTGATACTACTGGGATATCTAATAATTTAGCAAACTCATAAATTTCATTTGAAGCATCTGATAAAACAACTCCACCACCTACAATAATTAAAGGATTTTTTGCAGATAAAATAGTTTTAATAGCATAATCTAAGTCAATATCAGACATTTTAGATTCAATAGAGTATTTATCTAATGAATTATCATAATCGGCTTTCTCAGAGAAAACATTTTTTGTAATATCAACAACAACAGGTCCTTGCTTCCCTGATGTTGCAATAGAAAAAGCATCAATTAATATTTTTTGTAAATCTTTTACATCTTTTACCTGAAAATTAGCTTTCGTACAAGATTTCGTAATATCTATAATATCAACTTCTTGAAATGCATCCTTATGCAATAAATCTGCAGATACCTGACCAGTAATAACAACAAGAGGATACCCGTCAAGATAAGCATTTGCTACCCCAGTTACAATATTTGTAGCTCCAGGTCCTGAAGTCACAAGAGCAACACCGCATTTTCCACTCACTCTTGAATACCCTTCAGCTGCGTGCACTGCAGCTTGTTCGTGACGCATCAAATAATGTTTTATTTTATTCTGCTTTGATAGCTCATCATAAACACCGAGCACAATTCCTCCAGGATAGCCAAAAATTGAATCTACTCCTAATTTTCCTAAGGTTTCTATTACTATTTGTGCCCCAGTAAGAGTCTTTGTTAAAGTCTGCATATATAATTAACTCCAATTATATAATAATTGTATCACAGAGTAATAATGAATGCAAAAAAGGTACTTTAAAAAAGTACCTTTTTAATAATTAATCTTTTGAAAATAATTCTTTAAACTGCTTTTTCTTTTTCTCTACTCTTTTTTGTCTTTCTGCAGCTTTCTTTTTTCTTTCCAATTCTTTTTGTTTTGCTTTTGCTCTTTTTTTTGCAAGTTTTTGTTCTCTTGCTTTTTTCTTTGCTGCAATTTTTTGTTGTTTTTCTTGTTGCTTTTGATAAGCAGATTGCTCTTTCTTTGCAACTTTTCCTGTTACTCCATCAAGCCATCTTGAAATCGGGCCTTGAGATTCAGCAGCGTAAACTGATGACATAGACATAACAGCTATTGCTAATAACGCAGCTAATTTCTTTTTCATAATAATTCTCCTTATTAATTAAAGTTATTCAGAAATTAATTGGTTAAATAATTGTTTCTTTTGTTCAATTTTTTGTTTTCTTGCATTTGCAGCATCTTCACGAGCTTTTTTATCAGCTTCTAATTTCTTTTGAAATTCTTCTTTTTGTTTTTGACGAGCTTCTTCTCTTGCTTTTTGCTGTTCTTGTAATTGTTTTTCCTTATCTACAATCTTTTGAGTATGTTTTTGAATTAGACGTTCAGTGTATGTAGTAGGTTGAGAATCTGCGGCATAAACTGCTGCGGCACTACCCATAACAAGAATTAATGATGCAATTAATAATTTTTTCATTTTTCCCCTTTCTGCTGATTTTTAGTCAAGCAATTATTAAATAACAACCTTTTATTGTGATAATGAAATATTATACTAAACTAAATCATACATCGCAACTATTTTTTTTATTCCATCTTGAGCAACATTAAAAATTTCCAACATTTGAGATTGTTCATAAGGTTCACCTTCTGCAGTTGTTTGAAATTCTATAATTTTACCACTTTTAGTTAATACAACATTACTATCAACTTGAGCGTGAGAATCTTCTATATAATCTAAATCAAGTCTAACCTCTCCATCTACAATACCAGCAGATATTGCTCCAATTGGCTCTATTATAGGATTCTCTTTCAAAGTTCCGTTTGCCAACAATTTTTCAATTGCAATTTTTAATGCAAGAAAACCACCACAAATACTTGCAGTTCTAGTACCACCATCAGCTTGGATTACGTCTGCATCAATTGTAATTGTTAAATCAGGCATTTTTTCTAAATCAACACAAGCTCTTAGACTTCTACCAATAAGCCTTTGAATTTCCTGAGTTCTTCCTGAAATTTTAGTTCTTTCTCTTTGACATCTGGTATTTGGAGCAGAAGGTAAAAGAGAATATTCAGCAGTTACCCAGCCTCTTTTCTCTTCTTTATCCATCCATTTTGGTTTTCCTTCTTCTACAGATGCTGTTGTAATTACTTTTGTATCACCAAATTGAACCAAAACAGAACCTAATGCATGTTTTGTATAATCTTTTATAAATTTGATTTCTCTAGTTTCGTTATTTGCTCTGCCTTCTCTTTTCATTTTTACCCTTCCTTATAAATTATAATTTTTACCTTCATAATCCCACATATAAATCTGTCCGCAATATTTGCATACAGCATGGTCATTCATAAATTGCAAATCAGGAATAAACTTATAACCGTCTACTGTAATCACAATATCACCATCTTTATTATATTCTTGCAAAAATACTTTATCCCCTCTGTAATCAGGAGAAAACATTAATTCAAATTTATCTATAGATTTGCAATTTTTACAAATAAACATAATTTAGTACTCATCATCTTCCAATCTTGCACGTCTTATTATTTCTGGATCAATACCACGTTTTTCAATCTTGAAAGTCTTTGCAACAACTTTTTTAGAGCTATTTTTTCTAGGCTTACGCTGAGGTTTTTCCACAGGCATATCTTCAGTTGCTAAATTGTTATACCACAACGTCCAACAAATACTTCTTATTGGTAAAGTAAAACCAATTACCAAGAAAAATATAATTTGTTTTACAAGTTCATTTCCAATCAATGTTGGAGTAATATTAAATTTTTCTATATATTCTAGAGGCAAAGAATAAGACCAAGCCTCAAACATTTTTGCGATAGGTTTTGTTAAATTAAGAGCATCAAATACTACACCTAAACCTGCAGTCAAAAAATAATAAGTAAAAATAGTCAATAAAGTCATTAATAAAAATGTTCTTGAAAATTTTCCTTTTACTAACTGCAAACTTCTTCTGAAATAACCAATAGGAGATAAGCCATTTTCAAATGTAAACACTTGAAATATAAGTATAAAATAAATAAAAAATACAAAACCTATAATCCAAAAAACAGGAATTACAGAAATAATTGTAAATATACTAAACAAAAACCAAAGAACAATAAAAGAAAAAGTCTTTTTAGTAACTACTGAATTATGAGCTTTAAAATCATAAACTCTCCCTGTATTCAAATACCCGTCAGTCATGGAATTTAATGCACCATAAGATACTAAATAATCCCAAAACGCTCTTGCCCAAATTAACAAACCTGGCACAACTGAAAGAATTATACATAAAAGCATTGTTGAAAAATCATTTAAAGCTGGATATTTAACGGTTAAATCCTGAAAATTTTCGGTATACCAATAAGTTAAGCCAAATATCATAAAAAGACCTAATAACTGTCCCAAAACAGGAAAAGCCATGTATAAGAAAAATTTATGAATATTCAATGCATAAATTTTTATACCTTCAAAAAATATTAACCAAACACTTTTATCTTCTTTTGCCATATCTCTCCTGTAAAAAAATTTCATTTATTGTATAATAATTTTAGTACAAATATGAAAAATTTCACAAAAGAAGATTTTATAAATAAAAAAGTTAATCTACATCTCCATTCAACATTTTCAGACGGTGAAGGAGAGGTAAATGAAATACTTAAACAAGCAAAAGAACTTGGATATAAAAAAATTGCATTTTGCGATCATAATACACTTGAAGCCTATCATAAAACAGATATTCTAAATGAAGATATTATAATCCCCGGAGTTGAATTTGATGTATGGTGCGGTTATGTATTTATGCACCTATTAGCATATGATATTGATGTAAATAACACAGAATTATTATCATTCTGTGCCAGAAACAAAAAAGAAACAGAATTAGATATAATAAGAATTTTTTCAACTCGAGACATTAAAAAACTTATTCAAGCAATCCATAATGCAGGAGGAATTGCTGTATTAGCACACCCTGCATGTTGTTGGGCTATAAATCTTGAAAAATTTGTAAAAAAACTCATTTCATACGGGCTTGACGGAATTGAAGTGTATTACCCATATAAACGACACAGAGGAATTATAAAATTCCACACTGCAAAAGAAGTAGAAAGAATTGCAGATAAATATAACCTCATAAAAACAGGAGGTACAGATTTACATGGAAAAATTTTAAATTAAAAATTTTCTGGACCTTACTGACAAATTTCTTTACTATATCTTTATTCTAAAGTTTTTGTGCTAGAATAATATCAGAAAGTAATAATTTGAAAAGAGGTAATAAATATGTCAGGACACTCAAAATGGTCAACCATTAAACACAAAAAAGCAAAAGTAGATTCTCAACGTGCAGTAGTATTCCAAAAATATTCAAGAGAATTAATCGTATCAGCAAGACTTGGTGGTCCTGATCCTGCAGGGAATTTCAGATTAAGAACTGCTATTGAAAAAGCTAAAGCTGCAGGGCTACCAAACGATAACATTAAAAGAGCTATTGAAAAAGGAGCTGGAGCAGGAGCTTCTGATAATTATGAAGAATTAATATATGAAGGATACGCTCCTGGTGGCGTTGCAGTTGTAATTGAAGCAATGACAGACAACAGAAACAGAACTGCTGGAGATATTAGAAGCTTCTTCACAAAATATAATGGAAGCTTAGGTGCTACCGGTTGTGTAGGTTGGATGTTTGATCAACGAGGTGTAATCACTTTCAATGAAGATACTGATTTTGATAAATTATTTGAAGCAGCAATCAGTTTAGACGCTTTGGATGTTACAGAAGAAGATGGTCAATATAAAGTTATTACATCACCAGAAAACTTCCAAAATGTTGTAGAAGGTCTTGAAAATGCAGGATTTAAAAGTGAATCAGCAGATTTAACAAGAATCCCTCAAAATACAATTGAAATTACAGATGAAAAAACAGCTGATCAAATATTAAAATTATTAGACAAGTTAGAAGAACACGACGATGTTCAAAATGTTTATGCTAACTTTGATATTTCAGATGATATATTACAAAAACTGGAAGCTTAATGCAGGATTTTAAAAATATAGAAAATTTATCAATAAAACTTAATGACACGTGTAATGCTACTGGTATTACACGTGTTCTTGAGGAAACATTTTGTCCTGTTAATATTTTTATATTCGATTCTACATCTGATACTCTTAGAGATTTTTCTAAAAGCTGGATTTCAATCGACGAATTTTATAAAAAAGAAAATACAAAGATTTTATATAATATTTTTGAAAAATTAAAAGAAAATAACTATATTATTGAAAATCAAAAATTATTTTACGGACTTTATCAAGGTCAAAAACTTATCGGAATGCTTGAATTTAAAGACAAATTAGATAATGACTCAATTGAATTTTTAAAAGTTGCATCTTATTTAATTTCACTAAAAATTCAAAATATTATTCTATCTGATAGAATGCAAAAAAATATTGATTTTCATGATGCAATGAAAAATATTGCAAAAATCATAGAAACTCAATATGAAACAAGTTACATAATCCCAATAATTGGAGAAATGATTGATAAGTTTGTATGTGAACATTTAATCTACATTTTTATAAATAATGAACTCATTTGGCCTTCAGCCTGCAAAGATGAAAAAATATTTGAGTTGTTAAAATGTATAAATAACAAATCTGAATACATACTTACACCTGATAAGAAAATAGGTTTGTTTCCGCTAATTAGTGAAAATCAACTTTTAGGCTGTATTGTAACCAAAAGTACTGAAAATATTTTAAGCGAAAAAGAAATAAATTATATTGAACAGCTTACAAATCAAGCAGCAACAACAATCAACAGAGCTAATGTTTACGCAGAAATTTTAAAACATGCAACGTTAGATGCCCTAACGAGTTTTTATAACCGCAGACAACTAGAAGAACGTATAAAACAAGAAGTGTCTAGCGCAAAACGTCAAAAAAGAAATCTTTGTGCCATTATGATTGACATAGATTACTTTAAAAACGTTAATGATACATATGGACATGCAACTGGGGATTTAGTTTTAAAAACTGTATCAGCAGAGATTAAACGTCAGCTTAGAGATTATGATATAGCAGGACGATACGGCGGAGAAGAATTCGCGATCATTCTGCCTTATACAAAAATTGATGAAGCTAAAATGGTAGCCCAAAGACTTAGAAAAGCTGTTGAAAAAACTCAAATTGATATTTCAAAAATTAATACAGATTCTGACGAAAAAAATATTAATGTTACAATAAGTCTAGGAGTCTCCGAATACAAATCAGGAGATGACGAAAAAATATTTTTACAAAAAGCTGACAAAGCCTTATACAACGCAAAGAATAACGGAAGGAACAGGGCAGAGATATATGAAGAAATTCCAACAAATTTGTCATAACTTAGATGATACAAAAAAATTAGCATATAAATTTGCAGAACTCATTAAAGACGGATGTTTTATAAATCTATATGGAGAAATCGGAGCAGGCAAAACAGCATTTGTAAAACTCGTTGCAGATGCGCTTGATGTAAAAGAAAAAGTAACAAGCCCTAGTTTTGTAATCCTTAACGAATATCATACAGGTTCAATCCCTATTTATCATTTTGACTTATATAGACTTGAAAATGAAGGGATTAAAACAATTTATGATGAATTAAGAGAATATTCCGAAGGCAAACAAGTAACATTCGTTGAATGGGCTGAATTTAACCAAAATGAAGCCCCGTTTAATCATATTAAAATTAACGTAAAATATAATGATGATGATTCTAGAATTTATGAATTTGAATCAGTTGGCAAAGATGAAATAATAGAGGGATTATCAAAATGATTACATTAGCATTTGATACATGTTTAGATAAAATGTATGTGGTATTAAAAAAAGATAATGAAATTCTTGCATCAAAAATTGTAGAAAATAAAGATAATAAATATCATTCAGCTTTTTTAATTTCTACCTTGCAAGAAATTTTATCTACCAATAATATAAAACCTCAAGATGTAAATCTTATTGCCGTAAATATAGGTCCGGGAAGTTTTACAGGTATTAGAGCCTGCGTTACAGTTGCTAGAGTAATGGCTCAGCAATTAAATTGCAAAGCTGTCGGTATTTCATCTCTTGAAATACTATCAAAACTTGCAGAAGCTAACCCTCTTGTAGCCTTAGATGCAAGAAAAAATTGTGCGTACCTATATTGTGATAATGAAATTAAAGGGGCAGTACAATTAGAAAAAGTACAAGAAATAATAAAATCAGGAAATTACACAGTAATTACCGATAACAAATTACAACCATTATTAGGCGGAACATCTTATCAAGAAAAAGAATACCCTCTTGGAGAAATTTTAGCAGACTTAGCAGAAAATAAAGAAGACGAAGGCAACTGGAGAAAACTTAAACCTCTTTATATTCAACCGCCTCCAATGGGTGCATAATTCAGCAAATAAATTATCTAAAAACTATTTTCTTTGCTTTAAAAATAATAAAAACGGGAATAATAATATTGAACATTAATCCTAATGGCTGCGTATGGAGAAGAAAATAGTTAAAACTGAAAATATTTCATTCAAATGCAAAATTCCGGAAATTCCACTAACAAGAAAAGAATTAAAGAATTTGCTCAATTTTCATATTCCATGCCTGTGCTGTGGCTTAGAAATGTTGCACCCAGATAAATATATGAAATTAATAGAGAATAAAAAACTTTCAGGAGTAGCAATAGAAGCTATCCCAATTTTAGAGCCATATGAAAAAATCATGCATCCTGTTGAAAAACAAGTATTCAATATGTTCAAAAGTATGGCTGTAAAATATCCTGATAAAAATTTTAAAGAGCTTTTAATGATGAAAAAAGATATTCATGAATTAGCTCTTGTAAAAATCCAAAGCATTATTTTCAACAAAATCAGCTTTTACAGGCGAATTTTACCTAAAAAAACAGCCAGACAACTCAGGAAATTAATGATTAAAACAAATGACATAATCTTTGATCCTGAACCGCATAAGCCATTTTCTAGACGCATTTTTATACATAAAATAAAAAATATAACAAAAAACTTAGAAAATAAAAAAATCAAAAATGAAATTCTTGAAATAGCAAGACGTCTACCAAGATCAAGTGATGAAGTATGCGCATTTGTCGTGAAAAACGCAAGAAAACCTGCTTCTGTTATTGCACTTAATCTTGTACATCCATCTGTTGGCACATTTGAACATTTATTACCCAAATGTATGAAAGGGATGAATAATTCACTAAACTTTGCATTAGAATGTTCATACTGCAACAATTCTCGACACCATTATCCAATATCCACTCAAATAGAAGAAAACCCATATATGCCACAAAATGCACAACTCCAAGCAGATAAATTAATCTCACTATGTAAAAAAGATTTATGTAAAAAGGAATATGTAAAAAATCTAAAAACAGTATTAAAACACCTATCAGATGAAATAATAGATCTAAATATAAAAAATCTTGATGAGTAACGTAACAAAATATTAAAAAACTAACAAAATTTAATTATCAGTAGTATTACTAAAGTATGAAAGTAATACTTTTTTCAAATAATTTCTTCAAGCATAGAATCGATTTGAAGAATAATCAATATGATTATTCTTCTTACAGGCTACCTGTAAGGAATTCTACTGATAAAGATATATTTATAAAAAAATCCCCAAGTTTTAATGGTTTCATCACAAAACAGTCAGAATTCAGAAACTTAATAAAAACGCATAAAATTCATTGTATATATTGCAACAAACCAATGATTACCTCGGACACTCTAATAAATTATCAAAGATCCGGTCTATTCAACGGCCCAGTAACAAACTTTCTACAAGAAATGTCGAAATACAAAGATGTATTAAAACCAGGCTTATTGGAAGCTTTTAATGACATAGAACGTATTGGTAAAAAAGCACCTCAAACAAATTTATCTAGAATTATAAAAACAATTTATAAAGAATCATTAATAGAATTAAGAAGTATCCAAAGACCTATATTTTCCAAAATTGAAGAACAAATAAATAACCTTCCCCCTAAATATAAAGAAAAAGCAATGGAAGTTTTTACACTCCACCAAAACAGAATGGAGGGGATAGCACAACAAGAAGAATTTAGTCCAAAAGAGTTTGTATATAAAATAAAAACAGCAACAGAAGCAATATTATTAAGCAATGAACAAAAATCCAAAATATCTCAATTATGTAATATTCTAACTGACAAAGAATTTAAAGAAGCAGATACTAACAAAATTTCTAATTCTACATTCAACAAAATATTCAATAAAAAAAATAAATATGATTATTCGTTACCATATTCAATAAACAGCCTTAAACTTTTTATTATTGAAGAAATAAAAAGACTTGCTGGAAAACAAGAAACAAATGATATTACAAGTTTATGCAAAAATGCAGAGAAAATGCTGCTAAACAAGCCTGTAATAGTTCCATTTAGAAACAAAACATTCCTCTATGATTTAAATAAAGCGATAAAAGATTGTCCTGATAAAGAAACAGTTAGAAAAATAATGAAAATCGGACAAAAACTTCCAACATCACAATCTAATATTAATTCTTTTGTGACAAAACATAAATACTCTGATTCAAATACAATCGGATATAATTTGTTTAAACCATCTATTGTTACAATTGAGCATCTTACACCAACAGCAAAAGGTGGTAGAAATGAAATGGGCAATTGGGCTCTTTCATGTGCCTTTGATAATAATAGAAGACTTGACAATAGTATGAATCTAATTCTTGATAAATATGATGCAAATAATCCTCAATTGTATTTCGATGAAATTGTTAATGCCACAAATGAAGGATTAATTTCTTTAGAAGATTTACTACAACAAAGTGAATCAATACATATTGAAAGCGGTATAAACTTAAATATTAGAAAATTGTCAAAAAATATATTATTTGAATATTTTAAAGATAAACCTCAAGAAACTTTTAATAGATTAATAGAGCTATCGAATCAACAACTAATATCTGGTTATAATATTTATGAACTACAAACCTTACTAAACAAAAAATGCGGAATCGAAGTTAAAGCAAATAATTTAAACTACAAATTTTATTAAACAAAATATTAACAAATGTAAAAGTTTCTAAAATAAATTAAACTTTGATAAATAATATGCCGATTAAATGAATGTACTTAGTTAAGTTAATAAGGGATTAATTATAATGGCAGATACAGGTGCTTCATTTAACAGACCATATAAACCTTTTGGAATGAACGTAAAAGTTCCGGAAATAGGAGAAAGAACTCTTAAACAAGCTGGAGATTCTCTTACCAATCTTGTAAAAAGTCCAACAGAACCTCTTTTCAAATTCTTAGAAGATAATGAAGAAGTTTTTACTGGCGATATTAATTATAAAATTAATAAACTCTATGCAGAAAGTTTCACAATTGGCTCTGCTATGAGAATGGAAGATGAAAAAATTAATGGAATGCCATCATCTTTTGATATGCATTTTTAATACAACTACTAATTCTTATTTGTCTATATATTGATAGAAAAGCCCCTAAAAGGGCTTTTTTATTTATAAGTTTAGGAATATTCTTGTCACAATACTTTATAGAAATAGCCCCTTTTTCTTGTTTGCGGTATAATATTAACGAACATTAGAAGTGTATAACTAAAAGGTGTCGAAGACGACACAGAAAGAAAAGGTAATTATGGTACCGGAAACAAAGAAATTTGAGATTGAAATCGGCGGGAAAACAGTTACTGTTGAAACCGGTAAATATGCTCAATCGACAAACGGTTCTGTTACAGTAAGATGCGGAGATACAATGTTATTTGTACATTGCTGCGTATCTAAAGAACCTAGAGTTGGGATTGATTTTTTCCCACTATTAATTGATTACGAAGAAAGAATGTCTGCAATTGGTAGAATTCCAGGCGGTTATAACCGTTCTGAAGGTAAAGCTGGAGATAAGGCTATTCTTATATCAAGACTTATCGATAGACCAATCAGACCACTTTTCCCTAAGGGATATAGAAATGATATACAAATCGTAGCTCAACTATTTAGCTATGACCAACAAAATCAACCTGATACATTAGCAATGCTAGGTGCATCTTGTGCTTTAATGTTATCAGGAGCTCCTTTTGAAGGACCTATCGGTGCAGTAAGAGTTTCAAAAGATGAAAATGGAAATTTAATTGCAAACCCAACTCATCAACAAGCAGATAAATCAGACTTAGATATCGTAGTTGCAGGGACACATGATTCTGTAATTATGGTAGAAGCAGGATGTAATTTCGTAACAGAAGACGATATTATGAATGCTGTTGAATTTGCACAAGGTGAAATCAAAAAACAATGTGAAGCCCAAGTTGAATTTGCAAAACTTTGTGGAGTTGAAAAACAAGAATTTGTAAATCCTTATGATACAACAGAAATCAAAAAAATTATTGAAGAAACAGCTCATGATATGATTTTTGATGCTTATCATAACTTTGATAGAACATACAGACAAGAAAAACTTGAAGAAGCAAAAAAACTTGTAAAAGAAAAAATAGATGCACTTCCTGATGATGATTACAGCAAAAAGATAATGGAAGAAACAGGCATTGACTTTGTTGCAGAAGAATTTAAAAACGCAGAAAAACATATTATGCGTGCAATGATTCTAGATGAAGGAGTAAGAGCTGACGGAAGAAAACCTACAGAAGTAAGACCAATTTGGTGTGAAGTAGGTGTTTTACCTAGAGCACATGGATCAGCTGTATTTACAAGAGGACAAACTCAAGTATTATCTGTAGCAACACTTGCAGGCCCTGCAATGAAACAAGAACTTGACGGCGTTGATCCACAAACTGAAAAAACATATATGCACAAATACATATTCCCAGGATTCTCTGTAGGAGAAGTAAAACCTCTAAGAGGTCCAGGCAGAAGGGAAGTTGGCCATGGAAATCTTGCAGAAAGAGCCAATGTTCCAGCTCTACCTTCACAAGAAGAATTTGGCTATACAATACGTGTAACATCTGATGTATTAGAATCTAACGGATCTACATCAATGGCATCTACTTGCGGCTCATCTATGGCATTAATGAATGCAGGTGTTCCTGTAAAATGTATGATTGGCGGTGTTGCAATGGGTATGATTACAGAACCTGGTAGAGAACCTGTTGTACTTACAGATATTCAAGGTATTGAAGACTTCTTAGGTGATATGGACTTCAAAGTTACAGGTAATGATACAGGCATCACAGCTTTACAAATGGATATGAAAGCTAAAGGTATTGCTAATGACACATTGCGTCGTGCTTTAGCTCAAGCAAAAGAAGGTAGATTACATATCTTGGGTAAAATGAGAGAAGTTATTTCTGCTCCAGCAGATCATCTATCTCCATATGCACCAAGCATTACAACAATGACAATTCCTACAGAAGATATTGGAACAGTAATTGGACCTGGCGGAAAACAAATCAGAGCTATTATTGATGCTTCTGGCGCTGAAATTGATATTCAAGATAATGGCGTTGTTACAATTACTTCTAACGATCAAGAAGGTGCTGAAATTGCAAAAAGAATGATTAAAGAATTAACATTCAAAGCAGAACCTGGAATGGTTGTAAAAGGTAAAGTTGTAAGAATTATACCTATCGGTGCATTTGTCGAATTAGCTCCTGGTAAAGATGGAATGGTTCACATTTCTCAAGTATGTAATGAAAGAATTGAATCTATCGAACCTCATTTACATATTGGAGATGAAGTTATTGTTAAAGTTATAAAAATTGACGATAAAGGTAGAGTAAACCTAACTATCAAAGGAGTATCTGAAGAAGAAAAAGCTCAACTAAATTAGGCAAAAATAACATAAAAAATCACCTGTGATAATACACAGGTGATTTTTTTATATATCTAATTGTTTAAATACTAATAATTTCTCTGATCATGTTTTTGCTTTAACAAATAATAAAATTCAGAACTTACTGGTCTTAAAATTGTCTCAAGGTTATACACATTATCAGACAATATATCTGTCATTTCAATCACATACTGAGACATCATATCACCTAACATTAATTCCATTTTAGCATTTTTTAAATCTTCGCTTACATTATTTTTTAATAATATTTTTGCTGATCCGCCATATTTTTCTACAAATTTAGAATATCTCAATAATTTGGTAAAATCTTTTTTTAATTCAGGATTTGCCTTAATATTTGCTTTCAATAATTCTATTAATGCAGATATATCCGCACATTCATTACTTGATTTCTCATTATAATTAGAAACAAAGTTAACAAGCATATTATTAATTTTATTAATGTCTTCTTTGGAAGTTATAGGTCGTAAATAATCTTGATAAGATTGATTTAGTTTAGCTTTTTGAACCCTATCGAAATCATTTAATCCTGCTAATGACGCTAATTTCATCAATTGATCGGTCTCTAAAAACAACATTTTAGATGCTTCATTTGGTTTTAAATCAGATAATAATTCTACTACAGCCTGATTACACGCAGTAATTACATTTGGATATTTAAGAGTGAAACTCTTATTTACTCCTAAAGAAATCTTATCAACTTCTTCTTTAGAATATATTAAATCTTTATATTCTTCTTGAATTGTATCTGAAACTAAAACTGATAATTTATATTTATCATTCACTGTTGGATTAGAAATAAAATATTTTAAATATCTACCTTGAAACGCATCTGGTAAAAGATGCATTTGAGATAGTAATTCCTTTTTAAAATCTTCTGTCAAATCACCATTATAATTAATTTCACGTTTTGATTTAGAAATAGAATAAGACCTTATATTTTTACTATCTTCAAGATTTTTCTTCAATTCGTTAACTAAATTTTCTTGATTAGCGACTTGATTTGAAGGTAAATCAGATACATCTTCAAATTGACCAAACAGCTTATCATATTCAGCTTGAATTTTATCATGTTCTCTTTGTCTTTCTATTCTCAATGGCTTAATACTGTGAGCATAATCTAATAAATCTTTAAACTCATCATTATTACCATCCTCACCATATGCATCCATAAATAATTTGATAGTATCTTTCATCGCAATTGATCGTTGAGTTTTAATTTGAGGATCACTATTCCAGTATGCCTTAAAAATTTCTCGTTGAGAATTTGATAAAGTATCATAATTTTCAAAAAAATCTTTCATTTCATCAGAAGCATGAACCTTTTCTAAGACAACTGAATTTATTTCACTCATATATTTTGCAACAAAACCTAGAGTTTCTTTATCTTGAACATTATGTCTTTTTATTTGTTTTTTGGTTTCTTCTTGACTGCCCATACCTTTAATCATTGCATCGGCAAGTTTATCAATTTCCCAATCTTTTACTTTATCAAATTTTTTCTTTTCGACAATTGTTTTCTCTACTTTATGAATATTATTTGAAACATTATTTCTAGGAGCTATAACTTTTCTTGGCTTGTATTCATATGGAAAATCCTCTCTTGTTGCTATAAAGGATTTCCAAAAAGCATTATTTGGAAATTTTATTCCATATGCAGATAATGTTTCATACTTTATAGGGCTTAATCCTTTATAATAAACAGAAATATCCTTTTGAAAATCTTTATTTATTTCTTTTAATGTTTTTCCTTCCAAATAAATTTTCTTTAATAAATACAAACCTAGATTATCTTGTCCATTTTTAAACAGAGATTTATCATCTTGCTTCATTAATTCAATTTCAGCAATTACACCTGTTCTGGCATTTCTATTCGGAATGTCTCGTAAATTACTGAATAAAGGTTCTTTGGGGTATATTCTTTTTACTTGTTCTAAAGACTTTGTCTCATTTATATCATCAAACACTAGACGCATCATCTGAGCAGGAGGCATATTCTGTCTATCTTCATAATCATCAAAAAGATAATTTTTCATAGTTTCAGGCATACCATTTCTATTAAAATCCTGTTCAAAGAAATTTGCAGGAGTTCTAAAGAGTCTTGCTGCAAAAGTTATTCCATAATCTCTATAAGAAATAGGATTATATGAGTATTTATTACTAGAATTATTTCCTAAACTTTTATTTGAATTTTTATTATCTTGCGGTATTAATAATATCTTATTTAAAGATATTGGGGAAATGCTATTTATTTTCATATTACCTTTCAGAATTAATGTATATTTACCTTGATATTTTAAACCAAAACAAATTTTTTTTTGCTCACTATTAATATAAATTAACAAATCAACTTTTTTGTGCTAAGCTGAAATCAATTGGAGGAAGAAAAATGTGCGATGTAATAACTATTGGTAGTGCAACAATGGACGTATTTGTAGAGAGTGATGATGCAAATATCGTTTCTGTATATACTAAAAATAAAAAATCAGAATTCATGAGTTATCCATATGGAGCAAAAGTTGAAATAACTGATTTTGCGTCTCAAGTTGGCGGAGGAGGAGTCAATACAGCATGTAATTTCGCTAATTTAGGACTTAATACAAGCGCAATTTTCAAAATAGGAGACGACATATATTCTGATGGGATTTTAGAATCCTTTAAAGAAAAAAAAGTTGATTTATCAAACATAATTCAAGATAAAAACCTTAGTACAGGTTTTTCTATAATTCTTGTAAGTTTTCAAGGAGATAGGACAGTACTTGCTCATCGAGGTGCTAACGCAAAAATAAAAAAATCTGATATTAATTTTGATGCAATAAAAAGCGCAAGACTTCTATATATTGCACCTCTAAATGGAGATAGTACAAAAGTTCTTGATGACATCGTAAACTTTGCAAAAGACAATAATGTCAAAGTTTGTTTTAACGCAGGAACATCAAGTATAAAAAAAGGGTTTAACTACATTAAGAAAATCTTGGAAAATGCACATATTGTAGTAATGAATAAAGAAGAAGCATCAATGGCTACACAAATACAAGTTAGACCGGATACAAGAGATGAAAAATTTTCAGATGAATTAATTCATCCAGATATTAAAGATATGTTTAAAAAGTTAAAAGTAAGAGACTATCAAATTATAGTAATAACAGATGGTGGTCATGGTGCATATGCATATGACGGTCATAAATATTATTATTGTCCGGTATTTAACAGTCCAGTAGTATCTACACTAGGAGCAGGAGATGCATTTGCATCTACATTATGCGCTGCACTTGCTAAGACCAAAATAGATATTGGTAAAGCATTAATGTATGCGTCTGTAAATTCAGCAGGTGTTGTTTCTCAATTTGGAGCAACTCAAGGACTTTTAACTTTTGAAGAAATAGAACAAAAATTAAAAGAACATCCGGAATATACATATCAAATAGCAAAATAATTTTTTAGAGGATTTTATATTCATATAATAAGGAGCATTTTAATATGAATATACCCAAAAATAATTATAATCAACTGCAATTTTCCGGTTTATACAGAATTACAGGTTCTTACAATGATTTAAAATCTATTGAAAATTCTGTTGAAAACAAATATAAAAATGAATATAAATATAAAGGAGATGGTACTAAAGTATATGATTATGCTGGAGTTTTTACACTTCCTAAAGAGCAAAAACCTACAACAGAGCTTTTAATATCAACTAATAATGATACCAAACCTTTATTAAGTTTTATTGGTGAAAATTATAAACAATATAATTTCATATCATACCCAAAACACGATAAACCATATAAAGAAGTTCGTTCACTGATTGAAGCTCATTTTAGAAATAATGCTGACAATTTATTGGATTCAATGATTGAAACAAAAAAAGGCATAGTACATGATGCCATAGAAGAAAGTAAAAAATTTATTGCACATTTTGTCTATACAACACCTGATAAACATGTCAGTGATATAAATAAATTACAAGCCAAAGAAGTCATTGAAGCAATAAAAAACAACTGTTTTGACTTCATTAATGGCGTAATAAGAAAATAGTTTATATATTTTTAATAACTCTACAAGGAATTCCTAAAGCCAAAACATTTGAGGGAATATCCTTTGATACAACACTTCCTGCTCCAATAATAGAATTATCCCCAATTGAAACACCTGGCAACACAGTTACATTACCACATATCCAAACATTATTACCAATTTTAATTGGTTTTGAAATCTTCTTACCACTCATTCTTATCTCTGCAGAAAAAGGATGAGTTGAAGTATAAAAAGCACAATTCGGACCAACTAAAACATTGTCCCCAAAAGTTACATTACCTTCATCCAATATTATCAAATTATGATTAGAATAAAAATTTTCACCTATTTCAATATTATATCCATAATCACACATAAAAGGCTGCTCAAGTAGAAAGATAGACTTTGTTTTTCCTAATATACTTTTCAATAAATCCAAACGGATACCTATCATCTCAGGTGAAACCGAATTATACTTATGACATAATGCCTTGCATCTTATACGTTCATAAAAACGTTTTTTTTCATCATCATCTTTTTTATTAAACATAACTATAAAACTTCATTATTAATAATCAAAATCATTTTTATAATAATTCATAAAAAAAATTTTACCTTAGCAGAAAAGATAATTTTTTTAATTAATTTTAGTTAATTATAGTTATATAACATTCCTTAAAAAAATTCCCTTATTTTCACATTTTATAGTATAATGACAATATATAAGAAGGAGAAAATTATGGGATATAAAATATTATCCAAAAAAGAGCTTTGTCCTAACCAATATGAAATAACAATTGATGCACCTTATGTTGTAAGAAACGCTAAAGCTGGACAATTTATAATATTTAGAGCTAATGCAAACAGCGAAAGAGTTCCACTCACAATCGCAGACGTTAACAAAGAAAAAGGAGAATTAACTCTTGTATTTATGGCTGTTGGATATTCAACAAAACAACTTGCAGCATTAAATGCTGGAGATGAAATCCATGATATAGTTGGTCCACTTGGACAACCAACTCACATAAAAAAATATGGAACAGTAGTTTGTTTAGCAGGTGGATATGGTGCAGCTCCATGTTACTTAATTGCTAAAGCTTTCAAAGAAGCAGGCAATAAAGTATACATGATTATGGGTGCAAGAAATAAAGATTTAATTTTTTGGCAAGAAAAAATGAAAGATGCTTGTACAGAACTATTTATCACAACAGATGACGGAACATTAGGTGAAAAAGGTTTTGTAACTCAAGTTCTTGAAAGAATTATGAAACAAGAAAAAGTCGACTATGCAATAGCTGTAGGACCAATGCCAATGATGAGAGCAGTGGCGGATTTAACTCGTGATAAAGGTATTTATACTGAAGCAAGTATGAACCCTATTATGGTAGACGGAACAGGTATGTGCGGTGCTTGCAGAGTAACTGTTGGCGGAGAAACTAAATTTGCATGTGTAGACGGTCCTGATTTTGATGCTCATAAAATTGACTTTGATGAAGTAATTAATCGAACAAAAATTTATAAAGATCAGGAAAGAAAACGCGATGAAAATTGCAACTTGTTAAAACAAGCAGAAAAAATATCTAAATAAATAAGGAGAAAATAAAAATGGCTAAAGATATTCCATATTGTCCGCTTATGAGTGCAGGCTCAGATATCGACAAAGTTTGTACATTAGAAAGTTGTGCTTGGTATATCCCAAGTGTTAGAAAATGTTCAATGTACATGTTAGCATATAATGCTTTATTAGAAACAAATGCTAGACAAAAAGCTGCACAACAACACAGATAAGGATTTTATATGAAAATACTTGTTTGCATAAAACAAGTCCCTGATACTACTGATATCAAGTGGACAGAAAATAATACAATTCAAAGGGAAGGTGTCGAAAGTGTCATCAACCCTTTTGATGTATACGCTTTAGAGGAAGCACTTAAGCTTAAAAAGAATATAGATAATGTTGAAATTACAGCACTTACAATGGGGCCTTTACAAGCTGTAGAGATGCTAAAAAAAGCTATTGCAATAGGCTGTGATAACGGAGTATTAATTTCTGACCGAAAATTCGCAGGAGCTGACACTTATGCAACAGGCAAAACAATTGCAGCAGCAATCAAATCAAAACTAAATGATTTCGATTTAATAATATGCGGACAATTTGCAATTGATGGTGATACAGCCCAAACTGGTCCGAGCATTGCATCTCATCTTGAAATTCCTCAAATTACATACGTAAAAGATTTAGATAAATGTGACGGCAAATGTATTTATGCGACAAGAGAAATTGAAGAAGGCTTTGAAACATTAAGAGTTGATCTGCCTGCACTAGTATGTGTTCTAAAAGGGACTTATGAACCCACAAGACCCAAAATAAACGGTATTATAAAAGCACAACAAGCAAACATCACAGTATATTCTATGGAAGATATTGGCTTAACTCCCGATGATGTAGGAATAAAAGGCTCACCTACATATGTCAGCAAAGCATTTAGACCAACTAATTCAAGAGGCGAATGCGAAATCTGCAAAGATTGCGATACATTAGCATTAAAAATAAAAGAATTTGGAGGATTAAATAATGAGTAATATTTTGTTATATGCAGAAGTTACAAAAGATGACTTCCTCCACACAGTGCTATTTGAACTTGCATACAAAGCTCAAGAACTTTCAAAAAAAATGAATAATGCAGACGTATCAGCTCTTTTAATTTGTAAAACAGGGCTTTCTGAAAGTTTTAAAGAAGCATTTATCAATTCAGGATTTAACTATGTCTACATCGCAGAAGATGACAGCTTTACTCATTATTCAACAGAATTATATTCAAAAGTTGCAATAGATATTATAAATGAAATTAAACCGGATATTATGTTAATTGGAGCTACAACACAAGGTAGAGATATTGCACCTAGAATATCTGCATCTTTACACACAGGACTCACCGCTGACTGCATAGAACTTGATATAAATGAAAACGGACAACTTGCAGCTACTCGTCCAACATTTGGTGGCAAATTAATGGCTACAATTTTATGCAAAAGATTACCTCAAATGGCAACAGTAAGACCTAAAGTATTCAAACCGGCTCCAGAAAATATTGTTAAAGATACAAAATTTATCTACATAAAACCTGAAATCGAAAATATTGAAAAAAGAATTGAATTTATTGAATTTGTAAAAGGATTAAACACTACAATTAATGAACTTGATAGCGCTGAAATAATTGTAGCAGGCGGCAAAGGGCTAAAAAATGAAGCAGGATTTGCACTATTGAAAAACTTTGCAGAAAGCATAGGAGCCTGTGTTGGAGCTAGCAGAGGCGCAGTAGATATGGGACTTGCATCAGCAGATATTCAAATCGGACAAACAGGAAAAACTGTCACTCCAAAACTCTATATAGCTTGTGGAATTTCTGGTGCAATACAACATATTGTAGGAATGCAAGACAGTGACAAAATTATAGCAATCAATACAGATGAAAAAGCTCCGATTTTTGAACATTGTGACTGCGGAATTGTGGGCGATGCTTTTGAAATATTACCCAAATTAACAGATATTCTAAAAAACTAAATTTCATCAATATCTTTTACAATTTCCTCAATCTTAATATTTAAAGCTTGGGCTATTCTAAATAATGTATAAATAGTCGGAGATTTTTCTGCTCTTTCTATACAACCTATGAAATTACGGGCTGAATCTATTTTGAAAGCTAATTCTTCCTGAGAAATCCCCTGATTTAATCGCAAATTACGGATATTTCTACCTAATTTTAATAATACTTGCTTTTTTACTTTTTCACCTTGACACATACCACCTATTGTGGTACATTTAATACAAAGTAACTACCACCTATAGGTGTCACTAATGGCAAATAATATTTTTCAAATTAAATTAACAAATTGTTATCCTGCATTCACTCTTGCAGAAGTATTAATTACACTTGGAATTATCGGTATAGTTGCAGCAATGACTTTACCTGCAATAATATCATCATACAAAAAAATTGAACTTGAAAATAGATTTAAAAAAGCATCATCAACAATTGAAAATGCCGTCATATCTACAGTAACTGAATATGCAATGGATGATTTACTGACTAAAAAGTCAAATGAAAATATAAACGGAACAATTCCAAATGAATTAAGAAAAGAAATGAATGAAACATTTTCTTCCAAATTAAACATAGGTCACACATACAATCTGAAAACATTCAGTATTGGAGCTGATTCTATAACGCATAATGCAAATTTAAAACCAGTATATGGTTTTCTTACAGGAAAACAAGTTTATCCACTTTTCGTTTATAATCTAGAACAAAAGTATATTTTAAATGATGGAACATCTGTTTCTTTAATGAAATTCCAAGCACATGGGGTGCATGATGGAATAAAAGTAATTTTTGACACTAATGGAGCATTTAAAGGACCTAATAGATTTGGATATGACATATTTATTTATGATACAGGGTACTGGAATGTAGAAACTTGTAATTCTGATGATACATATTCATATGGATGCTATAAATATGCCCAACGAAATATAAACCCATTAGACAAGTCAAAACCATACTGGAAAAGCTTAAAAATTTAATTCCCTTAATACTTATCTTTGTGCTAAAATAAATAAGTAATAAACCTATTTTTCAAGAAAGGATTAAGGGATATGAATAAGGTTGTAGTAGGCGCTCAATGGGGCGATGAAGGCAAAGCAAAAATTACTGATTTATTAGCACAAGATGCAGATTTAATCATAAGATATCAAGGCGGATGCAATGCAGGTCATACTGTTGTTGCACATAACAAAACTTTTAAATTCCATTTAATTCCATCTGGGATTTTATATAAAGGCAAAACTTGCTTTATCGGTGCTGGAACTGTTATTCTACCTGAATATTTTGAAGAAGAAATAAAAGGTTTAATTGACGAAGGTATTGATGTCTCAGGTCTTAAAATCAATCCGCTTGCATCAATTACAATGCCTTATCACACAGAAGTTGACGGATATTCAGAAAGCACAGCTAAAAAAGGCAAAATTGGGACAACTAAAAAAGGGATAGGGCCTACTTACACAGATAAAATGGCTAGAATTGGTTTAAAAATCGAAGATTTGTATTCAGAAGATGCACTTTCTGAAAAATTAGATATTATACTTCCTTTAAAAAACAAAACATTAAAAGAAGTATACGGATTAAAAACATATTCAAAAGAAGAAGTTCTTGAATTATGCAAAAAATACGCTGAAATATTCAGACCTTATGTATGTTTTGATTGGCAAAAAGTTTTAGAAGATGCTAAACGCGAAAAGAAAGCTGTTCTATTTGAAGGTGCTCAAGGAGTAATGCTTGATATTGATTACGGCACATATCCTTTTGTAACATCATCAAACCCAATAGGAGGCGGCGCTGCAACAGGTTCAGGCTATGGTCCAACTATGATTGATGAAGTTATAGGTGTTGCAAAAGCATATGTAACACGTGTCGGAGAAGGCCCGTTTGTCACAGAACTTACAGATGAAACAGGTGATAAAATTAGAGAAATCGGACATGAATACGGTGTTACAACAGGTAGACCTAGACGTTGCGGTTGGTTCGATGCAGTAACAATGAAATATGCGGTATTAGTAGGAGGCTTAACATCAATTGCTCTTACAAAAATTGATGTATTTGACAACTTTGATGAAATTAAATTGTGTACAGCATATAAAGATACTAGAAATGGTAAAATCTACACAAGTTACCCAACAGATGTATTTATCCACAAATATTTAGAACCTGTTTATGAAACTCACAAAGGCTGGGGACAAGATATCACAGGAATTACAGAATACGAAAAACTTCCAGAAAATGCAAAAAAATATCTTGCAAGATTAGAAGAATTGCTTGAAGTTCCTATCTCTATCGTTAGTGTAGGACCAGACAGAGAACAAACTATTTTTAAAACAAAATAGTTTGCACAAATTCAATAAATAGCAATTTTTACAATTTTCATGTTTTTATATAAATGTGTTAAGAATAAATTCAATCAATAGTGTAAATAATTATCAAAGAAATTCAAAAATCGTATTTAAAGGGAACGAAAATCAAACAAATCCAGAAATAGACAAGTTATCTAACGTTCAACCAGATTATACGGTTAAAACTCCTATGGCTTATTCAAAAACTGGAGAAATGAATTTTCCTTATGACACTAAAGCTTATTGCTATAAACTTGCAAACGGGCAGAAAGTAATTATTGTTCCTCAAGAAGGAGAAACTGTCCTTCGTACATATGTTAACACCGGTTCGATGAACGAACCTGATAAATTACGAGGAATAAGTCATTATATTGAACATAATTTATTTAACGGCTCTAAAGGATTAGAAGAAGGCGATTTCTTTAAGCAAGTTGATAAAATGGGAGCATCTACAAATGCATCAACTGGCTTTGCTGAAACAAACTATTATATAAGTTCAAATCTTTTAAACGATAGCGACTTAGAAACAAAAATAAAACTTCACGCATCAATGCTTGAAACACCAATTTTTGCAACTGAAAAACTTGAAAAAGAAAAAGGGATTGTCAATTCTGAAATTAACATGATTACCTCTGATCCTGAAAATCTTGCGGTTAACAAAATGATTAAAAATTTGTATGGAATTAATACAACTTCAACCGATATAATTGGAGGAACAACTGATAATATTACAAATCTGACAAGAGAAGATGTTGTCAACTATTTTAATAATAATTACTACCCTGCAAATATGGTAACAGTAATTACAGGAGATGTAAAACCTGATGAGACAATGAAACTTATCTCAAAATATTTTACATCAAAAAAACAACCAACAAATCAAAGACACTTAGAAAAACTTGTCCCAACTCAAAAAACGATTAGAGAAGATTTAATTTCTGACAAAGCAAATTCTACAACTATTGTAGTCGGGTTCAACGGGCCTTCATCTGATAACACAAAAGATAGAATTTATGCAGAAGCAATTACAAGAGTACTTGCAAGATCTGCGACTTCAAGAATTGATAAAAAAATTAAACCATATAATACAGGTACTTGGGCAGAAGAAGAAAAAATAAGCACAAATCCTAAAGATGGTAGAGTATTAATGATTATGTCAGAATGCTCTGACGAAAATTCTGAAAAAGTTTTAAAAGAAATCTTCAATGAAATCGGCAATATTGCAAATAATCCTCCAACTAAAGAAGAATTGCAAATTGTAAAAAAACAGATGCTTAATGCTTTTTCTAATATGTTTGAAAAATCATTTAATACAAATAATGCAATAGGAACATCTATTTTAGAAAATAATGAAGATTTTCTAAATAATTTTGAAAATATTGTAAAATCTATGACTTCTGAAGATCTTGCAAATGCTGCAAAAAAATATTTAGATATAAATAAAGCCTCAGTAACTCTAATTCACCCATCTTCAGCAACAGAAGAAAGCATAAAACAAAATTACAAAAACATTTCTTTTTCAGGAGCTAAAAAAGAAGCAATAAATATGGCTTCAGTAAAAGAATATAACATGCCAAATAATTACAGAATTACAACAATAAATTCTAAAACTAACAATGCAAATATCGTCTTCAGAATTACAACTGACAAAACGTTTAATGGTAAACCTTCTGCAGAATTTGTTCTTGATAAAATTTTAGATGAAGGTTCAATATTCAAAAATCAAGAAGAATTTAAAACAGATATAGCAAAAGATGGCATAGAAAGTTCAATAGGGACTGCCTATGATACAATTTCAGCAGCAATTACCTGCAACAGTGACGATTTGCAAAAAGCTCTAAAAAGTACACAAGAAGTGATAGAAAATCCAAGATTTACAAATGAAGAATTTGAACATGCAAAAGCTGAAATTAAAGAAGCTCTATTAACAGCTGATAAATCAGCATATGATAAACTTTCCAATGAATTATATAAAGGTTTGCAAGCAGGATACTCTAAAGAAGAAATCTTAAAAGACTTGGAAACTTTAACAATTGAAGATGTTAAAACTCTTTATAATTACCTGATTCAAAATGGAAAAGGAGAACTATCAATTTCTGCACCATTTGAAAGAAAACCAGAACTAAATAAAATTCTTTTCAATACTCTTGGAAAGTTCAAAACAGTTACACCTCATTACACAAGAGAATTACAAGATGTATACAAACCTGTTGAAAAAACAAAGGTTTTAACAGATACTGATTTTAAAAATCAAGCAGAAATAATTGAAGCATACAAATTTAAAATTAATCAAAATATTAAAGATAGAGTAACTCTAGAACTTTTAAATACAATTCTAGGAGGCAACCCATCATCAAGATTGTTCTCTGACCTTAGAGAACAACAAAAGCTTGCATACCATGTAAGATCAAATTATGAAACGAATAACAATATAGGACTATTTACTTTAAAAATAGGAACAACAACTGACAATAAAGAAACTGGCGAACAAAGTTTTGACAACGTAAAAAAATCTATTGACAGTTTTAATAGACACATAAAAAAAATAAAAACAGAAAAAGTTACAGATGAAGAATTAAATAATGCAAAATTAAGTCTGAAAAACAGTATTCTTAATTCTAATAACACCCCATTTGGGAAAATAATGAGTCTAATACAAGGTATGGAATCGCCATATGGAATTACAAAAGAAAATCAATTATTGGATGAAATTGACAAGATAACAGCTGATGATATCTATAACGCAGCAAATTATGTCTTCTCCGGCAAGCCGACTTACTCAATACTCGCAACAGAAGACACAATTAATGCTAATAAAGAATATTTTGAAACTTTAAAAAAATAGTTTATAAAACATCTTTATAAGATAAGAAAATATAAGTTAAAGCACTTAAACCAACAAGACTATAGACAATTCTTGATAATAAAGTCATATCACCAAAAATTAAAGCAACCAAATCAATATTCAAAAGACCCACAAGCCCCCAGTTTAAAGCTCCGACTAAAACTAATATGTAAGTAATGATTTTTAGAACATGCATAACTAACCTCGCTTTCATATTTAGTATTTAGCATTATGGGAAAAATTTAATCCGACAAATATACAACAAAAGAGTCCGACATATGTCGAACTCTTTTGTACTTATTAATTATAATCAAAATTATAATTTTTCAGCAACCATTTTAGTAGTTTCAGCTAAACGAGTTGAGTAACCCATTTCGTTGTCATACCAAGAAATGATTTTAACTTGGTTTCCACCCATTACACGAGTTAATAAAGCATCAACTGTTGATGATTGAGAAGTACCAACATAGTCAGAAGAAACTAATGGTTCTTCAGTGTAGCAAAGAACATGTCCATCAGCACCTTCTTTTAATGCTGCATTTACTTCTTCAACAGTTACGTCTTTAGAAAGTTCGAATACAACGTCAACTAATGATACGTCTGGAGTAGGAACTCTCATAGCGAAACCATCCAATTTACCTTTAAGTTGAGGTAATACAAGAGCAACAGCTTTAGCAGCACCTGTTTTTGTAGGAACGATGTTTAAAGCACCAGCTCTAGCTCTTCTAGGATCTTTGTGTCCAGCATCTAAGATTCTTTGGTCACCAGTATATGAGTGAACTGTTGTCATTAAACCTTTAACAATACCGAATTTTTCGTCAATAACTTTAGCTACAGGAGCTAAGCAGTTAGTTGTACAAGAAGCCATAGAAATTACGTTATGTTTAGCTGGATCGTATTCTTTTTCGTTAACACCTAAAACGATAGTTTTATCTTCGTTTGTAGCTGGAGCAGAAATGATAACTTTTTTAGCACCAGCATCGATGTGAGCGTGAGCTTTTGTTGCATCTGTAAAGAAACCAGTTGATTCTACAACAACTTCAACACCTAAATCTTTCCAAGGTAATTGAGCTGGATCTTTTTCAGCGAAGAATTTAATTTTTTTACCGTTGATGATGATACCTTCTTCATAAGCTTCAACTTCACCATCAAATTTACCCATTACAGAGTCATATTTGAAAATTCTTGCAGCATCTTCAGGTTTAAGACCTGGGTCGTTGATTGCTACATAATCGATTTCATCAAAAATACCTTCTCTAATAGCAGCACGTAATGTGTTACGGCCGATTCTACCAAAACCATTGATAGCAACTTTTCTTTTTGTCATAAGTATTTACTCCCTTTCTTTTGTAAAACCTTTAACATGTATCTTATAACATTAACAAAAAAACTAATCAAGTAGTTATATCCTTTTAAATTATTAAGAAATAGTTAATTTTTATTGAAAAAATTTTTCTTGCAAAGTATTATTTAACTATGCTAGTAAGTAAGATATGTGTACCTAAAACAAATCAAATTTCTTTCAATAATAAACAAATTGAAAAAAAAGAATCTTTTTTAGAAAAATTTCACACAAAAACAAAAAATTCTGCTGATATGACAGACACAATAGTTGTACCAAGAACTATTTTCAAAGGATATCTTGGAATTATGGTCGGCACAACATTAGTTACATTAGGCGGACTATTTAACAAGCACCCAAAGACAAATAAAACTCTTATGGGCGCAGGGCTTTTGACATCTTTATACGGAACTTGGGCTTTTGTTAGACCTTTTATTGTAAAAGATGCCCCGGGTGTTGCAACTAAAAAATAAGATTATTTACAAGTTTTTTTCCCCCACCAAGATAAGTCGTCACAATGCATATAATCCATATTTTCATTAACTAAAACCCAAGCAGCACAGCCATAACCACTATACAAACTGGACTTATTTTTTGAACACGTTGAACCAAATGTTATATGAGATGACTCTTCTTTTGTCCCTACTGGAACAATCCCATACTTAGTCCAATAAAAAATGAAAGTATCTCGACCAAAAGTATTAGGAAATTGTTTACCATTTATATCAACATACAATTCAGCACAAACACTTTTTAAGGCATCAGAACTCCCTCTTACCAGGTTGCAATCATTAGCTCCTCCTAAATCCGTAAAATTAGCCCTCAAAAACGTTCCATCTGCAAGAACCATAGGTAAACTACCAACTCTGTAAGATGAATCTCCATTATAACTTCCACTCAATAATTTATATTCAACTCGACAATCATAATTATTACATATTTTCAAATACTTAGTATAATTTTTTAATACATTATAAAAAGTCATTGTTCCATCACGACTACCAGAATCATTATACACAACATCCCACTCATTAGGATAACCTTCTTCCTGCGTCACAGAAACATATAATTGCGACAAAACTGAATAAACCTTTTTCAATCTTGTAATAGTGACCTTTTCTTGGTAATTAGCAATTAATGCAGGCATTGTCATTGCGGCAACAACACCAATTATACCCAAAGTAATTAATACCTCTGCCAGGGTAAAAGCCAGTCTGGAGCTTAAATTATGCCCCCCCCCCGCGTTTTACAAATACAAAAATTTTTCATACTTCTTGCTCCTTTTTTTTTAATTATAAAATATTTTTTACTTTTTTTCAACTGGTGATATACAAGCACTTATTGCATCCATTAAACGTTTTACAGGAACAATTTCAATCCTTTTATCTTCTACTTTGTTTGCGTAAGGAATTATAGCTTTTTTAAATCCGGACATAACTGCTTCATTCAAACGCTTTTCAATATTATTAACAGGATGAATTTCTCCAGATAAACCAATTTCACCAATTATAACAGTTTGAGGATCAACAACAACATCTCTAGCACAAGTAGCAACAGCAAGTGCTATTCCTAAGTCAGCTGACGGTTCATATACATCAATTCCGCCCATTACATTCACATATACATCTTGTTTTGACAAATTAAGCCCAACTCTTTTTTCAAGTACAGCAAGAATTTGCAAAACTCTGCTTGTATCTACACCATTTGTAACTCTGCGAGGTGACGGATATGGAGTTGTACCTACAAGTGCCTGAATTTCAACTAAAAGAGGACGAGTTCCCTCATTAGTTACAATAATCGCACTACCTGGAGTCGCAACTTGAGAACGTTCATTCAAAAATAATTCATTTGGATTTTTTACTTCTTTCAGTCCATCTGAATGCATTTCAAAAATTCCAACCTCAGATGTGTTACCAAAACGATTTTTCATCGAACGAAGCATTCTGTAAGATTTGTATTTATCACCCTCAAAATAAATTACGGTATCTACCATATGTTCAAGAACTTTTGGACCTGCAATATTACCTTCTTTGGTAACATGGCCGATTACAATAATAGTTATATTTTTAGATTTAGCAATATGCATTAAAAGATTTGTGCATTCTCGAATTTGAGACACACTGCCAGCAGAACTTGCAACATTTTGAGAATAAATAGCTTGAATACTGTCAATCACAACAACATCAGGCATAATTTCTTCAATTTGAGATTTTATACTCTCCATTGATGTTTGCGGATAGACATATAAGCTATCAGAATTTATAGAAAGTCTTTGCGCTCTTAATTTTAATTGACTTGCACTTTCTTCTGCTGATACATACAAAACTTTTTTATTATTTTTGCACAATTCCCCGCTTGTTTGAAGCAAAATTGTAGATTTTCCAATTCCAGGATCTCCTGCAATCAAAACAAGTGAACCTTGTACTAAACCACCGCCTAAAATTCTGTCAAATTCGGAAATATTTGTGGAAACTCTTAATTCCTCTCCAATATGGATATCTTTTAATAATTCAGGTTTTTCACGATTTATAAACTCATCATGCACACTTGCCTGCTGAGGCTTTGCGGCAAATTGAACTTCTTCTACTAAACTGCCCCATGCACCGCATTCCGGGCATTTCCCTAAATAACCTGCTGTTTCATAACCGCATTCCTGACATATCCATTTTGATTTAACTCTAGCCATATAAATATTATAGTATAAAAATGGTGGGTATATACCCACCATTTTTTTATTTTTTTGCTGTTCCATTAATTAAAGATACATCATCAACTCTTAAAGCAAAATAAGGTTTAATCTTACCTGATTCTTGCAAGAATAGAACAAATGTGTCATCAAAATAGAATTTTCTTGGTTTTATATCTTCAGGAACAATCGGCATTGACATTTTTGTTGCAATTGAAGCCTCTGATTTTAGTTTTACACCTTCATTATCCATTTTAAAATCAACAGTTTCTAATGCTTGACCAATAATCATATCAGTACCTTTGATTTTATGGTTGCACAATTCGTCAAATGATTTTTGCGCATATAATGAAATATTTGGAACTTTAAATTCATCTTTAGCTAAAAATTCAGAAGGTCCGTCATATTGAACTTTTTTCATGAACATATCTGAATATAATTTATCAAAAGTTTTATCATCATCAGTTCTATACAAGTACAAAATATCATTTCCTTGAGTATAAACAGAAACTGCAAAATCTTTTGATGAATTATAGAACAATACATGTAATGTATCATCTAAAATTTTATCGCTATTTTCATCGATACCAAAATAGTCAACTTTTTTAAATGAATGAGCAAATCTTGCAGGTTTTAATTTATCAAAAGCCGTTAAGAATTTAAAATCTTTTTTCAACATTGCATATACAAGGTATTTACCTGCACCAGGAGTCCAATCAATAGAATCTAAAATATCACTTGTTTCATTAAATTTTTCTTGTATTGCTTTTTCTATTTGAGCTTTTAATTCAGGAGATGTTTCTCCATAGGTTTTGTAATAAGAATCTTCTGACAATTGATCAGCCTTGAATCTTTGTTTATTTAATTTAAAAGCTAATGGAGATTTATAATCCTCAAATTTTATAGGACCCTTAACTATTCCATCCATAAAATCATTCCATACAAGCTGAAATGTTCCTACCCACACTCTATTTTGCTGCATAGACTTTGATGACAACAAAGGCAATACATCAAGAGATTTTTCAGGTTTTGCCATTACAGCTCCTCCAGCAAGCATTAAAACTGCTAATAAAGCTAATAACTTTTTCATTCTTTCTCCTTATTATATGTCGTAACTTCCGATTTTATATTCAAAAATCGTAAAAAACTTTTAAAGAAACCTTTTGTATTATTTTCATGCGGAATATTAGCACAAGCATAATATTTTTCATAGTTATTTATAATATTTTCCGGCAGATTTTCACCACGTTCAAGAACTTGTGCTATAAATTCAAGATAATCATCTTGTTCTTCACGATACAATTCATCTCTTTTGCGTAAGTCCTCATCAGCTTCAAAATGAACTAATGCATGATAAGCCGCGTGAATACTTTTATCTTGGGTATCACGCGGAAATCTTAAAATAGCTTCTCTTACACACATACGAGAAATTAATACCTGTCGAATTAGTTCTGAAACTAATACTCTATCTTTTAAATAATCCATAATATTATACTAAAACATTTTGAGTATTTTTTTCAACAAATTTTATCAATTCAACATAATTACCGTTAAAGAATTGTTCAGCAACAGTTTTTACAGCATCCATAGCCATTTCATTTCTATTCATTGTTGCTTTATAATAGAATTTTTTCCCAACTTTATAACGAACTAAAACTGATTTTACAGTAAGTCTATCCATTACAGTTTTTATAGTTGTATATGCTCTTTCAATACCATTAAGTGCTAATTCGTCTACAATGTCTTGAATGGAAATATCTCTATCTTCATCATTGGCTGTCAAATTCCAAAATGAATTCAAAATATCAATTTCCAATTTTCCGCACACCATATATTCCTCTACTTTCTTTCTACTACGTATTACTATCATTGTAACATAAAATATTTTTATTTCAACAGCTTAATAATAAAAAGTTACAATTACTGAATATCAAGAAGATCCTCTTCTTTTTTAAAGTTTGTTTTTTGTCTTCTTAATTTTAAATTTTTCTTTTTTGTTCTTTCTGGAACTTTTCTATATGCATTATCCAAAGATATCTTTGTCAATGCAGTACCTTTTCTTCTGTCATAAAAAGTTAGCCAAAAACTTCTGTTTATATTATCAACAGAAAAAGATACCTGACCTGCAAACTTATCCCCCGGTCTTATTTGTTTAAACATTAATTTTGTATCCCCAAAAATTGATGGTCTGAATACTGAATTGTAATCATTAACTAAAGCCATATCCAAGCCTGAAAAAGTTTTATCAGACATATTTGAAATCATAATTGTCAAAGTAAGAGTATTTACTTCGCCAAAAGGGTCTTTTTCATGTTTTATGTTACTTATATGAATATCTAAACCCGGATAAAACATTTCATGCTGCATTAGAGCAGATTCTTTATACACTGGTAATGGCACAGTTGTATTAATCTTAACCCTTATTTCATCTCCAGGAGCAATCAATACATCATGACCTTTTCTTATCAAAGCCATACCAAGACCAATTGCACCTCCCACTGCAGCACCACCGGCGACTGTGTAACCTTGAGAAGCAATTGCTGCCTCAAGACCAAGCCAATTCAAAGCCATAAAACCTCCAACTGCGCCACCAGCTAGAGTATATCCAACATCTTGTACAACAATTTTTGATGCTTCTGCGACAGGATGTAATTTTGTTGACATTTTCCCTTCTATCGGGATTTCCCTACCATCAGGTGTTATTAAATAATCGAAATCCAATGCAATCCATCCTTGACGACCTAAACGTTTTGGATCACCTGTCTGAGAAATTCGACCATGAGCAATTGTTCCTTTTGGAATAATTACCCCTTTATCACCTTTTACCTCATCAGTTACTTCTGCAAAAAATTCATCACCTTCGATATTTATATTGCTATCAAGCACTTGAGATACAGTCATGTTTATAACATCTTTTCTTTCTAAATGCTCAACCTGACCTGTGAATAATTCTTTTTGCAATTGTTGTTCATATACGTCAGATTTTTCAGCATGACCTTCCAAAACTTCTGCAAATACAGAAGAACTTGAAAATACAAAAGATATCAATATTAGTAATGAGATAAATCTTTTCATACCCTAATTATATAACAGTTTATTTATAAATTCAAAAAATTAAAATATTTACGAAACTTTATGTTTTATTTTATAAAAATATGGGCATAATAGTTTTGTGCATATTATTAGGGAGGAAGCTGAATGCGTTGGTATGACATTGAACCAGATGTTTGTATGGCAATTAGTATGATTGAATGTGCAGAAAAAAAAGCACAAGTTCAATATGCTGAATATATTATTAAACTCGTAAAAGAAAAAGATACAGAAATGAGTTACATTAAAAATACAACAATTAATAATATGGAAAGAAAATATCAAAGATGGTATGACAAAAATGAAACAATATCCACTGCTTTCTCATACTTAAAAGGAACAACCAAAACTATTCAAAAAGAAGTATCATTATCTGTACTAGCATTAATGAAATCGGCAGTAGCATAAAGGGCTTGACTTTATAAAAAAAAATTTGTAATATTAACGTATGAAAAAACGTTGGTATGATATTGATCCTACTGTTAGCAGAGCTGTTGCAGAACTAGAAAAAGCTGAAGAATATATTCAGGTTCGTTGTGCTGACTATATTATTGATAGATTGAAAGATATTGACTTCAATATTGAAATGTCTCTTGACGATCAATATAATTACATTATGCGCAGATGGTATGATAAAAATATTAAAGTATCACACGCAATGGAATACCTAAAAAATTGTCCTATTGATATTAGAAAAGAACTTGCTCTTGAAATTATTGATTTTATAAAAGAATACAAAGATTACGAAAAAAATCTTAAATAACTTAATTTATTTATTATATCTATCGTAAGGTTCACTTGACCAAGTAGTATTCTCTTTTATTATTTTGGCAGGCACTCCACCTATTATTATATTTGATTTATCAAAAGACTTTGTAACATAAGATTTTGATGCAACTATAGTATCATCAGCTAAAGATACTCCTTTTGCAATTGTTACATCCTCACAAATCCAACAATGGTTTCCAATATTTATACTACTTGGTGGATTTATAGCTTTTGCCGTCTGAGAATCAATAACTGTATGAAAATCAGTTGTCCAAATTTTTACATTAGAAGCAATTAAACAATCATTTCCTATATTTACAGAAAGATTCTTATTTTCCTTTATAATTATTCCTGCACCTCTAATGCTTGCATGATTTCCAATATTTAAAGATGCATTATCAGACAAAACAGAAAAAAACGAATTAAAAATTCTATGCTCAGATGAGCCTATTGTAATATTTACATTATCACCACATTCAATAATAGTATTAGAAAATTTTGGACAAGGTGAATATATTTTTATAGTAGCATTAGCTCCTTTAAATTTTACATTTAATCCTTTAATTCTTTTTTTTACCTGTGTTCCTTTTTCATTTATAACTATTATTCTATTGTTTTTTAATGAAAAAATATTTCGAAAACGAATTTCAATACCAAAAAATGTTATTTTATAAGAATGTGGCATACTACCAGCTTTAATTAAACCCACTATTATATTCCTTATTTAATTTAAACATATCAAAAAATATTTTTTAATTATATTAACCATATGTCTATTTCTCGAACGCGATAAGAAAAAGCATAAAAAAATCTTTTTCTATAACTACTTAAATTAATTTTTTATTTATTAAAGCATTAATTAACACAAACAATTCTTCTGCAATCCTCTGCATGCCATATTCTCCAGGGTGCATACCAAGTGCAACTTCTGAAAATTTCTTTTTATAATCAGCACGAGTTTTCTTATCATAAGCAAATAAATTTGAAATATCAACATAAAATGAATTTGTATCTAAAGCAGCCTTCTCGTTTAATTTATTTTTTCTACGTTGTCCCCAATAAGGAGAAGTAACTATTTTAATATTATCATTACCAAAATAATTTATTAATTTTACTAATTGTTTAAAATATAATTCATCATTTTCACGCTTATAATTTTCACCTAATTGAAAAATAATAATATCAGGTTTGTATTCTACTAGAGGCTTTAAAATATTATAATCATAATTACTATAATGTCTTTCAAAATTAGCTAAATTATATACCCTCGCTCTAACCAACCTGTTATTTTGTTTAATAGAAATCTTTCGAATCAATACATTGACATAATCATCTTTTATATTCGAAACAATAACACCACTCGAAATAGAATTGCCTAAAACTAATAACTTTAATTCTTCTTTTTGATTTTTAGGCTCACCAAAACTATATTCAGCTTTATATTCAAAATCTGTATTAAATTCATTTTTTACGACATTTTGAGCTTTTGTTAAATTATCATTATTTTTATCAATAATGCCTAAAGTTAGAAAAGCTACCAAAATAAGGCCTAAAATAGATATTAATATATACTTAAATAACGCCATCACAATTCCTTATACTTAAATTCTATACTCACACTATTTTATAAAAAAGAAAGAAAATATATATATTATCCATTAAAATTATTTTCTTGTTCAAGATTATTCTATAGTAGAAATAATTTGTTCATAATATTTTTTATCTTTACAAGGCTTTAAACTTGTCATATGTCTTTCTTCATTAAAAACAATTTTACCTTCTACATGCACAAATTTAGAAGCTTTCCTCAAAAATGCTTCATATGCGGTATCAAAATGACCTATATCTAAAGCTCTGTAACCATTATTTGTCAAATCTTCTGCTAGAACAGTAGCTGTTGGACCAAGTGCCATGATAAATAAACTATCCTTTGGCATTTTTAAGCATTCTTTTAATATCTCGTCATATTTAGAAAAAGCATCTTTTATAGGGCATACAATTCTTTTAACAGACAATGCTTCGTCCAATAAATCATTCCCAATTCCTAATCTGGTACCTGCACCTTCAACAATAACAACCGGCTTATTACACCACAATGACTTCATTTTATTATAATAGTCTCGACCCTGTTCCTCTGACACAAAAATCAATTGACGAGTTACATTTGTATCAATATAAGTTTTAGAAAAATCCAAATATTTATAAAGAGTCTCTCTACAAGTAACCATAACTTTACGCATATAATCGGTTTCACAATAACCAAATGCATCAGTTATTCCTACTAAAATATTATCATTTTGATTTTTTATAATATTTTTCAATCTTTCAGCCAACACAGGATCGTATTTCTGAAAACTTATATTTTCCCCCATAATTAATTTAAACTCACCATCCCCACATCTTGCCATTGATTTTTCTCCAGAAATCAATGTATAAAGGGCATCATGAGCATTCAAAACTTGAGGTAATCTCACAGATTTTAAAGTTCGCGGATCTGCAAGTTCATATAACAAATTATCAAGTTTCTCTTTATATATTTCATTTTTATCTTGAATACGAAACTTCATTTTTAACCCAAACAAATTTAACTCATACCTTCCAGTAGACTTAGTTCTTTTTAAATAAAACATTATTTTCCCTCTCACTTTATAGTAAATTTTGCAATGAAAGCTATTGAACTTCAAGATTAATGAATAAATTGTAATATTTACTTAATATTTAGCCATGCCTGACAATATTATAGTTAAATAAAGATATGAGTGACGAAATTAACAAAAAAGTTATAGATATATTTTCGAAGCATAATAAAAATATTTCAACTGAGACCAAAGAAAAAATAAAATATTATGCAGGATTTAGTTATGTTAGAATAGATAAAGATCACAATGGTAATAAATTTAATTCGGAACATTTAATTAAATATGCAGAAAAGTGTCATTACATTGTAAGAGTAATGAGAGAATACAAAGGAGAAACTGTTTTATATAATTATGATGTTCCCAACAATGCTCTTTTTAAATTTATGAAATCATTTGAAGAAAATACACTTGATGGTACAATTATTGAAATAGACAAATATTTTCCAGAGGATTTAGCATAATAAAATGAATTGTTTTTTTAGAGAAAATCACGAAGCCTTATATAGATGCAACAAACCATACCAATACGTAGGAGGCGAATTCCTATCATATAATAAAGATTTTGACAATGCGAAAGTAAGATTTGCATTTGCATTCCCTGATAAATATGAAATAGGGATTAGCAATTTAGGTCTTAGAGTTTTATATGATTTAGTTAATAAACAGCCAAACTATATTGCTGATAGAGTATATGCCCCTGAATCAGATTTTCAACCTGAAATATTATATGCACTGGAAAGTAAAAAACACATAAAAGATTTTGATGCAATAGGTTTTTCTTTACAATATGAAATGGCATATCCAACTGTTTTAAAAATGCTTGATATGGCAAAAATACCATACAGAAATGATATGCGAAAAGACTCAGATCCTATAATTATCGCAGGAGGTCCTTGTGCTTTCAACCCATTACCTGTAGCTGAATTTATTGACGTCTTTATGATAGGTGATGGGGAAGACGGCATAATAGAAGTTTGTGAAATTTTAGAAAAAACAAAAGGACTTCCAAGACAAGAAAGGATTAAAGCACTTTGTGAAGGTGAAAATTCAGGTCGCTGGTCATTACTAACAGGTGGAACTGTTACAAAAAGAATTTCACAATTAAAATACGAAACAGCTCTAAAATCTTATCCAATACCATTTTCAACCTCAGTACAAGATAGAGCTGTTGTTGAAATTAGACGAGGCTGTGGCAGAATGTGCCGTTTCTGTCAACCGGGACATGTCACATTACCAATAAGAGAAAGATCTGCAGAAGACATTATCAAAATAGCAAAAGAACTTGTTAAAAATACAGGTTATGATGAATATTCTCTTCTTTCTCTATCATCTAATGATTATAAAAACATTAATGAAGTAATAAAAGAACTCGCTGTTGACTTTAATGAAAAGAAAATTTCTGTATCACTGCCAAGTCAAAGAATTGACGGATTTAATCTTGAGCTTGCAAATCTTGTACAAAGTGTAAGGAAATCAACTATGACACTTGCTCCTGAAGCAGGCAGCCAAAGATTACGTGATAAAATCAAGAAAAACATTTCTGAAGAACAAATTTTAAATGCAGTTCTTACATTATACGAAAACGGCTGGTCTAAACTTAAGTTTTACTTTATCTGCGGGCTTCCAACAGAAACTCTTGCAGATATGGACGAAATGGCTGATTTACTAAGCAAAATAAAATATCACTGCAAGCTAATTAAAAAAGAAAAAGGACTAAATCATGGTCTTGATATAACCTGCACTTTATCTATTTTTGTTCCAAAACCTTTCACACCATTCCAATGGTACGGTCAAATGAACTTAGACAAAGTAGATGAACATATCAAATATTTAAAAGAAAAAACAAAACATATTAAAGGTTTGAAAATTAACTACCACGAAGACACAATTTCTCAAATAGAAGCTGTATTAACTCGTGGAGATATTAGCTTATGCAAATACATAGAAGAATTATATAAAAAAGGCTGCTATCTAGATGCTTGGGGAGAATATTTTAATAAAGACATCTGGCATGAAACAGCAAAAGAACTTGGGATTAATCTTGCAGAACTTGCTCAAAAGCAATATTCTACAGAAGAAAAGCTTCCTTGGGATTTTATAAACATAGGCGTTGATAAGGAATGGTTAATCAAAGAATATAATGATTCAAATACAAAGCCAACCTGCGAAAAAGGCTGTGTAAATTGTGGAGTCTGCAAAAATCTTAAAACAAGAAAAATTCTTGCAGAACCCTTCAAAGCTAGTGAAAAAGCTCAAAATTTAAAAATCGAAATAAAAGATCCTAAAACTTGCCAAGGTTATGACAGAGAAATCTATAAATATAGAATTAAATTAACCAAAACAGGAATATTAAAATATTTCTCTCATCTTGATTGGCAAAATACATTTTTCAAATCACTTTCAAGAACAGATTTAGATATAGTATATTCTCTAGGCTACAACCCATCTATGAAAGTATCAATGGGAATTGCTCTGCCACTATTTGCTGAAAGCGAATGCGAACTTGTAGATATCGAATTGTTTGATAATCTTTCACCAGAAGAACTCAAACTAAAGTTAGAGAAAGTCTTACCAGAACAATCAAAAATTATAAGTATTGTTAAAATAGAAAAAAATGCCCCAGCATTTGATATGACCGCACAATGGGCTGAATATAAAATAGATATTTTTAACAAATCACTTTACGATTTTGAAACTTTAAGATATAATACAGACAAAGTTTTATCTTCTGAAGAAATTTTTATCGAGAAGAAAAACAAAAAAGGTTTAATCAAAAAAACAGACGTTAAACAATCTATTAATTCATACAGATATGAAAATAATAGTCTGTACATAGTACTAAAAACCGGTCAATCCGCAATTAATAAAGAAGATGGAACAGTTGAAAGCGGAATTCCCGCACTGAGAGCAGATGTCCTAATGAATTTAATTGCACCCGATGTAACATTTGATATCAAACGTACACGGTTCTTTGACAGAGATTTAAAAGAATTATAGAAAAGGATTTTTATTTATGGCAAACGACAGACACAACAAAAACGGGCAGCAAAATGGAAACGTTGAAAAGAAAATCATTATTGCAGAACGTGATAATATTGCTGCGGTATTAGAAAACGGAAAAGTAACCGACTTTTTTATTTCAAGAGGCGAAGTAATCTTAGGAGATGTTTATCTTGCAACAGTAGATAACATTTTACCAAGTATTGATGCAGCATTTGTAAACGTAGGTTTCGATAAAATGGGCTTTTTACACGCACAAGATGTTATGGGTAAAGGCTCATTAAAAGATAAATTATCACCAAAACAAAAACTTATCGTTCAAGTTGTAAAAGAACCAACTGGACATAAAGGTCCAAGAGTAACCACAGAAATAAGCCTACCTGGTAGATTTTTGGTATTAATGCCAAATGAACCAGGTATAAGCATAAGTAAAAAAATCGAAAATTCAAAAGAAAGAGCTAGACTAAAATCAGTAGTAAGCCTTATCAAACCTGTAGGAGTAGGTGTAATTATCAGAACAGAAGCAGAAGGACAATCTGAAGCAGATATTCAAGAAGACTTAGAAATCTTACTTGAAAAATGGAACAACATTATTACTGCAGCAGAAACAATGACTCCTCCAAATCTTTTATACAGAGATCAAGATTTACTATATAGAACAATAAGAGAAGCTTGCACTGAAGATGTAAAAGAAATTGTTGTAGATACTGCTTTTGCGATGCAAAGAGTTCAAAATATTTTGCAAAACTGGCATATGAACAAAAATGTTCAAGTAACTCTATACAAAGGAACAGAACCTTTATTGATTGCAACTGATATTCATAAAGAAATAAAAGCTGCATTAAACGTAAAAGTTAATATGCCATCAGGCGGATATTTATTTATCCAACAAACAGAAGCTCTAACAGTAATCGATGTTAACAGCGGCAAATTTACAAGTTCATCTACTCAAGATGAAACAATTTTAAAAACAAACATAGAAGCTGTACATGAAATTGCAAGACAATTAAGATTAAGAAATATCGGCGGAATGATTATCGTAGACTTTATTGATATGATGTCAAGAGCCGACAAACTTGCAATGTTAGAAGAATTAGAAATAGCACTTGAACCTGATAAAGCAAAACCTCAAGTTGGTCAAATTTCAGATTTAGGATTGGTTGAATTAACAAGACATAGACAAGGACAATCTCTTTCTGAAATATTTACAAGAAAATGTCCACACTGTCAAGGAACAGGTTACTTTATGAATGAATTCAATTTCTCAACTCCAACTGCAGAAGGCGAATACAGAGCTAAAGCTGCAAAAATGAAGTTACCTGTAAACAACTTTAAAAAGAATAAAAATAACAACAAAAATCAAAGTCAACCAGCTCCGCAACAAGAACCTCAAGTAGAAGAAATTCAAGAAATACAACAACCTGAAATTGAAGTAGAAAATCCTTCTACTGTTGCTTCTCAAGAAACAGAAAAACGAGAAAATAAGAAAAAACGCGGTGGAAGAAAAAATAAGTTTGAGAAAAAAGCTCAAGAGCAACAAGAAATAATTGTTGAACAAACTATTGAAACTGCTGATACTGTTCTTAAACCAAATGAAGAAATCAAACCAATAATTGAGCCAGATGCTTCAGAAAAAACAGAACCAGCAGAAAAAGAAGAACCTAAAGTAGAAATTGAAACAGAACCAGAAAAAACTAATGAAACTTCTGAAACTCAAGCAGAAACAACAGAAACAGAAATTAAAAAGACTCGCAGACCAAATAGAGGAACATCAAAAACAAGAAAACCTCGAACTAAAAAAACTAAAGCAACAAAAGAGGAAAAAGTTGAAGAATAAAATAATAAACACAATTTTTACTTTTATATTTTTAACAGCAAATGCGGGATTGTGTGAACAAACCCGCTCTGCTGTTATGCACAATGCAATAATTAAATTTGGTCTTGCAATGGGTGGGGTTGCATTATCTTCAATAATTATTTTTGTAGGTCTTACTATATACAATAAATTTTTCGTTTCCCAGACCAGACCTCATTCTCTTGAAGAAGAAATCTTAAAAACACCCAAAACAACTGAAGATGCCATAAAATTTTTTATAAATAAAAACAAACTAAATTAAGAGGTTTTCTGGATGAAAAGAAACGGTTTTGGAGCTATTAGTCTACTTTTAGGGCTAGTAATTACAGCGATAATATTTTTAATAGGTATAAACACATTTAAAGGTGTTTCATCAATAAAAATGAAAGATTCATCAATTGATAGTCAAAGTGTTCAAGAACATGTAGACCAAACTGTAAACGAAATTGAACAAATGCGCCAACAAACAATTGATTACAATAAACAAATGGAACAAAATGACTACTAATTAAAAAGACATTTATTTTTTATCCATATTATTTACTAATTCTTTCAATTTTGATCTTAACGTTAAATTTTCCTCTTTAGAAAGTTTCCCTTTTATTGCGTGAGGATATTTAGCTTCAATAATATTCCCTTTTTGATCAACATCATAATCATAACCAAATGCGTACAGATCTTTCTTAGCATTATCCAGAGAAACTGTACTTATTTCTCCTTTAGAGTTAATTTGGAATGATAATACTAATTTTCTGTCCAGTTTAAAATCATCATTAGCATTTCTTTTACGATACAAATGATAACATTGACCATATTGCATTTTAGATTTTTCTAACCTTAAAGTTTTATCATTTTCTAAAACATCTATTGTTTTAATTAACGTATTTTCAGCATCACTACGAACTTTAGTCGGATTTTCGGATTTTAATATCTCATTTGGAAGATATATTTTTTGTCCAACTTTAAGCCCATTCATTTTTTCAACAGTATCTAATTTATTTAATTTAGCAATAAGTAACATGTAATTTGCAGTTTTGGCGTTTGAGGCATTTTGATCATTCAAACATTTTTTAGCTAAAGACCACAAACTATCACCTTTTTTCAAAGAGTATTCTTCTTTTTCTTTTACATCTGGCAACTTTGCCATTAAAGCATTAATATATGCTTGTTCATTTGATACAGAATTAATCATAATATCCCCTTTTCAAATTTCCCCATATATTTATAAAAAAAATATATTATTGAAATTGATAAAATGACTATACTTTTGTTAAAATTTGTGAATTTTTTATTATTTCATTTTGATAAATAGCATCTAATATTTCTTTAATAATTTGATTATATGGAGTTTGAATATTATGTTTCAAACCTAATTCAATTACCGTACCTGCAAACATATCGACTTCTGTTTTTCTTCCAGCTTCAACATCTTGCAACATTGAAGTTTTTCCCTCAGAAATCATTTTATGTAAATGAGCTATCGTCTCATCTATCATAATATCAGTATTTTTAACACCTTCAGCTTTTGCTATTTTTTGAACTTCTTTCATAATATTAATAGCAAAATCCATGCATTTTTCATTCGCTAGCATCTCGCCAAATGTTAATCTCAAAATTGCAGTACTTTGATTTGCTGAAACATTTAACATATATTTTAACCAAAGAGAATGCATTATATCTTCAGGAATTTTATAATTTATTCCAACTGAATCAAAATATTTTTTAACTCTTTGAACATTTTCAATATCTGCAGTATTTTCAGAGCCATATACAATAGTATTCACATCATCATGAATAACATTTCTACCAGTTCTAACTGCACTATGACCTATGAAATATGAATATAAAAGTTTTTCTCTGCCATAAGTTTCTGCAATAATTTTTTCACTCGTAACACCGTTTAGTAATGCTAAAATTACAGTGTCAGACTGAATAAAATTTTTCATATTTTTTATTACATCAGACAAACCATCATATTTTGTAGCAATAATGACTAAATCAGCTTTAAAACCATTATCATTTGGCAATATATAGTTGAAATGCAACTCATTACCATTAAAAATTATCGGATTGCTTGAATACCTTTCAAACCTTTCCTCATCTACAAGAACCCTCAAGCTATCGGGGTTGAATTTTTGAATTTTATCGGCGTAAATACTGCCAATTGCTCCTAGTCCACAAATTAAAACGTTTTTGATATCTCTCATAACTTTATTTTAGCACGCAAAATAAAAAAAATTTTCTTTCTTTATAAATATTTAATCGACTTTTGTTAAAAATTGTACACATGGCTAATAAATTAAAGCAATTCATTGCAATAAAAATACTTTATTAATATGTAGTAGTGTAATTTATAGTGTAGTATTGCTAATGGGATTGGAAATACCTAGAGCGCTAAGTGTGGGCGCAATTCAACCGAATATTTACATAGGTCGAAACAACTATAATATAGGTTTTGGCAATCAACTTAATGCGGACAAATTTGAAAATAATTCAATTGATCGCTACACTTCTGAAAATGCCATAAAAAAAATGATTAGCGTCAACCCAAAAATAAAAAAAATAGTTAAAGATTTTAATCCAAACTTAGAATTAAATATTACCGGATGGAATCAATTAAAAAATAATCATCTTAAAGATGTTCAAAACATCGCAAAAGGGATAACTGAAAACTTACCATTTTCTCTAAAAAGCAGGGTAGATGAAAATGCAGTTGAAAAAGCTGCATACTTACACGATCTTGGCAAAGTTCTCATTCCAAAAGAAATTTTAGATAAACCTGCAAAACTAAATCCTGAAGAAACTAAAATAATGCATACACATTCAGAACTCAGTTATGAATTATTAAAAACAACAGATTTAGATGAAAAAACTCTTAAACTAATTAGAAATCACCACCAAAATGCGAAAAAAACAGGTTACCCTTGGGTTGGGAATGATTTTAATGCTGACCTAAATTTACAAATTGTTTCAATTGCAGATAAATATTCAGCACTAACAGAAACAAGACCGTATAAAAAATCAATCACCCCAAAACAAGCTCTCACAATAATTTATCAAGACGTAAAAGATGAAAAGCTTCATCCTTTTGTATTTAAAGCTCTTGTTAACTATTCTAAAGAAAATGAATATGCCAAAATTTCTTAACCTAAAAAACCTTTTAAAATCTTATAAACATCAAGTAATTTTTCTTTATTTTGCTTAATTAATATTTCTAATTCTTTTTCAATATCATTTGGATTTTGGGGATAATACTCAAAATCAAATAATTGCTTTGGTGTAACATTTAATACCTTACATAATCTATCCAATGTGTCAGCAGTCACAAAGTTAGTTCCGCACTCAATAAAAGAAAGTGAACGACAATTAAAATCAATTTTTTCTGACAATTCTTCTTGAGTTAAGCCACGCAATTCTCTATAATATTTAATTTTTTTCCCGAGTTTATTTTTTATTTCGCTCATATATAACCTAAATTTTATTTTCAGTTACTTTAAGTTATAATTAAACGTATTGAAAGTTACTATATAGTATGTTATAATTATTATGAATAATATTTAGGAGGGCATACTTTTGAAAAAAGCATTTACATTAGCAGAAGTTTTAATTACTCTTGGAATTATAGGAGTAATAGCATCTCTCACAATACCTGCATTAATTAATAAAACAAACAAAAGAGAACTTGAAACAGCATTCAAAAAACAATATTCAACACTTCAACAAGCTGTTATGATGATAAAAACTGAGGATTCTCTTGATTTAGATTATGAAAATTATGGTTCAGACTTCAGTAAAAGACTTGCAGCTCAATACAAATCAACTAAAGACTGCGGTACAATAAAATTTAATACTGGATGTATATTGAAAAATGAAGATAATAGTTTTACTTATTATAAAACATTCAACGGGAACACGTTAATGACAACCTGTATTGATGATGGAGGTTTTATAACCCCAGATGGCATTTTATTACTTATTGAACAAGGAAATCAAGCTAAAAACATAACCGGTTATCTTGTTTCTATAGATGTAAATGGGTATATAAAAAAGCCCAATAAAATGGGATATGATCTATTCATGTTCCAAATAACAAAAGATGGCAGAGTGTTGCCAATGGGTGCAAATGATACATATTGGGGGACAAAGACTTATAGAGAAAGCTTCTGCAACAAAAACTCAACATCAGATCAAAATGGTTTTACATGCGCCTACTATGCTTTAACAGATAATGATTATTTTAAAAATTTAAAATAATATATTTTTATGCTAAAATTAAAAAGTAATGAATTTAGATACAGCAATAGATACATTTTTATCTCCAATAGCCGATAAAATTTCAGGGATAATATTTTGTTCAGTTACAATTCATGGTGTAAAGATTGAATTTCTTGTTGCCTTGTTAATGATAGCTGCGTTCTATTTTACGATTAGAACAAGATTTATTGGTATCTGGGGATTTAAGCATGCAATACAACTAATTACTAAAAATTACGAACATAAAGAAATTAGAGTTAAAAAGAAAAAAGGAGAAGTTTCTGCTTTCCAAGCACTAACTGCGACAATTTCAGCATCTGCAGGAATAGGAAACGTTGCAGGCTCTGCTGCAGCTGTATCTATTGGTGGCCCTGGCGTAATTTTTTGGATGATTTTAGCAGGATTTTTCTCAATGGCTCTAAAATTTGCAGAAGTTCTATTAGGGTTAAAATTCAGAAAAGTAAACCCAGATGGCACAATCGCAGGCGGTCCAATGTACTATATTGAAGGAGCCTTAAAAAACAATAAATATATAGGAAAATTTGCTCCCCACTTATCAAAAATATATGCAATTTGCTGTATTTTTGCAATGATTGGTGGTTGGAATTTATTCCAGATTAACGCAATGACAACTCAAATTACTGAAGTAACAGGCGGAAATAAAAGTTTCTTTGCAAATCAAAGTTGGCTTTTAGGTTTAATTGTAGCTGTTATTACTTACTTTACAATTATAGGCGGCATTAAAGCAATTGGAAAATTTACCTCTAAAGTAACTCCAGTAATGTGCACATTATATGTTTTAACAGCATTTGCTGTGTGTATTTATAACATTGGACATGTTCCTCATACATTTGCATTAATTTTAAAAGAAGCGTTTCATCCAAAAGCATTAGCAGGCGGTTGGATGATGTGCATGCTATGGGGATTTAGACGAGCAATGTTTGCAAACGAGTCAGGACTTGGAACTGCACCTATTGCATTTTCTGCAGTTAAAACAAATAACCCTGTTGCACAAGCATTTATTGCAATGTTACAACCGTTTGTAGATACAGTGATAGTTGGCTCTGCAACAGCATTTGTCATAGTTGTATCTGGAGAATACTTACATACATCAGGAATTGCAGGAATAGAATTAACATCAAAAGCATTTGGAAGTGTATGTCCGTTTTTCCCTATTTTGTTAACTTTTATGGCAAGTTGTTTTGTACTGTCCACAATGCTTTGCGGGTCATATTACGGAATCAAAGCTTGGAATTATTTATTTGGTGATACAAAATTGACAACAAGAACTTTTCAGGTTATATATTGTATATTCATAATTATCGGCTCTGCCATGAATTTTAAAAGTATAATTAATCTATCTGATGCATTTACTTTATTCTTGGCTGTGCCAAACTTAATAGCAGTATTCATGTTATCTGATATAATCATGAAAGAACTAAAAAGATATTGCAAAAAATATAACGTAGGTTTATTTAAAAATAACGAGGAGAGAGAGAATGATGAAGAAAGATTGTCTGGAGATAGTAAGATCAAAGTGTGAAAGCTGTACAGCATGTGCACTTGGAAAAACAAGAAATAACATTGTTTTTTCTGACGGAAATCCTTCAACAGCAAAAATTGTACTAATCGGAGAAGCTCCGGGAGAAATGGAAGACGAAACAGGTAGACCATTTGTAGGTCGTGCCGGACAACTTTTAAATGATTTCCTAGCAGAAGCAGGAATCTCTCGCGATGAAGATGTGTATATTATCAACACAGTAAAATGCAGACCTCCAGAAAATAGAGTTCCAACAGAACAAGAACAATCAGCTTGCAGAAAATTCTTAAATGCTCAAATTGATATTATCAATCCTAGAGCTATTGTTCTATGTGGAGCTACAGCATTAAAATCTTTCGTTGAATTAGATAAAAAACAGACAATCTCTAAAGTTAGAGGTCAATGGATGACAATAAATGTAGATGGAAAAGATTATAGAGCTATAACTATTTTCCACCCATCATATTTGTTAAGAAACGGTTCAATGGCAGAAGGTTCTCCAAGAAGATTAATGCAACAAGATTTAGCTAATATTAAAAATGAAATTCTTGCAGATGTTGATCATTCTATGGACAACAACGAAGTTGTTTATATGGAACCAAAAGAAATTGCAATGGTTTAATTTTCTAAATAAAAAAAATGCCTCCTCATTTGAGGAGGTATTTTTTATGCCTTTTTATCTACAATTTTTTCTGCTGGAGCAAGCCCCGGTTCCAAATCAGAACCTGTTACAAGTTTTCTAAAAGCGAATTGAGCTTTTGGTAAAACATATGCCAATAAGAAACTACTCAATGCTACATTTGTTATAATATTTGCCGATTTTGCAAATTTAGCTTTCTTTATATATGAATCAACATTTTCTGATTTTAACAGTTTTTGAGAGAATAAATCAATATCATTCCTGAAATTCCCTAATTTTTTCAAATCAACATATTCCCTAGGATCTCTAATACCATTTTCAAGCATTTTTATTTTTTCAAATTTTTTAGCATATTTAATAAAATAAGTATCTTTATTTTGAATATTATCAACAAAATCTAATAAATCTTTTGCAGAATCAGATTTTGGTAATTGAAGTTTTCCTTCCTTAATTTGATTCATAAAATCTTTATCAGCTAACATAACTGGATCTAATGAAATTCCAGAAATTTTATTTAATCCTTTTTCAATCCACTTTGGAGCAACAAAATTTAAAAACATCATACCTGCCATTTTAAATGACAAATCATAACGTTCATTTTTATTCCTTGCAGTAGCTATACGTCCAACAGCATAACCACCATCTGTAACAGCCATCTTATCTTGAGCTGAAAAATTAGCGGCTTTAGTTATCCAACTTCCTGTAAAATTAACATCTTTTGATTTATAAAATCTGTCTTTTTGTAAAAAACTAACTTGAGCGTTATTTTTTAAACTTTGCGCTTCTTTTTCCCTTAAATTTTGAATTTTCTTTGCTGATGATGCAAATATCAATTTAGGTAAGATAAATCCCATAAACAAAACAGGAATAGTCGTCGAAGCTATAAATTTACCGGCTAAAAGTTTTTCGAACAATTTTTTATTTTCTTTTGCTTTCACCAAATCTTTAACAGCATCTGGCGCTAAGTCTTTAAATTTATTTATATTATAATCAATCCCCTGAATACCTTGTTCTTCTTTAAACAATTTCAAATTCACATCAGGGTTAAGTCCTCTAGCCTTAATATATTTATTCGCAATCCAACCAACAAAAGGAATTCCACCAAGCCATACAGCAGATGTTGCATATTCATCTAGGAAACGTTCTCTTGCTGCAAGATAGGCAATACCTTTTGACTCTTTTTTATTTTGATTATAAGTAAGAGCGATTTTTGTTGGCACTTCTATACCACAATCACGAACGATTAAAGGGTATACACTGCTATTATTACCTATTGCTGAAATTATATTTGATATAGTCATATTCTTAAAATCTCCAATTCTTTTACAAAATGAGCAGCAAGCTCAAAAAAATAATCTTCCAAACGCTTTAATCTGGGCTCCTTGAAAGACTATTTTTTAGAATTGAATTTTATTTTATTCTTTAAAAGCGCAAACCATCAATTCATAGCCTTCCAAGGTCGCTATGATGATGAATATGATGTAATTTTAAAGAATTAATTTTTTGCATAAATTTCCTTTATGTGATACATACTAACTTAAAAAATAAAAATTTACAAGACTACTTTTTTCGAGCTTCAAGATTTCTATAAAAGTCAGGCCAAAAACCTTCTGCATTATCAAACTTTTTATTTAACATTTCTTGAGTGGCTTGTCTTTTTTCGAAAATCTCTTTTCTTACCCCTTCAGTTTCCTTATATGTTTTAGAATAATCTACCGATAATTCTTCATTCGCTTTTTGTAAATCCTTTAAATCTATATTTTTAAAGGCTTCTGAAATATTATTTCCAGAAGATTTAACAACCTTTGGTTTTACATTTTCTAGACCAGGAATAAATCTAACAGTATCCACTGCAGTTAAAATAAATTCTGCAACCTTTTCTTTTGCATTATATATAGCATCAGAAAGAACAAACGGATTTTTATTAGTCCTAGAAACATCATCAAGTTTTTTAAATATATCTGCTTGATATTTATTATCAGGAACTATTTTTTTATACAAAGTTGAATTTATACCACCTGTGAAAGTATTTGAATAATTTGAACTACCTATACTGTTAACTTGCATTATAATACTCCTTTTTTGTTTCATTATTGAAAAAATACCTGAATAATCTTTTTTGCTAATATTTTAAAGATTATTAAAAAAAGTTTTTATTTCTTCTTGTTTTTTCAAATCATTAATATTAATCAAAATCGTTTTATCCTTAGAAGTCTGTCCTTTAAGAATTTCAAATGAAGATTTCGGAACTTTAAATAACTTTGATAAATATTCAACAAGAGCTTTATTAGCCTTGCCATCAATAGGTTGAGCTGTTATCTTAATCTTTAAATTATCATCTGTTTTTATAATTTCATTTTTTGATGCATTTGGAGATATTCTCAAATTTAAAATTAATCCATCATTTGTTTCTCTAAGCATTTTTATAATCCTTATGAATGAAATTGTTTTATTCTACTTGAAAAATTCAAATAAAATCTGTATTATGATTATATCATGAGCGAAAAACCACTTTTTGACGATATAAAAAAAATATTAATTGAACAAAACAGAGAACCTGAAGAAATCGAACAGATTGAAAAAGCCTATCTATTTGCAAAAAGATTACATGAAGGTCAATACAGAATTTCAGAAGAACCATATATTATACATCCTGTAGAAGTTGCAAAAATTTTAGTCGGGTTAAAAGTTGATTCTCATACTCTACAAGCAGCATTCTTGCACGACATCTTAGAAGATACAGATACAAAACCGGAAGAAATTGAAAAATTATTTGGGAAAGATGTCTTAACTCTTGTTCAAGGGGTTACTAAACTTGGAAAACTACAATTCAAATCAAAAGAAGAACGTCAGGCTGAAAATTTTAGACGATTGTTTATTGCAATGGCAAGTGATATTAGAATTGTCTTTTTAAAACTTGCAGACAGATTGCATAATATGCGGACTCTAAACTTTATGACAACTGCAAAACAACAAAAAATTGCAAGAGAAACTTTAGATATTTTTGCTCCTCTGGCAAACAGACTAGGGATTTATAAAATAAAAGCAGAACTGGAAGATTTATCACTAAGGTATCTTGAACCTGACAAGTATTTTGAAATTGCTCGTTTAGTATCACAAACAAAAGCTAGCAGAGAAGAAACAGTAAAAATTCTTATTGATAAAATTACAGCAGATGTAAAAAAAGCAGGTATTAACGCTCAAATCACAGGCAGAGCTAAGCATTATTACAGTATCTATAGCAAAATGAAACGATTAAATATCGCATTCCATGATCTTTATGACATAACTGCTGTTCGTGTCATTGTAGATACAGAAAAGGAATGCTACGAAGTTTTAGGGCTTATCCACTCCCAATTCAAACCAATTCCAGGTCGATTTAAAGATTACATTGCAATGCCTAAAGGTAATATGTATCAATCTTTACACACCTCTGTAATCGGACCGAGATCAAAACCTTTAGAGGTACAAATCAGAACTTGGGAAATGCATGAAGTTGCAGAATATGGTATTGCTGCTCACTGGAGATACAAAGAAAAAGGCTCTCAAAAAGCTAATAACCCTACAGATATGCAATTTTCTTGGATGAGAAAGTTAGTTGAATATGACAAAGATATGTCCTCTGCAGAAGATTATGTAAATTCTGTAAAATTAGATTTATTCTCTGATCAAGTCTTTGCATTTACACCTAACGGAGACGTATTTGATTTACCTGTGAATGCCACACCTGTAGACTTTGCATACAGGATTCACTCTGAAGTCGGAAACAAAACTGTAGGAGCATTAATCAACGGTAGAATTGCTCAACTGGACACAAAACTTCATAACGGAGATATTGTAGAAATTCTAACCTCTAAAACACCTGCTCCAAGACTTGATTGGTTAAATTTTGTAGTTACTAAACAAGCTTCATCGAAAATTAAACAATGGTTCAAGAAAAATAACAGAGAAGAACATATTGAAGTAGGAAAAGATAATCTTGAAAGAGAGCTTACAAAAGCCGTCTTTGATGACTACATGAAGTCAGGAGAATTTGATAAAGTTGCAAAACAAATGAATTATCTTTCTGCTGAAGATTTATTTGCTGCACTTGGATATGGTGAAACAACTTTAAATAAAATTATAAATAAACTTAAAAAACCTGAAGCAAAAGCCCCTGAGACAGCATTCCATGGCACAACAAGAAAGAAATCAGAAAAAGATATAATCGGTCTTGAAGGACTTATGTATTCAATTGCAAGATGCTGCTCACCAATTCCAGGCGAGCAAATTGTCGGAGTTGTTACAAGAGCAAAAGGCGTTACTGTTCATAGAATGGATTGCCAAATGTTAGAACACATTGAACCTGAAAGATTAATGGATATTCGTTGGTCTGGTGACAATGTAAATAAAACTTACAATACTACAATTAGAATTGAAACAGCTGAAAAACAAGGACTGTTAAAAGATATTATTGCTGCCGTATCAGATAACGGGACAAACATAAATTATGCAAATGTTAAATCAAAAAGCGGTAAAGTAGGGATTATAGAACTTGGAATTGAACTTGACAATATAAATACATTGAAAAAAGTTATACTAAGTATCCAAGCAATTCCTGATGTATACAGTGTAAAAAGAATTCAAACATCTTATTCAACTCCGAATTTGCCTAAACGAAATAACGGGAAACCAAGACATAATAAAAATACCAAGAAAAAAAGTTCTTAATTTTATTTAATTATAATTTGCAAAAATTAATAAATTTGCTATCTTACTTAACACTGATAAAATTGTAATATGATTAAAATTTTATTGGTATCAGATAACAAATCACAAATAGAAAAATTTCAATCAATTTTTAATAAAAACAGTTATGATTTTTCAATCATGACTGATGAGACACTTATATATGATTATATAAGTGCAGAAACTCCTGATATTATTATCATTGATGAAGAATATAAAAATATAAAAACTTTAAATAAAAAAATTAAATCAATTTGCGAAAATACAATCATAATATTCTTAATTTCTGACAATAAAGTAGACAAAGATTTAATAAAATACGCAAATGCATTTTTTACAAATGACATGTCTGAAGATTTAATTTTATCAACACTTAATATTAATTTAAGAATGAAATCTTCTTTAGATATGCTATCAAATTCAAACAAAGATCTTGCAGACAGTTTATATAGACTTAATGCACTGTACAGCACAAGTTCTCAATTTGCAGGAACTCTTGATAAATCCAAACTAATTCAATATATGATAGAAGGAATGGATAAAGCTCTCAGCTTTTCTTTGACTTGCACACTTTCATTATGTACAGAAGACAAACCGGTATTGTTAATAAATTCATTATATGAGCTTTCTGAAGAACTTATTACTGCTCTAAAATTAAGAGTAATCCTAAATTATAACTCATTATTTGAAGGTAAAACTCTACCTGTAGATATTACATTGGATAATTTAAAAGTAATTAAACAAATAAAATACCCTGCAAGCAGATTTACATTTACACTATTCCAATATGATAATATGTTTGCACCAATAAGCCTTGGAGATAACTTTTTCGGCTGCATAGAAATCTTTAAAGAAACAGCATTTACCGCAGAAGATTCAACCTGTTTCCAAACAATTGCACAACAGGTATCATTACCTTTAAAAAGTGCGACTCTATACCAAGAATTGATTGAAACAAATCATAAATTGGAAAAACTCGAAAGACTTAAATCTGAATTTATCTCAATTGTATCTCATGAATTAAGAACACCACTCACATCAATAAAAAATTCACTGGATATTCTAATGAGCGGACGATGCGGAGAAATTACACAAGCTGCAGATAAATTTTTGTCAATGGCAATGAGAAATGTGCAAAGGCTTTCAGGAATTATAAACGACTTGCTAGACTTGTCTAAAATCGAAGCAGGAAAAATGGATTTCAATTTTGCTCCTACAAATATTAATACAGTAATAGGCTATGTGAAATCAGCTCTTTCTGAAGTTGCAAAAACTAAAGGATTAAACCTGATTACCTCTGAAGCTGAAAATTTACCTGACATCACTGCAGATGCCCAAAGATTAGAACAAGTATTAACAAACCTTGTATCAAACGCTATTAAATTTACTCCTGAAAATAAAACAATTAAAATATCATCATCACTTGTAAATTCTAAAGATATAAAAATCAATGAATATTTTAAAGATTCAATAAAGCTTAAAGAAGGAGATTATATAGAGGTCTGTGTAGAAGATGAAGGCATAGGTATTGCTGAAAAAGACTTGCTACACGCATTTGATAAATTTGCCCAAATAGAAAATTCGCTATCTAGAAAAGCTGGCGGAACAGGACTAGGTCTTCCAATAGCGAAACAATTATTAGAAGCTCACCGAGGAGCAATATGGTGCGACAGTGAGCTTCATAAAGGTTCTAAATTCTATTTTGTAATCCCAATAACTACTAATCTAAATTAGTATTTTTCATTAAGAAATCTGTCATATTAATTTCATTACGACCTTGACTTGAAAGCATTTCAGCTACTTTAGGAAAAACTTCTAAATTTGCTTTCAATTTATCCACTGGAACTTTTGATTGAATAAACGGAATTTCTTCAATATAAATATTAATATCTCCTGGGACATTTTCTGCAGTGCTAAGAATTTCAGGTATCATTTTGATTTTAGCAGGATCAGAAGAACTATTTACATACCCCGCCAAAGCATTAACAAACCTTTGTTCTTTTGAAAAATCCATTGTATACCCGCCAGATAATTCATTTTCAGCAATTCCTTTAACTAAGGGTTTAGTAGCTTTCAAATGTTCTGAAAATTCAGGATGATCCAACAATTCAGTTGAAGATGCAAGAAAATATTTTGAAGCATCACTGCTTGTTTGATTAATTACTTCTTGAGTAAATTCAAGAGCTTCAGGATTTTCTTTAGATGCCTTTGGTAATTTTTCTATCCAAGCAGCAAAAACATTTTTACCGACCTGTTTTGGATCTTTCAAATTTATATTAGTATTTAACATATTTGATCTATTTGTTAATTCACAAATATCTGATACCAATCCTAAATATTTCGGATTCATTGCTTTTAAATCTGACTTAAATTTCGCTACTTCTGGATTTTTTTGAGCAAAATAATCTATATTTGCTAATAATTGTTCTGTAGTTCTTGTATCAGGAGCTTTTGTATGAGCTCCCATTATCTGCCAACCACCGAAACGAAAAACTGGTTCTTTGGATACTACATTTGAGATTTTATTAATTAATGACATTTTATCCCTTTCAAATTTTAGTACTACACAAAAATTATAAAAACTATCAAAAAAGATATTGCTATTTAAGGCATTTCCTATTAAAAAATATTAAGAATATAGAAGAAGATTTTTGATATGTTATAATACTAATATATAAGACTTTTATAGGGGAATGTATGAAAAAGATTTTAATTGTAGATGATGAACAGGACATTGTAGAAAGTTTAAAATTTGTGCTTGAAGCATCTGATTTCACATGTTATTGTGCATATAACGGAGAAGACGGATTAAGATTAGCTAAAGAAATTATCCCTGATTTAATCATTCTTGATGTTATGATGCCTAAAATTAACGGATATAAGATTAGCCGACTTTTAAAATACGATGCTAAATATAAAAATATTCCAATATTAATGGTAACTGCACGCTCTCAAGAAGAAGATAAACTAATCGGAGAAGAAACCGGGGCAGATGAATACATTACCAAACCTTTTGAATTAGACGAAGTAGTAAAAAAAGTAGAAGAATATTTAAAATAAAATGGAAACCTCAGTTACAAACAAAACATTAGAAAAATTAAAATATGACCTTGTAAGAGCTGGACTTGTACCATACGAGACAATTGAACAAGCAGAAGAAATTGCTAACGCTCAAAAAATAAACATAGGTCAAGCTCTTATCAATTCAGGAGTAATCACTGAAGATGCTATTTTGAAATTTTTAGAAGCTAAATTGCATATTCCATATGTAAATTTGGATGATTATACACTTGACCCGAAATGTCTTAAATATATTAGTTTTTCTGATGCTAAAAAATACAGAATTATACCTCTATTCAAAATAGAAGATACTCTTACAGTTGCAATGTCTGATCCTTTAGATTTATTTGCAATAGATAAAATTATAGAAACAGCAGAATGCTCTATTGAACCTGTTATTTCATCAGAAGCAAGCATTCAAAAAAAAATTGATGAATATTACAAATCAGATGAATCTGTAGGCGAAATTTCAACACAAGATTCTGTAGAATTTGATTGGAAAGATGAATTGCATAGTGAAGATTTATCTGATAATCATATGCAAAAAATTATTCGTGCAATCCTAAAACAAGCAATCCTTGAAAGCGTTCATGAAGTAACTTTCCAACATGAAGACAGCGGATTTGGAGTAAACTTTAAAAAGAACGGAGAAATTCTAAATAAAGGGAATATTCCATCAGTTCTTGCCTCATCATTTGTAGCAAAATTAAAAACACTTGCAGAACTTGACGCTTCTGTATCAGAAGTTCCTCAATTAGGCAAACTGAGTTTTAAAGTAGATGAAATGAATGTAATAGCGAGTATTTCAACTTTCCCAACAATTATGGGAGAAAGAATTTTTCTAAAAATATACAAACCTCCAAGACATCTTAATGAAATTATTAAATCAAACAGCAACTTGAATTTGATTAAATCAGCATTAAATAATCCTGGAATTATAATTGTATGCGGCTCTCCATTAAGCGGAAAAACTCATATCATATATTCACTGCTAATCGAAGCTGCTGATAAGAATAAAAATATTATGACACTTGAGAGCATTGCGAAATATAATCTAAAAAATGTTCATCAATGTGAATTAAATGAAAATGTAGGCTTTAACATGGATAAAGCCTCACGCTTCATAGAATTCCAATCCCCTGACATTATTTATCTTGAAGGAATTAAATCAAAAGAATCTTTTGATTACTTTGCTAATTTAGTATTTGATAATAAAACTATCATTATGGAATTCTTAGCAAATAATATGGAAGATTTAAGATATAAATTATCATTCTCTGATTTTGAAACACTTAAATCACTTATCAGCTGTATGATATTCATACATTCACAAGACAGTATTGAAGTATTCACAAAAGAGTCTGTCCAAAAATATTTAGCATAATTTTTATTTGATTATATAAAATACTAAATTTATCAGAAAATCAGCTATTAACATATAAATAGTTGAAAGAATTGCAGCTTGTGTCGTAGAATTACCTACTTCTTTTGCGCCACCTTTTGTACTGTATCCTTGAGTTGCGCAAACAAGAGCTATAAGTCCTCCAAAAATAGAACCTTTTAATAGACTTATATAAATGTCTCTTGTTGAAATCCATAACCAAGCTGAATTCATATACCTTGCAGGATGCAAATCGATTGTTGCTTGAGATACAAACATTCCGCCAACAATCCCGATAAATTCAGCCAAAAGAACAACCATTGGAACTGTCAACATGCCTGCAATAATTCTTGGAGTAAAATAATAACCAACAGGATCAACTTTTAGAGTTTTCATAGCATCAACTTGAGATGTAACCTGCATATTAGCAATCTCCGCAGAAATAGCAGTTCCAGCTCTAGCACCTATTGCTAAAGCAACAAAACCTGGGGCAATTTCTCTAATCATTACAACAGCGATTGTGCCGCCAATATAGGCTTCTGCTCCACTCATTAAAAACTGTTTAGATACTTGAATTGCAATTACAGCAGCAGCAATAAAAGCAATAATCAAAGAGATTGGCAAAGAATCATAACTTATTTCCGCTGCTTGAGCTAAAACACTTGAAAATCTAACTTGAAACAAGTATTTTATACTTCTTATTAAATTTTGGACACATAACCCTAAAAATTCAATCATATTCTTTCTCTTATAAAATATACCCCTCTCTCAAAAGAGAGGGGCATAAAATTTTTAATAAATTGGCATACACCATTTTTTATATTTTGCAACTTTACCTTTAACAACATCAAAATAAAGTTTTTGTAGAGATTTAGAAATTTCGCCGACATTACCGTCACCAAGTTTTCTATTATCCACACTTACAATAGGGCTTACTTGAGCACCTGTACCGCAATAGAACGCTTCATCAGAGATATATAATTCAGTTCTGTCAATAGCACGTTCTTCTGTTTCGATACCTAATACATCTTTTGCAAGTTCCATAATTGTATTTCTTGTAACACCTACTAGGATATTATCAGTTTTCATAGTAGTTACAAGTTTTCCATTTTGAACAAGGAATAAGTTCATAGCAGAACCTTCTGTTACTTGTCCGGCTTCATCTAACACAATCGCATCATCAAATCCCATATTATGAGCATCTGTTTTAATTAATGCAGCATTTGCATATGAACCTGCAACTTTTGCACGAGGAGGAATAGCGTTATCACTGTTTCTTCTCCAGCTTGATACACAAACTTTTAAACCTTTTGATGTATCAATGTAATCACCCATTTTATTAGAAATAATCATGAATGAATCTTCATTATCATAAAGCCCAGGTCCAACTTTTTGAGCTGATTTATATAATGTTGGACGCATATAACAATCTTGTTTATAATTATTTTTTGCTAATAATTTTTTTGTAATATCACAGTATTCTTCAACGGTATAAGGACTTTCCATGCACATAATTTTTGCACTTCTTTGAAGTCTTTCATAATGTTCAGGCACTCTGAATGCATATAATTGTTTTTCTTCTTCATTCCAATATGCTCTAATACCTTCAAAAACAGCTGTTCCGTAAAGGAATGCATGTGTACGAACAGGAATCATTGCCTTTGTCGCATCAACATATTCGCCATTCATAAAATAAAACTCTGTCATAATTCCTCCTTAGTTTTATATATTTATATATAACATAAAAGAAAGAAACATAACAGAGTCAATATTAATTAATAATTATTATTTAAACTATTCCACACCATAAGCTTTGAATAATTTATCTATGGTATCATTTTTAGAAGCAACATTTATTGGTTCCCCAGCATATTTTACTTCAAATTTCAAAAAATTATTTTCTAATAAATCAACAACTTCTGCAGTTTGATCAATTATATTCATTGATGCAAGTTTTGAATACTCTTCTTTAGCTGCTTCTTTACTAAGGTAATCAAAATTCAACGATTTAATATAATCAGGACCTATTTTGCCTTCTAAATTTACAGAATCAGAAGATACAGTCAAAGCTTTATCATCATATTGTGAAACTCTAAAAGGTGCTCTATAATAATTCTTATATTCTTTTGATTGAATATAAGGACCATGCTCATCAATTATAATATCAAAATGTTTATGATTAGCTGCTTTTTTACCAATTTCCTCCATACTATTTATGACTGACATTGGAGACTTTTCAAGAAAATTTTTAGCTTGAGGTTTAATTTTTAGAGCCATTCCAAAATTTTGATTTACAGACGAATTTAAATTGTTAGATATTTTCATTTCATACCCCTTTCCTTAATTTATTAATTTATTAATTTATTAATAATAATAAAAAATAAAAATATTTGCTAAATATATATTTTTTTGGCTCTGTCACAACAAATGGTTGATTTTTGACGAGAAATAGCGTATAATAATAGT